>Ga0137372_10006038_pt1 | contig 11766 bp, 13 predicted proteins | sample SagtaG_6_FD_104911 | JGI IMG/M metagenome (GOLD analysis project Ga0137372, IMG submission 104911) | Vadose zone soil microbial communities from Sagehorn Ranch, Mendocino, California, USA - Sage1_R_60_16 metaG | ecosystem: Environmental > Terrestrial > Soil > Vadose zone | place: USA...
CAGCTTCGACAACCTCTACGGCGGCTGGGAAGGCGTGAACGGTTCCGCCGACGCCGACGCCAGCCACCGCTTGCAGGTCAACCAGGCGGGCAACACCTTCGACTGCCTGCCGCAGAACGACGTCAACCTGACGTCGCCTCCGCTACCGGCGGACTGCGCGGACGCCACGCCGGGATCGGCTCCGTTCGTAAGTCACTTCACGAACGCGCCGTTCTCGATCGAGACGTACATCCCGAACGACGCGCGGACGTGCCCGCCGCCGGGGGTGTTCGCGCCGAACGGGCTGCCGCCGAGCCCGAGCAATCTGCCCGGCGGCTGCACGCGCGACATCGTGCACCGCTTCTACCAGGAGCAGTACCAGCTCAACGAGGGGATGCAGAACCGGTACCCGACGGGCAGCGACGCGGTCGGTCTCACGCAGGGCTACTACGACACGGGGGCATTGCCGATATACGAGTACCTGCACGGGCCGGCGCATCCGCACTACGCAATCGCCGACGCCTTCTTCCAGTCCGCGTTCGGCGGCTCGTTCCTCAACCACCAGTGGCTGGTCGCGGCGGCGACGCCCATCGACACGAACCCGGCCCACGCGAGCCAGCACTCGATCATCGACTCCAACGGGATGCCGAGCGCGTCGCCGCTCTACGCCCCGACCGGTCCCGTGCTCGATCGGCCGCTGACGCAGCTCTGCCCGTCCCTCGTTCCCGGGCGGGCGTGCGGCGACTACGCGGTGAACACGATCCAGCCGACGTATCAGCCGACCAGCTCGAATCCGATCAAGCTCCCGCCCCAGACCGGGGCGACGATCGGCGACAGGCTGAGTGCGGCCGGCGTCAGCTGGGCGTGGTACTCGGGCGGCTGGTCGAACGCGGACGGCGAGGTCGGCGCCCCGGGCTGGACGAACGGCACCGTGCCGGGAGTCTGCGCGGATCCGGACTCGTTCCCGAATCCGGTCTGGCCGTACTGCCCGAACAAGGTGTTCCAGTTCCACCACCAGCCGTTGAACTACTACGCGAGCTACGCGCCGGGCACGCCGGGGCGGACGCACCTGCGTGACGAGCAGGAGTTCATCTCGCTCGCGCAGTCGTCGACGAAGGAGTGCCAGCTCGACGCGGTCAGCTTCGTGAAGCCGGTCGGGCTGGAGAACGAGCATCCCGGCTACACGAGCGAGACGCGCGGCAGCGACCACCTCGTCCAGCTGCTGCAGACGATCGACAACAGTGCCTGCGCGAAGGACACCATGGTGGTCGTGACCTACGACGAGTTCGGCGGCCAGTGGGATCACGTCTCCCCGCCCGGCCAGGGCGGGACGCCCGGCCCCCACGACGAGTGGGGGCCGGGGACGCGCATCCCGGCCCTGGTCATCTCGCCGTTCCTGCGCGGCAACTTCGTCGTCGATCACACCCAGTACGACACGACGTCGGTCCTGCGGACGATCGAGGACCGGTACGGCCTGGCACCGCTCAGCTCGCGCGACGCGGCCGTGAACAGCATGTCGAACGTCTTCGCTGCCCAGAGCCCGCCCGGCGAGGACTCGAGCCCTCCGCAGTGACGCGTCTTAGGAGTTTGCCGCGGCCAGAGCAGCAGCCTGGTCGATCAGTTCCTGAGCGCCTTGGTCTCGAGGGCCTCGATCAGAACGCGGCCGTCGTTGACGTAGTCGTCCTTCAGGCCGAGCAGCGTCATCATCGTCGGGCGGACGTTCGTGTGGTCCGTCCAGGTTGACGAGTCGATGCCGCTGTTCTGGACCCCCGGGCCGGCGAGACCCATCCAGGTCCGGGTGATCACCGGCTGGATGTCGCCGTGGCTCCATGCGGAGTGGTAGTCGATGCACGGGTTGCTGCCGCAGGAGGGTCCGCTCGCGGCCGCCGTGATGAAGTAGTTCGGGTCCCCGAAGGCGGTGAAGCTCGGGGTGCGTCGCGGATCGCCGTTCACCATGTGCAGGGTCCTCTGCTCGACCGCGTCCGCCATGCGCACGAACACCGGCCCGGGGCTCGAGCTGACGTAGGGGTCGATCGCGTTCAGGGCGAAGACGTCTCGTTCCATCTTTCGGAGTGCCGGGTCCGTGCGGTCCGGCTGGCCGTTGACGTAGAAGGTCGGCGCCGAGTCGTTGTGGATGGAGAACGACGGCGTCCCCGCGGGCAGCTTCGGCCTGATGTTGAGGTTGACCTCGCCGATCTGGTTCGACGGGCAGGCCGGCGTCGTCGTCCACGAGCAGTTCGTGTGGGAGTAGGCAAGCGTGCCGTCCGGCTGCGGGATCCCGATGCCGCCGGCGAACTGGTCGTCTTCTTCGACGGTGACCATCGAGACGGGGGGTGACCATGACGACCTCGACCACCGCGGCTTCGACGCGCCCCAGGCTCGACGAGCGCGGGCGCGGGCTGCTCTTCACGGGCGCGCGGACCTACGGCGCCTGGCTCGACCTCCCGGTCAGCGACGCGACGCTGCGGGAGCTGTACGACCTGCTGAAGTGGGGTCCGACCAGCGCCAACTCCAACCCCGCGCGCTTCGTGTTCCTGCGCACGAAGGAAGCCAAGGCCCGGCTGCTGCCGACGCTGGCCGCCGGCAACGTCGACAAGACCGTGAAAGCGCCCGTCACCGTCATCGTCGCCTACGACCTGAAGTTCTACGAGAAGCTGGCGAAGCTGTTCCCGCACAACCCGGCCATGCGCGAGCTATTCGCGAACAACCCCCAGCTCGTCGAGACGACCGCGCGGAGGAACTCCAGCCTGCAAGGCGCCTACATGATCATGGCCGCCCGCGCCCTGGGCCTGGACTGCGGCCCGATGTCCGGGTTCGACAACGCGAAGCTGGACGAGGAGTTCTTCGCGGCGGGGAAGAACTGCGAAGGCTGCAACGAGGAGTTCTTCCCCGAGGGCCACGTCAAGTCGAACTTCCTGTGCAACCTCGGCTACGGCGACCCGAGCCGGCTGCCCCCGCGCAGCCCCCGGCTCGGCTTCGACGAAGCGTGCTCGGTCATGTGATCCGCCGCCTGGCGGGCGGCTTCTGGGTCGCCGGGTCAACGCCGATCCGCACCGCCCGGTAAAGCGTCTGGCCCGCCCGCACCGCGACGCTGAAGGGGCGGTCGCCCTTCGCGTCCCGCGGGCGCAAGCGGACATGCCGCGGCGGCTCCGCCGCCGACGACATGGCCGATACGCCCACGGCCATCAACAGGATCGCCTGAGTCCCAAGGGTCCGCATTCGCCACCTCCGGAGCGGGAACCTATCACGAAGGCGGGGTCCGGGTGGGCCCGCTACAGGTCGACCGCGTAGACCCTTATCTGCGTCCCTCCCTTGAAGCGTTCCGGCTTGACCTCGAGCTTCAAGACCCCGCGGGGACAGACATGCGCGCACATGCCGCAGCCCACGCAGCCGGCGCGCTTGACGTCTGTGTTGGCCATGGCGTAGGCGCGGACGTCGATGCCCATTTCGCAATAGGTCGAGCAGTTCCCGCAGGAGATGCACATGTCCTTCTCGACTGGCAGAGCGGGGAGGAGGCGCCCCCGCGCTGCCGGAGTAGCCGGAGTCCGGGAGCCTTGACGAGCCTGGATCTAGTGTGTAGATTTAAGTGCAGGAGTCTACACATGCCCACCAACCTCAATCTCGACGACACCCTCCTCGACGAGGCAGTCAAGCTCTCCGGCAAGAGGACCAAGCGCGACACGGTCAACGCCGCGCTGGCGGAGTTCGTCTCGCGGCGGAAGCAGCGGCGGATCCTCGAGCTCTTCGGGAAGCTGGAATGGGACCCCCGATTCGACTACAAGAAGGAACGAGATCGTCGGTGAGCGTGCTGGTCGACACCTCGGTCTGGTCGATCGCTCTCCGGCGGGACCGACCCCCGCCGAGCCGCGAGCTCGAAACCCTGAGGGCGGCCATCGAGGGTGGGGACGTGTGCCTGCTGGGGGTTATCCTCCAAGAGGTGCTACAGGGGTTTCCGAGCTTCGACCGCACGCGCCCGCTGGTCGAGCATCTCTCTCCATTCCCCTTGCTGTCGCTGCATCGCGGCGACTACGTCTATGCGGCGGAGATCCGAAACCGGTGTCGCGTCAAGGGACTGGCGATCTCGACCATCGACGCCCAGATCGCAGCTGCTGCCATCAATCACCGGTGTGCCCTACTCACCCTCGACCGCGACTTCACTGGTGTCGCCCGCCACTTCCCGCTGCGTTTCGCCTGACCCTCACCGACGCGCCCGACGGCTGAGGGGTGGTGCGCCGTCTAACTCAATTCACCTGACGAGGTCCGCGATGGCCAGGCAGCCGCGGCCAGATCTACAAACCCGCGCCTCCTTCTGTTACAGGTCCACCGCGTAGACGCGGATCGGCGTTCCGCCCTTGAAGCGGTCGGTTTTGGCCTCGAGCTTCAGGACCCCCCGGGGACAGACGTGGGCGCACATCCCGCAGCCGACGCAGCCGGCGCGCTTCACGTCGACGTTGGCCATGGCGTACTGGCGGACGTCGATGCCCATCTCGCAATAGGTGGAGCAGTTCCCGCAGGAGATGCACATGTCCTTCTTCACCGTGATGCGGAAGCGCCCGAACTTCTGGATGAGGCCGAGGAGCGCCGCCATGGGGCAGCCGAACCGGCACCAGACCCGCGTTCCCATGAGCGGGTAGAAGCCGACCCCGATGGCGCCCGAGAAGATGGCCCCGATCGCGAAGCCGTACCAGTCCTGGACCTTGAAGGCGACCCGGGCGAAGTCGGGATGCTGCTTGCCGATCGCCCAGTTGACCCAGACGATGGCCGTGGTGACCAGGGCGAGGAAGAGGACGGTGTAGATCGAGACCTGCTCGACCTTCCAGGCCCGCGGCGACTTGCTCGAGAGGTGGCGGAACGGCTCGCCCGCGGTGTTGGCGAGCCCGCCGCAGCCGCAGACCCAGGAGCAATAGAAGCGCTTGCCGAAGAAGTAGGCGAGGAGGGGGAACGCCACCAGCGAGCCCAGGAAGCTCCAGGCCAGGATCAGGAAGGGCTGGCCCAGGATCGTGGAGGGGTAGAGGTACTCGATCTTCAATGGCCAGAAGTAGCTGAAGTAGTACTCCTGCTGGCCGAACACCTTCATCACGATGGGCAGGGAGAAGCCGAAGGTGATCTGCACGAGCACGACCACGCTGGTGCGGATGAGCTGGTACCGGCTGGAGCCGTGGCGGCGGATCACGTAGGCGCCGCCCGCGATCATGGCCAGGGTGTAGAGAAGGCCGTAGAGCGTCCACTTGCTCTTGAGGCCCGCCGCCTCCGCCCCGGCCTGGAAGACGTCCCATCGGACGCCGAGGGCCGGGATCGGTCCCAGGTAGAGCAGCAGGTAGGAGAGGGTGAGGAGGGCGGAGAGAAACCAGGCCGTGGTCTGGCGGCTCGAGATCGGGTGCTGATACGTGTTCATCAACCCTGCCTGCATCGATCTCTCCTACCCGAGCCGCGCCGTGGGAAGGACGCGGAACCTTGGCATGAACTCCTCGTCGAACTGGGCCTCGTGGAGGTGCTCGAGCACCCAGCGCAGGCTCCGCCGCTCGTGGATCCATTGCATCAGCGGCTCGTGGTCCCAGCGCGAGCCCAGGAAGTTGAAGCCGATGACCCGGTCGCCCTTCACCACGATTCGCTGGCTGACGAACCGCCCGGGAACGCGCTGGAACCAGCTCCGGACGTCCGGTCCGGGGTCGATCGGCGTGTTGTCCCAGTTGAGCAGGACGGGCACCCAGCCCGCGGTCGTCCACTCGAGGTCGAAGAACTTCGCGGAGTTGTACCAGGTGCCGCGGCGGTAGGCGACGTCGTCGCCGAGCATGGAGCGGGCGGCCAGGCGGCCCTGGTCACGGGCGGTGTACCAGAGCTGCTCGGGCCGGCGCGAGCCGTCGGCCCAGGTCACGTTGGCGCAGTCGCCCGCGGCCCAGACGTCGGGGGCGCTCGTCTTGAGGGCGTCGTCCACCTCGACGGCGCCGCCCTTCGAGAGGGTGAGGGCCGAGCCGGCCAGGAAGGCGGTGTTGGGCACGACCCCGATGGCGGCGACCACGAGGTCCGCGGGCACCTCCTCGCCCCCTACGATCCCGACCGCCCGGGGCCGGCCGTCGGGCCCGCGCAGGATCTCCTCCACGTTCACCCCCAGGCGGACGTCGATCCCGTGGTGGTGCATGTGCTCGGTGACGAGCTGCGCCTCGTTCCCGTCCAGGGCCAGGGGGAAGTACCAGTTCTCGCGGACCACGAAGGTGACGGGCAGGCCGCGGTTGAGCAGGATCTCGGCCACCTCCACCCCAATCAGCCCTCCGCCGATGACCACCGCCCGCAGGCCCTTGCGCGCCTCGCGGTCCAGGCCCTCCAGGTCGCCCAGGGTCACGAAGTAGTGAACCCCCGGTCCCGGGGAGCCCGGCCAGGGCGCAGGTCGGCCGCAGGACCCCACCGCCAGGAGCAGCTTGTCGTAGCCCAGGCGCGCCGCGCCCTCGAAGAGCAGGGCGTGGCCGGGGGCGTCGACGGAGGCCACCCGCAGCCGGACCCGCTCGAAGCGCATCCGCTCGTACAGCTCGCGGTCGTAGGGCTCGGTGTCGCGGAGCGAGGTCTGGCCCGCGAAGACGTACATGAGGGCCGGCCGGGAGAAGAAGTGGTCGTGCTCGTCGGAGACGAGGGTGATGCGGGCGTCCGCCTCGCGCTCTCGCAGGAAGAGCGCCGCTTCCATCCCGCAGATCCCGTTGCCCAGGATCGCGTAGTGCATCGTTATCGACCCCCCACCCTACCCTCCAGAGGGCTCCTCCTCGTCGATGACGCGGAGGAGGTACTGGCCGTACTCGCTCTTCTCCATGGTCTGGGCCACCCGCCGGACCTGCTCGCGGTCGAGGTAGCCCATCTTCCACGCGACCTCCTCCAGGCAGGCGACCTTCAGGTCCTGGCGCTGCTCGATGGCCTGGATGAAGGTGGAGGCCTGGAGGAGCGACTCGTGGGTGCCGGTGTCGAGCCAGGCCATGCCGCGGCCCAGGATCTCGACCTGCAGCTCGCCCCAGGCGAGGTAGGCCCGGTTCACGTCGGTGATCTCGAGCTCTCCCCGCGCCGAGGGCTTGAGGTGCGCAGCGAGTTCGAGCACCCGGTTGTCGTAGAAGTAGAGGCCGGTCACCGCATAGGGCGAGCGCGGCCGGGCCGGCTTCTCCTCGAGGCCGATCGCCCGTCCCGAGGCGTCGAACCAGACCACCCCGTAGCGCTGGGGGTCGCGCACCCGGTAGGCGAAGACGGTGGCCCCCTTCGGGCGGCGCGCCGCGGCCTGGAGCCGGGCGGCCAGGCTGTTCCCGTAGAAGATGTTGTCACCGAGGGCCAGGGCCACCGCGTCCCCGCCCACGAACTCGCGGCCGACCACGAAGGCATGCGCGAGCCCCTCCGGCCGCGGCTGCACCGCGTAGGCGATCCGGACCCCGAACTGCGCGCCGTCGCCCAGCAGGCGCCGGAAGCCGTCCTGCTCGTGGGGGGTGGTGATCACCAGGATCTCCCGGATCCCCGCCAGCATCAGGGTGGAGAGCGGGTAGTAGATCATCGGCTTGTCGTAGATGGGGACGAGTTGTTTGCTCACCGCGAGGGTCACGGGGAAAAGCCGCGTCCCCGACCCGCCCGCGAGCACGATGCCTTTCATGGTCGGGAGAGGATACCATCTCGCCGGAGGGGCCTGGATTGGAGAAGGCGCGCCGGGCGCGGTGACGACCACCGAACAGGACCGGGCGCGGGACCGGCTCCTGCGGGTGGTTCGGGGCGATTTCGGCATCCGCCGCGGCCACCCGCTGCCCTACGGAGCGGTCTTGCGCCGCGATGGGATCAACTTCTCGATCGTCTCCCACCATGCCACCGGGGCGACCCTCGTACTCTTCCTCCCCGGCGAGGAGGGCCCGGTGCTCGAGATGCCCCTCGATCCGCGATACAACCGCACGGGGGACGTCTGGCACGCCTTCGTGGCCGGCATCGATCCCGGCATCGAGTACGGCTATCGCTTCGAGATGACCCCGAACCCGGAGCCGGCCATCCACCGCTACGACCCCGGGAAGGTGCTCCTCGACCCGTTCGGCAAGGGCGTGGTCGGCCTCGAGGGCTGGGGTCAGGGCCAGGGCTCGCACGGCCGGCTGGAGCGCCTGCGCTCGCGAGTGGTGGACGAGGAGTTCGACTGGGGTCTCGAGCAGCCCCTCAACGTCCCCCTGGCGGACTCGATCATCTACGAGATCCACGTGCGCGGGTTCACCCGGCACCCGTCCTCGGGGGTCGCCCACCCGGGCACCTTCCGCGGGGTCGCGGAGAAGATCCCCTACCTCAAGGAGCTGGGGGTCACCGCGGTGGAGTTGATGCCGGTGACCGAGTTCGAGGAGTGCGACAACCCCCGGCGGAACCTCCTGACCGGAGAACCCCTCCGCAACTTCTGGGGCTATCAGCCGGCGTCGTTCTTCGCTCCCAAGGCCTCCTACGCGGGCAACGGCGGCCCGAACGGCGCGGTCCGCGAGTTCAAGGAGATGGTGAAGACCCTCCACGAGGCCGGGATCGAGGTCATCCTCGATATGGTCTTCAACCATACCGGGGAGGGTGACCACAAGGGGCCGACCTTCTGCTACCGCGGGGTCGACAACGCGATCTACTACATCCTCGACCCCAAGACCGGCCGCTACCTGAACTACTCGGGCTGCGGCAACACCCTGAACTGCAACCACCCGTCGGTGCGCTTCATGCTCCTGACCGCGCTGCGATACTGGGTCACCGAGATGCACGTGGACGGCTTTCGCTTCGACCTCGCCTCGATCCTGGGACGCGGCCGCGACGGCGAGGTGCTGCCGAACCCGCCCCTCCTCGAAGTGATCGCCTCCGACCCCGTCATGGCCGACGTGAAGCTGATCGCGGAGGCCTGGGACGCGGCCGGGCTCTACCAGGTGGGCAGCTTCCCGAGCTGGGGGCGCTGGGCGGAGTGGAACGGCAAGTTCCGCGACGAGGTCCGGCGCTTCGTGAAGAGCGACGGGGGGATGGTGCGCCTGCTGGCCACCCGCCTCTCGGGCAGCCCCGACCTCTACCAGAGCTCGGGCCGCGCGCCCTGGCACAGCATCAACTTCCTGACCAGCCACGACGGCTTCACCCTGGCCGACCTCGTGAGCTACAACGAGAAGCACAACTGGGAGAACGGCGAGGCCAACACCGATGGCCACCCCGAGAACCTGTCCTGGAACTGCGGGGAGGAAGGCCCGTCCACCAAGCCGGAGGTGGTCGAGCTGCGCCGCCGCCAGGTGCGCAATTTCATGGCCCTCCTGATGCTCTCCCAGGGGGTCCCCATGATCCTCGGGGGCGACGAGCTCGGGCGCACCCAGCGCGGCAACAACAACGCCTACTGCCAGGACAACGAATTGAGCTGGGTGGACTGGACGCTGCGCCGGAAGAACGACGACCTCTTCCGCTTCGTCTCCCGGCTCATCCGGTTCCGCAAGCGCCACCCGTCGCTTCGCCGCCGGACGTTCTTCGAGGAGGGAAACAGCGGGCCGCCCTCGGTGGCCTGGCACGGGATGAAGCTCGGCAAGCCCGACTGGGAGGCGAGCTCGCGCGCGCTGGCCATGCACCTGCTGCCGGTGGGCGGCGACGACGACATCCACGTCATGGCCAACGCCCACTGGGAGCCGCAGGTCTTCGAGCTGCCGCGCCTGCCGCCGGGGAAGTCGTGGCGGCGGTTCGTGGATACTCAGCGGGAGCCGCCGGAGGACGCGGCGGAGCCCGACGCCGAGCCGGTGCTCGAGGCGCAGCGGAGCTACGCTGCGGGTCCGCGGTCCACCGTGGTGCTCGTCGGACGTTAGACGTGGGGGGGGTCGATGAAGGAGAAACCCATGCGACTCGGACGGACGACGCGTTTCGTGGGCGGCCTCGCGCTCCTGCTGGCCCTCGGACCGGCGGCGTCGGGGCAGAGCCTGGGGGAGGCGGCGCGCAAGGAAAAGGAGCGACGACAGAAAGCGGGTCCCACCGGGCCGGCGTTCACCGACGATGACTTGAGGGGCTATGCCGAGGGCGGGCCGGCCGCCAAGGGTGCGGCCGGGGCGCCGGACAAGTCGACGGCGGGCGAGAAGCCATCGGGCGACAAGGCGACGAAGGAAGGGACGGCGCGGGGCGGGGGTGGACCGGGAGACGAGGCCTATTGGCGCGCCCGCGCGAAGGCCGCGCGGGCCGCGGTGGAGGCTGCCGAAGCCCGAGTGGCGAAGGCCGAGGCCGCGGCGCAGCGCGCGCCGGCCGGGATCCGCCAGCCCCAGCCAGGCGACGCCCTGAGGCAGGTTCCGCCGCCCGTGGTCACGGACGCCAACCGTCGGGCCGCCGAGGCCGCCCTGGCCGCTGCGCGGAGCGACCTCGAGCGGGCGAAGAAGGCGCTGGCGGATCTCGAGGAGGAGGCCCGCCGCAAGGGGGTCCTGCCGGGCTGGCTGAGGTAGTCAGCCGACCCGCGTGAGGAGCACCACCGAGTAGCCGGCGGCGGTCTCGGAGCCCGGGTTGGTGTACGAGTGCCGTTGGTCGCCCCGGAAGACCAGCACGTCCCCCGGGGCGAGCCGCCACTGCTGGCCGGCCACCGCCAGGACCACCCGCCCCTTCTCGCACGTGAAGTACTCCCGCGTCCCGGGCATGTGCGGCACGCCCGGGATCCGCCCTCGGGGAGGGATCTCCATGCGATCGATGACCATGCCGGGGATGGGGTCCGGCAGGAGCTGGCGGATGGTGCCGTCTCCCTGCTTGCGGGTGCGAAGGGACCCCCTCTCATAGAGACGGCCGCTCGACCGGGGCTCGGCGGTGAGCTCCTCCAGGGGGACCTGGAGCGCGGTCGCCACCTTGTCCAGGATGGCCAGGGTCGGGTTGCCCGCGCCCGTCTCCAGGTGCCCCCAGGTGGCGCGGGGGATGCCCGCGAGCCGTGCCATCTGCTCCTGGGTCAGGCTCCGCGCCTCCCGCAGGTGCCGGATGTTCGCGGCGAGCCGGGCCGAGATCGCCTCCGCCATGCCCACAGGATAGAGCCCCGCCAACGCATTGGCAAGACGGTTGTGGTATTGGCGGGACCTCCGTACCCTTGGAGCAGGAGGTGGACGATGCGGGTCGAGGGTGCGGCGGCGCTGGTCACGGGAGGCAGCCGCGGTCTGGGTGCGGCCCTGGGGCGCGAGCTGGCGAGACGCGAGGCGCGGGTGGTGCTCGTGGCCCGGGGGCGCCGGGACCTGGACGCGGTGGTGGCGGACATTCGGGCCTCGGGCGGGGAGGCCCACGGCCTGGCGGCCGACGTGGGGCGGAAGGACGCCGTCCATCCCCTGGTGGGCGCGGCCGCCGCCCTCGTGGGGCCCCTGGACCTCCTCGTCCACGACGCGAGCACGCTGGGCAAGGTACCGCTTCGGGAGCTGGCCGAGACCGAGTGCGAGGAGCTCGCCCGCGTGCTCGAGGTCAACCTCGTGGGTCCCTTCCGCCTGACGAAGGCGGTGGTGGGATCGATGGTCCTCCGGGGGCGGGGGCTCGTGATCGGTATCACCTCCGACGCCGGCGTGGTCGGTTACCCGAGGTGGGGCGCCTATGGCGTGTCCAAGGCCGCCCTGGACCACTTGATGCGAACGTGGGCGGCCGAGCTCGAGGGCACGGGGGTCCGCTTCCTGAGCCTCGATCCGGGAGAGATGGACACCGCGATGCACGCCGAGGCGATGCCGGACGCCGATCGTTCGACCCTCGGCTCCCCGGCGGAGGTGGCGTCGCGGGTGGTCGATCTCCTGGAGTCGATCGAGTCCCTGCCCAGCGGCTCCCGGCTCGACGCCACGCGGCTCGCGAGGGTCGCGTGAA
>Ga0137372_10006042_pt1 | contig 11762 bp, 5 predicted proteins | sample SagtaG_6_FD_104911 | JGI IMG/M metagenome (GOLD analysis project Ga0137372, IMG submission 104911) | Vadose zone soil microbial communities from Sagehorn Ranch, Mendocino, California, USA - Sage1_R_60_16 metaG | ecosystem: Environmental > Terrestrial > Soil > Vadose zone | place: USA: California...
AGCAGAATATTTCCATCCGGCACTTTCAAGTCGTCGGGGATATCCTGGGGTTCAGTGGGAGCATTGTAAGCGTTCTCAGGCATGGTTTCCCTCCTTTGCTCTGAGTAGTATTGGCTATCACTATGATAACCAAATTCCATTTCCGACTGATAGACGCTGGCAGTGAGGGATTTTTGTAGAACAGTTTTGATGCCTCTGCTGCTCATTATTCTTGATTTTGGTGTGACACCGCAGATGCATTATGCTGCAACAGGTCACCTTAGCATCAGGTCGATCCTGGAGCATCAGCCCCAGCAGTACGGTCACCAAGTACTTGAACTGCGGCTTGGTGAACAGCTCACGGAATTGCTCGGCAAAGTGGCGCAACTGGGCATCCAGACATATAATAAAATATGACCTACGCAGGAAGTTGTATCTGAAAGCTCTCGCTCGCAGGTACATTTGTACTCGTCCAGATGAAGAACCATGTACATTCGCAGGGCAGGCAGCCCAAACGAATGAAGGAGAGACAGGTCCATGAGTACCACGCATGACTTAGCGCAAGATTTACTACGAGGTAAAATTGGCCGCCGTGAATTTGTTACCCGCGCACTTGCGCTCGGGGTTTCGCTCAGTGGCGTTGAAGCGATTCTGCAGTCGTGTGGGGGCGGCGGGGGTGGTGCTCCTAGTGCCACGACTGTGACCTGGACTACCTGGGGCAGCCCTGGCGAACTCGACCGATTCAACAAGTTTACCGCCGACTTTAACTCCAAGCACTCGGATGTCAAGGCCCAACTCATTCCGATTCCCGATGTCACTAATTATTCGGCAAAGATTTTAACTGAAATCACCTCACACAAGGCTTCAGATCTGTTCTATGCCTTCGACGAGGACATAGCAAGATACATCAAGGATAACACGGTTTTGGAGTTGACCTCGCTTTTGAATGGACCGAATAGTCAGTCGAAACCGGATGATTTTTATCCTGGCTTGTGGGGGGTGGTCAAGACTCCCGACGGCAAGATTTATGGGGTCCCCAACGACTGTAACCCACTCATCCTCTGGGTCGACAAGCAAGTCTTGCACCAGGCCGGCGTGAGCACGATGCCAATGGACCTGTATACGCAAGGCAAGTGGACCAGGGATGCGTTCCAAAGTATGATCGAGAAGGTCCACAGGAAGGGGCAATATGGCTACATCCTCGATGACTGGAACTTCGTCTGGTACAGTTGGGTCACCACCAACGGTGGCACGTTCTACGACAACAATGGGAATGGGAAGTTCGTTGCCCATCAAGACCCCAAGGCAGTCGAAGCCTTCACGTGGCTGGCAGACAATGTTCGAGCAAAGAACATGATCTTCGCTGGAACTCTGCCGAAAGGGCAAGACCCTGGTCTTCCGTTTATGGCCAAGCAGGTCGCCTTTGTGGATGCAGGGCGGTGGTATTTGCCGGAATTCAAGCAAGTCTCTGGCTTACAGTACGACATCGTGCCCTTTCCACCAAATACGGGCAAGCCCATTGAACCCACTGTTGTGCCAGTGTCATACCTGGTGATCAACGCCGCCACAAAGCACCCGAACGAGGCATTCGAATTTCTCACCAACTTCGTGTCTGCGGCGGGGCAGACCTTTCGCTTGTCAGGGGGAGGGAACGCTGTCCCTTCAATCAAGGGGTCCGACCAGGTTGTCTTGCAAGGGAACAATCCTGCTCATGCGCAAGTCTTCCTGGATGCCCGTAACATCGGCTATGCGATCTTCCCCTCTGAGAGTCGCTATCCAGGATTGGCCCAGGACCTCCAGACGGTGATCGATGCGATCTGGCTCAAAGGTGCCGATGTGCAGACAACGCTCAACAAGGCTGCCACGCTGGCCAATTCACGAATCTCACCATCTTGATCGAGCTTGTGATGTTCTAGTACTGCTTCGCTAGTTTCTCTGAGGGAGTTTGCACTGAGGCCTCCTGGCAAGCTCAGTGCCTTGGGCTTTTTCCTCTCTCCTACCACTTCCTCTCGTCCTTGCCTATCCTATCCCCCTCGCAAAAAAGTGACGCGCACCCGCTCCAAAAAGGATGCAGGCTCAGACTTTGTTCTCATCGGAGCGGATTAAGCAGGCTCATCCACATACTCGTAGGCTCCAATATCGCAGGACCGCTCCTGTGCATCCGGTCGTTTCACACCGCGCTGGTCGGTTGAGAGACCATTGACAAGACAGGCGGCAAGTGGAATCCGGTCGATCGCTGGGCTGCCCGAGAGCAAGGCATGAATCTGGGGCAGGTTCCCACTCAGCGCAGAATCAATCCTCAGGTCAGCATGGGGATCCACCGACACGTCTGTGAAATGTTGCTTGTTTGGTGTGAAGGTGGCACCGGAAACATTCTGGATCAGGTTGTAGCCATCCGAGGTGAGCCTTCCCGCAATGTCTGGGCCAGTGTCAGCATGGTTAAGAGCAACAAGGCTGTTTTTCATCTCCACTTGACTCGGTCGGTTAGAGTTGTACGCGACAATTGCAATTCCACCCCCGTCCCACTCCCCAGCATTCCCATAAATGGTACAGAAGGTGATGGTGGCTTGACTCTCTCCATTCGCTAGAATGCCGCCTCCCTCAGCTGCTGTGTTGTCAGAGATGGTACTGTTGGTCAGCGTGATCGGGCCCCCTCGATTCAACGAGTCGTCAGGAGCTAATACGCCATCACTGTAACCGTTATTGATACCCCCACCGTAGCGTGCTGTGTTGTGAGAAACTGTGCTGTTCGTAAGCGTCAGCGTGCCACCATTGACATTGTGGATGCCCCCGCCATAGCCACCATAGTATGCTACGTTGTCAGAGACCATGCTATCGCTCAGTGTAAGAGAACCGGCATTATTGAAAATACCAGCGCCAGCAAATGCCGTGTTGCCAAAGATTCTGCTCTTGCGGATAGTGAGCGAACCTCCGTAATTGCCGATCCCACCACCCCTAGATAACGTTGCGTTCGTAGAGATGGTACTGTTCGTGAGCGTCAGTGTGCCCGTATTGCTAATCCCACCGCCGCCATTATTTGTTATATTGGCAGAGATCGTACTCTTGTTGATGATGAGCGTACCTTCATTACTGATTCCACCCCCACCTATGGATGTATCCTTAGAGGTCGAACTCTCGTTGCCAGAGATCGTACTGTTGTTAAGGAAGAGTGTCCCTGTATCTCTATTACTGATCCCACCGCCGCCATTATAGGTTATGTTGCCAAAAACCGTGATGTTGGTGAGAGTGAGCGTGCCATCATTGATAATGATCCCGAACCCCTTTTGCCGTTGGTTGGTTCCATTGAACGCAAGATCGGAAATGGTTACGGAGGCCCATGGCTCCACTAAAAGGACATTAAAGTCACCACTCCCACGGATTGAGAGGTTCCCTGCGCCTGGACCACGAATACGCAGGTCCCTGTCAATGGAGAGATTACTCACCAATTTGATTACCCCCCTCAAGAGAGGATCAAACGTAATCGTGCTGCCAGATTTCGCTGTAAGAACTGCTTGACGCAGCGACCCTGGCCCATTGTCAGCAAGGGTGGTGACGAGAGTGGGATCTGGGGGAAAGAAGACCTCTCGATTCTGGAAGCCTGTGAAGAGCAGCAACAGCACCACCAGGATGCAAACGGTTACCACGCCAAGGCGAGAGCGTGTCCGCTGTGCAGCACTCGCTTGGAGAAACCTCGCTTCACTCCCGCTTGGAGTGTTGCGCCTGGCCCACACCTGGGCCTCTTTGAGTTGGGTGCCACGATACAAGCGATCCCGTGGGTGGCCATGCCGCGCCCATTCGGCCGCAGCTTCGCTGAGGGTGTGTTGGCGCTCAACATCCTCCCGGGCCTCCTCGAGCCACTCGGACAAGCGCGTCCATTCACGGATCACGGCCTCGTGGCTGACTTCCACGGTCGCGACTCCCGCCACCGTGGTGGTGGTGAGCAGACGCGCCGTAGTGAAGGCACGAGCCACCTCCTCAATGAGGACCGTTTCTTTCGGATTGGACAACAGCAGTTCGGAACGCGGGATGCGGCGGCGTGTGGTTTCCTGCATCGTCGCCCCCGGCTCGAGCAGGCGCAAGAACAGGACACGTGTCAGCCGGCGATGCTCCTCGGATGGTAAAGAGGCGTAGGTGGCTTCGGCATGTTTTGCCACAGCACCCTTGACACCCCCAAGCTCGTGATAGGCCTCGAGGGTCAGGTGGTGCTCACGGCGTCGCTGAAAGAGGTGATCGAGTGTAAATTGTAAGAGCGGTAAGGCCCCCACCTGCTCCTGCACTTCCAAGAGCAGCTCACTCACCAGGTCGCCCTCAAACGTCAACTGGACATCGGGCACTCAGCCGGTTTCTCGATCACCTCCTGTAGCTCTTTGAGCTCCATTGGAGGCACCAGTCGTTGATTGGACTCGATCAGTTTGCAGAGTTCGAGGTAGTGCATCGGCCGGTCGTAGAAGTCAGCACGTAGCGTCAGGATGAGGATGGTTGGGCCCCGCGGCTCGGTCACGGCCGTCACCAGCAGATCGATGAAGTGTTGGCGCTCCTCTTCTGAGATGGTTTGCGTGAACACTTCCTCAAACTGGTCAATGAACAGCACCACGCGCCTCTCTGGCACCTTTCCCAGGCAGCTCGCTAGCAGGTGCAACCCGTAGGCTGAGGCGTCTTGCAGGTCGTCGCGAATCGTTGTGAAACTCCGATCAGGCACGTGCTTGGCAAGCGCAACGGCAAGCGCCTCAAGGGGATGGCTCCCTGGCACAAGAGGATCCAGATAGACCCAGTCCTGACTGCCAGGCACCCCACCCGTCTGCAGACGAGGAAGCAACCCGGCCATCACGACACTGGATTTGCCTGATCCACTCGGTCCAACCACGGCCAAAAGGCGTGCATGCAGGGCATGCTCCTCATCGGCGAGCAGCAAGGCCTGCAGCGCCCCTGCGAGTTCGTCAACCAACCCCTCACGCCCGAAGAAATCGTGGCAATCTTCCCGGTGGAACGCCTGCAAGCCTTTGTAGGGGTTGCGGGGTTCGCAAGGCGGTTCTGCGGACGCGTTGGTCGTGGGGAGAGAGACGGCTGGTGCGTTGGAGGCAAGCCGGACCTCCTCAAGCTTGGCGATGATCTCATCGAACACCCGAGGATCGTGGTTCTGGCGTGCGTCAATCGTGGCAAAGAGTTCGCCGCAGTCAGCGGGAACGCACTCCTGCCAGTCCTCCCCATCTATCCAGACCGCACAGAGAGGACGCTTATAGATCCCAGCAAGCTGCAGCGCCTTCTGCACATGGCGGGAGGAACGTGCTTCAGGAGAAGCGATCAGCAGGACTGCCTGCGCCGTCCGAAGAGCCTCTTGCTGTGCTTTTCTTTGGTTCTCTGCCCCTTGCCTCCGCAGCGTGCGGGTGCTCAAGACGGTCATACCTCGCGCCTGCAGATGCGCCCGGAGGGCTGTCACGAACCCACACTCGGCATCGGCATAGGAAGAAGCGAGAAACACACAAGCAGACGTGGAGGGGGCCAACGGTTCAGGGCGGTCGGCGATCAGCCCAAGTTCTTGGGGGGGCTTGTCCAGGACGCTACACAATCGGTCCCGAAAGTAGGCACTGGGCTGCGTGATCCCACGCTCCCAGCGACTGACCGTTTCGAAATCCGTGCCTATCCTCTCCGCGAGTTCACTTTGCGTCCATCCTTGGAGGTGGCGGGCACGTCTTAGCCGCTCATTGGGAACATGTTCTTCAAATAGCATAACCACTGACCTCTGCGGCAGCTGCTCCTCGAGTCGGTTCTCTCCCCAACCATGCAGACGGATCACAAGTCACACGCACTTCCTCTTGTGACACTTCGACGCAGTTTTACCTGAACAAAGTATACAAGAAACCGAGGAAAAGTGCAAAAAGGGCTCAACTTGTCAAAACAAATCTAAAACGTGTCCAAGCAAATCCTGGTAGCTGAGGACATCCTCTGGCAAACTCCTGGTGTGGTGATCGCACGGTTCACTTCTCATGAAGAGTTGAGCACCATAGTATCTCCAGCACCATCTCATGAATGGTTCTTCAAGAAAGAAAAGACATATGGACACCGCCAAGGAGAGCGAGCAGCAAACAGCGGACGCAGATGGTCACGAGGTCGCCCTCACCGACCTGGAACATCGGGAGAGTAGTAGAGAGAGCAATGTGTTCTCCTCTTCCCTCATCGAGCGTTTCAGGGTGACCTTCTTCCCACGATCACCGAGGCGATCAAAGGCACACATTTACCAGGTCATAGTTACTTGTGGACTACTAAGCTTTCTGGCAGTAGGTGCCGCCAGTCCACTGCCAACACAAGCATTCTCACAGAGGCAAACCCCTGATTTTGCTGGGATTGACAGGTATGTGACCGCGCAGATGCACGGGGCCCTGATTCCTGGTCTGGCATTAGGTATTGTACACGGTGACCGCATTGTCCACCTGCGGGGCTTTGGAGTGGCTAACCCCGCTGGGCAACCCGTCACGCCCCAAACCCCTTTCATCCTCGGCTCATTGAGTAAATCCTTTACCGCTTTGGCGATTATGCAATTGATTGACGCTGGCAAGATGGCGCTCGAGGCACCGGTTCAGCGCTATCTTCCTTGGTTCCGCGTGGCTGATAGAAACGCGTCGGCCCAGATGACGGTCTATCAGCTGCTGCACCAGACCAGTGGCCTGCCACCTACAGCGGGAGAGGAGGCCATGGCAGGAACAGGGGAGGCCAGCTTGGAACAACGCGTGCGCGAACTGAGCAGGGTCGTCCTCACGCAGCCGGTCGGCACCACCTTTCAATACTCCAACGCCAACTACCTCGTCCTGGGGCTCCTCGTCCAGGTCGTCTCGGGACAGTCGTACGGTGCCTATATTCGGCAGCACATCTTCGCGCCCCTGCAGATGCACCACAGTTTCGTCTCGCTGGCTGAGGCCACACAAGATGGCCTGGCAACGGGATACCGCTGGTGGTTTGGGGTTCCGCTTCCCGCCTCGGTGCCCTATCTGCCTGATCAACTTCCGGCGGCCTTTCTCATCTCTAGTGCCCAGGATATGACCCACTACCTGATTGCCCATCTCACCGACGGCTCTTCCCGTCGCACGCCTGTCCTCTCGCGCTGGGGGATGGCCAAACTGCATGAGACTTCTACCCTCGTCAGTTCTTCGAAGAAGGGGGATCTTTACTACGGTATGGGATGGTTCATTGGTGCGACCGGTGGGGTGCAGACCATCTCACACAGTGGCTACACCGCCACTTTCTGCGCAGAGATGGTCCTGGTCCCGGGTTCGGACTGGGGCCTCGTGATCCTGATCAATGCCTATGGCTTCATCGCCTTCTCAACGGCGCTGAACCAGATTACGCAGGGAGTGACAAGTCTGCTGGTGGGACATCAGTCGCCGACCGAGGGGATCAGTTTCTCGCTGCTCTACACCACCATTGATCTCGCCATCTTGCTGCTTTCAGCACTGCAGATGTGGTTGCTGGTGAAGGTCCTCTGGTGGCGCAAGCGCGTCGAGCCGTTCAAGCGCCATCCAGGCGTTGTGCTCGCCCATGCCCTCTTGCCAGTGGTATGGGAGATCGTCGTCCCGCTCGTGCTCGTGCTCGGTCTTCCGCTGCTGCTAGATACTCCCTGGTCGGTCATGCTGCTCTACCAACCTGATATCACCTCCTGGCTGATGGGAATGATGCTCCTCTCAGCTGGCACAGGGACCACGAAAACCGTGCTGGTCATCCTGGCCAGGCAAAGATACCACATGGTGTTCTTTCTTGCTACCCCTTTTCAAAAAGTGCAAACATAGAGTATGGAGGGAGGTTGAAACTACTTGCCCCAAAAAACAAGCCTCTTATCGTTTAAAGGTGAATAACCAAATTAGCTAGCACCTTTGTGTTTACAACCAGTATTGCCTCCCAAATTGCATAAACTGTATTCCAACTAGTAGCTTTGTATTCTTCTCCAAGGTATGTTTGAGCGTTGTAGCCAAGATTACATGTTCTTTGTATAGAGATGTGCACGCTTCTCGTCCATCTGTAAGCCTCTAAAATTACAGGAGGGAATATGTTATCATGCGCACGTTATATGTCATAGCCGGTGGTATCTGGAAAGGTGCCAAATGGGTTTGGACAGTCATTGTCGTTGCCATTCTTGTCGGCGTTGCTTCAACTCTGATCTCTGGAGATAAGGGCAACTTCGTTAAAAGCGCCTTCAATGGGATTGTTAATTGGTTCACTATACTTGGTACGATCCAACTAATCACTATTGGTGCGATTGTATTCTTGACGCTTCTCGCCCTTATCTCAGGAATCTTCACCGTAATATTCAAAAGCTATGAGCCAAAATACGCTCCTCCTCCCGAAGTACAGGCCGTATTTGATTACATCAAAAATGACATGGAGGCAAAGAAACAGAAGGAAGATTTACGGCAAGATAGGAAAAAGGAAGCGTTCATAGCGTATCTACGTGCTGTCGAGGAAACAAATACATATATCAGACCACGAGGGTTTGCCCAGATTTCGCAAGCATTGATATTCGCTGATGTTCCACAAGATGGAACATTTGTGGACATACACGTCGTCGCAGACGAACCCGTGTATGATGCGCCCGGTGAACAGCAGAGGCAGCTTGAAACGATGCGACAACGCACCGATCTGAGCAATGAAGAACGCGAAGCTTATCTGCAACGGCTACGCATCATCTGGCGCTCACAACTGAGGTGGGAAGTGAGTGAGGGAAAAGTGCAGCAGCCACTGCTCCTCACAGAGGTGCTACAACGCTTCACTTCAACAAGCCCTGTTGCGATTCTTTTAGGGACGCCAGGTTCTGGCAAAACCACCTATCTCCGCTGGCTCGCACTACACATGGCGCGTGCCTGCCTTGCCCATGGCAAGTATTCCCTTCCCCATGGCCTTGGACGTCCGCAGGTTCCTCTATTGATCCAGATGAATGATTACGCAGAGAGGCTTGAGAAAGAATACATCCCACTTAAACAGTTTCTCATTACACAATGGAACAGAATTCATCCCAACATAGCAATGAAACTGCTCGACGAACTGGCGCAAGGTCATTGTCTCATCCTGTTCGATGGATTGGACGAGGGAGCTAGCGCGAGCGTGCGCAGACATGTTTTCGATGCCATGAACGGGTTCATCTCAGACTACTCTTCAGAGGACCCAAACATCTACAATCGCTTCATCATCGCCTCACGCATTGCTGATAGGGAACATGAAGCCTTCAACAGGTATACGCATTACACCCTCCTTGAACTTGATGAGCAGCGGATTGATCAAATCATGGCCAATTGGTATCTCACACTTGCGCGCTACTGGGCTATCTCCGTGAAGGGAGGGCAGCCTCTTACCGAGCCAGAGGAAGCAGAAGCGAAGGCTGCAAGCACCAAACAGCAGGTACAATTGTCGCGCATCATCAGGAGCAATCCTAACCTTAGGCAGATAGCCATGATTCCAATGGCACTCACGATGATGGTAACACTCCAGGCCAGCGGTAGAAAGCTACCGCTTCAGCGCATGGAACTCTATCAGATGATCACGCGGACGCTCCTTGACACCTGGAATCAAGAGAGCGGACGCACGATGTTTACAGACGAAGAATTGCCATTGGCAGAGCAACTGTTAAGCAATCTTGCGTACCAACTTCAGGAGAATGACGGTATGCTTACAGCATATGATGTAGCGATGACAACACGTCAAACATTGGCGGCTTTCTATCAGCGGCAACTGAACGAGGTCAGAGAGAGTGACATTACACAGTTCATTAAAACGCTGCGCAGAAGTAGCGGGCTGATTGTTGAAGGCGGGGAGGATCTCTTCTACTTCGCCAACCGTCCTTTGCAGGATTATTTCGTCGTCCTCTACTTGCTCCGTATGCCGCAAGAGGAACTGATTCAGCTTGTTGTACAACACTACCATGCGCTCAACTGGCATGAACCGCTACTGCTTTTGCTGTCGTACAAAAGCAGGCAGATACTTCTCAGAGGACTCTCCCGTCGGCGTGATAAACCTGCTCCTCGAGGGTGGTCACCTGCGCACCGGCTGGCCCAGGTAAAACCAGAAGAGCGAGCATATAACCTGCAGGCGCTTCTAAAAGAACCGCGCCTGACAAAGCAATGCGTTGAAGAGCTCCTGACAGCATGTACCGATACACGGCTCTTGACTGTAGGCAAGCAACAAGAACTTGACGTAGATACAGTCCAAAGTATGGCGTGGAAGGTGCTTAATCAACCATTACTCTTAGATCAAGAGGCGCTGGATATGGTGCTGGCGGCTTTAGACGCTCATGAAGCATCAATCTGTGAAGGGGCTGCAATGCTGCTGCAACACAGCACATCGATACCCCAGGACAAACAGCAAAGGTCTGTTCAGAAGATCCAGCAAATGCTTCTAGACGATACCATGTATCATCAATTTTCTGCAGCGAGTTTCTTCGAGCTTCTACGGCTCTACAACACGCTGTTTGAGTCACTGAAGGCCTTAGGAGATTGCTCCTGAAACATCGCATTACTATGCCAGGTATCTCCGGTAATACCCGCAATTGAATATGGAGGTCCAACATGCAGAAGTGTAAACAATGTGAGTGGGAATTTCCCGATGATATGTGTGAATGTCCCTATTGTGGACACCCTGTGGAACCTGAGAATAAGAAGCAGAAACGGCGCTTTAACCTGCGATGGCACCCAAACACTTTTATGGCAAGAGTGAAACAACCTCCATCTAGTCTCGCGCCTTCCCCGACTACTCCTACCGCTCCTTCCAAGAAGCATCCTTGGTTAGTGATTCTCGTCAGTATTATAACTGTAATTCTTCTTCTTGGGGGCACTCTTATAGTGTACGTGTGGGCAAGAGGAGGAAGTACACCACCCCCAGCAAAACTCAACGTCGACCCCCTTCTGCTCGATTTTGGTTCGCAAATTGTGGGGATTCAGAAGACACGGCTTCTAACAGTGAGTAATAGCGGAGGGCAGGAACTCCGTTGGTCGGTAGACAAGGGAAAGACACTCCGGTTGACGTTAGATCAGTATAGTGGAAAGATAGCGGCAGGAGCGATTCCACAAAGTATCAATGTGAAAGTTGATACGACCACATTAACAGCAGGCCACAATTTTTTTACTACCATCAATTTAATCTCAAATGGTGGGAATGTTTCGGTAAGTGTCAAGCTGTACGTAATAGCTACGCCAATACCGAGTCCGACACCGACACCGACGCCAACTCCAACCCCGACGCCAACTCCAACATCTGTCCAACGTCAGATACCATCTACACAAACGCAATCACGAACGGTAAAGGCAACGGGTTCTGGTCAAACCGATCCAACAAGCGCAACGGGTCAATTGAATTTCACTAACACTTCCAGTCAATGCTTTTTTATTCCAGCGGGAGCACAGTTTCAAGGAAAGAGTGGAGTGTTTGTACAAACTACTCAAAACGTTTCTCTTGTAGCTGGGGAATTAATTGTCCCTATTCCAGCAACAGCTCAAGCTGTTAATCCCGGCTCAAATGGCAATATTCCCTCGGAGGATATCAATCTACCTTTGGGTAATCAGTATATATCAGATTGTCCAAAGCAACCATCAACTCTAAGCATTACTGGTGCTCAGTCTCATTCTGCTATAACAGCTTATCCACTATCACAATTACATGGCTACGCATTAGTCGAGAATACCGCCGCGTTTACTGGTGGACAGGATGCACAGCCCTACACCTTTGTGCAACAGAGTGATATTGATGTATCTGCCACTTCATTAAAGAATTCTACCCGGCAGAGTGCAATAAATGATATACACCAACAA
>Ga0137372_10006044_pt1 | contig 11755 bp, 22 predicted proteins | sample SagtaG_6_FD_104911 | JGI IMG/M metagenome (GOLD analysis project Ga0137372, IMG submission 104911) | Vadose zone soil microbial communities from Sagehorn Ranch, Mendocino, California, USA - Sage1_R_60_16 metaG | ecosystem: Environmental > Terrestrial > Soil > Vadose zone | place: USA...
CCGTGTCCGACGAAGTCGCGGACCACCGAGTACCCCCGCGACTCGACGTAGGCCTGCACCGCGAACCCGACGTCCCCGAGGCGGCCATCGGGCCGGGCCGCCGCGATGGCGCGAGCCAGCGCCTCACGCGTCGTCTCGAGGAGCTTCGCCGCCTCGGGCGCGGCCGCGCCGACCGGGACCGTGTACGCCGAGTCGCCGTAGTAGCCCTTGTAGACGACCCCGAAGTCGAGCCCGACGATGTCGCCCTCCCCGAGGACCCGCTTCGGCGAGGGGATCCCGTGGACCACCTCGTCGTTGACGGACACGCAGATGACGGCGGGGTAGCCGTGGTAGCCCTTGAACGCCGGCTGCGCGTGCCGCGCCTCCGTGCCACGGGCCGCGATCTCGTCGAGCTCGGCGGTGGTGACGCCGGGGGCGATCGCGGCGATCACCTCCTGCAGGACGTCGTGGACGACGAGGCTCGCGTCCCGGATGCGCGCGATCTCGTCCGCGCTCTTCAGCTCCACCCGCTCGCGCACTCGGCGTCTTCTAGGTCCGGCCCGAGAGCGCCGCACGCGTGGCGGCGAGGATGCCCTCGGGCGTCCCCACGCCCTCGATCTCGGACACGAGCCCGCGCTCCTGGTAGAAGCGCTTCAGCGGCCACGTCTTGTCCGCATACTCCTGCATCCGCTTCTTCACGTTCTCGGGCTTGTCGTCGTCGCGCTGCACGAGGCTCGTGCCGTCCTTGTCGCAGATCCCGGTGCGCCGCGGCGGGTTGGCCGACACGTGGTAGACGGTGCCGCACTTGGGGCAGCTCCGGCGCCCGCTGATCCGCTCGACCACGAGCTCCTCCGCCACCTCGTAGGAGAGCACCCGGTCGATCTTCCTGCCCATCGACTGGAGGAGGCGCTCGAGGTACTCGGCCTGCGCGGTCGTCCGCGGGTAGCCGTCGAGGATGAAGCCCTTCGCGACGTCGGGCCGGCCGAGCCGGTCCTTCACCATCGCGTTCGTGACGTCGTCGGTGACGAGGCCGCCCGAGTCCATGATGGCCTGGACCTTCTTGCCGAGGTCGGTGCCACGCGCCTTGTGGTCGCGGAACATGTCGCCCGTCGAGATGTGCGGGACGCCGTACTCGAGGGCGAGCAGCTTCGCCTGGGTGCCCTTCCCTGCGCCGGGGGGACCGAGGAGGATCAGGATCATGCTCGCAGCTCCTGAGGATGGCAGCTAGGCGTTGACGGCGGCGCCCGTGCCCACGCGGCGGCCGCGGATGCGCGGCCCACGGGGGCCGGTGAACCCCTCGTAGTGGCGCGTGATGAGGTGGCCCTCGATCTGCTGCACCGTGTCGAGCGCGACGCCGACCACGATGAGGAGCGCGGTGCCGCCGAAGTAGAAGGGGACGCCGAACTGATTGATGAGGAGCGTGGGGAGCACGCACACCGCGGCGATGTAGACGGCGCCGCCGAAGGTGATGCGCGAGAGCACGTGGTCGATGTAGTCGGCCGTCGTCTTGCCGGGGCGGATGCCCGGGACGTACCCGCCGTACTTCTTGAGGTTGTCGGCGACGTCGATGGGGTTGAACGTCACCGCCGTGTAGAAATAGGCGAAGAAGATGATGAGCGCGACGTAGAGCGTGTTGTAGACCCAGGTGCCCGGCCGGATCTCGTCCGAGAGCCGCGAGAGGAACGGGAACCAGGAGGCGAGCGTCGCGGGAAAGAGCAGGATCGAGCTCGCGAAGATGGGCGGAATGACGCCGGCCGTGTTCACCTTGAGCGGCAGGTGCGTCGACTGGCCGCCGTAAAGCTTCCGGCCCACCACCCGCTTCGCGTACTGGATCGGGATCCGGCGCTGTCCGCGCTCGAAGAAGACGATGAGCGCCACCACGAAGACCATCACCGCCGTGATGGCGATGATCTTGAACTCGTCGAGGCCGGCGCCGGGCGTCCGGTAGGCGGCGTAGGTCTGGTAGATGGCGTCCGGGATGCGCGCCACGATGCCGGCGAAGATGATGAGCGAGATGCCGTTGCCGACGCCGCGCTCGGTGATCTGCTCGCCCATCCACATGATGAAGGCGGTGCCGGCGGCGAGCGAGATGACCGTCATGAGGCGGAAGCCCCATCCCGGGTTCGCCACCACCATGAGGCCGGTGTTGTCGCGCAGCGACTCGAGATAGCTCGCGATGCCGATGCCCTGGACCACCGAGAGGACGATGGTGCCGTAGCGCGTGTACTGCGTGATCTTGCGCCGGCCGACCTCGCCCTCCTTCTGCATCTTCTCCAGCGTCGGGATGACGACCGTGAGGAGCTGCAGGATGATCGACGCCGAGATGTACGGCATGATCCCGAGGGCGAAGATCGAGAGCTGCTCGAGGGCGCCGCCGGAGAAGAGGTTGAAGAGGCCGAGGAGGCCGCCCGAGCTCTGCACGACGCGCCGCATGGCGACGCGGTCCACGCCCGGCGTGGTGACGAAGATCCCGAGGCGGTAGATGCCGAGGATGCCGAGGGTGAACAGGAGCCGCTTGCGCAGCTCCGGGATGCGGAACATGTTCGCGATGCCGCTCGTCACCATTCGGTCGCCCCTTGTCGTTCCCCGCCGCGGCCGCGGCGGCCCTGCCTACTCCTGCTGCGGCTTGGCCTTCTTCTCGGGCTTCTTGTCGGCCTTCTTCTCGGCCTTGCCGTCCGCCTTCGCCTCGGCCTTGGCAGCGGCCTTGGCGGCCTTCTCGGCCGCCTGCGCGGCGCGCTTCGCCGCCTTCTCGGCGCTCTCGGCGGGCGTCGCGGCGCGGCGGGCCGCCTTCGCCTTCTCGTACATCGTCTGTGGCTTCGGCAGGACCTCGACCTTGCCGCCTGCCTTCTCGATGGCGGCGCGGGCGCCCGCGGTGACGCGGTCCGCCTTCACCGTGTAGGCGCTCTTCAGCTCGCCCTGGCCGAGGATGACGAGGCCGTCGGCCCCGCCGCGGGCGAGGCCGGCGCCCCGGAGCGCCGCCAGGTCCACCACCGAGCCGGAGGGGAGCGTGTCGAGCCTCGAGACCTGCACCTCCTCGAGCTCGCGGCGGAAGACGTTCGTGAAGCCGAACTTCGGCAGGCGGCGCTGGAGCGGCATCTGGCCGCCCTCGAAGCCCTCGAAGTGCATGTTGCCGGTGCGGGCCTTCTGGCCCTTGGCGCCGCGGCCGGCCGTCTTGCCGAGGCCGGAGGCCTGGCCGCGGCCGACGCGCTTGCGCTCGCGGTTCGCGCCCTTGGGCGCCTTGAGCTGGCTGAGTGACATCGGTGGGATCTCCCTTTTAATCCAGATGGGCGGCCGTGTCCCGTGCAGGGGGCCGCGCGCGGCGGACCTTCAGGCCTTCGCGGCGGCCTTCTTCTTGGCGAGCCGGCCGGCGGGCGGCGCCTCGTCCACCCGCTCCCAGGACACGAGGTAGCCGACCTTGCCGATCATCCCGAGCGTCTGCGGGGTGTCGGGGAGCAGCTTCGTCGAATCGCGCTTCTTGAGGCCGAGCCCGCGCACGACGACGCGATGGTTCTCCGGGCAGCCCGCGAGGCCGCGGACCAGCTTCACACGAATGGCGGACATGTCGTCGTCTCTCCTACGAACCCTGGATCTCGGCCAGCGACTTCCCGCGCAGGCGCGCGTTGTCGTCGGCAGAGCGCAGGCGCTTCAGGCCCGCGACGGTGGCCTTGAGGACGTTGTGGGGGTTTCGCGACCCCTGGCACTTCGTGAGGACGTTGCGGATGCCGGCCGCCTCGAGGATGGCGCGCACGGTGCCGCCGGCGATGACGCCGGTGCCCTCGCCGGCGGGCTTGAGGAGCACGCGGCCGGCGCCGAAGTGACCCAGCACCTCGTGCGGGATGGTGGTGCCGATGAGCGGGATGCGGAACAGGTTCTTCTTCGCCTGCTCGCCGCCCTTGCGGATCGCCTCGGGCACCTCGTTCGCCTTGCCGAGGCCGACGCCGACGTGGCCCTGGCCGTCGCCGACGACGACGAGCGCCGAGAAGCTGAACCGGCGGCCGCCCTTCACGACCTTGGCGACGCGGTTGATGTGGACGACTTTGTCCTGGAGGTCGAGATCGTTCGCGTTGATGGGAGAAGCCATGCGTGTCACCTAGAACTCGAGGCCGGCTTCGCGGGCCGCCTGCGCGACCGCCGCGACGCGGCCGTGGTAATCGAAGCCGTTCCGATCGAAGACGACCTGCTTGACGCCCTTCTCGAGCGCCGCCTTCCCGATCGCGGTGCCCACCTTCTTGGCGGCCGCGGTCTTGTCGTCCTCCTTCACGTCGTTCTTGAGCGCCTTCGAGCCCGTGGACACGCTCGCGATGGTCTTGCCCGTCGTGTCGTCCACGACCTGCGCGTACATGTGCTTCAGGCTCTTGTAGACGGTGAGCCGCGGGCGCTCGGTGGTGCCGCTGAGCTTCTTGCGGATGCGCGCCTTCCGCTTCTGGTGTGCCGTGAGGTGCTTCGCCATGGGGTGCCTCCGTGCGGCGGCGCAAGCGCAGCCGCCGCATGAGATGGGCGGGCTTACGCCGCGCCGGTCTTGCCTTCCTTGCGGCGGATCGTCTCCTCCGCGTACTTGATGCCCTTGCCCTTGTAGGGCTCGGGCGGGCGCAGCGCCCGGATCTTCGCGGCGGTGAGGCCGAGCAGGTGCTTGTCGACCCCGCGCACCGTGACGCGGGTCTGCTTCGGGTCCACCTCGGCGGTCACGCCCTCGGGGAGCCTGAAGACGACCGGGTGCGAGAAGCCGAGCGTGAAGTTGATGTCCTTCCCCTTCACCTCGGCCTTGAAGCCGACGCCGTTGATCTCGAGCGCGCGCTCGTAACCCTTCACGACGCCGTCGACGGCGTTCTTGACGAGGGTGCGGGTGAGGCCGTGCAGGCCCTTGGACACGCGCGATTCGTCGGGGCGGCTGACCCGGACCTCCTGGCCCGCCACCTCGACCTTCACGCGCGGGTTGAAGGGGAAGTGCATCTTCCCCTTCGGCCCCTCGACCTTGATGTCCCCGTTCGCCACGGAGACCTTGACCTTCTCCGGGATCTTGACCGGAAGCTTGCCGACTCGAGACATGGTCGTCCTCCTACCAGACGGTGCAGATGAGCTCGCCGCCCACCTTCTGCTTGCGAGCCTCGCGGTCCACCAGCACGCCCTTCGACGTGGAGAGGATCGCGATGCCCATGCCGTTCAGCACGCGCGGGATCGACTCGGTCGGCACGTAGCGGCGCAGCCCGGGCTTCGAGACGCGCTTGATGTCGCTGATGGCCGGCTCGCGGTCCCCGCTGTACTTCAGCAGGATGGTGATGGCGCCCTGGGCGCCGTCTTCGTGGCGGACGTAGTCCTTGATGTAGCCCTCCTCCTTCAGCACCTCGGCGATGCGCGCCTTGAGGCGCGACGCCGGGAGGACCACCTTCTCGTGCCGGGCCGACGACGCGTTGCGGATGCGCGTCAGCATGTCGCCAATCGGATCTGTCATGGACATGGGTGAGGTCTCCTACCAGCTCGACTTGATGACGCCGGTGATCTCGCCCTGCAGCGCGCGCTTGCGGAAGCAGATGCGGCACATCTGGAACTTGCGCAGGAACGCGCGGGGGCGGCCGCACAGCTCGCAGCGGTTGTACTGCCGCACCGGGAACTTCAGCTTGCGCTTCGCCTGCGCCATCTTCGAAAGCTTCGCCATTCGAAATCTCCTCGAGAGCCCTTGCCGCTACTGGCGGAACGGCATGCCGAGCGACCGCAAGAGCGCGCGGCCTTCCTCGTCGTTCCGGGCGGTCGTCACGACCGTGATGTTCAAGCCCTTGATCTTCTCGACCTTGTCGTAGTTGATCTCGGGGAAGATGATCTGCTCGCGCACGCCGAGCGTGTAGTTGCCCTTGCCGTCGAACGCCTTCGGCGAGACGCCCTTGAAGTCGCGCACGCGGGGAAGCGCGATGTTGAGGAGCCGGTCGAGGAACTCGTAGGCGCGGTCGCCGCGGAGCGTGACCATGGCGCCGATCGACTGGCCCTGGCGCAGCTTGAAGTTCGCGATCGACTTGCGCGCCTTCGTGATGACCGGCTTCTGGCCCGTGATCTGGGCGAGCTGCTCGACCGACGCGTCGATGATCTTGCCGTTGTTGATGGCCTCGCCGAGCCCCATGTTGACGACGATCTTGTCGAGCCGGGGCACCTGCATGGGGTTCTTGAACCCGAGCTCCTTCATGAGCGCGGGCCGGACTTCCTTGTCGAAGCGTTCCTTCAGCCGTGCAGCCATCGGTGCCTCTCCTTGCCTTCGGCCGGCTCCTGCTCGCGCCGGGCGATGCGTGGTTCGTTTCGTTCCGCCTACTTCGCGGCCGCCTTCTTCTCGCGGCGCGCCTTCTCCTTGGCGCCGAGCTCGCGCGCGATCTTCTCGCGGCGCAGGCCCTTCCCGCCCTCGCCCACCACCATCACGTTGGAGAGGGCGAGCGTGCCGTTCTTCTCGAGGATGCCGCCCTCGGGATTGGCCTGGCTGCGGCCCTTCTTGAGGTGCCGCTTCACCACCTGGACCTTCTCCACGCGGACGCGGCCCTTCTCGAGCAGCACCTCGAGGACCTTGCCGGTCTTGCCCTTGTCCTTGCCGGCCATGACCTTCACCAGGTCGTTCTTGCGGATCTGCATGTCTAGAGCACCTCAGGCGCGAGCGAGATGATCTTCATGAACTTGCGCGCACGGAGCTCGCGGGCGACCGGGCCGAAGATGCGGGTGCCGATCGGCTCGAGGTCCTTGTTGATGAGCACGGCCGAGTTCCCGTCGAAGCGGATGTAGCTGCCGTCGGCCCGCTTCACCTCGCGCGACGTCCGGACGACCACGGCCCGGGCGACCTCGCCCTTCTTCACCTTGGCCTGCGGGATCGCCTCCTTGATCGACACGACGATCACGTCGCCGATCGAGGCATAGCGCCGCTTCGAGCCGCCCAGCACCTTGATGCACTGGACACGCTTCGCGCCGGAGTTGTCGGCGACGTCGAGCATCGTCTGCTGCTGGATCATGGCTTAGACCTCCGCCGCCTTCACCAGCGTCTCGACCACGCGCCAGCGCTTGTCCTTCGAGGTGGGCCGGGTCTCGACGATCCTGACCTTGTCGCCCGGCTTGCACTCCTGCTTCTCGTCGTGCGCCTTGAACTTCGTCGCCTTGGTGACGATCTTGCCGTACTTGCGGTCCGGCACGCGGCGCTCGACCCTGACGACCACCGTCTTCGTCATCTTGTTCGAGAGCACCACGCCGATCCGGCTCTTGCGGTTTCCGCGCTCCATGGTCGGTTACTCCTTCCCCTTCGCCGCCGCCTTGGCGGGCCGCGCAGCCTCGAGCTCCTTCTGCCGCTTGACCGTGAAGCAGCGCGCGACGTCCTTGCGCGCCTTGCCGAGGTCGGCGGTCGAGTCGAGGACGCCGGTGTTGTGCTTGGACTTCATGTCGAAGAGCGAGCGCTTCAGCTCCTTCGCGCGGTCCGAGAGCTCCTCGGGCTTGAGCTCCCTCAGCTCCTGTGCGGTGGCCATGCTCGATCCTCCTTACAGCGTGGCGCCGCGCTTCACGACCTTGGTCGCGACCGGCAGCTTGTGGGCGGCGAGGTGGAACGCCTTCTTGGCGATGTCGTCCGTGACGCCCTCCATCTCGTAGAGGATGCGGCCCGGCTTCACGACGGCGACGTAGTACTCCACGGCGCCCTTGCCGGTGCCCATGCGCGTCTCGGCGGGCTTCTTCGTGATCGGCTTGTCCGGGAAGATCCGGATCCAGATCTTGCCGCCGCGCTTCACGTAGCGCGTCATGGCGACGCGGGCGGCCTCGATCTGGCGGCTCGTGAGCCAGCCGCACTCGGTCGCCTGCAGCCCGTACTCGCCCGAGTTGAGCTCGGATCCACGGTACGCCTTGCCGCGCATGCGGCCCTTCATCATCTTGCGGTACTTCGTTCGCGCCGGCTGAAGCATGTCCTTCTCCCGATGTCCTTGGGGGCGCTAGAGGCGAGCGCCGGTGTTGCGCGGGGGGCGCGCCGGCGACGAGGCCGGCAGCACCTCGCCACGCATGATCCACACCTTGCAGCCGATCTTGCCGTAGGTGGTCTTCGCCTCGGCGAAGCCGTAGTCGATGTCGGCGCGGAGCGTGTGCAGCGGCACGCGGCCCTCGCGGTACCACTCGTAGCGCGCCATCTCGGCGCCGCCGAGGCGGCCCGAGCAGGCGACGCGGATGCCCTTCGCCCCGAACTTCTGCGCCGTCTGGACGGCCTTCTTCATGGCGCGGCGGAAGGCGATGCGGCGCTCGAGCTGGGTGGCGATGTTCTCGGCCACCAGCTGCGCGTCGGTCTCGGCCTTCCGGACCTCGACGACGTTCAAGTAGACCTCGTTCGGCGTGAGCGCCTGGAGGTCCTTCTTGATGGTCTCGATGCCCGCGCCGCGCTTGCCGATGACGATGCCCGGCCGCGCCGTGTGGACGTTGATCTTGACCTTGTTCGCCGCGCGCTCGATCTCGATCTTGGAGATGCCGGCCTGGCCGAGCTTCTCCTTCACGAACTCACGCAGGTGGATGTCCTCGTGGAGCCACTTGGCGTAGTTCTTCTCCTCGTACCACTTCGACTCCCAGGAGCGGATGACGCCGAGGCGGAACCCGATCGGATGGACTTTCTGACCCATGTGCCCTTTCCTTTCCGTTACGCGCGGGCGCCGGTCCCGAGCTCGACGTACACGTGGCTGGTGCGCTTCTCGATGCGGAAGGCGCGGCCCATGGCGCGCGCCATGAAGCGGCGCATCTTCGGGCCGCCGTCCACCGTCAGCGTCTTCACGTAGAGCGCGTCCACGTCCACGTGGCCGCCCTTCTGCTCGGCGTTCGCGACGGCCGACCGGAGCAGCTTCGCGAGCGGCTTCGCGGCCGACTGCGGCGTGAACTTCAGCATCGCCAGCGCGTTCCCGACGGGCATGCCGCGGACGTTGTCGGCGACGAGCCTGACCTTGCGCGGCGCGATGCGCAGGAAGCTCAGGCTCGCGTGCGGGCCCGCCTCGGCCTTGGCGCGGGCGCGCTTCGATGGAGCCTTCGGCGCCGCCTCGGCATTCGCGGGGGCGGCGGCCTCGGCCTCGGCGGCCTTCTGCGCCTTCTTGGGCGCCTTCTTCTTCTCGGTCTCGGCCATCTCTAGCTCCTTTAACGCTTCGGGGGCGGGGCAGAGGGCGCCGCGGCGACCTTCTTCTCGGCCGAGTGGCCGTGGAAGGTGCGCGTGGGGGCGAACTCGCCGAGCTTGTGCCCGACCATGTTCTCGGTCACGAAGACCGGCACGAACTTGCGGCCGTTGTGGACCGCGAAGGTGTGGCCGACGAAGTCGGGCAGGACCGTGCTCCGCCGCGACCAGGTCTTGATGACCGACTTCTTGTTTCCCTTGTTCGCGTCCTCGACCTTCTTGGTGAGGTGCTTGTCCGCGAACGGGCCCTTCTTGATGGAACGCGCCATGTGTTTGTCCTCGTCCCGTGCGTGCTAGTGGGGCGTGTTGCGCACGCCCGGGCGGCGGCGGCTGACGATGAGCTTGTCGGTGCGGCGGTTGTTGCGCGTCTTGAGGCCCTTCGTCTTCTGGCCCCAGGGCGACACGGGGTGCGGATTGCCCTGCCCCGACTTGCCCTCGCCGCCGCCGTGCGGGTGGTCCACCGGGTTCATGGCGAGGCCGCGGACCGTCGGCCGGATGCCGAGCCAGCGGCTCTTGCCCGCCTTGCCCACGCGGACCGACGCGTTCTCGATGTTCGAGAGCTGGCCCACGGTGGCCTTGCAGTCCTGCAGCACCTTGCGGACCTCGCCCGACGGCATGCGCACCTGGGCGTAGGCGCCCTCCTTCGCCATGAGCTGGCCGAAGGAGCCGCCGGAGCGGATCATCTGCCCGCCGGAGCCAGGCTGCGTCTCCACGTTGTGGATGACGGTGCCGACGGGGATGGAGCGGATGGGGAGCGCGTTGCCCGGGCGGATGTCGACGCCGTCGCCCGAGAGGAGCGTGTCCCCCACCACGACGCCGATGGGCGCGAGGATGTAGCGCTTCTCGCCGTCCTTGTAGTGGAGCAGCGCGATGCGCGCGGTGCGGTTCGGATCGTACTCGACCGAGGCCACCTTGGCGGGGACGCCGTCCTTGTCGCGCCGCCAGTCGATGATGCGGTAGCGGCGCTTGTGGCCGCCGCCCATGTGCCGCGTCGTGATGTGGCCGTGCGCGTTGCGGCCGCCGGTCTTGCGGATCGCGCTGGTGAGCTTCTTCTCGGGCTTCGACTTCGTGATCTCCGCGAAGTCGGAGACCGTCATCAGGCGCCGCCCGGCGCTCGTCGGCTTGTAGCTCTTGAGGCCCATGGTCGTTCGTCCCGTGCGCTTACGCGCCCTCGAAGAGCGAGATGCTCTCGCCTTCCTTGAGGGTCACGATGGCCTTCTTCCAGTTCGGGCGCCGGCCGACGTTCTTGCCGACGCGCTTGTTCTTGCCGCGGGCGATCGAGGTGCGGATGGCGGTCACGTGGACGCCGAAGAGCTTCTCGACCGCGCCCTTCACCTGGATCTTGGTGGCCTCGCGATGCACCTCGAAGGCGTACTGCTGCGCCGCCTCCCGGCCGCGCTCCGACTTCTCGGTGATGAGCGGCCGCTTCACCACGTCCTGATCGGCGAGCATCATGACAGGCTGGCCTCCAGCTTGCGGGCGCTCTCGGCCGTGAGGACGAGCGCGTCGTGCTTCAGGATGTCGTAGACGTTGAGCCCCTCGGCGGCGAGGAAGTTCGCGCCGGCGAGGTTGCGGACGCTCTTCGCCAGCGCGGCGTTCTCGGCGGCGTCGACGACGAGCACCTTCGCGAGGCCGAGCTTGCGCAGCACCTTGGCCGCCGCCGAGCTCTTCGGCGCGCTGGGCTGCCACTTCTCGACGATGAGCAGCTTCTGGTCGCGGTTGCGCAGCGCGAGCGCCGACCGGAGCGCCGCCTTGCGCACCTTCTTCGGCACGTCGTAGGCGTAGTCGCGCGGCTTCGGCCCCATCGCCTTGCCGCCGCCCACCCACTGGCTGGCGCGGGTCGAGCCCTGGCGGGCGCGCCCGGTGTGCTTCTGCTTCCAGGGCTTCTTGCCGCCGCCGGAGACGAGGGAGCGGTTCTTGACGGCGTGCGTGCCGGAGCGATCGGAGGCGAGCTTCGCCTTGACCACTTCGTAGAAGAGGTGCTCGTTCACCTCGCCGGCGAACACGGCGTCGGCGAGCTCGATCTCGCTCACCTTGTTCTTCTCGAGGTCGTAGACGTCGAACTTGGCCATGGTGTCCTCGACTACTTGATCTCCACGTCCACGCCGGCCGAGAGGTCGAGCTTCATGAGCGCATCGAGCGTCTGCGGCGTCGGCTCGAGGATGTCGAGCAGCCGCTTGTGGGTGCGGATCTCGAACTGCTCGCGCGACTTCTTGTCGACGTGCGGGCTGCGGAGGACCGTGAACTTGTTGATCCGGGTGGGGAGCGGGATGGGGCCGGCCACTTTCGCGCCGGTCCGCTTCGCCGTCTCCACGATCTCGCCGGCCGACTGGTCGAGCAGCTTGTAGTCGTAGGCCTTGAGCCGGATCCTGATCTTCTGGGTCGCCATTGAAAAGCTCTTTCCTTCCATCCGTCGGCGCTGCGCGGCGCCGCCCCGGTCCCTCGAGCCCCGGTGCGGGCGCCGCCGTTCGCCGCGGCGTGCTTCCTACTGGATGACCTCGGCCACGACGCCCGCGCCGACCGTGCGCCCGCCCTCGCGGATGGCGAAGCGCAGCTCCTTCTCCATCGCGATGGGGGTGATGAGCTCCACCTCCACCGAGATGTTGTCGCCGGGCATGATCATCTCGACGC
>Ga0137372_10006045_pt1 | contig 11755 bp, 14 predicted proteins | sample SagtaG_6_FD_104911 | JGI IMG/M metagenome (GOLD analysis project Ga0137372, IMG submission 104911) | Vadose zone soil microbial communities from Sagehorn Ranch, Mendocino, California, USA - Sage1_R_60_16 metaG | ecosystem: Environmental > Terrestrial > Soil > Vadose zone | place: USA...
AGAGATCGGGGTATGAGCACGGTAGGAGCCAAAAGTCGGAATAGAGAAGAGAATGCTGCTGGTTTTATTTCACTTGAGAGGTGAAAGCGGAAGGAACGACTTTTTCACAGAGATGTTCCTCTGAAAATTGCTTCTTTCTCTTCTGATGGAAAGTTTGCCTTATCCGCTCTACAAGCGGTCTTAACTTGCTATTCCGACTTTTGGTTCCTACCGTGCTTATACCCCTATTACCTGCAATACGCCTTCGGTGGGCCGGGTTTCTCCCTGCCGATGGGACTGCTTGCGGCCGGGGTGTCCATCGCGGCCGGCTCCCTGCACCTCTTGCCCAAATGGATCATCTGGTCCGGCTTCTTGCTTGCGGCGATCGGGGTGGTGAGCAGTCTGAACGTCCTGCTGCCCGTGACGAACCCCATCCCGCTGCTCATCCCGCTCACCAGGTTCCCGGCCTTCGTCTGGCTCATCGCCGCGGGGTTTGCGCTGGCGAAAACCGGTGCGTCGAGCACCCAGTAACGCGGCTCTCGGGCCGCCGATGGCGGCCTGCCTCCCCTTGCTCCTCCAAGAGGATGGGAGAGGTGCATCTCACCTCTCCCATCGGCAGAAAGGAAGCTCTCCTATGCAAGAAAACCTACAACATACCTCATTGAAGCCGCGGTGGAATCAAACGGCGCGCTGGCTCGCCCTGATTGGGGGAGTGATCAACCCGATCGCGTTCGTGCTGGCCTATACGGTGGCGGATCTCCTGCGTCCTGGGTACTCCCCGATTCACCAGGCGATTAGCGATCTGGGCGTGGGGCCCAACGGATCGCTGCTGGACGCCATCGCCGTGCTGCATGGTCTGCTGCTGACGGCTTTTGCCGTGGGGTTCGCGCTTCTCATGCGGCAGGTGCTGACCGTGGGGTGGCGGTGGGTCGGCGCCGTGTTGCTCGGGCTGCGCGGACTTGCAAACGTCACCACGGCCATCTTCACCGACGCGCCCGCGACCGTTGCCATCCATTCGCTGGCGACCCTCGTGATCGGGCTTGGGCTTCGTCGCACCTCCCAGTGGCGCGGATGGGGCACCTACTCGCTCGTCGCTGCGCTCGTGACGCTGGTGCTGGTCGCCGTCGAGTTCTGGGCGTTCAGGCCGGGTACCCCGCTGGCCCCGGCGCAGGTGGGCGGGCTGCTGGAACGGGTGTTGTCTGTGGAGACGCTGGCTTGGTATGTCGTCTTCGGGTGGCGACTGTTTGTCCTGGCAGGCTCGCGCCAGCAAGGCCAGGGGCAAGCAGCACCGTGAAGACGAGGGAGCACAAAGCGATGGGGAAAGGAAAGAGACTATGCCAACGTTGATCAACCGAGCATTTGTGGTCGATGTCCCGCTTGAAACTGCTTGGCATCACCTGGCTCGTGTCGAAGACTGGCCGAGTTGGGCAAAACATATCAAAGCGGTTGAACTTACTCCATCTGGGGAAGTGACCCCACAGGCGAAAGGGGTTCTGCATTTGCGTAATGGCTTGACATCAACGTTCCAGATGCAAGAATTTCGTCCATTTGAGCACTGGAGGTGGATTGGCTCGCTGCTGTGGCTCACCATTTCCTACGATCACACCTTCACGGCGTTGACGAGCCAGCAGACACAACTCACCTTTCTGGTCGAGGTTTCAGGATGGGGAGTCCCTCTCTTTGGCAGGCTTTTTGCTGCAGTGTACAATCGGAACTTGAATACAGCTATTCCTCAACTTATTACAGAGCTAAATGCGTTGAAACAATGAACAGGTGAGAAGAAAGTGTCTACATAACACATGAGCGTGCCGAATGAGCGCTTCTTGGACACCCGTTCTGCGAGATGCGGTGAGAGGCAAGACAGAAGGAGGGATACCATGGGCAGGCAGACCGGCTTAAGACGCGCGCATCGCGTGGCAGCAGTTCTGGAGACCCGAGCCACCGACAACCCGCCGGACTACAGAGATGCGTTCGAGGTGCCGACCGACAGGACGGAGACGCGGACACCCGAGCAGTGGGCGCGCGCCGTTTTCGAGGGTGCCCTGCCCCCAGTGCGTTGGTTCCTTCTAGTGGGGTGGCGGGGGGTGCTGGGCCTGCGGCTCGGGCCACGGCCGTCGCCCGATCATGTGCTGGGCTGGCGGATCGCCGAAACGTCACCCGAGGCGGTCCGTCTCGAACTGCGCTCGGCGTTGATGACCGCCCACCTGATCCTGCGCGTGGCAGGCTCGACGGCCGTCTTGACCACCCACGTGTACTACACGCGGCGCCTGGCGCACCCGCTGTGGGCGGCTGCCGGCCTGATCCATCGGCAGATAATTCCTTACCTCCTCGGTCGCGCCGCCTCCTTGCCAGGGCCCACGACGCTCTCAAGCATCGACTGACCACGTAGGTGCGCACCCATCGGCTTGTCCTTTCGACGGATTCCCGGCAGATGACGGACCAACTGACACGACGCTGCGCTGGAGAACGCTGCCGGGATCTCATCCAAGAAGGGCGGGGGATCGGGCGTGCAGATAGCTGCTAAGAACTGCGAACCATCGCGACTGATAAGCAGCATCCGGTCCGCTTCGGTTTCTACCACATGGATCGGACACGCCGTCCCAAACCGCTGACCTACCAGGTGTCCTTTGATTCAGAGAAGGTTCAGGAGGAGGAAGCGGAAGGAGGGCGCATGACGAACGTGTTGGATTTCGCTGGAGCGAAATGGCCCATTTTTGTACGAATCCTTGTACTATCCCACGTAGAGACGCTCTTCCGGAAAGGAATATGGCTTTCTTGGCTCGTGAGGCCAATGTGAGCAGCAAATGAACAAGACAGGGAGAACCGATATTCACCGGAATACTTGTGCAGATTCCGCCATAAGAATTTAAACATTTACATTATGACAGGACTTCACCCTCTAAAACGACCTCCATCAAGCGGCGCTTTGTGGATGTCGTACCTCATCTTCACCCTCTTTCCCTATGCTGGTTCTCACATCCTTGGAGAATTCCTCCTGCCATAAGGTTGTAATCTGATCTACTGTCGCTTGTGAAAGGGGGCCAAACTTCAGTGCCTCAAGATTACAGCTGACGTGCTCTCTGTTTTGTACACCAACAATGACCGTGCTCACTGCCGGGTGGCTTAGACAAAACCGTAGCGCAAACTGTGCAAGCGGCTGCGTGGGATGAACCTCTGATTTCAAGCGAGCTACTCGGCTGACCGTCCGGCGCAAGACCTCGCCGCGAAACACCCGCCGCCGCCAGTCCCCTTTCTGGAAGCGCATCTCTTCATGCCAGTCTTCGGCTAATGCGCCAGAGGCTAAAGGGCTCCGTGCAATCACGCTGACGTGATGACGCTCGGCGAGCGGAAAGAGACGGAAGGCTGCCCGTTGGTCAAGCATGCTGTACGAGGCCTCAATGATATCGACTAGACCGGCCTCTATCACATCATTGGCATCATCTGAGCGATGGTCACTAACAGCGATTCCAAAGGTGCGAATTTTCCCCTGCTTTTGGAGGTGCATGATCGTTTCGTACCATGTCAGATCATCCAGCCACCCAGGACACCATGTTTGAAAGAGCACACCATCAAGACAATCGACTCGGAGCCGATATAGACTCCCCTCAACTTGGTCAAGAATATGTTTGGAGGGATAGATGCTTGAGACAGGCGTCCCGGGGGCTGGTGCCCAACGATAATCAAGAGGATGGATCTTCGTCAGCACCGTGGGTTGTCGTTCATGTTCTCTGATAGCTTGTGCGACAAGTCGTTCTGCCCGTCCATTGCCGTAGAGTGGAGATGTGTCAATGAGAAGGCAACCCATCGAGAGAGCGAGATGGAGGGCTTCAAGTGACTGCGTGTCTTCCTGGGGCCCCCATCCTCCGCCTATAGCCCAAGTACCAATTCCGATACGGCTGCTTAGCAGATTTGCACGCCCTAATCGAACGGTCTCAATGTTCTCCTGTCCCATAGACGATGCCTTCCTACGCTTGATTGATAGCTGCCTGTAACTGTCCTACCACTGGTTCGTTCTTCCACTTAGATTGTTGCAGTTTTGCATGGATCTCGCGGGACCAATGAATATTGCTTCTGCTTTCAAGTTGGCGTGCAAGGTGGAGCCCCTTTAATGCGTGTTGGACACATTGATCTGGCTGATCGGCAGCGAGAAATGCCTCTGATTGCTGCATCATCAATCGGCAGTGATTACGGCTCATCTTCTGATCAAGCTTGATTTCTGCGGCTTGTAGATATTCCAGTCCTTTGAGCGGCTCCCCAAGCAGAACAAAACATTCGCCCCGCGCGTCTTGTAACGATTGCATAGTGAGTTGGACGTAAGCGAAATCTTCTTCCAGAGGAATAGGCTGGACCCGATCAAGCAGGTGTTCGGCCTGATCCAACAGGCGATAACATGCTGATGTGTGTCCATTGCGAGCCTCAACTTCAGCTAATCCTGAGAGCACATAGGCTTTTGTGTACGGTTCGGCATGTTTGGCCGCATCGCACGCCTGTTGATACAGCTTGAGGGCTTTGTCAATCCGCTCTTGGCGCAAAAAGACCAACCCATGACGCGCAAGAGCAGAAGAAGAGAGATCGGGCAGGTTCGTTTCAGAAGCGATGTACTGCGCCTTTCGAAAAGAGCGTTCTGCTTCATGGTAGCGAAATTGGTCCCGTGCGAGACTGCCCGCAAGCTGGTAATTTTGTGCGAGTATCTGGCAAATCCTCTCATGATCTTTTCCCCCATCATCGGCAAGCAATTCGAGCTTCGTGATCTGGTTGAGCAGGCCATCTTCGGTCAAGGTGTTGCGACTGGTGTAGTATAACTGCCAGCGCAATCGCGTTCCATCCTCTAATCCCTCGAGAATCCAAGTTTGGAGCCGCGCCATTTTACGGGTAAAAAGGTGTTCAATTTCTTGTAGAGGCAGATTGGTAGGAGGAACTCCAACAAGAAGAGCCGTACCAGTTCCAAGCAGTTGTAGCGTCTGGCGTCTATTCATGTCATCGCTATCGCTCTCTTGCTGCTCCTCATGCAACAAGCCAAGCTGTTCGGGCGTTTTGCCGAGGCAGGCACATACTCGTTGGATGCTATCGACTCTGATGGACTTCCCACGCTCTGCGCGTTCAATGGTGGACAGCGAGAGTTCGGCGAAATCTGCGAGTTGCTGTTGGTTCCATCCTCGTTGCTGTCGTGCCGTGCGTAACAACAAGTTTGTCATAGATGATGCTGGTAAATAAGGTGAAGAGTGGTCAGGTTTTGAGGTGACGAGTGATCAATCAACGTGAAGAGTGATCAGCTCACCCATTGAATGTTCGAGAACCTGCTCCATCTCCCACTTCATTCAGCACTGTTTTGTCAATTGACAGGCAAAGGATCGAGCAGGAACATACAGATTTGTTGGGATGAGGAAGAGTGGCGAGACGATGGTTCCTCGTCAGAACTTTCCAGCTGAAAACCCCGTCGGGAAGCCACGACCGAGAGGAGTTCAGCGGCCAGCGCCAGGGCCTCGTCTTCCGTCAGAGAAACTGCCACTTTGAATGATGGAGCAAGAATGTCTTGCTGCGTTGGAACTTTCCGCCGCAACTGAAGTGTAAATGGTAAATGACTTACGAAGTGAGCAGATCTGGCCCTCAAACGTGGAACATTGTGCGGATTACACGATACTTTGGCCACTTCCTACCGAAAGTTTGGCCACGCGGGTGAGAAGGCGTCAACTGGCTCTATTGGCAGCACCTTCGACTCTGACATCAAGTGGACCCCTCCCAGGAAAACAAGTCAAGTTTTGGTGTTTATGCAGCCTGACAAGCGGTTTTACACTCACTCGTAATATGCGGCCAAACTTTCGGTAGGTAACGGCCAGACTTTCGGGTAATCCGTACTCGCGGGCTCTCCACTGCTGCTGATGTCGTGAGAGTAAACAACGACTGATAGGGAGCTGGCGGACGGAAGAAGGTGTACAAATCGACCAGCAGATCGGTTGCCAGTTCGAGCGCACAGGCGACATGGTAGACCGTCTGCGCAGGATCGTCGCTCATGATGAGCGGATAGCTGCGCAGTGCTGATCCACAGTACGGACAGCAGGTGTCCAGGTTGCATACCCCTGCCCTGCTCAGATGATCCTCATTGACAATCAGCATGAAAGGTTCCTCCTACACCAGAGATATCATCGCAGCTTCGCAGTGCTCCACTGTCAAAAAGTGTAGGTGGGGGAGGCATCATTGACAAGAGGGTTTGCCAGCTTGGAGTCCCCAACGGCGTGCAATGTTAAATGATGTGGTCTCAAATGCCATCATCAAAAAGTATGCTGATGGGCGGGGTGAGATGGTGTCACGGCTGCGCGCTTTGATCAAGCAAGCTGACCCTGCCTTCGTTGAAGAAGTGAAGTGGAAAAAGCCCGGCAGCAGCCCGAGGGAGTCCCCGTGTGGTCTCATGATGGAATACTCTGCTTGTGCGATACCCTCAAGAACGCCGTCAGAGTGACATTCCCCAAGGGTGCTCAGATGAAAGATCCGCACAAGCTCTTTCACACGCGCGAAGACGAGCAAGACGGCTCGTGCTCTCGACTTTCACGAAGGTGATACCATCCATGAAGCCGCGTTACAAGCACTCATGCGGGAAGCTGTGGGGCTGAACAAGTCAAAAGCAAATAAGCCCTCATTCTCTGAAAGCCATCATTTATGATGACTTTTTCGAGTGTGTATCGAGGACTACTTTTTGTACCGAAGGGCTGACTGCCTTATCCGTGCGGTGAATACAGCCATACCAACAGCAAGGTCGGCGCATGCCCTCTTTGAGTTCCGTGCGCACCCTTTCAACGTGCTGCCTTCTGGTTTCTGGTTTTTGAACGGAGATCGCCCAGCATATGGCCTGTCAGTAGTTTTTTGACGAAAAGATACCACAGGGTTTTCTCAGGCAGCTTGTGGAGGGCATCGACAGTGCATAGCGGACATGAGGCGTGCAGGCGAAAAGCGCTGTTCCCGCCTGCTCTCAAACGGCTTGTAGAGAGCCTTCATAAAGATGTTGTATCTTTTCGTCAAAAAACTACCGAGAGGCCTACGGGCAAAAATGGCCCTCAAATTCGCGGATCGTTGTCATACCCCACAATGCGTCCGCGCTGCTACCGTCCCCGCCCCGGTGCGATCATGCCATGCCGTCCTCGTCGAGTTCCGTCCCATCCAGGGGGCTATGACAGCGACCGCTGGATCGGGGTTGTTGTCGCCATGTTCTCGGGCGGTGCGTCGTACTGCCACCGTGATGGCGAGCACTGAGCGATGACCTCCTTCTCGACGGCTGTAAACTTGTGGATGCCGGCAGAGCGGATGAGGTTCGCACGCTCGGCCACCAGCGTCCGCCGCCAGTCGAAGCGCTCGGTCGTGAGCTCCCGCTCGCCGCGCGCGATCGCCACGGCCAGGGCCACGTCGAGCAGAGCATCAGGCCCGGAGGCGGCGTGGGCGAGCAGGGTCGCGCGCTCGCCGTACATGCACCAGCTCAACGACCTGTTACGTCGTGGGCTTCTCGCAGGTGAGGCTAGCTCCGGTGCCGTGACCACGATTATCGAGCGAAGCTGATTCCGTTAGTCCTGAGCTACCGCTGTGCCTTCCAGATGGGCGGTTGCAGTTACCGTTGCCAGTACCCGTACGTCCCTGTTGTCATGAAGAGTTGGACATTGCACGAGTCCTGCCGGACACTTGGCATTGACTACGGTGCGCTCTGGAGGAACGATGATAAGCTTCTGCTTTCGGGTCCGCTTCAAGCTTGGTGACAGCGTCAAGCTGGAGTCGTCGAACTCGGAGATTGTCCTCACCGATGACCGCGACCTTCCCGAGCTCGTCACCTTGAAGCCGTGGGGGAACGCCCTAACGCTGGGCGATGCTCGGCAGCTAGTCTTGCGCGGCGAAGGATACGAATCGGAACGACACGCGCTCGAGTCCGCCGATTGGTGGAACGCTCGTCTCCAGGCCGCGCTTGCTCGCTGCAATATCGGAGCCGACTTCGGCGCGCGAGCACCACAGGGAGTCTTCACCGATCAGGGTCTCGCGATCGCTGCTGGCGCGCTCGGAAGGGTCGTCCTAAATGACGTGCATGGGACCGCCGTCTTCGCCAGCGAACCGCAACCGACCTTTCTGGGTCTCGGCGCGGCGACTCTTATGTTGGGCAAGCCTGCCGAGCGCCTGTCACAAGCCATCAGGGCGGCCCGAGACCTTGGGGTTGCGCTTTCCGACCAAGAGCAACTCGCCTACGACCTCTATGGTGCGTCGTTCTTCTTTCACCCTTCGCCGGATGTGCGGTTCGTGATGCTCATGATGGCGCTAGAGACGCTCACCGAGCCGCAGGAGCGTAGCCCTGAAGTCGTCACTCATGTAGACGCGCTGATCGCCTGTACGCGTAAGTCCGGACTCCCTGACAAAGAGATCGAATCCATTGTGGGCAGCCTGGGATACATGCATAAGGAGTCCATCAGCCAGGCGGGGAGGCGCCTCGCCAGAACCCTGGGTGAGCGGCGCTACATGGACAAGACGGCGACACAGTTCTTCACCGAGTGCTACGCCCTGCGTAGCCGACTCGTCCACGGCCACTATCCCCGCCCCACACGTAGCGAGGTCGATCTCCGTGCCGCACACTTGGAGACATTCGTGAGCCACCTACTGAGTGGCCAACTCCTGAACAGTCTCTCTGACTAGTGGCTCGTCCGACCCGCTTGGGCGGCAGTCTGCTCTCCGACCCTTCGCTCTGCTGATGTCTAACGACGAGCACGCCAAGCCCCATTTGAGAACACCCTGACCACGGTCGACCTGATGGTCGTCTTCTCGGTTGAGGTGGTCATGGTCGTCCCCTGCTCCTCTGTGTGATCGCGATTGGTGGTGGTTCGATGGGCGCGGCTCATGGCTTGATCCCGAGCCGTCCCCTGGGCTTCCGGCAGGCGTCGAGCTTGGCCGCCATCTCTCCCTTCGCCCGGATCAGCCGGGTGATCTCGGTGCGATCGGCCACCATCTCGATCGGGTCGCGCTCGATCTGCGGGCACTCCTCCTCGACCAGAGAGGCCGCGCGGAGGATGTCCTCGACCTTCCCCTCCATGGTCACCTTGGCGGAGGAGATGAGCGCAGGGTTGATCGCGGCCACGGCATCAGCGTCGATGTCGTATCCGTCGGGAATCTCCGTGACCGTACCGTGTGGGGTGGTGATGGGTCCGTGGTCTCGGTAGTAGGCGCGCAGCCGGCGCTCAACGGTGTACTTGGCCGAAGCGATCGCTTTGAGGGCGGAGAAGTGCTCCGCGTACCAGGCGGCGACCTCCTCAACGGTGCCGGCGGGTGGCTCAGCGATGGACTGGAGAAGCGCGATCATGGCTGGCGCGACACGGTGGCCGCTGGCTCAGAGATGGCCGCTGCCGAGAGACTGGCGAGCAGCGCCGGCATCTCGCGGGCTGGGAGGGATGCGACCCAATCCGCCCAGGTCGGCCGCGGTGGCTTGATGGGGTAGCCGTGCGCCTGCGCCCAGGCGAGCCGGGGCGCGTTGTCGAGCAGCTTCAGGATGGCGAGCATCTCATCGCGCTTCGGGGTGATCGTGTCCTCCTCCTCCTCCTCCTCACTCTCGTCATCACCCTCCGGCTCCCCGTCCGGCTAACTCCAACGAGATACCGGCCGTGGAACAGTACCTGAAACAGCATGGACAATAGCTTCGGTTCTGTTTCACGAGAAACAGGGCCAGTCATCGCGACTGGCCCTGTTTGGTGTTTTTGGGGAAGAAATACCCGATGATCTAGTGTAGAAGCGCGGTGAGCCTGCTGGTGGCGGAGGCTCTGGCGTGGTCTGCCGCGTGCAAAGCTGTCGTGCGAACTGTGGAATGGGAGCATGTGAGACCGGGGCCGCGGCAGGCTTCAAGATCAAACGCAAAATGTGACAACCTGGTCAATCACGATAGCTCCGGATGTGAGGAACGCTAACATGTCAAATTTCGCCGGCATCAACTGGTTGGGTTTGGACTGGCGGTATCACAATGCTCATTTCGGCTACGCTCATTTGCATGACACTTCCGGGAAGTCCAGGAAGGACCAAGATTGGACCGTGATACGGTTGTGCTTTGTTGTCGCCAGCAATATACACGAACCGCGGAGCATCAAATGGAGGCGGAAGAGCAAAACGATCATGAACAGACACAAGCTTGACTGGTTCAAGGCGCTGAGGTTCGGTGCTATTAATGGGGTTCTCTAATAGCACGGCACCGAAATGGTATTCTACCCTGTCACTGTATGCTCGCGGTACAAATGTACACATGATATTTTTCCCGACGGCTTTGTCCTCATCCGCTTTCTCCTGAATCTTGAGCGTGAGTAGCCTCCCAATCGTCTCAGGCCCTTTCTTCTGCCGAAGGCATGACCTGATGAGATTGTTGATCTCGATCTTTTTATCCTTAGAGAACTGTCTACCTGCGACAAGTAGTTCGAAGTTACGTCTTTCTGGAAGCCAGTCAAAGTAAACTGTGAATTCTTTTCGTGCCTGCGCTAGCACAGTATCATTTTCTCCCCTGAAGTTCGAGATCACAATGCGAAGCGGCTTGCGGTCAACATTAGCAAATCCGGCACCCACAAATGTCAGCCTCTTTTTGTCCGAGCTGAGATGCGAATAGGAGCTGTTCATAAGGTCGGATGCTCGGTTTCCCAAGTGAAGAACAGACTCCCCTATATTCTCTTTCTCAGACAGCTGCTGTGCTGCCCAGTCAATTGCAGATTGAGAATCTAGCTTCGCCAGCCCCGTGTAGGCGAATACAAAACAGTTGCTGTAGATCAGTGCCTTGTTACTATGATCCTCACGCGGACGCACATTGTTGCCGTCCACGATAGAAAGTCGTCGGTCGCTTGCCTGCACAATAAAGTCTTTTGTGAGACATGTCAGGATCATCGTCATGTTCAACCCCCTTTTTCTGGGTGGTCTGGCAATGATTGCTTACTTTTTGGGCCGTTTTCACTTGTAGAGGGAGAACCAAGACCTGGGGCCTGAGTATGATTCGACCATTCAAGCAGAAACCTGCACGCGCCGGAGAGAGCGGAACCTATGCGGGCCTATCTCTTCGACCAGTCCTTCATGAGCATCTCCAGTCCCAGCTCCACATCAGACTTTGCCATCACTTTGTCAATCGTGCCCTTGCTCAACTCCCTGGCCAGCGTCAACACCTGCTCATTGTTCTCTCTGAGCAATCGCATCTGCTCCACCAGTCGCTCCACTTCACGGCGTTGCTGATCAGAGAGCGGCAGCGCAACCCAGCGTTGGAGCTGCTGGTCAAAGAGGCTAAAGTCGTTGCGCTGCGTAGTGAAAGCGGCAATCACTCGGTTTATGGTAAAGTCGTCAAGCACATGTGGCTTCGGTTTCGCCTCCAGGAGCGTCTCGTACTGTTCGCGGTCCGCCTGGAGCATACCATCGATATGGGCTGCGACCATCGCCAGCGCTTCAATGGGTTGCCAGTGTGGTTTCGGTTGTGGTCGACCTGGTCCGCCAGGTCCGGGCCGTCGTTTCTTCTGCTTTGCCATGCTTCACCTTCCCAGTTTTGTGCCAGTGTAGCATTACTTTCATAGCAGCGCCAATAGCAGGACTTATCGGGCATCGACTGTTGTACATTGTATCGCGGCGCGAGACCTCTATCCTTAGCGTTGTTTTCCGGGTTCTGACGCAAAGTTGGTGGTAGGCCCAACAATGGAAGAAGAGAGGCTGATCCGACAACTTGTATCATCACGTGAGAGGTTCCTCGCCTCTTCTCCATCTCATCATCAGGCTGCACACAGCACCCGTATGCGGAGTAAATCGAACT
>Ga0137372_10006048_pt1 | contig 11753 bp, 8 predicted proteins | sample SagtaG_6_FD_104911 | JGI IMG/M metagenome (GOLD analysis project Ga0137372, IMG submission 104911) | Vadose zone soil microbial communities from Sagehorn Ranch, Mendocino, California, USA - Sage1_R_60_16 metaG | ecosystem: Environmental > Terrestrial > Soil > Vadose zone | place: USA: California...
ACCCCGCCGGCCGCTCCTGCACGGCCTGCGGAGCCTCGCCCGGGCCACCGCCAGAGACCGACACGGCGGGCAGAGGGTATCCCGGCGCCAGAGCCGGATCAGCCGACCACAGGGCCATCCGCCCGGATCAGGGTTGTTCAGTGCCGTCCTAGCCGGATGCCGCGCACAACCGGACCAGGTTTCGATCTCATGGCGTCGAAGCTCCGCCGCCCAGCGCCGCGCCGTGGGACGGTCAGCCGGTCGGCGCTGATCGGCCAGCTGACGCGGGACGACTCCCGCCCCATCGTCTCGGTCGTCGCACCGTCCGGTTACGGGAAGACCACGCTGCTGTCGCAGTGGGCCGAGCACGACGGCCGGGCCACCGCCTGGGTGTCGGTCGACGAGCGAGACAACGATCCGAAGGTCCTGCTCAGCTACGTGGCCGAAGCGCTCGACGCGGTCCAGCCGGTCGGCGAGCGGGTGTTCGAGGCGCTGGCCTCGCGGGTCAGTTCGGTGCCCGGCTCGGTGGTGCCGCGGCTGGGCTCGGCGTTCTGGTCAATGTCCACGCCCGTGATACTGATCCTCGATGATGTGCATCTGCTGCGGAACGCCGAGAGCCGGGATGCGCTGTCGGTGCTGGCCGATCACGTGCCGCAAGGGTCGCGGCTGGTGCTGGCGGGCCGGGACGAACCGCCGCTGCGGATCGCGCGGCTACGCGCCGAAGGCCGGATCCTCGAGATCGGCCCCGGTGACCTGTCGCTGAACCGCGAGGACGCCACCGCGCTCCTGCGTGATGCCGGCCTCGCGCTGGCTGAGGATGAGATAGCCGAGTTGCACCGCCGGACCGAGGGGTGGCCGGCCGGTCTGTACCTGGCCGCGCTGTACTTGCGGGAAGGAGGCTCGCTGGGGACCGCAGCGGTCTCCTTCGGCGGAGATGACCGGCTAGTCAGCCAGTATATGGAGGCGGAGTTCCTGGCTCGGATCTCAGTGCGGCACCGGGCGTTCCTGACCCGGACCGCCGTCCTGGAACGGATGTCCGGGGCGTTGTGCGAAGCCGTCCTCGAGGTGCCCGGCTCCGCCGCGACCCTGGCCGAACTCGCCCGCTCGAACCTGCTGCTCGTGCCGCTGGACCGGCGAGGGGTGTGGTACCGATACCACCACCTGTTCCGTGACATGCTGCTGACCGAACTGGAACGGCACGAGCCCGGCCTGCTGTCGGTGCTGCGCGGCCGCGCGGCCCGCTGGTGCCTGGATAACGGCCGGCCCGAAGAGGCACTGGGATACCTCATGGCCGCGGAGGACGTTGGTGCGGTGGTCCGCTTGGTGGAACAGCTGGCGCTGCCGGCTTTCCGGCAGGCTCGGCTCACCACCATTCAGCGGTGGTTCGCGTGGCTGGACGGCCGGGACGGGATCGAGGGTCATCCGATGGCCGCCGTGTGGGCTTCGATCCTCGCCGCGCAGGTAGGACGGCCGGCTGAGGCCGAGCGGTGGGCCGGTGTGGTTGATCGCTGGCAACAACGCGGCGAGGCCGGTGATCCTGGTACTGAGGGGTGGGCCGCCGTGCTGCGGACCTTGCAGTGCCGGTGCGGAGTGACGCAGATGCTTGCCGACGCCGACCAGGCCGTGCGGCGATTTGCGGCCGCGGGCATCGCGCCGCCGATAGCCGCCACATGCCGGGGAATCGCTCTGGTCCTTTCCGGTGACCTCGAAGGCGCCGACGCGTCCCTGGCGCAGGCGACCAGCGAAGGAGCGGAAATCGGCGCTCCTGATGTCATCGCGACCGCGTGGTGCGAACGATCGCTGCTGGCCGTAGCGCGGGGTGACTGGAGTTCGGCCGAGGCCTTCGCGGCCCAGGCAGGCCTCGTCATGCGCGGGGCGGGAATGGAGGACATGCTCGTCTGCGCGGTCCAGGCCCGCGTTGCCCTGCACGGGGGAGATGTCACGGCGGCGCGCCGCGAGCTTGTCAGCGCCCAGCGGCTGCGGCCCTTCCTGACCTACGTGCAACCCCATCTGGCCGTTCAGGCCCGGCTCGAGCTCGCCCGCGTGCAGTTTGCGCTGGCTGACATGGCCGGGGCCAGAACGCTGATGCGCGAAATCGACGAGATCCTCAAGCGTCGGCCTGACCTCGGCACTTTGGTCGGTGAGGCTCGCGCGCTGCGGGCCCGGCTGTCGGCCGAGCACGCCCCGGCTACCCCCAGTGCGTCGTCCCTGACAGCCGCCGAGCTGCGCGTCCTGCCCATGCTGGCCACTCATCTGTCGTTCCCGGAGATCGGGGCCGAAATGTTCCTGTCCCCGCACACCGTCAAGTCCCAGGCCATGTCGATTTACCGCAAACTCGGTGCTTTCTCGCGAAACCAGGCCGTCACCCGGTCCCGGGAGCTGGGCCTCCTCGAGGGATAGCACCTCATTTCATGCCATCGGTGGGATGACGTTCTCCTCCGGTGCACTGTGCACTGGTAACCGCAACAGGCCGGGCGGAGATACATGAGCGAGACGGTGAGATTCCAGGAGGTCCTGCGCAGGCTGGCGATGGTCGACGAGACCTTCGTCACGGGCCAGGCCGGACTCGGGCTCGGTCCAGCCGGGACGGCGGCCCTGGACGGCAGGACCGCCGCGCTGCTCCAGCTGGCCGTGTCGGTAGCGCTCGGGTCATCAGGAGCCTGCCTGGAGTGGAGCACCGCCCGGGCCCTGGCCGCCGGCGCCACCGACGACGAGATCGCCGACGTGCTGCTGGTGATCGCCCCGGTCGCCGGGCTCGGCCGGGTCGTCTGTGCCGCTCCCGACGTGGCCACCGCTCTGGGCTACGACGTTGCGGCAGCGCTCGAAGAAGTCGGCGACAATTGATCGGTTTCCACGGCGTTTACCGGATGTTCAGCAACGCCGGCCGAGAATCCGGACTTTCATGCTGATCGCATGATGCGCGCATCGAGCGGCTGACGTTGGGTGGTTTTGAGGGGTGAAGGCCCTCCCTGCAACGACCGGGAGGTACATAAATGGCTGCCGATGGCGCCAACCAGGCATCAACCCGTGGCCGCCGGGCCACCGTATCCTCCGTCGACCTTATCCTGACTTCGAAGATCACGCCGCCGGATGTGCCGCACTGGGCGGTACCGCGCCCGCGGATCACCAAGCTGATCGCCGATGGTACCCGGTGGTGCCCGCTGACGATCGTGACCGGCCCCCCCGGCGCGGGCAAGACGATGGCCCTGGCCTTGTGGGCGACAGCCGAGCCCGGGCCGGTGGCCTGGGTCGGGCTCGACGAGTTCGACAATCGGCCGGGTATGTTCTGGTCCTATGTCGTGGCGGCGCTGCGCCAGGCCGGTGTCGCCATTCCAAAGGCGCTGCGGCCCGTTCCGCGCGGACGGGCGGGAGATGAGGGATTCCTGCTCCGGTTGACGGCCACGCTGGCCGCCCAGGACCCTCCGGTCACACTGGTCCTTGACGACCTTCACCTGCTGACCGATCCGGCCGTGCTGAAAGGGCTCGAGTTCGTGCTCAGGAACGTAGGGTCCGCGCTGCGGTTGCTGGTCGCCTCGCGGATGGATCCGCTGCTGCCCCTGCACCGGTACCGGCTGGCCGGACAGCTGACCGAGATACGCGCCAGCGACCTCGCGTTCCGCCTCGATGAGGCCGGCCTGCTGCTGGAGCAGCACGGCGGGCCGCTGACGCAGGACGCGCTGGAGAGCCTGAACCGGCGAACCGAGGGCTGGGCCGCCGGTCTCCGCATGGCCGCGATATCGCTGGTCGCGCATCCCGACCCGGACCTGTTCGTCAAGGAGCTGATGGCCGAGGACAGCGCCCTGACCTGCTACCTGGTTAACGAGGTGCTCAACGTCCAGCCACCTGAGGTCCGCGAGATCCTGCTGGGCACGAGCATCCTGGAGCATGTCAGCGCCGAGGCGGCCGCCGAACTGACTGGCGACGACCAGGCCGCAAGCATCCTGGCCGCCTTGGCGCACACGAACGCGCTGGTCCAGTCGATCGGCTCGGGGTGGTACCGCTACCACACGCTGTTCGCCGAGATGCTCCGGCTGAGACTGCGGTACGAGCATCCAGACCGGGTGGTCGCCTTGCATCAGCGCGCGGCCAGGTGGTACGAGCGGAACAACATGCCCACCGACGCGGTGCGGCACGCCATCGCGGCCGGTGACTGGTCGCTGGCCGCGGCCGTGGTCGTCGACGACCTGGCGATCGGCCAGATTCTTGAGCCGCAGGACGGCCAGTGCCTCGCGGGCGAGTTCGCCAGCATGCCATCCGGCGGGGCCTGGACCACGCCGCAGCCCCACCTGCTTGCGGCTGCGGTGGCGCTCTCTGCTGGCCAGCACGACTCGTGCGCCGCCGCCCTGGACGCCGCCGATGGCCTGATGAAGAGCCTTCCCGCCGGTGAGCAGGCCACGTCCCGGCTAGCCGCCGCGGTACTCCGGCTTACCGTCTGCCTGCGTACCGGGGACCTGGCGACGGCGGCGACGGCCGCCGGCCGTGCGGAGCTGATGCTCGACAAGGTCCCGGGCCGGAAACTCGCCCGGCATCCGGGCATCAGGCGGCGGGTACTGTCCGGCCGCGCCGCGGTCGAGCTGTGGTCCGGCCGCGCGGACGAGGCGGCCCGCATCCTCGGGGCCGGGGTGGCCGCCGAGGCTGCTTCCGGCCGTGAATGCGAACGGGCGAGCCTGAGCGGGCGGCTGGCGCTGGTGGAGGCACTGCGCGGCCGGCTTGGACGCGCCGCCGAACTGGCCGAGGAGGCGGCCTCCGTGGCGAGCGAGCACCAGCCGTCCGGCGCCGGTCCCGCGCCGCTGGTCGCGATGGCCCGGGTGCACCTGGCCCGCAATGAGCTACGCGAGGCCCGCAGCTGCCTCAAGCAGGCGGACGCCGCCATCGGCGCCAGCCCAGACAAGCTTGTCGGGGTGGCGGCCTACCTGGTCGCGGCCGGTGGTGCGCTGGCCGAGGGGCGCCCGGCGGTGGCCGTGCAGATCATCGACCGGGCCCGGTCCGGGTGGTCCGTTCCGCCCTGGCTGGACCAGCAGCTAAGCCTGGTCCAGTCACGCGCGTACGCGGCAGCCGGGGACGGCCAGGCCGCGCTGGCGGAGGCGCAGCGGGCTGGCACCTCGCCGGAGGCCACGGTCACCTTGGCCCATGCCTGCGCGGTCGCAGGGGACGACGAGGCCGCGCACCGCATCCTCGCTCCGGCGCTCGCGGCCGACAGCCAGGTGACGGACTGGGTGCGCCTGCATGCGTGGCTGTTGGACGCCCGGCTCAGCTACCACGATGACGACGACGGTCGCGGGCGGCGGTCACTGGCATCCGCGCTCCGGCTGGCCGAACGTGAGCAGATCAGGCTGCCGTTCGCGCTGGAGGGCAGCTGGCTCGGGGCGGTGCTCCGGCGTGACCCCGAACTGGCCGGCTGCCACCGGCTGCTGCTGGCCCGCGCGCTGGGCCCTGACCAGCTCCCGGCGCTCATGGACGCGGTCGGCGAGGCGGCGGTGCTGCTGATCGAGCCGCTCACCGAGCGCGAGCGGGAGGTGCTGGTACACGTGTCGGGCATGCTGAACACGGCCGAGGTCGCCGAGGAGATGTATATCTCCGTCAACACCGTCAAGACGCACCTGCGGAACATCTACCGGAAGCTGTCGGCGGCGCACCGCAGCGAGGCGGTCCGCCGGGCCCGCCAGCTCCAGCTGATCTGACCTCGACGGTACGTGTCACGCGGGGTCACGGCCACCCGCGTCGGCGGCCTTCTCACGGAAGCGGTGTACTTCCAGTAGCCGGGCGCCGAATATCTGGAGCCTGTCGAGCAGCTGGCGGAGTTCCTTCTGATCCTCAAGTGAACCGTGCAGCACGGTCTGGGCCTCCTGCGGGGATGTACTGAGCTCCTCGAAGTCGAGAAGGACACCGGGTGGCAGAAGACCCGCTACCCGGATCTCGTAATAGATAGACATCGGCGATCTTCCCGCCTTCGAGCGTGATTACCTGGTCGAACTCATCGAGCCCGTCGAGGTCGTGGGTTATGAGGAGCATCGTGCGCCCGGCCGTCGCGGCCAGAACGTCGCTGAGCAGAGCGCGGCGGGTTCCGGGATCGAGATGGGCCGTGGGTTCATCGAGTATCAGCAGATCCGGATCGGCGAGCAGGGCCCGGGCTACGGCCAGCCGCTGGCGCTGGCCGCCGGACAGCGCGGCCCCGTGGGTGCCGACCGGGGTGTCCCAGCGCAGCGGCAGCGACTCGATCCAGTCCAGCAACCTGACCCGGGCCGCGGCCTCGGCCAGCTGCTCGTCGGTGGCCCCCGGCCGGGCCAGGCGAAGGTTGTCGCGAAGGGAAGCGTCGAAGATGTGCGGATCCTGCGGGCAGCCGCCGATCCTGGTGCGGACCTCGTCCGCGGAGTAGCTGGCCAGGTCGTGACCGTTGAGCGTGACCGTCCCCGAGGTCAGCTCGGCGAAGCGGAGGAGCACGCTGGCCAGCGTGGATTTCCCGGCCCCGTTCGGACCGGTCAGGGCGACCCGCCGCCCCGGCAGCAGATCGAGGTCGATGCCGTCGAGGGCGGCCGGACCATCGGGCCGGTAGCGGACCTGAGCGCCGCGCAGCCGGACCGATATCGGGCCGCCGGGCAGTGGCCGCGGCGCGAGCGGCTCGCGCACCGGGTCCGGGGCGTCCAGCAGCGCCGCGATCCGGCGGGCCGACACGCGGGCGTGGCCGAGCTGGACCGCCGCGGCGGGCAAGGCCGTGACGGCCTCGAAGGAGGCGAGCGCGGTCAGCGTGAGCACGGCCAGCGGAACCCTGGTCAGCGCGCCGCCTCCGGTGGCCGCCACCCCGAGCAGCAGGACGCCCCACACGGCCAGCCCGGCGGTGACGGAACTCAGGCCCGCGCTGAGGCCGGACACCATGGCGTTCCGGTCGGCCTGCCTGGTCAGGTCGGCGTCGGCCACCGTCACCGAGGCCAGCGCCGCCTCCCGGGCACCGTAAGCGTGCAGCTCGGCCGCGCCGGCCATGAGGTCGGTGAGGCTCGCGGCCAGCTGCCCCCGCGCCGGGGCGACCCGCCTGGCCGCGCCGCGCGCCGCCCTGGCCGCGAGCACCGGGACACCGATCCCGGCCACCAGCAGCCCAGCGGCGAGCACGGCCCCGGCGGGCGCGAGGATCAGCAGGCAGGCGACGACCGACCCGGCGCCGACCACGGCAGCGGCGAGCGGCGCGGCGATACCGCGGATGAACAGGTCCTGGGTCGCGTCGACGTCGGAGACCAGCCGGGCGAGCAGGTCACCCGATGAGAACTCGGCCAGCCCGGCCGGGGCGAGCTGCTCCAGCCGCCGGTAGATCCGGACCCGGACGCGGGCAAGGACCCGGAATGCGGCGTCGTGTGACGCGAGCCGCTCGAGGTAGCGCGAGATTCCCCGGCCCGCGCTCAGCGCCCGGACCGCGACCACGGCCGCTGAGATCGCCATGATGCCGGGATGCTGTGACGCCCGCGCCAGCAGGAACCCGGACACCGCCAGCAGTGCCACGCCGCACCCCGTGGCAGCGGCGCCGGCCGCCACTGCGAGCAGCAGCCGGCCGCGCAGCGGCCGGGACCCCAAGGCCAGCCTGAGCAGCCGCAGCAGCGGATCGTACCGGGCGATCATGGTACGACCACCAGCCCGGCCGGGTCGCTGAGCCGGCCCTCGTCCAGGGCCAGGATCCGGGCGGCGCGGTCAGCTCGGGGTGGCGGCTGGTGGGTGATGAGGATGACGGTGCGGTCGGCCATCCGAGTCGCGATGGCGGTCATGACCGCGTCGGCGCTAGCCGGGTCGAGGTGGGCGGTGGGCTCGTCGAGCAGCAGGACCGGAGCCTGGCGCAGGAACGCCCGGGCCAGCGCGATCTTCTGCCGCTGCCCGGCCGACAGGCTCAGGGCGCCTTCGGTGAGCTGGGTATCGTAGCCGCCGGGCAGCCGGCGGATGAACTCGTCCGCCCCGGCCAGGCGGGCGGCCGCCGCGATATCCGGATGCCGCGCCCCGGGCTGACCCAGTGCGATGTTGTCGCCCACGGTCGCGGCGAACAGGTGCGGGTGCTGCGGAACCCAGGCGATCTGGGCTAGCCAGCGATCGTCGCGGATGCGCGCCAGGTCGACGCCGCCCGCCGTGACGGCCCCGCTGGCCGGGGTGGCGAGGCGAAGCAGCAATGCTAGCAGCGAGCTCTTCCCCGCGCCGCTCGGGCCGGTCAGGACGATGTGCTCGCCGGGCCGTACGGTCAGGCTGATCTCGTCCAGCGCCAGCCGTGCCCGGTTCGGGTAGGTCAGGCTCACCGCCCGGAGCATGATATCCGCGCGGCTCAGGTCCACGTCGATGCCCGGGGCGGCGGTGACCGGCTGGCCGGGCAGCGGGGTGTCGAGGATCTCGAAGGCGCGCCGTGCGGCCGCGGAGCCGTCCGCGCTGGCGTGGAACTCGGCGCTCGCGTTGCGCAGCGGCAGGTAGGCCTCGGGGGTCAGCAGCAGGACCAGAAGTGCCGTCTGGTAACCGACGTGGCCGGCCAGCAGCCGGAGGCCGATCTCGACGGCGACCAGGGCGGTGGCCAGCGCCGCGGTGAGCTCCAAGGCCAGGGCGGACAAGAACGCCACCCGCAGTGCCGCCATGGTCGCCTTGCGGTACGCGCTGGTGACTTCCCCGATCACCTCGGCCTGGGCCCGGGCGCGGCCGAACAGCTTCAGGGTTGGCAGGCCCGCCACCACGTCGAGGAAGTGGCCGCCGAGACGGGCCAGCAACTGCCACTGGCGCTGGGTCTGTGCCCGCGTGTGCCATCCGATGAGGATCCCGAACAGCGGGATCAGCGGCAGCGTCACCGCGATGATGACCGCGGAGATCCAGTCGGCGAACGCCACCCGGGCCAGCACGGCCAGCGGGACGGTTACACCCAGCACCAGGCGTGGCAGGTACCGGGCGAAGTAGGCATCGAGCCCGTCCAGCCCTCTGGTCGCGAGCGTGGTGATCTCCCCGCGTGGCTGGCCGCCGAGCCACTGCGGGCCGAGCCGCAGGACGTGGGCGCTGAGCCGCCGTCGCAGCCCTGACTTCACCGCGGCCGCCGCGCGCAGCGCCGCGGTTTCTCCTCCGGCGGCCGCGACGGCCCGCCCGGCCACCGCCACGCCGAGCCAGGCCAGCACACCGGACAGCGCGGCTATCCCGGTGCCGCGCGCCGCCCCCGCCAGGGCGCGCGACAGCAGGTCGGCCTGGAACAGGATCAGCACCGCGCCCGCCAGGCCGAGCGCGACCGTGACCGCCAGGTATCCGCGTGCCGATCCGGCCTGCCGCAGCAGACGCGGGTCAAGTAGCCGCATGGCGCCCATGCTGGCAGCGGACCTCCTCCGGCCCATCGTCCGCTACGGATGATGCCTGGCTTCGGCGAGGGTTCTAGAAATTGCGATGATGGCAACCTACGACCTGCTCGCGCCGCACTACGATGCCGTGACGGGCGATTCCTCCACCGAGGCGGCGCTTATCCGGGACATCCTCGAGCGGCGTCACGGCCGGGTCGCCACCCTGCTCGACGTCGCCTGCGGGACCGGGGCCATCACCGCGCCACTCTCACGCGCCTACCAGGTCAGCGGTCTGGATATAGCACCTGGCATGCTCGCAGTGGCGCGCGGGAAGCTCCCCGGGGACGTGCCGCTGTACCTCGCCGATATGACCAGCTTCACGCTCAGCACCAGATTCGACGCCATCGTCTGCGCGTATCAAGGTGTCAATCACCTGCTCAGCCTCTCGGCGTGGCAGAGCTTTTTCGGCTGCGCATACCGGCACCTCAATCCCGGCGGCATGCTCGTGTTCGATATCGCCACCGTCAGGTACCTCATGACGATGGCCAGCATCCCGAAGGTAGTGGAGCAATTCGGCGACAACTACCTGCAGATAACGGTCAGCACGACCGACGGTGCTCGGTTCAGGTGGCATATCGAGGTATTCGAACTGCAGCGAGACGGAAGATACGTGCTGCTCACCCAGGTCGTCGAGATGCGATCGTTCCCCGTCGACCAGGTTAAACAGGCGCTGTGCCGTCGCTTCACCGACATAGAAGTCATCGGCGGTGACGGCCGTTCAGCCGACCGGGAGAGCGAGGGCAGGATCTGGCTGGCGTGCGCCAGGCCTTCCTGAGCCGGCCTGCAGTCACCCATGGCAGGTGAGCCGCTCCGGGCTGGCCCGGCCCACGATGGATAGGTGAGCATGCCCTCCGATCCGCGCGCGCTCCTGCGTAGCCGCGCTTACCTGCGACTGCTGGTCATCGCGGCGGCTCTCGGGGTTCCGGTCTCAGCCGCCGCCTACGGCTTCCTCGCACTTGTCGGCTACCTCCAGCCGGAAATCTTCACCCATCTTCCCCACGGCCTGGGCTTCCAGGCCGAGCCTGTGTGGTGGCCGCTGCCCGTGCTTGCGGTGGGTGGCGTGCTGACGGGCCTGGCCATCAGGTACCTGCCGGGCACCGGTGGCGCGCACCCGGCGGAGGGCTTCAAGACGCACCGTGCCCCGACGCCGGCCGAATTGCCCGGCGTGATACTGGCCGCTCTGGCCACCTTGATTTTCGGCGCCGTGCTCGGACCCGAGGCGCCCCTTATCGCCATCGGCGGCGGCCTGGTCGTGCTGGCCCTGCGGGCCGCCCGCCGTGACGTGCCCGACCAGGCCACGGCCGTCCTCGCCTCGGCGGGAAGCTTCGCCGCCATCAGCACGCTGCTCGGTTCGCCGATCATCGGCGCGTTCTTGCTGATGGAGGCGTCCGGGCTGGGCGGACCGATGCTGGGCCTCGTCCTGGTGCCCGGCCTGCTGGCCGCGGGCATCGGCTCGCTCATCTTCCTCGGGCTGGACGCCTGGACCGGGCTGGGCACCTTCTCCCTGGCCGTCCCGGGCCTGCCCCATTTCGGCTCGCCAACCATAGCGGAGTTCGGGTGGGCGGTCGTCGTCGGCCTGGCCGCGGCCCTGCTCGGCGCCGGCATCCGCTGGCTGGGACTGCGGCTGCAGCCGTTCTCGCTTCGCTCGCCGCCGGCCGCCGCCCTGGTGGCGGGCCTGGTCGTGGCGGGACTTGCGATCGCGTACGCCGAGGGCACGGGGAAGAACTCCTCCGATGTCCTGTTCTCCGGGCAGGACGCCCTCGGGCCGCTGATCACGCACACCGGCTCGTATACCGTCGGAACGCTCCTGCTTCTCCTGGTGTGCAAGAGCCTGGCCTACGGCGTGTCGCTGAGCAGCTTCCGGGGCGGCCCGATCTTCCCGGCATTGTTCATCGGCGCGGCCGGGGGCATGGCCTTGTCCCACCTGCCGGGCTTGCCGCTGGTCGCCGGGGTGGCCACCGGCATCGGGGCGATGTCGGTGGCAATGCTCTCCCTCCCGCTGACGTCGGTGCTGCTGGCGACGCTACTGCTGGCCTCAGACGGCCTGGCCGTGATGCCGCTGGTCATCGTGGCGGTCGTGGTCGCCTACGTCGCCTCGGCCCGGATCACGCCGGCCGAGCCGGCCGAGCCGCCGACGGCTCCGCAGGCCCCGACGGCCGCGGCCGCGGATCCCTCGGTAACTCCGCGTGCCTAATGCTGCACATCCGCGTCGTCACCACGCCTGGTCTCATCGGACGGCTGCTCGACCGGCTCGCGGACCTCCCCGGCATCCGAAACCTGATCGTGCTCGAGGGCGGGACGCTGCTGATCGTCGTCGGCGCGGGCGGCCTCAGAGCTCAGCGCGCCCTCTGGGCGCGGCCGTATCCTCCGAAGCGGCCTGATTGACGCCGTACGGGCCCGCGGCCACCGGCATGTCGTCGATGGTGAAGGACCGTTCCCGGCGCA
>Ga0137372_10006058_pt1 | contig 11742 bp, 12 predicted proteins | sample SagtaG_6_FD_104911 | JGI IMG/M metagenome (GOLD analysis project Ga0137372, IMG submission 104911) | Vadose zone soil microbial communities from Sagehorn Ranch, Mendocino, California, USA - Sage1_R_60_16 metaG | ecosystem: Environmental > Terrestrial > Soil > Vadose zone | place: USA...
CGAGGTGAAGCATGGTTTGAGGCTTCATGTTGTGAACCTCTGCAAGGACGGCCTTGGCAATCCGGCTCTTCCCGAGAAACTTAAACGAGGGAAAAGATGGAAGCAGGCTGGCGCCCCGATTCGTCCAATTAGGGCGCTTCGTTGGCCGAAATCTGTGCTTGTAGTTGCCTTGCTTTTGTCGGCGGCCGCCTTGGCTGTCAGTTTTTCAATCTTTCTTCGCTGGCGAGTCCCCGCGCCTAACCAGGGATCCTCAGAAGCCAGCCCTGCAGCGATTCCAGAAAAATCAATCGCCGTCTTACCCTTCGAAAACCTGAGCGAAGAAAAAGCCAACGCCTACTTTGCCAACGGAATCCAGGACGAAATTCTGACGCGCTTATCGAAGATCGCCGATCTGAAGGTGATCTCGCGCACATCGACGCAGCATTACAAGAGCGCGCCGGAAAACCTGCGCGAGATCGCAAAGCAACTTGGCGTCGCCCACATCCTGGAAGGAAGCGTGCAGAAGAGCGGCGACGCCGTGCGCGTGAACGTGCAGCTGATCAAAGCAGCCAATGACTCTCATCTTTGGGCGGATACCTTTGATCGCAAGCTGATCGACATCTTTTCGGTCGAAAGCGAGGTGGCCAAAGCCATCGCCGAGCAACTGCAGGCGAAACTCACCGGTCGGGAAGAGCAAGTCATCGCCGCCAAACCGACCGACAATGTTGAGGCTTATGATGCTTATCTGCGCGGTCTCGCTTATACACTAAAAACATTCCCCACGAGGCCCAATGCCCTTGGCGCACAGAAATATTTCAAAGAAGCAGTGCGCTTGGATCCGAAGTTCGCCCTTAGTTGGGCACTGCTGTCAATCGTTGATGCCCGCAACTACGTCACACAGAGTCTACAACCAACAGTCGCCCTCTGTGAAGAGGCGCGGCAGGCAGCCGAAACTGCGCTGGCTCTTCAACCAAATCTCGGGGAGGCCGTATTGGCCAAGGGATGTTACTACTACTCTTGTCTGAAGGATTATGACACCGCAGTGCGTCACTTTGAGCAAGCACGTCAGCTCCTACCGAATAGCAGCCGGATTCCTGAATCGCTGGCTTATGTCGCACGCAAGCGAGGCCAATGGGACCGGAGCGAATCGTACTTAGACGAAGCTGAGCGGCTCGACCCGCGTAACGTTTTCCTGCTTACTCAGCACGCGACTAACTATATCTGTCTTCGTCGTTTCCCAGAGGCGCTGCGAAGGCTTGACAAAGCTCTCGACATTACGCCAGGTGATTTAAATATCCTGGTGCAAAAGGCGGCTATCGCACAAGCCGAGGGCGACTTGCCGCGGGCCTCGGCGCTCCTCGCTCGGCTCCGCTTCACGGCCGATGACATCGAGGGCTTGGAAACTGAAGTTTACCAAGCGATCCTGGAGCGCCAGCCTGCACCGGTAATCCCTCGGCTAAAGGAAATACTTGCCAAGCCTGATCCAGCGTCGGGTTACTTCAATGGCGAACTGCGCTTTTGGTTAGGTTGGGCGCAGGAAGTAGCTGGCGACCATGCCGGGGCTCGGGAAAGTTGGCGACAGGCACGCAGCGAAATGGAACCCTTTCTCAAAGAACAGCCGGACAATTATAGCCTCATTGGCGATCTCGCGCTGATCAATATGGGCCTCGGTGACAAGGCCGCCGCGTTGGCTCTGTCGGACCGGGCCATCGCCGCGAATCCGATTGAGAAGGACGCCGTGACTGGTCCCGTTCCGATTGAGATCCTCGCACGGGTGGCGGCGCGCATGGGAGACCCCGACCGCGCCATCGCTGCTTTACACAAATTACTTTCGACACCGTATTCAGGCGCATTCGGGTTTGGCGTGCCGCTCACTCCGGCGCTGCTACGGCTCGATCCAATGTTCGATCCGCTCCGAAATGATCCGCGCTTCCAAAAACTGCTCGCTTCGCCCGCGCCGAAGTGACACTCCCCCGATTTGTAGTTCGCCAACGCGAGACTTGTGCAGGCTGTGGGTCCAAGCCGGTCTCGAATACTTCAACCAGCCATTGTTCGTTCTCAGATCGTCTAGCGATCCAACGCTAAACCTATCTCATCAACTCGGTGGTGGCGGTGGTGGCGGTGGTGGCGTCGGTGTTGGGGACGGTTCTTGCGGGCCGGGCGGTTTCGTCATTTTCGTCATAGGCGACGATGCTGACAATTCTGTATCTAATGTCAAGCCGTTTTCAACGTTTGCCTTCCCCGGAGCCTGCACGGAGACATTTTCGTCCGTCGCAAGCGGTAAGGTGTGGGCGGATGGCAATAGATTCGCACGGTCCCGGACTAAGGATGAAAGATGCCAACATGGAAAATCTACATTGACGGTGGCCGTCGCCCTGACGATGTGAACTATTCCGCTAAACAAATGGGACGGAAATACCATGAGCATGGACGTAGACGATTGGAAAGACATAGGCAAATTCCTATTTTACCATGGCGATCGTGGCCATGTCTGGCTTGATTGGTTGGGCATGGGTACTTGCGGCGTGGGTACTGCACGCATTTGAATATCTGCTGCCGTGAAACGATGCAAGGTTGAGGTCAAACCGTCACTCGGTCGTGGGCGCGGTGTGTTTGCAATTCAACCGATTAGCTGCGATGAGTTGATTGAATCGTGTCCTGTCATACCGTTTGAACCGAAATATAGGGCTGTGCTTGAAGCGACGCCGTTGTACGATTACCTATACGGCTGGTCTGATGATTGTCGTGAAGTTGCAATCGCACTGGGCTACGGTTCGCTGTACAATCATTCTGACGAGCCCAATGCTTCATATCACACGAATCGTAGTCGAAACGCAATTGACTTTATAGCGACAAGGTTGATTGCTGCCGGTGAAGAAATAACGATCAGCTATCTCAATTCATCTGACAGCCGAAAAAAACTTTGGTTCAAGGCGATCTGAAAGCGTCGTGTCTGATTGAACACGGCGCTTTTTTTTGTGTACTCCTGGCTTGCGCCGTCGCACCGCGCGAAGACCAGTTTAGGATAATTAGGTAATGGCTACTTGGAGTCACGGGCAATTCTTTCTCGTCAAGTCGGCGTTCACATATTTGTCGTACGGCGTCCAGCCCGCAGACGTCCAAAAACCCCAAGTCCTCACAGGCTTTAAGGTGATCATGATTGTCCAGCATGATCCCCCGTCCACCATTATACGGTGTATATGTGAAGCAGGGAAGGACCGCAACCAAGGCGATCGATAATTGCGCGCTCCGCTGGGAGTCTCTTCCCGATACTTACCTAACAGACCTATCGAAACCAGGCGATAGGGGTGATCGTGCATATCTCCCAACCAATCGTTGCAAACGAAGTGGTGCAGATAGACACCAAGCCATCCAATACGCGCCAGTCTCCACCTGTAGCCCCCGTTGATTCCCTCCATTCGGAAAAGGCGGTCAATAAAGTTGGAGATTCTAGATTTCATTCTCCGTAGCCCGCTACCGATAATTACGGCCGTGCTTCGCAATAAACTGCGGAAACAGTTGATTACATCCCCCGACGCGAAATCGTTCTCTCCAATCTTCAAGCTCGGTTCCAGCGTACACACACCCGTCACCCTCGAACATTTCGACCCGGGTTTCTTCGAAGTCAGGAGGTTTTAGATGCACAAGTAACTATGATCGCAGTCGTCGCCTTAAGACGAACACTGTGTAAGCCATTTCATCATTCAGGGCGAACGGCTCCTCAATATCATACCGGAAATCGTAGACGTCGCATAGTTCCAGCGACGGTACCGAATCGAGCAGCCATCGAAATTGTCTTGCCGTGTAAGTGCGGAACTGAAAGTCGTGCCGCAGGCGAAGTTCCTTCGACCCGCGGCGCACCAGCAGGCAGACCCGAACGTTCTCGATTCGGCGGCGGAGATCGATGCGGAGCACGCGCAGCGTTACGGTCACTATTGTCTCGCCTCGCCTTTCCGTCCAGCACTCGGCGTCCTCTTTGTCGACACCCAAAGGCAGCAGATGCAAGCCGAGGACATAGATGCCGCCCTGACGAAGGCTGTCGGCAATGCACTCCAGGTGGCCGCGCGCCGCCTGCTCCGTCAACAAGTGGCGAAACGTGCTGATAGTGCAGTACGCCGCATCAACCGGTCGACCGAGACGAAAATCGGACATCTCCGCCTCGAATGTCTCGGCACGGAGCCGGCGCCGTGTAAGTCGCCGTCGAAGGTAGCTCAGCGCTGGCTGGCTGATATCGAAACCGGTCACTTGGTAACTTCGGGCGGCCAACCCCGTGAGTAGCCGGCCACTGCCGCAGGCCGGTTCCAGGAACCGGCGGACGTCGAACCGGCAATATTTGCGACATGCGGCCTCGATGAAGTCGGCCTCCCGCTGAGTGTAGGCTTGGAAGGCAATGTCGCAATATTGCGGATAATCATACCAGTTTCCTACGAGAATGCGGCTTCTTCGCATTTGTTTACCTGTGCGATCCTAACTGGACTTGCAAGAGATCAAACTTGCATGGCTTCTGCTGAGTTCACCGTAAACCAGACTGGCAGAGAGTATCGTTTTCCAAAAAGAACCTTTGGGACTGCATGCACGAATTTATGATTACTAGGGAACCCAACCAATAAACCGGGCTTTGGGGCGATAAACACATCAAGATCCGGAAAAACCAATTCACCTCCCGTGAAGTCGTCATTCAGATAAGCGATTCCTGTGTAATCTCGTTGTGGGGTGTGATTAGGGACCCACCGCCCATGTTCCCTTCGCTCATTGTCCGCATGCGCAATATGTGAATCCCCCGGCAATAGACACGCGACGAACAACGATTCGACAAACAATTCCAGGGTACTGAGATAGACCTCGATCTTTTTTTTGCATCGCAGGGTTACACCATACACCCAGCTAGCTGACTCTCTATCTACGTCTCGAAGCGTGTAATAATCGAGAAGGGGCCGACAATTATAATCTCGCTGAGACGTCAGCTCGGAATAGCGATCGTAAAGAGCAATTAGGAAGGTAGATTCCTTTAAGCTAAGAATATTCTCTGAAACGAGGATCCTACTTATAGACTTTTTTCGCGCCACAGATTATTATGATTCATCTCCCCTCCTTGTTTTTCGCAAGGTCTTCCCTGTCGCAACTTTAGCTGAAAGAAGGGATCGTTGTAAAGCAAAACACCCAAGATGTTCAGGGGGATTGGATAAACAGTTTCCTCGACGATAATTCACCTCACTAGAAACTAGGGAATCTGCCGGCCGGAACACCGCTCGATTGGTGGCCGAACGAGTTCTTCAACGACGACGGCCGGTTGCTGGTCTGCGGGATCCACGGTCCCTCTACGAACCGCATACCGGTAAATGCGCCGGGGGACCGTGCGTCGGCGGCGCACTCTTTCAGCTCCAGGTTCAGGTGACCGGGGCCGGATCGTTGTCACCGCCAACTGTGACGCGTAAGATGATGGCCCGGTAGGTCGTAGAAAACGCGTGTGGTTAAGGCAGCCCCTGGCCTGTTGTCGGTCACCTTACGCGCCACAGGCGCGTGGCTACAAGATCACACGTGATCGCCGGAGTGTTTATGTCGATCTTTGAACGTAAGCTCGGCGATTCCGGACTTGTCGAGCTCGCCTAACCCTTCCGCCACCATTCGATCGTATTGTTCCTTGGTCGCGCGCGCCAAAGGCAAATCAAGACCGAGGCTGCGCGCGAGCGCGAGCGCGATCCCGCTGTCTTTCGCTGCGTGCGCGGCGGAGAAAAAGCAAGTGTGTTCGCGGTTTTGCATGTCCTCGCCATCGCTTTCGAGCACGCGCGAGGCCGCGCCGGTCTGGGAAAAAACTTTTCGCAACATTTCCAGATCGAGACCAAGCGCGGCCCCAAGCGCGAGTCCTTCGGCCAGACCAGCGGTATTGATGTTCATCACCATGTTGACGAGCGCTTTCACTTTCGCCGCTTCGCCCGCTTTGCCGATGAAGCGCACAACTGAACCAAGCTCCTTCAAAATCAGCTCCGCTTTGCGGAAGGCATCTTCGCTTCCGCCACACATCAAATAAAGCGAGCCTTCGCGCGCCTGCGTGATGCTGGATGCCATGCACGCTTCAAGAGTTTGCGCGCCGGCCTTCTCCGCAAGCTTTTCAACGTCAAGATGCACCTGCGGTGAGATGGTCGCGCAGTTGATAAACAATTTGCCGCGCGCATTGACCAGAAGATTGTCCCCGCTTCCCCCGAAGATTTCGAGCATCGCCGCGTCATCGGTCACAACAGTAAAAATCACGTCGGATTCCGCAGTGACTTCCGATAAATCCTGGCTCGCCGCACACCCAAGCTCGGCTGCAAGGGCTGTGGCGGCCGCGCGATTTGTGTCGTAAACCGCGGTAATGTGAAATTGTTCGCCACCGCGAATCCGTCCTTCGGCGGATCGGTCCTTCAATCGTCGCGCCATGTTTGCGCCCATCCGCCCGACGCCAACGAAACCAATGTTCATAGGTGGGATTATCGCCGGTAACGCGAGACTCTGTCTAGTCGAACAAATTCCTCACCAGCGCAGTTCGTCCAGGAAGCCCTGATGAATGGCCGTGGGCCAAATTCCGTTGCACGTTTTCCTACTCGTAACGCAGCGCTTCGATTGGATCGAGCGCGGCGGCTTTTCGCGCGGGATAAAAGCCAAAAAAAATTCCAACTGCGCCGCTAAACAAAAATGCGATGGCGATTGAGCTAAGCGAGATCAACGTCGGCCAGTGCGCGTACGCCGACAAAATCTTTGATGCACCGACGCCGCAAATAATTCCAATCACACCGCCTACGGAACTGAGCGTCACGGCTTCAATCAAGAATTGCGTGAGGATATCGCTGCCATGTGCGCCAACGGCCATGCGCACACCGATCTCGCGCGTCCGCTCGGTCACGCTTACGAGCATGATGTTCATAATCCCAATCCCACCGACAACGAGCGAGACGCCCGCGATCGCGCCCAGCAAAAGCGTCATTATCCGCGAAGTAGCCGTGGCTGCCTCGGCGATTTCCTGTTGGTTACGCACGGTAAAATCGTCGTCGCGGCCGGGGCGGATATTATGCCGCTGTCGAAGTAACGAGATAATTTGTTGCTGCGCTGCTTCGACCTGCCGCGCGTCGCCGATTTGCACGTTAATATTGCGCAAATTTGTGCCGCCAATGACGCGTTTCATCGCGCTCGTGTACGGCATGATCACGATGTCGTCCTGATCCACGCCCTGCGTGCTTAATCCTTTGGGCGTTAGCACGCCGGTGACCGTGAACGGCACCTCTTTGATGCGCAAAATCTGGCCGACAGGATCTTCGTTACCGTAAACCTGCGTCGCAGTCGTGCGGCCGATCACGCAAACTTTGTTCGCGCTGCGTACGTCTTGCGGTGTAAACGGCGCGCCGTCTGCCAGTGGCCACTGCCGAATATCAAAATAATCTGCCGACTCCCCGTAAATGCGGGTAAACCAATTTTGGTTTCCGGCAGCCACTTGAGTCGTTGAAACAACTTCCTCACTCACTCCGACGACGCCCGGCACTTCGCGCCGAATCGCTTCCGCGTCTTCCACCTTTAACGTTCCCGCGCCGCCCCACCCGGTGCGAATGCCGCTGGAGGTCGTGCTTCCGGAGAAAATCAGAATGACATTTTGACCGAGGCTCGCGATCTGAGCCTCTACTTGCGCTTTCGCGCCGTTGCCGATTCCCACCATGGCAATGACCGCGCCAACGCCAATAATGATTCCGAGCGCGGTGAGGACCGAACGCATTTTGTTCCTGCGCAACGCGCGGAACGCTACGTTAAATGTCGATCCTACTCTCATAAATCTGCATCGCGTGCCCGAAACTGCCCAGGATTAAGTTCATAAGGTAGGCGATGCTTCCGCGCCTTGGATTCTTACCAACTCGCCGGCCGCATTGGCTCTGCGGGCAACCGGCCGATCCTCAAGAATCACCCCATCGCGCATGATCACGTTGCGTCGCGCATAAGCTGCGATGTCCTGCTCGTGCGTCACCATGATAACAGTGATTCCGCGCTCATTGAGTTGCTGAAAAATTGCCATGATCTCCACACTCGTTCGACTATCGAGATTGCCGGTCGGCTCATCCGCGAGCACCACTTCGGGGTCGTTAATCAACGCGCGAGCGATCGCCACACGCTGTTGCTGACCGCCTGAAAGCTGGCTCGGATGATGATCTTCGCGACCGTCAAGACCTACCGATGCAAGGACGCGATCGGCTTTTTCGCGGAGCTGCGCATTTGTTAAGCGCTGCGCGCTGTAGAGCAGCGGCAATTCGACATTCTCTCGCGCCGATGTGCGTGGCAGGAGATTAAAATTCTGGAAGACGAAACCTATTTTGCGATTGCGAATATCGGCGAGTCGATCGCGATCAAGCCCGGAAACGTCCGCGTCGTCCAGAAGATAATGTCCCGAAGTGGGACGGTCGAGGCAACCGAGAATATTCATGAGCGTCGATTTGCCCGAACCGCTCGCACCCATCAACGCCACGAATTCCGCACGATGAATCTCAAGAGAAACGCCGCGCACGGCATTCACTTCCATTTCGCCAGTGTGATACGTCTTGTGGACATCGACTAGCTTGACGACTGCGCCGTTGTTGTTCATGTCGATTCAGTTATCTCCCTTGCTCTTACTCGCGAGAGATCGAAATCAAAACAGTAAGAGATTTCTCGGCTCCGCCCGAAATGACAAAGTTCATGGAAAGCGGCGCGGCCCGCCACCGAAGGGATTTGCGGGAGCCGATGGCGCAGCCGCTGTCGAGGTCAACTCGGCCGTCACAACACGATCGCCTTCTTTCAGACCATCGAGCACTTCGGTCATAATCCCATCGCTGATCCCAGTCTTAATTTGCACCGGCTGCGGACGGCTGGCGCCACCCCGCAAAACATAAACCGTGCGCTCAGCTCGACCCTCCTGTGCGGTACTACTTCGTCCTTCGCCAGGCCGTCCCGCGCGGCTCGTGCTCGTTCGTCTTATCTCAACCGGCGTCGCATCCGGCGGGCGATAGCGCAGCGCAGCGTTCTTGATTTGCAGCACATCATCTTTGTGCGCGACGGTGATTGAAACGTTTGCTGTCATTCCCGGCTTCAGTTTCAAATCGGGATTACGTACTCCGATGACGGTGTCGTAAGTCACAACGTTCTGCACGGTGATCGGCGCGTTCCGCACCTGGACGACCTTTCCATGAAACGTCTGCATGGGAAAAGCGTCCACCGTGAAATCGACGTTCTGATCGATTTTAACGACGCCCACATCCGCTTCCGCGACATTTGAGTCGATCTGCATTTTGGTGAGATCGTTCGCGATCGCGAAGATGACTGGCGCCTGCAAACTGGCTGCGACCGTCTGGCCAACATCGACACTGCGCGAAATCACCACCCCGTCGATTGGCGAGGTGATTGCGCAATGCTCGAGATCCGCCTTCGCCTTATCGAGCGCGCCCTGTTTGATCTTCACGTTGGCTTCGGCTTGATGAAGGTTCGCCACTGCCTGATCGACGTCAGCCTGCGATGAAGTCTTCTTCGCAAATAATTCCTGGGTCCGTTTGCCGTTTACTCTCGCGAGCTCAAGCGCAGCCTGTGCATTCGCCAGATCGCCCTCTGCCTGAGTTACGGTCGCCTGAAAAAGCGCCGGATCGATTTGCGCGACTACCTGGCCCGCTTTCACCTCGGAGTTAAAATCCGCGAACAACTTCGCGATGTTTCCTGAAACCTGACTGCCCACCTGCACGTTGACCACCGGATTCAGTGTGCCGGTCGCGGTAACGGCCTGGGTGATGGGACCGCGCGTTATCGTTGCGGTCTGATAATTTGCAGCGTCTCCGCTGCGGCATTGCCGGACAACAAACGCGATAATGAGCAGCCCAACGACCAGGACGAGCCAGGAAAAAAAGCGTTTCATGCGAGTGGAGGTTGACTGCGCATATAAGTAAGTGACAGGAAGAGGTAATGCGCCGTTACATCGAAATCTACTCCATCATGCTGCGCAACTCGCTCATTCGCGAGATGAGCTTTAAGGCAAACTTCCTTCTCTGGATGATTGTGGAGATCCTCTGGTTCTGCGGGCAGATCGTTTTCTTTAGCATCATCTTCGGACAGGTCGATCACATTGGAGATTGGACGAAATGGGAGGTGGTGCTGCTCGTTGGCACGCATCAAATCATCGCGCAACTCTTCCAAGCATTCTTTTTTGTGAACGTCGCAAACATTCCTGAATTGGTGCGCACCGGAAAACTGGACTCGCTGCTCGTGTTACCTCTCGACAGCCAGTTTGCTGTTTCCACTAAACAATTCGCCCTCGACAGCATCGTCAACGCGGCGCTGGGTGGCGTGGTAGTCTGCGTTTCGCTGTCGCAGCTTGGAGTCATGCCAACCCCAATATCGATTTTGCTGTACCTGGCCGCGCTCGGATTTGGCGTCGCCGTGCACTACTCCATCATGCTCGGCCTGGCAGCAGTAAGTTTTTGGATCGTGCGGGCGCAAGGCTTGGTTTACGGCTACTTTAACTTCCTGAACATTGCTCGCTATCCGGATGTGATTTTCCCACGGATTTTTCGCATGATTTTCGGCTGGGTCATTCCGGTCGTAATTATTGCGAACATCCCCGCTAGGCTGCTCATCAAATCGCTTGGACAACCAGTGCAGCTGATGCTGCACCTTGTCATTGCATCGAGCATTGTTTTTTGGCTCTCCCGCGTTTTCTGGAGGTTTGCGCTGCGGCATTATTCGAGCGCCAGCTCGTAGACAGAGAAGAGCGACAGGTTGGCGACGCAATTTTTCAGGCGAAATCTCCGCTTGCGCGGTGGAGGAAATGTCCTTAATTAGCCTCCGTTTTTCCCGGCGCCCCAATAGAAGACGCCTTTCACGTTATGGCTAAATCAAAGAAAAAGAAAAGTTCTGCGAAAAAATCCGCTGCGCGTAAGCCGCGGCCGGCGCGCAAGGTCTCCGCCAAAAAGCGGGCCTCGAAGAAGGTCGTACGCGCTTCGGTGAAGGCGCGGAAACGGCCTTCAAAATCTCCGAGATCGAAGCAGAAAACCGACCTTTCACGCAGTCCGCTTGCGCTAATGGGCAACAACAATCATCGCGAACGCAGACTCGATCCATTTATCCGCAAGCAGAAACAAAATCTCCTCCAGCTCCGCGATGCCATGGTTGATTCCATGACCGGCGTTGCCCAGGATACTCTTCGTTCCCGGGCTGAAGGCAGCGAAGCCTCCGCGTTCGGAATGCATCAGGCGGACGCCGGATCGGACGCTTACGACCGGGATTTTGCGTTAAGTTTGCTCTCCCAGGAACAGGACGCCCTCTACGAAATCGATCAGGCGCTTAAACGCATCGAGCTCGGCACCTACGGCGTCTGCGAGATGTCGGGCAAACCAATCCCGCGTGCGCGCCTTGAAGCAATTCCGTTCGCGCGTTTCACCGTCCAATGCCAATCGCAGCTCGAAAAGCAAAGTAGAGCTTCCCGCGTCCGGCAATCGGTCACATCGCTCTTTGGGCTTACCGAGGAGGAAGGCGGTGAGGCCGAAGAGGAGGAAGCTGCGCCAGCCGAAGTGAAGGAGTAACAAAATGGCGCAGGAAATTATCACACTCGAATGCACCGAGGCGAAAGCGCTTGGTAAACCGCCTTCGCGCTATATGACCACCCGGAACAAGAAAAGCCCGCGCACGCCCAACCGGCTCGAGAAAAAGAAATACAATCCGTTTTTAAAGCGGCATACGTTGCACCGCGAAACGAAATAATTCTCAATGGGACCCAAGACCGCCAAA
>Ga0137372_10006062_pt1 | contig 11736 bp, 8 predicted proteins | sample SagtaG_6_FD_104911 | JGI IMG/M metagenome (GOLD analysis project Ga0137372, IMG submission 104911) | Vadose zone soil microbial communities from Sagehorn Ranch, Mendocino, California, USA - Sage1_R_60_16 metaG | ecosystem: Environmental > Terrestrial > Soil > Vadose zone | place: USA: California...
CGGCCTTCTCGTGCGCCGGGAGGCGGTCCACGAGCGCGTCCGAGTCCTCGACGAGCCCGGCCAGCAGCGGCGGGAGCGGCTCCGGCCGGGGCGGCTCACCCGCGCGCTCCTTCGAGGTGAGGGGCCTTCGCTCCTCGAGCCGGCCTGCTGCCTGCGCCTCGCCGACGGAGCGCTGCCACGAGAGCACCGCCGCCAGCGCCGCGTCGCCCTGCAGCCGCCGATCGGCGGGGTCGTCGCGGACGCGCGCGTAGACCTTGGCCGCCTCGACGAGCTGGCCCGCGTCGTAGAGGCAGTCGGCCCACTGGTAGGCGAGCTCGTAGGCGTTCTTCGCGTGCGGGAAGCGCTCGAGGTACTGCCCGTAGACGCGCGCGGCGGCCCGGTACTCCGCGACGGCCTGCTCCTTCCTGCCGGCCTGCTTGTGGAGCTGCGCCTGCTGGTGGTGGTAGGTGGCGGCGTGCACGAGGCTGCGCTCCGACAGGTCCCGCACCTCGCGCGTCAGCTCGGGATCGCCGCGGTGCCGCTGCCACCAGGCGCCCTTCTCGTCGTAGGTGGCGACGAGCTCCTCGCGCGCCTTCGCCTCCTCGTCGAAGCGGCCGTCCTTCGACCAGGCGAGGGCGATCCTGGCCTTCATGCGCGGCGCGTCGGGCGCGAGCGGCGCCCGCTCGAGCACGAGCGCGTACGCCTTCACCGCCTCGGCGTAGCGGCCCTGGTCGAAGAGCACGTCGCCGAGGCGCCGGTAGATCTCCGCCTCGTAGGGACGCCCGCCGAGGCGGGCGAAGAAGGCCTTCGCCTTCTCGACGCCGCCCCACGTCTCGTCGGAGAAGCTGATGGCCGTGTACTGGACCGCCTCCGGCCACACGTCGCCCACCGGCGCGGCGCCGGTCGCCGCCTGCGCGGCGTAGAAGTCGAGCAGCTTCGCGAAGGCCTGCACCGCCCGGTCGTGCTCGTCGAGGCGATAGAAGGTCCACCCGAGCTTGTAGAGCGCGCGCGGGTAGAGCCGGTGGTCGGGGCGCGCTTCCAGCTTCGAGAACGCGTCCACGGCGCGCTCGAGCGCGCCCGGGCGCACGTCGTCGAAGGCGAAGTCGCCGATGCGCACCCACGCCTCCTGGACGTAGGGGCTCTCGGGGTAGCGCTCGACGAGGTCGGCGTAGGCGCGCTGCGCCTCCTCGGCCTGGCCCATCTCGCCCAGGCAGTACGCGAGCAGGTACTGGACCGCGTGGAGGTTCCGGTACCCCGGGAACCCGGTGAGGAGGCGCTGGTAGACGCCGATCGCCTTCGCGTAGCTCTTGCCGGGCTCGGGCGGCGGCTCCCGCCCGTCCGCCAGGGCGCGCCGCACCTCCTCCCGCCAGGCCGCCAGCTCCGCCTCGTAGTCGTCGTTCGCCTTCTCGTAGTGGAGCTCGGCGAGGCGGAACATCGCGTCGGCCGTGTAGGCCGGATCCTCGGGGTAGCGGGCGACGAACTCCTCGAACTGCGCGATGGCCTCCACGCGCTCGCGCCGCTCCTGCGCCTCGAGCTCGCTGAGCCCCGCCTCGTACTGGTCGGCGACCGCGCGGCGGCGCTCGTCGTGGCGCATCCGGACGAGGTCCTCCACCTCGCGCCGGAGCGCCTGCGCCTCCTCCTCGAAGCGCCTCACCGAGGCGGTGAAGTCGTCGAGGTCGGCGAGCGGCAGGGCCGCGCGCTCGCTCTTCGCGGCGGGCGCGCGGGTCCGGCGCTCGCGGCAGGCGGCCGGGGCCGAGGTCGATTCGGGGGTGTCGGGGGCGGAGCCCCCGACTTCGATCGACGGCGAAGCCGGCGGCCGCTCGCGACAGCGAGCGGAGGCGCCGCAGGCGCCTGCCGCCGGGGACGAAACGACCGGGGCCGCTGCGAGAAGGGCCACCGCGAGGAGGCTCGCGGTGATCACTCGACCTCCTTCAGCACGCCCGAGAACCGGTCCTCGAGCTGGCCGAGGTCCCTCGCCTCCTGCGCCGAGAGCGCCTGGATCCGGTCCACCCGCTCGCGCTTGCGCGTCCAGGCGACGTCGATGATGCCCACGTCCGCCTTCAGGACGAGCCGGTGCAGCTCTCCGCGGACCGCGACGAGCGCGGAGGTGGCGATGGCGCGCACGACCTCCTGCACGTCGCGCTCGGCGGAATCGAGCGCGTCCGCCTCCTCCGCGAGGTGCGCGCGCTCGGCGGCCAGCTGGGCGCGGAGCGCGTCGGCCCGCGTGCGGGCCTGCGCGAGGAGGCGCCGCTTCGCCTGGTCCGCGCCCTGCTGGAGCGCCGCCACCCGCCCGCGCAGCGCCTCGATGGCGTCCGCGCGCGCGCTGGCGGGGCCTTCGAGCCCGACGCGCGCGGCGGCGAGGAGCTCCAGCTCGGTCGCGACCTTCCGCCGGTACTCGTCGCGGACCGCGTCGTCGGCGGAGCTGCCGCTCCCGCGCCCGATGGCGTCGAGCACGCGCGAGAGCTCGCCGCGTAGCGCCGCGACCGCTCGCTCGTACTCGAGCACCACCTCGCCCTGCGCGCGCAGCTCGGCGTCGAGCTCGCGGCGGGCGTCGCGGTCCGCGCCCAGCTCGGCGCCGTGCCTGGCGAGCCACGCCTGCATCCCCTGGAGCTCCGCTGCGCAGGCGCGGACGCCGTACGACAGCGCGAAGGCCTGCTTCTCGAGGGCCGCGGCGCGCGCCCGGCGGCCGGCGACGCGCGCCTCGATCTCCTCCGGCGTGCGCGGCAGCTCGGCGAGCCGCGCCTCGACGGCGCTCCGCTCCGCCGTCGCGGCCAGCCACGCCGCGCCGGTCGCGAAGGCGGGCGCGTGCAGGCGCGCCTCCGCCGCGCTGAGCGCGCCCTCGAGCCGCGCCGCCCCGTTCTCGACGGCCTCGGCCCGGGCATGGCCCTCCTCCAGCCCCGGGAACGCGCCGAGCCCCCACGCGCGCGACAGCACCGCGTCCACCCGATCGGCGGCGGCGCGCGCGCCGGCGAGGTCCGCTCGGGCGGCCTCGACGGCCCCCACCAGCTCGAGGGCCTCCTCCACCGGGCGCTGCGTGGCCGCCCATGCCACGACCAGGGGCGGCAGCACGTTGCCGGGACGGGACACGCCCTCCCCGCGGTGCACGACCTCGTCGAAGACGCGGAGCGGGTCCTCGTGGAGGGCGAGGATGGCGTCGAGCTCGTCGCGCACCGGGGCGTACGCGTTGACGACGCGCTCGTACGTCTCGACGGCCTCGCCGTGCCGTCCCGTCTTGAGCGCGAGGTGCGCCTGCAGCAGCGTGGCGCGGGGCGCGAGGGGTGAGCCGGACGCGGCGTCCGCGACGAGCCCGGCGCTCCGCAGCGCGAGGTCGTAGCGGCGCGCCTTCACGTAGGTCCAGGCGCTCTCGTACAGGGCCTCGTCGAAGCGCGGCGACTCCCTCGGCACGCGCGCGTAGCCGTCGAGCGCGCGCGCGACGTGACCGAGCTCGCCCTCGACGCGGCCCTGCGCGAGCCAGCACAGCTCCCGGATCTCGCGCTGCCGCGCGTCCGCGGGCTCGGCGGCGGCGCACCGCTCGAGCTCGACCGCGGCGCGCTCCAGGGCCCCCGCCTGGACGTGGAGCGCGCCCCTGAAGTAGGCCGCGGCGAGGTCGAAGGGCGGGGGGACCGCCTCGAACGCGGCGAGCGCGGCGGCGCGGCGCTCGGCCGCGGGGAGGTCGGCGCGGCGGTAGGTCGCCTTGGCGGCGAGGTAGAGCGCCTCGGGCGGCGGCCTCCCGCCGTGGAGCGCGCGCGCCCGCTCCAGCATCGCGGGCACCTCGCGGTGGCGGCCCAGCTCGACGAGGCACGCCATCGCGCGCACGGAGGCCTCCGCGGCGTGCTCGTCGGCGGGCGCGGCGAGGAGCGCCTCGAGCTCCTCGAGCGCGGCCGCGAAGCGGCGCTGGCGGAAGAGCGACTCGGCGAGGTACCAGCGGCCGCTCGCGCGCTCCGCGGCCGGGAGCTCCGGAACGTCGAGCGCCACCCGGAGCGCCACGCTCGCGCCCAGCCAGTCGCCGAGCAGGAAGCGCGCCTCGCCTTCCCGGAAGGTGCGCGCGGCGCGGGTGGCGGCCGGCTCCTCGCTCCCGCCGTACTCGCTCTCGAGGTGCGCGAGCCGCTCGGTGAGGAGCGCGATCTCGCGCTCCGCCTCCACGAGCGCATCCGGCGGCGGCGGCGCGGCGCGCGCGACGCCCGCCGCGGCCGCGAGCGCCACGGCGGCGACGAGCCTCGGCGCGCGGAGCTTCACCGCGTCGCGCCCCCCGCGGCCTGCGGCGCCGGCCTGCGCGGCTCCTCCTTCTTCACGTCCACGTCGTAGCGGAGGCCGGGGCGGTCCTTCAGGTCGGCGCCGAGCCCACCCTTCTCGAGCCCGACCACCTTGATGGTGGTGACCTTCCCCGCGGCCGCGTTGAACGTGTACGAGGAGTGCACCTTGAACCGGTAACCCTCGAGGTGGCTGAACGCGCCGTACCCGTGGCCCCGGTAGGTGAGCTTCACGCCGAGCTGGTGATTCCCCGCGGTCACTCTCCCGGCGAAGACCTCGAGCTCCTCGCGCCGATCGAGGCTGCCGTCCTGGTCCACCTTGGTGTAGACGGGCGCGCCGTCGAGCGTGTAGGTCGCCGCCTCGAGCACGAACGAGGCGCCCATCTCGTTGCGGTGGAGGACGATCGCCTTCGCTCCGGCCGTCACGTCGCCGGCGATGACCATCTCCTGCAGCGTGAGGAGGCGCGCCTTCGTCCGGAAGACCTTCTCCTTCAGCTCGTTCACGCGCTCCTGCAGCGTGCGGACGCGCAGGTCCACCTGCTCCTCGGGGGCCTTGGCCTCGGCGGCGGGCGCGATCGCCTCGACCTCCACCGGAGCGGCCTCGGGCGCCGGGGAGCCGGCGTCGGGTGCCTGGGCACGCGCGGCCTTCTCCGGAGCGGTCGCGGCGACGGCGGTCGCGGCGCCGAGCGCGAGGCCGGGCGCGAGCGCGCAGAGCAGGACGGCCAGCGGGATGGACCGGGACACGCGGGTTCTCGCTTCGGGAAAAACAGCCCCGATTTCAACGACCAAGCTGTGCTTATACCACCCGCGCGGGCCCAGCGTAAGGAGCGGGCGCGAGCGCGGAGAGGCGATCCGGGATGCGGGGCGGCGACCCGGGCGTGGAAGGGAGCCGGTCGGCGCCGAGGCGGCGTCTAACTGCTCTTCTTCAGCTCGGTGAGGACGAGCTTCGCGATCGCCTTGAGCGTGTCGAACACGCCCACGCCGGTGGGCGCGACGGCGGAGTACTCGGGGACGCTGCGCGGGTTGAGGGAGCTGCGCAGCTCGTCCACGGTCACGGCGTTCGGGAGGTCGCGCTTGTTGTACTGGACCACGTAAGGGATGCGGTCGAGGTCGTAACCCTGCTCGGCGAGGTTGACCCTCAGGTTCTCGATCGACTCGAGGTTCGCCTCCATGCGCTCCATCTGCGAGTCGGCCACGAAGACGACCCCGTCGACGCCCTTCAGGATGAGCTTGCGCGAGGCGTCGTAGAAGACCTGGCCCGGCACCGTGTAGAGGTGGAAGCGCGTCTTGAAGCCGCGGATCTCGCCCAGCGAGAGCGGCAGGAAGTCGAAGAAGAGCGTGCGCTCGGTCTCGGTCGCGAGGCTGATCATCTTGCCCTTCGCGTCCGGATTCGTCTTGGCGTACACGTACTGCAGATTGGTCGTCTTCCCGCACAGGCCGGGGCCGTAGTAGACGATCTTGCAGTTGATCTCGCGCGAGCTGTAGTTGATGAAGCTCATGTCTACTCGCTGAACAGATTGTCGATGTCGTCGTCGGTGATCTCAGCGAACGGGCTCTGAGCGCCGGGCATGGCCTGCTTCTTCGCGAGCACGTCGAAGACGCGCCCCAGCTCCTCGCCCGCCTTCTTCACGCGCAGGCGCACCAGGCCGAGCGAGCTCTTCGCGTCGAAGATGACGACGAGCACGACACGACCCGCGACGATGCTCATGTGCAGAGACTCGCGCTCGCCCTCGTGGAACTGGTTGGGGAACTCCTTCTCGCCGATGAGCTTGGCGAGGCCGCCCATGGCGGCGACGTTGCCGGCCGTGAGCGAGGCGAGCGAGGTCGTGTCGAGGTTCTGCGCCTGCCCGCTCGAGGCGATGAGCTGGCCGTTCTTGTCGACGAGGAAGACGACCTTCGCGTTCGCGTCGCGCGTGAGGCGGTCGCAGATCCCGGTGATGAGCCGGAATTCCTCCTCGTACATCACCAGCCCGGAGTTCATGCGCCCTCGCGCTCCCGAAAAGCGAGTCAGCTCAGCCGAATACCAGGGAACCGCCAGCGAGGCAATCGGACAGCTCGCGCGAAGAGCGGCGCGCGATCGCGCGCTACAGCTCGCGCCGGCCGGCGAGGGCCCGCGCCAGCGTGACCTGGTCGGTGTATTCCAGGTCGCCACCCATCGGAATGCCCTGGGCGATCCGCGTGAGCTTGATCCCGAGCGGTTTGAGGAGCTTCTGGAGGTAGAGCGCGGTCGCCTCGCCCTCGATGTCGGGGTTCGTGGCGAGCACCACCTCGTCGGCCGGCGCGTGCTCGAGGCGGACCAGGAGCTCGCGGATCTTGAGGTCGCCTGGACCCACGCCGTCGAGGGGTGACAGCGCGCCGTGCAGCACGTGGTAGCGGCCGCGGTACTCGTGTGTGCGCTCCACGGCGACGAGGTCGGGCACGCCCTCCACGACGCAGATCGTCCGCGCGTCGCGCTCCGGGTCGGCGCAGATCGGGCATGGATCACGATCGGTGAGGGTCTGGCACGAGGAGCAGAGCCGGACGTCGCGCACGACGGCGGTGATGGCGGCGGCGAGGTCGCCCGCGTACCCGGCGCCCGCCTTGAGGACGTGGAACGCGAGCCGCTGCGCCGTCTTTTCGCCGATGCCCGGGAGCCGGGCCAGCTCCTTCACCAGGCGTGCGATGGGGTCCGCGACGGCCATCTCGGTTCTCTCGCCTTCCTCTCCGTGCCTACACCGTGGGGGGTCTGGGGGGAGCGCGGCCGCTCCCCCCAGACTGAGGGCTCGCTGCGCCGTGCGCAGCGAGCCCGGACATCACGCTGACTCGCCCGCTGACGCCGATCGCATGCTCGAACGACCACACGGGCGAGTCAGTACGGGAGCCCCGGCACCTTGATGCCGCCGGTCGCCTTCTTGAGGTGCTCGTCGGCGGCGACGCGTGCCTTGTCGCCGGCGGCGTTGACGGCGGCGGCGACGAGATCCTCGAGCAGCGCCTTGTCGTTGGGATCGATGGCTTTGGGGTCGATCTCGACCTTGAGGACGGCGCAGCGGCCGTCCATCTTGACCTTCACGAGCCCGCCGCCCGCCTCCGCCTCGACCGAGAGCTGATCGAGCGAGCCGCGCGCGTCCTCCATCGCCTTCTCGAGCTTGCGCGCCTGCCGCATGAGGTGCTGGATGTCGATGCCGGGCATGTTAAAGCTCCTCGATCTTGGTCACTTCACCGTCCAGGATCCTGGCCGTCTCCTGGATGTGGGGGTGCGCCTTCGCCGCGGCCTTCACGCGCGAGGCACGCGCGTCCCGCTCCGCCTGCTCCACCGCGGCGAGCGACTGCGGCGCCCCGGCTCCGGCGGCGGGCTCGGCGGAGGCGCCCTGGGTCACGGCGAGGCGGACGGCCCGGCCGAAGTGGCGGGCGAGGACGGCCTCGATCTCGGCCCGGCGCCGCTCCACGGTCGAGAGCGCGATCCCGGGCGGCATTCGCACCGACACCTCGGCGTCGGTGAGGGCCACCAGGACCGCCTGCTTGAGCGCGTTCGCGATCTGGGCGCTCACGCGCTCGACCTCTCCGACCGCGGCGCGCCAGCGATCGGCAGGCGCGGCGGAAGCGTTGGTCGGGGGCGGGGGCGCGGTCGGCGTCGCGGTCAGGGGCGCGGTCGCGGTCGGGATCGAGGCCTTCATCCCCCTCGCGCCGCCTGCGGGGAGAGGGGCCGGCGGTGAGCGAGCCGGCGCGATCGTCCCGCCGCCTCCTCCACCCCCGAGGGCCTCCACCCTGGCGATGAGGTCCTGCACGTCCGTGCCCGGCGCGAGGAAGCACGCCTTGAGCAGCGCGACCTCGAACGCATAGCGCGGCTGCTCCGACTCCTTCACCTCGCTCACCCCCGCCTGCGCGAGGTCGAACAGACGCGTGAGCTGCGGCGCCGGCGCCGCCTCGGCCTGCGCGAGCACCTCGCGGCGCTCCGCGTCGGTGAGATCGAGGGGCGCCTGGGGCACGAGCTTCGTCACCACCACGTTGCGCAGGTGCCGTACGAGCTCCTCGGCCACGCGCTTCATGTCCTGCCCGCGCGCGTGCAGCGCCTCGACCTCGGCCAGCACCGCCGCCCCGTCGCGCCGGATGACGGCGGCGCCGAGGCGTGACACCGCGCCCGCGTCCACCGCGCCGACGGCCTCGGCGACGGCGGCGTCGTCCGCGACGTCGCCGCATGCCGCCCGCACCTGGTCGAGCATCGAGAGCGCGTCGCGCATGCCGCCCTCGGCCGCGCGCGCCACGAGCGCGAGCGCGCCGTCCGAGACCCGGAGCCCCTCCGCCTCCGAGACCTTCCGGAGCTGGTCGACGATCTGCTGCTGGGTCAGGCGGCGGAAGTCGAAGCGCTGGCAGCGCGAGATGATCGTGTCGGGCACCCGGTGGACGTCGGTCGTCGCGAGCACGAACTTCACATGCTCGGGCGGCTCCTCCAGGGTCTTCAGCAGCGCGTTGAAGGCGCCCGTGGAGAGCATGTGGACCTCGTCCACCACGAACACCTTGAAGCGATCGCGGGCCGGCCGGTACTTCACCCCCTCGACGATGTCGCGGATGTTGTCCACGCCGTTGTTGGACGCGGCGTCAATCTCGACCACGTCCACCGCGCGCCCCTCGGCGATCTCCACGCACGGCGCGCAGACGCCGCAGGGCTCGGCCGTCGGGCCGTTCACGCAATTCAGGCACTTCGCGACGAGGCGCGCCGCGGTGGTCTTCCCCACGCCGCGCGGGCCGGTGAAGAGGAAGGCGTGGGCGAGCTGACCGCTCTTCAGCGCGTTGGAGAGCGTCCGGACCACGTGCTCCTGGCCGGACATCTCCCCGAAGCTCTGGGGGCGGTACTTGCGCGCGAGGACGAGGTAACCCATGGCCGGTTCGGAAGGGCGAGGCGAAGGCGAAACCAGCTACCAGCTTTAGCACCCGAACGGAAGGGGCGCAGGCAGCCGCCGAAAAACGACCGAAGGCGCTTGGCGACACCGGGGAAATCGGCTAGATCGGCCCGCGGAGAGCTGGCCGAGCCTGGTCGAAGGCGCCTGACTCGAAATCAGGTGTACCGGTAACGGTACCGGGGGTTCGAATCCCTCGCTCTCCGCTTCATTCCACGCGTATAAAACAGAACGAAAAGAAGCGCAGGGGCAGCCGGACAAGGCTGCCCCGAAGCGGCCGGGGGGCCTGGGGGGACCAGAGCTCCCCCCGCCGAAGGCGAGGGGGGAGCGGTTGGTCCCCCAACGAAATGAAGCGCAGGGGCAGCCGGACAAGGCTGCCCCGAAGCGGCCGGGGGGCCTGGGGGGACCAGAGCTCCCCCCGCCGAAGGCAAGGGGGGAGCGGTTGGTCCCCCCAGTTATAATGGAGAGGTGACCGAGCGGCCGAAGGTGCACGACTGGAAATCGTGTGTCCGGGGAACCGGACCGTGGGTTCAAATCCCACCCTCTCCGCCAGCGAGAGAACGCCCGGCCGGCCAGCCGGGCACGACGTAGAGCCGGCCTAGAATCCTCGGGCGACGTGGGGATTTCCAAACCCCGCCAGGCCCGGAAGGGAGCAACGGTAGGAGGTCTTCCGTGCGCCCGGGGATTGTGGGCCGGCTTTTTTTCGTCCTCGTCACCCTCGCCTCGCCCGGAAGAACTCCTTCAGGACCGCCCCGCACTCCTCGGCCCGGAGCCCGCGCTCCACGGGGAAGCGGTGGTTGAGGCGCGGGTCCGCCGTCAGGTCGATGAGCGACCCCGCCGCGCCGGCCTTCGGGTCGGCCGCGCCGTAGACGAGCCGGTCGATCCGCGCGAGCACCATCGCCCCCGTGCACATCGCGCACGGCTCGAGGGTCACGACGAGGGTCACGCCCGACAGCCGCCAGCGTCCGAGCGTACGGGCGGCCTCCTGGAGCGCCAGGAGCTCCGCGTGCGCGGTCGGGTCGCGCGCCGCCTCGCGCGCGTTCGCGCCGCGCCCGACGACGGCGCCGTCGTGGAGCGCCACCGCGCCCACCGGCACCTCACCCCGGTCGCCCGCCGCGCGCGCGAGCTCGAGCGCCTCCTGCATCGCCTCGTCGAGGTTCACCGGGCTCTTCTACCGCTCCGAACGGGCCACCACCATCGCGTGGCTTCGAGAAGCGGGCGGACGCACACGCGCGCTCATGCGCGCACAGGAGTTTCGCCAGCGGTTTCATGGTATTTGACAGTCAGTGCGAGCGCTTGGATACTCACCCGGTCGTCCCCATCCGGGTTCGGCCGGGAGGCCCCTCGCATATGATTCGACGCCAACTCCACCTCGCGGCGGCGCTCGCCGTCATCCTCGTCGCTTGCAGCTCCTCGGACGCGACGCCGAGCGCGTCCAGCGCGACGCTCACCGTGACGGCGAGCGCCAGCTCCGCGCTCGCCGACGGGGCGAGCAGCGTCCTCATCAGCGTCGACGGGAGCACGAAGGGTCCCATCCAGGTTCGCACGAACCGCGGCTTCTTCGCAGGCGGCGCCTCGACCTTCGCCGCCGCCGCGACGCCGTTCAGCGTCACGCTCTACAGCTGCGACGCCGCCGCGAGCTCCTCCTGCGCCGGCACCGCCATCGTCCAGGCCGTCGACCAGAACCTCGCCGACGGAGCGGTGACGATCACGTTCGCCGCGGTCGGCGGCTCCAACCCCGGCGGGAGCGACGCCGGTACCGGTGGCGGCGCGGACGCGGGCGGCGGTGGCGTGGATGCGGGAGCCGGCAGCGACGGCGGGACGGCCGACGCGGGCGTGCCGACCTACACGATGGCCGTGGCCGCGTCGAGCGCGAGCATTCCGGCCGACGGCGTCGCGACGTCCACCATCACGGCGACGGTCCAGGCGGACGGCTCGCCCGTCCAGGGCCGCACCGTGGCCTTCGCCATCGCGGGGGTCCCGGCGAACCGCCTCAGCGCGGCGAGCGCCGTGACCGACGCGAGCGGCGTGGCGACGGTGAGGGTGACGTCCTCCGCCACCGGCGGGACGGCGGTCGTGACGGCCACCGACGCCGCCGACGCCCTCACGGGCAACGTGACGGTGACGATGCCCATCCTCGGCCAGATCATGATGGCCGCCCAGCAGTCCAAGCAATTCTTCAGCGTGCTCGGCGTCCGGTTCTCCGGGTTCCAGGAGACGAGCTTCATCACCTTCCAGCTCGTGGACACGAATGGGCAGCCGTACCCCGCGGGCCTGGCCGTCACCTTCGCGCACGAGCCGCTGAACGGGTCGTACATCGGACAGGTCGCAACGTGTCCCGCCGCGATCCCGCCCAGCTGCACGGCGACCGGGACCACGGACGCGAGCGGTCAAGTGAGCGTGGCGCTCAACTCGGGGCGGACCGCCGGCGTCGTGGCCGTGTCGGTCAGCGCGACGAGCGGCGGGAACGCCGCGAGCTTCACGACCGGTAACTTCGCGATCGTCGGCGCCAAGCCGAGCGGCGCTCACATCACCGTGGACTGCACCCCGAAGAACGTCCCGGCCCTCACCCTGAACGACTGCACCTACTCGCACTACACCGGCCCAGACAGCGAGGTCAACTGCGCGGCGAC
>Ga0137372_10006063_pt1 | contig 11735 bp, 10 predicted proteins | sample SagtaG_6_FD_104911 | JGI IMG/M metagenome (GOLD analysis project Ga0137372, IMG submission 104911) | Vadose zone soil microbial communities from Sagehorn Ranch, Mendocino, California, USA - Sage1_R_60_16 metaG | ecosystem: Environmental > Terrestrial > Soil > Vadose zone | place: USA...
CGGCGCCGAGTACGACATCCAAGGCGGCTCGTATCACTTCTGGCGCAAGAACCGCCAGCCAGCCGTACCAGGGCATCTACGGGACGGATAACAACCGGAACTACAGCTACGAGTGGGGCTGCTGCGGGGGGTCGAGTAGCGATCCGAACAGCGAGATCTTCCGCGGGCCGACCCCCTTGTCGACTCCCGAGGACCAGCGGATGGCCGATTTCATGCTCGCCCACCCGAACGTCACGACTGGGATCAGCTTTCACTCCTACGCGGACCTCATCCTCTACCCGTACGGGTACACCTACGAGGACATCCCGCCCGACATGACGCCGCTCGACCACGCGACGTTCGTTGCTATGGGCGCGGAGATGGAACGCACGACCGGCTACCACGCGCAGCTGTCGTCGGACCTCTACATCACGGACGGGGGACTGGAACGACTGGATGTACGGCACGCTGCACCCTTACCCGATCACGATCGAGCTCAGCGGGGGCGGCTGGGGGTTCTACCCGCCCGACGAGTTCATCGCGGGCGAGAGCCTCCGGAATCACAAGGCGGCGATCTTCGACGCGCAGATCGCGGATTGCCCGACGAAGATCGTCGGCACCCCCTGCAGCTGAGCCTCCTCGCTAACGAAGCCTGAGCGCGCAAGGCGTCCACCGCGCGGATGATCTGCAGCGCCGAAGGTTCTCGCCATACGACGTTCGTCGTATCTTTCGCCTATGCGACAGCTCTCCGAGCCCGACTACGAGAAGCTCGGCGTTCACACGCGAACCGGCGCAGTGGCTGCGCTGAATGAATCTGAGGACGGCTGAGCTCGGTGGCCTACGACGAGGAGCTGGCGGATCGCATACGGGAACTGGTAGCCGGCGAGCCCGACCTGACCGAGAAGAAGATGTTCGGAGGGCTCTCCTTTCTCATCGGCGGGAACATGGCCGTTGCGGCAAGCGGCCAGGGTGGAATCCTGGTTCGGGCCGACCCGGCGGAGTCGGACGCGCTCGTCGCCACGACGAACGCACGCCCCTTCGAGATGCGCGGCCGGGCGATGCACGGTTGGCTCCGAGTCGATCCGGAGCACCTCGCCACCAGATCACAGCTCGCGACGTGGGTCCGGCTCGGCACGGCGTACGCTCGCTCCTTGCCGGCGAAGTAATGGCAGTCGAGGCTGCCTTGCCTCAAGGGTTCGTGCTCGTGGACCGCTTAAGGGAGACGACCAAGTCGCATCCGATGCGGCGAAGGAACGGCGAAGCGGTCGAGGCCCGCCTGCGGCAGTGCTCGCTCTACGACCCGGCGCTCGACCTCGCCGTCGAGGCTCCAGACGGCCAGGTCGCCGGTTACGCACTCTTCTGGTTCGACCTCGTGACGGAGGTCGGGCTCGTGGAGCCGATGAGTGTCGAGGATGCCTACTGGCGGCGTGGTCTCGCCGGTGCCATGCTCACCGCGGGTCTCGACCGGCTGGCGAAGCGAGGGGCGCGCCGGCTGAAGGTCGGCTACGGCACGGACATCGCCCGCGCGCTCTACCTCGGCGCCTGGATTCCGAGTGACCGCCACGAGCACATCACACAGTTGGACCGCGGAAGCGGTTTAGCCTAGACGTGTGAGGATTTGTCCAGCGTGCGGCCACCAGAACAGCGACACGGCCAAGTTCTGCGAGGAGTGCGCCACTCTGCTGGCCGTCACGCCCGCCGCGCGCGAGCAGCGCAAGACTGTCACGGTGCTGTTCTGCGACGTGGTCGGCTCGACTGCGCTTGGCGAGTCGACCGATCCGGAGGCCGTCCGTAGAGCCGAAGCTCGAAGAACTACGCAAGACCGCGCCGGGCGCACGCCTTACACCTCGTCCTTAGCAAGGGCAAGAAGAGGCGCTGAGAGGAGCTGCACGTCCGCTTCGCCGGCCCCGCAACCTTGGCCAGGGATCCGCGTCCCATACGGGTAGCGGATGCCGCGAATTCTGATCGGGCTCACGTGTCTCGCCGCAAGCGCAGCCGCCGCGGCGGGATCAGTCGTCGCATCGAGAGACGTGGCCGCCCGGCCGGCCGCGCCACGTATCCTCGGGCCTCGGCGCACGACCGACCGCACGCCGACGTTCCGGTTCGTCTCGCACGAGGTCGGCCTCCGTTCCAGCAAGATCCGGTTCCGTTGCGCGATCGACCGCAAGCGGCTGCACAGCTGTCCGAACCGGTACACGCCCACCACCCTCCGACTCGGACGCCACACGCTCCGGGTACGCGCCGTCGACCCGAGAGGCCGAACGAGCCGAACGAGCGCCGCTCGCGTGTCCGTTGTCCGGCCGATTCCGCGCGCAGACCAGACGATCCGGGTTGGCAATGCGCCGTACAACGTGGCGGCCGGCTTCGGCTCCGTCTGGGTGACGGTCTTCGGTGGGCTCGTCCGGCTGGATCCCACAACCGGCGCCGTAGTGGCGCGAATCAGCGTTGGCGGTCGACCTTGGGGGGGAGCCGTCGGCGAGGGTGCGGTCTGGGTGGGCAACCAGCAAGACGGAACCGTGGCTCGGATCGATCCGGGAACCAACACGGTCACCTGGCGAGTGAGGCTCCAAGCAAGTCCCGTCGGAGTGGCGGCTGGCGCGGGCTCGGTTTGGGTCGCCGATAACAGCGGCGACGAAGTCTGGCGGCTCGACCCGGCGACGGGCGCGATCCTCGGCGTGGCGCATATCGGCGACAGGCACGAGTTCGTCGGCTTCGGCGAGGGCGCCGTCTGGGCCTCGAGCGAGGACGGCACCGTCGGCAAGCTCGACCCGGCGAGCGGCACCGTCACGAAGTTGATCGATGCGGGCTCCGACGCCGACTTCCTCGGTTTCTCGCCGGGGGCCGTGTGGGTGACGAACTACCGCTCAGACGTCCTGTGGCGAATCGACCCGGCTACGGGCGCAGTGGTGGCGCAGCTGAGGATCGGCACTGGAGCGCAAGGCGTGGCGTTCGACGGCTCGTCGCTCTGGGTCGCGATGTACAACCTTGGCGAGGTACTGCGCATCAATCCCACCAACGGCCAGGTGCAGCGCCGCGTCCTCGTCGGGGAGAAGCCTCGAGGTCTCGCGGTCGCCGCTGGGAGCGTCTGGGTGGCGAACTCGGCCTCCCGGACAGTGTCCCGGGTTCGTGTCCCGTAGGGCCTGTGCGCCACGAAATCCTGTCTTCGTGAACCTTCTCGCTTGACTGTGACTTCGTTGGATGTCAGAGTCGCCCGGTCAAGTCCTGTGGGCCTTCGGGTTCGCAGGACTTGGCGTTTCTAAGGAGATTCAGGCCCGCGCTCAGAAGCGCCCTCAACTCTTGCTGTCTGCCTGTCTCGCTCTCCGGGCAAGCTCGATCAGCTCCCCGAACGCGGAGTCGGCTTCGGCGGTATCGCGATCGCGAATGACTGCATGCACGTTACGCCCTGCCGTGTCGAGATGAATCGTCACTAGCCGAAGACGCCGCTGCGCCGGTCCTTGAACGCGGCGCAGGCTTTGCACCTTCGCAAGCGGTACCCAGTCGGTCGCGCGTGCGACGCGGCCGGAGGTCGTCACCACGCAGGCATCGTTGCGCGCCCACGAGAGGTAGTGGTAACGGAGTGGGCTCTTGAAGCGCGCACGCCGCGGAGGGGGACGGCGATCGGTGGGCGCGTGCGGAAGGATCCGCTCCAGCAGCATCTGCGCGAGGTCGTGCTCCCCGACGGGGAGCGCGGCGCGGAGCTGCCGGCGCTCCGATGCCCCTTCCCCCTTGGCTCGCTGTCGTCCAGCGACATCGAGCTCGAGCCGACACCAGCCGAACGGTCGCCACAGAAGTGGCTCGATCATTCGCACGGCCTGCACACGGCCAGGCCGAATCGTCTCCGCGGTCGTCGCCACAAGCCCGCTACGAAGCCGAAGGCCGTCCGGCGCTTCGGCGACGGTCAGCCGGTACTCGCCGTTGAATCGACGCCAGAGCGCTGTCGCGGTCCCAAGCACGTAGACGAAGGTGCTCCCGCCGAGGGCCACGCTGGCGACGCCCGGCCAGAGTGCTGCCGCGACGAGTGCGCCCACGAAGGCTCCGACGGCCAGACCGGTGCGGCTAAGGAGAATGCTGGCCACGAGTCGCGGCGTCGGAATCGTCAGCAGGACACGCTCCTCGTCGAGCCTCGCCGGCTCCGCGATCGTTCCCTGCGCCAGCGCGAGCAGCTGCGTGCGAAGGCGGTCGGCTTCTTTCGCGCTCAGGTAGGCGAGCCGCGCGTGCTCGCGAGTCGACCCCGCCATTCGCAGTCGTAGCTCGGACAGACCGAACAGGCGCGCGAGACCGGGTCGAACGACGTCGATCGCCTGGACCTGCTTGAGCGGGAACCGGAGAGAGTTTCGCCGGAAGAGGCCCGTCTCGATCCGCAGGTCATCGTCCTCCACCCGCCAGCGCGTGACCAGCCAGGAGACGACGCCGAGCAGTGCCAGCACCAGCACGAGCACGAGCTGAACGAGCGAATCCCAGGCGCCCCGGCCGGCCGCGAGCGAAGGGGCGAGCAGGATCAGGAGGGCGATCAGGACCCGCCCGGCCGAGACGACCGGTGAGAGGGGATGGAGCCTGTGCCAGCGCCGGTCGGCGGACTCGGTCACAGCCCGGCAGCCTTCGCCTCGCCGAGCTCTGCGAGGCGATCCCGCAGCCGCGCCGCCTCCTCGGCGTCGAGGCCGGGGATGCGCGCGTCGCTCGCCGCCGCAGCCGTGTGCATCCGCACCGTCGCCAGACCAAGCGAACGCTCCACGGGTCCGGCCGTGACGTCGATGAACTGCATCCGGCCATAAGGGATGACCGAGAGCCTGCTGAAGAGGACGCCGCGTCTGACGAGGAGATCGTCCTCACGCTCGCAATAGGCCCACGCTGGCACGCGCCGGCGGACGAAGCGCGCGAGGCCGAGCCCGGCGACGAGCACGCCTCCAGCGACGACTGCGCCCGGCCAACCGTCCGCTGCCGCCACCAGGCTGCCCGCGAGCGCCGCGATAAGGGCAGTCACGCAGCCAACCTCGATGCGACGCATCAGCAAGAGGCGGCCAGACGGCCGTCGCCACTCGGCAGCCGTCGCCCAGGGTGTTTCCGTCGTGCCGGCGTTCATACGGTGCGGATATTGCCGCTTCTTCGAGCAGGCGCCTTGCCGGCGACGGGCGAGGGTAGGCGGTTCGAGAGACGGGAGCGACGGGGGGTCGATCCCTGCCTTTAAACACCACGGGATCGAAATCCGATGCGGTACTTCCGACTGTTCGCCGCGATGAACCTCTGCCAGTTCGTCAGACAGACCCACGCCTACCGAACCGGGGGCGGTCCAAGGCGTCTCCATCCGGGTCGGGGGTCAGGATATCGAGGCGGATGCAGGTCACGACTCTGGGAGGTTGGTGATGCGCTGGGAGCGGTTGAGTCCGTTGGCTGGTGTGCTGGCGGTGGCCGGGATCCTGGTCGGGTTTGCGATCAATTCGGGCTCGCCGGACACGAACGACTCGGACGCGAAGATCAGCTCCTACCTGGCCAGTCACTCGCACCAAGTGCGAAATTTCGCCGGCTTCTTCCTCTTCCTCGCCGGCATCCTGTTCTTGCTCGTCTTCTTCTGGGTGCTCCGTGCGCGGCTGGCCGCGGCGGAGGGCGGGCCGGGGCGGCTGGCGGCGCTCGCCTACGGATGCGGGGTCGCGAGCGCGGTCTTGTGGCTGGCCGCGGCGATCTTCTTCACCGGGCCGTCCGTGGCAGCGAACGACACGAGCAAGTTCCACGACCCGAGCGGCTACCGGCTGATGAGCGACATCGGTTACCAGTTCTGGGTCGCGGCGGTGGTCGTTGGCGCGCTCGTGGTCTGGACGACCTCGGCGGCCGTCTTGCGAAGAGGACTCTTGCCGCGCTGGTTCGGCTGGCTAGGCATCCTGGTGGGCGTCCTCCTGCTGCTCGCGGTCTTCTTCATTCCGGCCTTCATCTACATGGGCTGGATCGTGGTGACTGCCGTCCTGCTCGCGTGGCGTGCGGGGCGAGCGCCGCCGGCGGCTGGAAATCAGCCCGCATAGTTACGTCTGTGCGTGCCTGAAACTCGACCCACGACGACAGCGTCGTCGCGCGGGCCAACTCTACGCACCCCACGCGGTCATGCGGTGGCGTGACCACGAAGGCCGATTCCAGGGCCGGAAAAATCACAGGTCGGCCGCGAAGATTCAATAACAAGTCGCAAGCAAGCATCACCGCGCTGGCCAGTCGCGGATGCGGGGCGGCCTACTCAAGAGGCCGTCGGGCGATAGCGGCTGGTTCACGTCCGGCGAGCACCCAGCCGCTGACGCTGGCAGCGAAGGGGAGGCCGGCGAGGATGGCGATCAGGTCGGCGACGGGCGCAGGCTCGAGCGTGGTGCCGAGGCTGCTGTGTGCCCATGCGGCGACGGCGAGGTAGGCGACGGCGGTGCCGAGCAGCGCGCCGAAGAGGCCGAGCGTGCCGGCGGTGGCGCCTGTGAGGGTGCGGCGGGTGGTGCTGCTGGCGCCGGTGGCCGTGAGGGTGCGTAGGTCGCTCGCGGTCTCGGCGCGGATCAGGCCGACGGTCATGGCGAGGACGGCGAGGGCGAGGATGATGCCGGCGGTGGTTGCCCAGGTCCGGATTTGGGAGAGGTCCGGCTTCCCGGAGGCGGTCTCGGTGGGCGTCTCGGCGGCGAGCGCGAGCTGTCGGGCGGTGTTCTTCTCCACGGGCGTGAGCGGCCCGGCCGTTTGGATCAGCCAGCCGTCCCGGACGAGCTGCTGCCCGAGCGAGTGGACTGCGTGTTCGGTGATGAGCGTGTTGGGGGCGGAGGTGCCCGCGGGCAGGCTGGTGAGGGTCTGGATCTTCGGCTCGTGGATGCAGCTTGCGGGAGGGCACCGGTAGTGCTCGGAGATGAGGTGGCCGTCTGGGGTGTAGCGGGAGACGACGTCGCCTTGGCCGAGTAGATCGAGGTGGGGCACCGCCGCGAGTCCCGCTCGTGAGGTGAGGATGTCGGTGGCAGGGTCGACTTGGCTGGGCCTGATCCCGTGGTCGCGGAGCAGCGCCGGAGTGGCGACGTACAGCGCGCCCTGGTAGTTGTCGCGGTCTGCGCGCAGCGCTTCGGCGCGCGTCATGGTGCCTTTGGGGCCGCGCGCTTGCCAGAGCGTCGCCCGTTGGTTCGTGGTGAAGGTGAGCGTGCTCGGGGCGGGGTCGAGCCGCCCTGCCGAGTCGAGGGGGAGCGCGAATCCCGCGTGGAACGAGGTGGCGAGGGCGCGCACCCTCGCCTGCAGGGCGTGCAGCTCGGCTGGTATCGGCTGGGCGCCGAGGCCGGTGTAGCCGCTTCCGGGACCGTGTGGCTCGTAGACGATCAGCTGGTTCGCCGCGAGGTTGGGCCCCGTGTAGGCGAGCGGATCGGAGAGTCTGGCGCTGGCGAGGATGCAGATGACTACGGCGAGGAGGACGGCGAAGCAGGTCGCCGCGAGGGCAGCGCCCGATCGGGTTCGGTAGCGGCCGAGGTCGCGAAGCGCGAGTCGCACCGCGACCGGCGCGCGGCCCGCCGCGACCGTCGGCAGCGCGACCGCAAGGGGAACGAGCAGGAGCGCGCCGACGGCGGTGGCGGCGATTCCCGCGACGAGCAGCAGAGTGTCGTTTCCGCCCCTTCCGGCCCATCCGCCGGCAGACGCGAGGCAGCCGAGACCGGCCGCGAGTGCGACGATGCCCGGCGCGGCCGAGCGGTGCGACGCCTTCGGGGAAGCTGGCCGCCCGGCCAGGGCTGTCACGACCGGGATCCGGGCCGCCGCACGGGCCGGCCGCCAGGCGGCGACGGTGGCGGTCACGATCGCAAGCGCCATCGCGCTTGCGATCGCCCACCATGGCAGGTTCGACCAGTCGACGCGATGCTCGACGTTCGCCTGTAGGCGCGGGGCGAACCCGATCCAAGCGAGGAAGCCGACACCGGCACCGATCAGCGTGCCGACGGCGCCGACGAGAGCGCCGTTGGCGACCGTGACGAGGCGGACGTTCTTGTCGGTGGCGCCGAGCACGCCGAGCATTCCGAGTGAGCGCAGCCGCCTCTGGGCCATGACGGCGAAGCCGGCCACGGCTACCAGGCCGATCAGGATCAGCCCGAGCACGGCGACCACGAGCACGGCGGTCGCGGGGCTGATCTGGTGCGGGATGCCTGCGGGCGTGGTCCGGTTGTCACGAAGCTTGGGCGTCGCTCCGCCTGGGAGGTGGAAACCTGCGACGCTCGCCGCGCCGGCCTCGAACAGGACCGTCACCTGGGTCGGGGCGCTGACCTGGCCTGGCGGGACGAGCGCGAACTCGTCGAGCAGGTCTGCCGGGTTCTCGATCAGTCCGACCACGCGCCGCGCGTGGCCGCCCAGGTTCGAACGGTCACCGATCCGGAGGTCGAGCAGAGATGCGACGCCGCCGGTCACCGCGACCTCCTCGGCTCCGGTCGGGTAATGCCCGGACACGAGAGCGAGCATCGGCCGCCCGTAGCGGCCGTGCGGGTCCTGGGCGCGCAGCTCGATGCTCTGCACGGTGCCGGAGGTGAGAGTCTGGTTCTCGATCACTTCGACGGGGCCGAACCGCCGCCTGACGGCCGCGATGTCGGCGGCCAGCTGCGGATCCGCTCCGGACAGGGTGAGCAGCTCGTTCGCACTCCCGAACGTCGCCGCGTTAGCCGATGACGGCGCGTTGTCGGCGATGGCGGCGCCGACAATCGTCGCCGCGACTGCAACCCCGATCAGAGCCACTAGCAGGATCTGCTGGCGCCACTCGCGGCGAAACAGCCGCCACGCCCACCGGATCACAGCGCGACGGGCGGGAACGCCGCCGTTGACCACGCCCGTCCGGGCCGGGCGTCCGGGCACCGCCACGGTCATCGGCCCGGCCGGGTCGCCAGTAGCGACTCGGGTCCGGGTAACGGTGAGGTCTGGTCGACGACGCGCCCGTCGCGCAGGAACACCACCCGGTCGGCCCACGAAGCCAATTGCGCGTCGTGAGTCACCACCACAACGGCCACGCCCCGCCTGCACGCCTCGTGAAGCAGGCGCATCACATCCTCCGCGTTGACCGAGTCGAGCGCGCCCGACGGCTCGTCGGCGAGCAGCAGGCGGCGGTCGCCCACCGCCGCGCGGGCGATCGCCACCCGCTGGCGCTCACCGCCCGACAGCTCGTCGGGGAATCGGGAGGCGCGGCCGGCCAGGCCGAGCCCATCCAACGCCCGCAGGCCGGCGGCGCGGGCAGCCTTGGCGGCGATGCCGTCGAGCTCCAGCGGCAGGGCGACGTTCTCGGCGGCGGTCAGTCCGGCCAAGAGGTTGAAATCCTGGAACACGTAGCCGATCGTCCGGCGTCGCAGTCGGGCCTTGGCGTTGCGCGACATCCCCGACAGCGCCGCCCCGCCGACCAGCACCTCCCCGCCGCTGGGGTCCTCCAGGCTCCCAGCGATCGTCAGCAGCGTCGACTTGCCCGAGCCGCTCGGCCCCATCACCGCGACCATCTCGCTGGCCTCGACCACCAGGTCGACACCACGAAGCGCGTGCACCGCGGTCGGACCCTCTCCGTAGACCTTCGACACCCCGCGGAGCTCCAGCACGGTCATCGCCGCGCACCCACCCTCCGGCGCAGCCGCGGCACCGGCGCGGGAACGGGTGCGGGAGGATCGACGGCGGCCCGCTTGAGGCGGCCGTCGGCTGCATCAAGCCACCGCACGACCGCGTCCAGCCGGAACAGCTCGGCGTCGACGACCAGCGCAAGGCCAAGATCGAACCCGGCCTCGTCCTCCTTGACCCGCGTCCACTGCTGCATCAGCTCGACCAGGTAGCGGCGATGCGCCTGGATCACGTCGTGCACGTCCACGCCAGCCACCCGCACCGCCACCAGCACCTTCATCACCAGCTCATCGCGAGGCGGAGACGACAGATTCGGCGGCGTCCGCAGCCACCCGGCGAGCTCCTCCGCACCGCCTGCCGTGATCCGGAACCCCTTCCGCGGGCCCTCCCCGTCGGCGCCGGCGGACTCGACCAGCCCGTCCCGTTCGAGTCGCTGCAGCGTCGTGTAAACCTGGCCCACGTTCAGCGGCCACACCTCGCCGGTTCTCGCCTCGAACTCCTCACGCAGCTGCAGCCCGTACTTCGGCCCCTCGCTCAACAGCGCCAGCAAAGCGTGAGGAACGCTCACGACGTTGACCAGCCGAACATACACAGGATAATACTCAGTAGAGAACCATGTGGCAAATCACCAAAAGCCTGCGACCTGCCGAGCAGGACCAGTGCAATGTGGTCCCTGATCGAGACGACCCGGAAAGGGTGCCAGTCGCCCGGTCCACGCGCGCCGAGATCACGCTCCTCGGCGCCAGAGATCATTTTCGTTGCCAAGACCGGCAAGAAGGGTCCATCCCGCAAACTCATCCTGTACCGCGGATTCGCAACAGTCATGCGGTCGCGGGGGCAAGAGGACTCGAACCCGCGACCTCCGGCGTGACAGGCCGCTGCGGACGTTGCGACGGCGGCAGACGATCGCCGCCCGATCGCTTGATTCATTCGGTTCTCGGTCTTCTCGCGATCCGATTCACCTGGTTGACCGGCACGATTCCAGACGTTTGCTGCCCGGACGGCTCGTCGATCTCGAGGGATCAGCGACTGGGAGCCGACGTGCTCTAGTACTCGAGTCGAGTACGTCCCCCGTTCGCACGCAGAGTAGACACGTGCGTTCTGTCCCGTGATCATGGGCTGCGTGTCGTCCACGCTTCCGACCGGCGTCGTCACCTTTCTCTTCACGGACGTCGAGGGGTCGACGAAGCTCCTGCACGAGCTGGGAGACGCGTACGCGGACGCTCTCCACGAGCATCGGCGACTGCTGAGGGAGACGTTCACGGCGCACAACGGCGCCGAGGTGGACACCCAGGGCGACGCCTTCTTCGTCGCGTTCGGCCTTGCATCCGATGCGGTTGGTGCAGCCGCTGATGCGCAGCTGGCGCTTGCGGGCGGCCCGATCAGGGTGCGGATGGGACTGCACACGGGCGAGCCCCGGCTGACCGACGAGGGGTACGTCGGTCTCGACGTCCACAAGGGAGCCCGGATCGCGGCCGTCGGTCACGGAGGGCAAGTGCTCCTGTCACAGGCCACGCGGGCGCTCGTCGACTCCGAGGTGCGCGACCTCGGCCCCCACCGCCTCAAGGACTTGAGTGTCCCGGAGCGCATCTTCCAACTCGAGATCGACGGGCTCCCCTCCGAGTTCGCGCCCCTGAAGACGCTCGAAGCGGGGATACGGAATCTCCCGGCTCCGCGCACCTCGTTCGTGGGTCGGACCGATGAGCTTGCCTCGATCGATCGCATGCTCGACGAGCCCGACTGCCGGCTGCTGACGCTGGTCGGGCCGGGCGGTGTCGGCAAGACGAGACTAGCGCTCGAGGCAGCCGCTCGCAGGATCGACCGCTATCAGCACGGTGTCCACTTCGTTCCGCTCGTCGGTGTCCCGGCACCTGATCTGCTCGCGCCCGCCGTCGCCGAGAGCCTGCAGTTCCAGGTCGACAACGCGCACAGGGCAATTCCTGCCCGCGACCAGCTGGTCGACTTCCTGCGCGAACGGGCCACGCTGCTTGTGCTCGACAACTTCGAGCACTTGCTCGATGCGCGGGACCTGCTCACCCAGGTCATCGAGCAGGCTCCTCAGGTGGCGCTCCTGACGACCTCACGGGAGCGCCTCCAGCTGCAGAGCGAGTGGGTGCTCGACCTGGATGGGCTCGCGAACACGAACGGGAATGGGAACGCGGGCGACAGCGCCGCGTTGCGCTTGTTCGTCGATC
>Ga0137372_10006065_pt1 | contig 11733 bp, 13 predicted proteins | sample SagtaG_6_FD_104911 | JGI IMG/M metagenome (GOLD analysis project Ga0137372, IMG submission 104911) | Vadose zone soil microbial communities from Sagehorn Ranch, Mendocino, California, USA - Sage1_R_60_16 metaG | ecosystem: Environmental > Terrestrial > Soil > Vadose zone | place: USA...
CAGCCGCCGAACGGGAACTGCTGGTCGTTCGCGTAGTAGTAGGGCGCGTCGCCCGGATACGACCAGTTGTCCCCGGAGTGGTTGAGCACCACGTCCAGCACGACGCGCATCGGCGCCGGCCGCGCGTGCGCCGCGTCGACCAGGTCGACCAGGTCCTGGAAGGTGCCGAACCGGGGATCGACGTCCAGGTAGTCGTTGACGTCGTACCCGTGATACGAGTGCTGGTTGTTGCCGAAGACAGGCGAGATCCAGATCGCCGTGCAGCCCAGGCCGGCGACGTAGTCCAGGTTGCGCGTGATGCCACGGATCTTGCCGCCGTAGAAGTCGTCGGGCGTGGCGATGCCGGCGGCCCGTCCCGGCTGCCGGCGCGGCGCCCGCGCGGCATCGTCGTGGAAGCGGTCGACCAGCAGGAAGTAGATGAACTCCTCGCGCCACTCCCGGGCGCTGGAGAAGTAGGCCTTGCCTGGGAGCGGCGAAAGGTCGATCTCGGCGGCCGTGGTCGGCCTGGCCATGCCTATTTCACTGTGTGACCCTGGAGGTCGACGGTGAACGTCTCGAAGCTCTGGACCGAAGGCGGCTGCCCCGCCGCCGCGGCGGGCGTGACCGCGATGTATTCGACCTGCATCGCCTGCGCGCTGACGGCGATCCGCATGAACCCGAAGCGGTCGTCGCAGTAGTTGATGACGTCGCCCAGGTGATAGAAGAATGCGGCGGATTGGGGCCGGCGAGGTCGGCGATCATGGCGTCGATCACCAAGGCCTGCGGCTGCGGATCCCGGATCCCGCCCGTGTCTCCCACGCTGTGGAAGACCAGGTGGCCCGCCTTCGCGATCTCGTCCATCGTCGCCGCCGGCAGCAGGTCGGCGAGGCTCATCCGGTATGGCGCCGGGCCGGTGGGCGCCGGCAGGGGCTGGAAGACCTGGTTGGGAAGGGGGCTCTGGTCGCGTCCGACCTGCTCCTCGGCCGTCCGGGCCGGTATCCCAAAATGGCGCTCATTAGGCGCGCGGGCGGTGGCCATCACGATGCGCTCACCAGCCGGATGGTCCAGAAGTCCGCGGCCAGCGAGGCCTGCGCGACGTACGCGTAGGGGAGCGTGAAGTAGCCTGTCATGCCCCAGCCGGCGCCCCAGGAGTTGCGCACCAGCAGCGTCTGCTGCGCGTCGTCGTAGCCGACCGCCATCACCGCGTGGCCTCCGATCTGCTGCTCGCCGGGCGCGGGCATGGGTGCGTGCCCGGTCTTGGCCACCTGCGGGCTCTCGAAGCTCTCGTAGACGGTGAAGCCGAAGACGAAGGGGTAGCCCGACGCCAGGCAGCCCTTCATCTGACTCGGGGTCTGGACCAGCCGCTGGTAGGAGACCGCGCGGTCGAGCTTGGCGTCCGCGTAGGCTTTGGCTGGCGGCTTCTGGGCGAACTTGCTGATGACGTAGGGCCAGTCAGTCTCCGGGCAGGCGCCTTCATTGGCGACCGTCTTGATCCCGTCGCGGATCTGGGCGCCGCTGTCCGACTTGACGGTGCCCTCGATGACCCGCTCGTTGTAGTAGATGAAGAGCCGCGAGGGCACGAAGTCCTTGAGCTTTTGCTTCAGGCGGTCGAACTCGACCGCCGCGCCGATCGAGTTCGCGGTGCAGCTGCCCAGCTGGCCCTGGTCATAGACCGGCGGGCACTGCGGGCGCAGGTCCGCGCGCGGCGGGAGCGCCGCCAGCATCGGCGCCGGCGCCGCGTACAGATGATCGCGCTGGTCCGGCAGGTCCGGGATCCATCCGTAACGGGCGATCTTCCTCGCATCCGTCATCTCTATTTCCTCCCACAGCCATCGGCCCGCCACTTGCCGTCGGGTCCGTCAGAAGGACATTGTCGGATGCGGCGCATCCCTTGACCATCACCCGCGCGTCGCTGGAACTGTCGCCGGGGGGACAGTTCTCGGGATCAAGGACCGATCGAGCCTGCGGCGCTGACCACGCCTAGCCAGAGGACGATGAGTGGAAGGCCGAACACGATGGCGGCTAGCACCTCCCAGCGCAACCGGACCTGTTCCGGTCGTTGTAGACCAGCGGGCGCCTTCTAGCTGGCAGGGGGGAGGCTGCGAACGAATGGAGCGATGAGTTCCGCCAGGTAGCGGTGACCCTCGTCGGTCGGGTGAACCCCATCGGAGCCGATCAAGCTGTGCGCAGCTCCCGTGAACCATCCCGCCTTCACCGTATCGACGTAGGTCAGGCCGGCGCTCGCAGCGGCCGCCTTGACGGCGTCGTTGACGGGCGTCGTGCCAACGTTCGTTTCGGAGGAATAGATGGGCCCGATTACTAGGATCCTGGCTTGGGGGAGTCCCCGCCGCAGCTTGCCCAGCACATCCGTCGCGGCAGTCTTGGTCGCTTCGGCGTCCAGGTCGTTCCGTGAGCCCTCCACGATGACCACGGCCGGATTGTTCCTGATGATCTCGTCGACCCGAGCCGGGTACGGCCTGCCCCCTTGCGCAAACGAAATCGTGTAGCCAGTCCCCGGCTGGCCTCTGTTGAACAGTGTGAGACCAAGCGTCTGGGCGACGATGGCGGGCCACCCTTTCACCCCGTTCCCACCCTCGGGAGAACCACTTGCGATGCTGTCTCCGAGCACCGCCATGATCGGTGCGTCCGGCGAAGAAGACCGCGCTGGACTCCCAGACGCTGCCGGCCCCGTCGAAGCGGGCGCGGCGGCCGGTGTACCAGAGCCGCAGCCCACCAAGAAGAGAGAAGCGGCCAACAGCGCAACCACGCGTGGGTTGACGGTCATGCTTTCCTCGGGACAAGCCGTGCGGTGAAGGACGTCATGCCAGCGGCGTCGAAGCCCATCCTAAGCCAGGCTTCGAGATCGGAATGACGCAGCCAGACTCAAGAAGGACGTGATCCGGGTCGAAAAGGCCATCGAAGCCTCGCCCGCTCAGGTCTGCGACCCGAAGAAGCGACCGAAGGCGAAGAAGATATCGGACGTCTCATCGGTGGCGGTCGCCGAGAGGAACACCACCGGGTCGGCCAGGGCCGCAGTCTCGCCGCCGTAGGCGTTCGCCGGCAGGCGCTCCACCAGGTCGCGGAGGTCGCGCGGGGACTCCTCCCCGTCGTGGAAGGTCACCAGGGCCACGTCCATTGGGTACGGTGGTCGGCCCCTCCAGCCAGTCGCCGACGCCGGTCGCGACCTCGGTGGCCGTGCCGCCCGAGGTGATCCGCCAGACTTCGCCGGCCGTGGTCGTCACGACCAGGTCGCCCCCCGCCGCGCAGAACTGGTCCTGGAACAGCCCGCGGCGCAGCAGGCCGCTTTCGCCGGGGAGCGTCACCCGGGGATCGATCAGCGTGCTGCCGCCGTCGGTCACCTTGGCGATGACGCCCGGCGTGCCGGCGCCGACGTAGACGTCGCCGGTGACGAAGCCGCCCTGGCAGAGGCCGGCGTGGATGGCCGAGAGATACACCTCGTCGGTCAGGCCGCTGATGGTGCTGAACTGGGACTGGGAGCCGTCATCGGCCATCAGCACGAAGTTGTAGGGCAATCCGCCCGGCCAGTTGACCGACATCGCGAGCTTGTTGGAGGGCTGACAGTAATCGAGGCCGATCGGGTGGGTGAACCCGGTCGCGATGGGCGACAGCGTGATCGGGGTCGCCGCGGCGGCCGCTGGCGTCGGCGGCGTGAGAGCGGCAGCGATCGACAGCCCTGCCGCGACGCTCCAGCCCGACCCGGGATGCCGTCCGACCCTCCCCACGCTTCCACCCATCCGCGCCGGCCGTCAGAGGCACGCATCCTAGTCCCCCCGCTGAACGAGCGTCAACAGGTGGGGGATTCGAGCTGGTGGGCCGGGAGGGAGTCGAACCCCCACAGCTTTCGCGGCGGTTTTACAGTCCGATTGTGGAGTGTCCAGGATCGTCCATGGACGTCCAGCGCGAATACAAACGGGCTCTTTTGGTGCGGCTCGACGTCTGCCGATGTCCATGGTCGTCCACTCTCATTGCTGTCGGATTGCTGTCAGTGCCGACCAATCCCTCGCGCTTTTCCTCTTCGTAGAGACGCTCAACGACGAACTCCTTGAGGAGCGTCTGGTAGCCCTTATGTTTACGAGCCGCGAGGCGCTTGAGTCGACTCAACGTCGACTCGTCGAATCTGACCCCGACCGGACGGGTCCGGGAGCGCAGATATGTTTGCTCGTCAGCGGATAGAGGTGCCGGCTTCATTTCCTCGAGGAGTTCGTCTCCAAGCGAGTGTGTTCCCACCACTCCGCCTCATCCGCCTCTGACGAGAACTGGGGCACCTCGTCCCAGCTGTGGACTTCCACTCCACGGCGCTGCTTTTCAGCCACTGCTACTTTCCACCTCGGCGGTAGCGACGCTTCTCCTGGCTGTCGGCCTCAATGGCGGTGACCACGCGCCAGCGCCCACCGCGTCGGACGGTGACTACGGATTCGAGCCGGAAGAGGTGGAAGAAGCCCTGCTCGATCCGCGACGTCTCGGTATCCCACGCGCCTACGGCGTCGGCTCGGAGCGTCGTCAGGCCTTCCTCGGTGCCAGCATCACCGGATGGCGGTTCGCTTCATCCCAATCAAACAGTCCTGGATCTCCTCAAGGCTGTGCGACCATGGTAGCACAGGCAGAGAATCGAGATTGATAGGAGCAGCCTGCCGGACGCCGGTCTTTAGCCGCCGCCTCCGCGCACCCAGTGTCGATAGGCTGCTATCCACTCCGACCCCGCCGGCAAAGGCGTCGGTAGCGGCAGATCCAGAATCGATATGGGCTGCTGGATGGCATCTCGCGTGCAGATCGCCACGATCCCAGCGCGACCGCGCTGTGCCACCTTCTTGACGATCACCGAAACTCCCAGGACGGTAGTCTCAAACGGAAGCGCCAGGTGCTCATCGATCATGGTGAATAGACCGGTCGCTTCCTCGTCTTCGTTGTAACAGTCGACCGTGGCCTCCTCGACCATGGCGTCGAGCTTGGCCTGGCTGAACTGCTTCACAACTGGAACGTTTGCTGCCCAAGCCCAAGCGTCGCGCGCAACTCCGCCGCGATCTCGCGGCTCAGGCCGGCTGGGCCGACCTCTCGCCGCTCCAGGTCCAGCAGCAGCGCCTCAACCATCTCGCGGCCGTCGTTCGTCTTCACGGCCTGCTTCGGGGTCTGTCCATTCAAGGAGGGAATCGTTATGTCCAGCCAGCTTCGGTAATAGTCCATGAGCGTTTGGCGGAGAAGCGCCTGGACCTCCGGTTGGTCATTCAGATCGTCCTTCACCGAACCTTCGGGATGCTCACGCTGGTAATCCTCGAGCGCCGCCTCGACCGACTCCACGACTGTCGACAGATAGCGGCTGCCGGCGGGAAGAGCCTTATCCGCGATCTTGCGAAACTTCTTCGCCCGCTGCTCCGAGTTGACTTGGGTGATCAGGCGTGGACCCTCGATCTTGATGCTGCCCTGGCTGGTGTTCTTCCAGGCCATCCTGGCGTTGGCGGTTTTGACCCAGGGCAGTTCGACCGACAGCAGCTCGTGCGCCGCGTCGAAGGTGGCATCATCGAGTAGCTCGGCCTCGGTGTGGCCAAGACTCAGGTGCCGCAACGATTCAAAGGCTGCTCGCGGGGATGGGATCTCATAGGTCACGCGACAGAAAGCGAGGGGATCACCATCCGTGTTCGCAAGCTTGGGCATCTTCGGATTGAGCAGCCGTTCCGCGGTGGAGTGGTAGATCTCCAGAACCTCCATGCGGTGGTCGCGCAGGACAGAGGCGGTGATGACAGGGTTGGCCTTCAAGATCTTGTTTCGAAGTTCGATGATCTGCCGTTTCTCTAGCGGCGGGAAGGCGATGGAAGCGCAACCGTCGAGAACGGCCAGGTCGTCCAGGCCTACGACCCTGGCGAGAAGAATGTCTCCTTGGTGAAGCGTCCGGGAGGCGGTCTTCTCGGTCACGTTGCCGCGCCAGCCCGACAAGGCGTCTTGCATGGTGAATCCAGCGCCGGGCCTGACCTCGAGAATTTCCAGGAAACTGAATGCAGCGTCTCTGGCGGCTTCCAGATAGCGGACCGTCAAAGGCTCTTCGTAGCGGCCGCGTCGCTTCAGATAAGCAGAAGCCACCGGGAACTCATCGATCTGCTCGGAGGGGACGATCGTCGATGCCGGATCGGGATCCCATTCGTAGAAGAACCAGGGCATGAAGACGGGCAGGTGCATGGAGTCCTGATCGAACGCTTCCTCCTGGTAGAGGGTGAACTCGCTCCAGGCCTCGTCGAGGACATCCATGCCGTAGCGGTTCTTGACGAAGCGCAGCAGCTCGGTCGGCAGCCACTGGTTGAGTTCGTGCTGGCGTCGCCAGAGCCGATGGGTGGAGGCGATCTCGGCAGGGGCGCCGAGGTGGCAGTTCTTGTACTTGCGCCCGCTTCCACACGGGCAGGGATCGTTGCGCCCGACCTTCACCGCGGCCGCCATGCTATCCGACCTGAGGGCTGGCCCTATCCGCGAACAGCCGATCCATCGTCCTCGCGGCCTCGCCGCTCAGTCCCGGGGTGACGTGGCTGGGTGACAGCCGCGCTCAAGGTCGCGCTGGCCCGGGCCGGGCTGCCGCGAATCCGGGTCCACGTGCTGGACTCGGTCGGCTCACCGTCTCGGTTAGGAAAGACGAGCGCTGACTCGGTCCGTAGCCGCTGCTCCTCCAGGACCAGCTTCGGGTGGACGCCGGCTTCCAGCAGCACCGTCGCGGCCGTGTGCCGCAGATCGTGATGGCGAGCTTTGGGAGCTCGATGCATCGCCGGCTGGTGACCGATTTCGGCTCCACGAAGACCAGGCCGCGGCCACGCTGGCGCTGAAGGGCACGCTTTCCCTGCAGGCGGCCGCCGACGAGGTCAACGTCTGTCCATTTCAGGCCCAGAGCCTCGCCGATCCGGAGCCCGGTGGTGCCGAGCAGCACCCAGTGCGGGTACCAGCGGGTCTCGTGGCTGCTCTCGAAGAGGATCTCGAGCTGGTCCTTTGAGAGCGCCTGGTTTTCCCGGTAGGGGAGGCGCGGAACCGACACCAGCTCTGTCGGGATGCTGCTCGTCAGTCCCCAGTGGCGGGCCTGCTTGAGGGCGCGGTGGAGCACGCCGTGGGTGTGCAGGACGGTTGCGCGGCGCGAGGCGCTCGGCGAGAAGCCCCGCATAGCAGTGCTGAATCAGCTGCGGGGTAAGCCTCGCGACCGGCCAGTTGACCAACCAATTTGACCAGCAAACTCGCTTGACAGTGCCGATCGTCCAAAGCAATACCGCGATCTTCGAACGGCCACGTCGCCCTCGGGCTCCATGTGCCGACGAATGACCCTGCCATGGCGATAAGAGACAGCCCGCCGCGGCGTCGCGGACGATTCTCAGGACAGACGGACGTCATCGTTATCGACTAGGTACGCGGCCCTGCGACACCGCCGATCACAGCGAGCAGGCGCGCGAGTTCGACCCGGGAGCGGATCCCCAGCTTGCGGTAGACGCGGCCGAGGTGGAATCCGACCGTCTTCGGGCTCAGGAAGAGGGCCGCTGCCGCTTCTCGGTTCGTCGAGCCGTTGGCGACGGCGACAGCGACCTGGAGCTCCTGCGGGGTCAGAACCGCGATACCAACAGCCGGCAGCTTGCCGACGGCCGCTCCACTGGCACGGAGCTCGTTTCGCGCTCGGCTCGCCCACAAGCTCGCCCCCAAGCGCTCGAAGGCATCCAACGCCCGGCGGAGATGCTCCCGTGCCTCCGTCAGCCGCTTCGCCCGCCGCAGGCGCTCGCCGTAGTAGAGCCGAGCTCGAGCCTGCTCGAATGGCGTCGAGGTGCGCTCGTACCACAACATCGCCTCGCGGTAATGCTCGTCGATCTTGTCGGCATCCGCCAGCAGCAGGCGCCCTCGGGCCGCGGCGGCAAGCGCGATCGGGTGCTCATTCGCCCGTCCCCACTGCGCGAGCTCAGCGAACTCGACAGCGGCATCATTGCGGCGGCCGATGCGCAGGTGGGCCTCGGCTCGATCGGCCGACCATTCCGGCACCGGCCTTGCGCCGCAGGCTCTGCTCCAGCGGTCCGCGTCTTCGAACTCTTCGACGGCTTGCGGGTATCGACCCAGGCCCAGCTCCAGCTTGCCAAGCGCCGCGTGCAGCCAGCACGCGGCGCCCACGTCTCCCGAGCGCTCTGCCTCGTGCAGCGCAGTTGCAACGTGAACGCGACAATCGTCCTCGAGCCCGAGGCTGCCCTCGATGAAGACAACCCACATCAGCACCATGCCAAGGCGCACTCCCGTCCCCTCAGCCAAACGAACGGCCTCCGAACCTGCGGCGTACGACTCTCCCCAGCGTCCCGTCCAGAAGTCGAGAATGCTTTGCGCCGCGAGCGGCAGGGGCAGGATGCCCGGCATTCCATTCGCCCGGGCCGCCCCGACAACGCGTCCGAGGAGCCGGCGTGCACGCCGGAACTCGCCCGCGACCGCGAGGCAGAGTCCGAGCAAATACAGGGCCTGATGAAACAGGATCGGCTCTGCGCCTTCGAGGCGATCAGCTGCCCTCAGCATGATCGGCCTCGCTTCCCCTTCGCACCGCATGGCCACCAATGGATACGAAAGCGCCAGGGCGATGAACGGGTCCTCGTCTCTTCCGAGCGCGGCAGCGCGGCGCGCCGTCTCAAGAGCGCGCGGGGCGTCGCTGGCGAGCAGGCAACGAAGGACAGCCTCTGCAAGCAGAGAGGCTGCCCCTACTGGATCCTGGCGCTCGAGCTGCGCCGCCTCCGCGACGAGCAAGCGCACGATGAACGCGCCGAAGTAACTCCTCAGTCTTGCTATGACTTCGAGCCTGCCCGAACGCATCGGGACGAGCGAAGCACAGCCAGCTCTCCTGCGATCCGCCGGCGAATCGCGAGCGCAGAACTGGCAGAGCCGGTGTCCAGAATCGTACCGTGCCGGCTCTCTGTCGAACTGCCCCGTTTCTCAGCTCATCCGACCACTGACAAGCGTTGGCGGCGCAACCCGATTAGGCCGGCAGCCAGTGCGATCAGCGGCCAGACGTAGAAGGGTGCGAGCCCTATTATCCCGCCTGCCACGGGAGCGCCCTGGCCCGCATACATCGATGTGATCACAGCGTAGTACGGAACCTGGATCAAGGCCGCGGCGGTGACTGCCCACATGCTCCACGCGATGGCGCGCCGGATCACGAACCAAGTCACGGCGATTGCCATGATCCCGAAGGCCATCATCTGGGAGCACATGCCGACCATCGAGCTGACCAGGAGCGTGTCCAGCTTGGGATTGTCGTGCCGCAGCGCGGCCATCACCTGCATTCCGCCGACGAGATAGGCATCCGCGTCGGGATCCAGGACCACGCCGGTCGGCCCGCCAGCGCCACCCGCAACGAGCGTCGCTGGCACCAGAATCGCAGCGAGCACGTTGACCGCGCCATAGAGCAAGAACAGGAGAACGGATATTCCGAGCCAGCTTCGCCAACGAAACTCGTTCACCATCGAACCTCCTCCGCAACTCGCCCGGCCGCCAGCCCGGCCCGGTACGAGCCGCATCATCCCAGCCATCCCGGCTGGGGTGCCGGCCGAATCCAGGCCGAGTGCCCGTCTGGCTGCCACTCTCGGTGTTCGCCCTGGCTGTCTGGGCGGTGCAGCGGCTATTGAGCAAGGTCACGCTCCAGGACCTCGGTACCCGAAAGTTCTACCTGCTATCGGCGGTGGTGTCGCTCCTGACGTATGCGCCCTACCTCTTATTCTGGCCGCCCAGCAGAACCGAGCTGCTGCCGGCCTTCGGGCTGCCCTGCCTGATGGCGGTCACCTTCGGCGTAACGACCGAGGCCATACGGCGTGGACCTCTCGGCGCGGTCTCACCGATCACGGCGTTGAGCCCCGGGCTCACAGCGGCTCTCGCCATCCTGCTGCTGCATGAGCGGCTGACCACCGCGGCCTATGCCGGCGCCGTCCTGGCGCCGGCCGGTGTCGGCCTCCACAGCCTTGGCCGGCCGAAGGGCGAAGGGCTGCCAGGATGGCAGGCGCTCGCTATCGCTTCTCTCGTCTTTCAACGCGTGGGAGCGTTCATTTCCAAGCTGGTTGTCAGTCCAGCGGGACCCTCCGCGCTGCTGCTCATGAGCGCCGCCGTCCAGGTGCTGGTCGGGCTCGTCCTCGCGCCTCCGCCGAGGTGGCGCCGGGATGATCCCAAGATAACGTCCCGCCAGGAATCCGTCGGATTCCTGGCGGACGACCGCGCGCGCCTTTCGGGTTCAGACGCTGGCTCGCTAATAGCCCTGCAGGATGCGCCTGGTCTTCTCGAACTCGTCCGCGCTGATTTCCCCCGCGGCCAGGCGGCGCCTGAGCGTTTCGATCGCGCTATCGCTGGTCGCCCGCTGCTGCAGAAAAGCGCGGACGGCCCAGACGACTAAGGCCAGGATGCCACCCCAGAAGAGCAGCATCATAAGCATCATCGCCAGCATCCAGACCCAGCTGGCGCCGTCGTAGTAGGGCCACATCATCGGGCAAGAACCTCCTGTACAGACTCAATCTATGCTGCTGAACCGCGTCGCGGAGGTACAGGAGACCCGAGGATTGAGGGCCGTTCTGCTCAGGTGAGAGGGGCGGCGCTGGCTACCAGCGCCGTCCCTCCGCGCTTCAGACCGCGCCTTAGGCGGGAACGAACGCGGTTTCGCCCTCGGTCGACTTGGTGAACTGGCCACCAGAGCCAAGGACGAGCGTCAGACCCTCGTGCATGCCTGCGGGTGGTGACCCCAGCAGGCAGGTGATCGTGAGCACACCGGTGTCGCCGTTGCTGAGCGAAACCATGAGCCGGAGCTGGCCCCCGTTGACGCCCGGTGCGCCTTGCGGCGCTCCGTCACCGTAATTGACGAACCCAAGCATTCCCACAACCGACCACGTGCCGGAAGAGGTGACATTGCCGCCGGCAGCCGCGATCGTGTAATCGCCACTGCCGCTTGCCGACTTGCCGGGACCGGCCATGAAGCTTCCGGTCCCCGTCAGCTCGACCGTGGACCCGTCTGCCGACATCGCCTGGTCGGGACCCTCCACCGGCTCGACTGTAAGGTGCGGACATGTGGTCCGCTGCCGCACCCTTACCCGTTTCTCCTGAGCAGCGCCAGACACTGGAGTCCTGGCTCCGGGCTCACAACACGGCGCAGAGCGTGGTGCTTCGGACACGAATCGTTCTGATGGCCGCCGAGGGCCGCGCCAACCACGCCATCGCCGAAGAGCTGAATACGACGCGCACCACCGTCCTGCTCTGGCGCCAGCGCTTCACCGAGGCTGGCGTCAGCGGGCTCCGGAAGGTAGCCCCCGGCCGTGGTCGTAAGCCTTCGATTCCCGTCGACACGATCAAAGAGATTGTCCATCGCACCCTCAAGAGCAAGCCCGTGGGCGCCACTCATTGGAGCTGCCGGTCGATGGCCGAGGCGGTCGGCGTCAGCCCCGACACCGTGAACCGGGTCTGGCGCGAGAACGGCCTCAAGCCCCACCTGGTCCGGACCTTCAAGCTATCTAACGATCCACGCTTCGTCGAGAAGCTGACCGACGTAGTCGGCTTGTACATGAAACCGCCCGAGCGAGCCCTGGTGCTCTGCGTGGACGAGAAGAGCCAGATCCAGGCTCTCGATCGTACCCAGCCTGGGCTCCCGCTCAAGAAGGGGCGCGCGGCGACCATGACATCTGTGCCGGCATGCATCACGAGCGGCTGGACGGATCCGGCTATCACCGCCGTTCGCGCCGAGCCGAAATCTCACGCGACGCACGCATTCTGGCGGCAGCC
>Ga0137372_10006068_pt1 | contig 11731 bp, 10 predicted proteins | sample SagtaG_6_FD_104911 | JGI IMG/M metagenome (GOLD analysis project Ga0137372, IMG submission 104911) | Vadose zone soil microbial communities from Sagehorn Ranch, Mendocino, California, USA - Sage1_R_60_16 metaG | ecosystem: Environmental > Terrestrial > Soil > Vadose zone | place: USA...
CTGTACGTTGAGCGTGCGGCCGAGGGCGCCAACGCCGCAGATGGGCCCTTATCATCGCTCTAGCCCCTACCCCTGTGCCATCCAGACCTGATCCCAGCGGACGACATCGTAGATCCCGAAGTACTTCGACGGGTTCTGGCCGTGCACGCGGTTGTACCAGGCGTCGTAGATCTGCTCGTAGGCGACCGGGATCAGCGGCGGGTCCTGCTCGAGGATATCCTCGGCCTGGCGGACCATGGTCTTGCGCTTGTTCTCGTCCAGCTCACGCTCGATCTGCTTGGCCAGGGTGTGGAACTGCTCGTTCGTCCAGCCGGAGTAGTTCTGGGGGCCGTCCTTGCCGTACCAGGCGCTGAAGTAGTCCGACGGGTCCATGAGCGTGGAGACGATGGCGCTGATCGCCAGGTCGAAATTCCCGGCCGCCGCCTCGTCGAACCACTGGGAGATCTGCACGACCCGGAGATTCGTCTCGATGTTCAGGTGCTCCTTGAGCATGGCCTGGATGGCCACCGCCCAGAGCTTGAAGGTGTTGGCCTCGCGCACGAGGAAATCGAGGCCCTTGATGCCCTGGCCGTAGCCGGCCTCCTGCATCAGCTTGCGCGCCTCCTGGACGGCGGCCTTGGTGTCCTTCTGGTAGCCGAGGCGTTTTTCCAGCTCGGCCCGGGGCGTGGAGGCCTCGTGGAACGGGTAGACGAAGCCGCCGACTTGCATGGGCGCGGTGTCCTTGACGACCTCGACCAGGGTAGGCCGGTCCATGGCGAGGTGGATGGCCCGCCGCACGCGGACATCGGCGAGCGGCTTCTTCTTCATGTTCATCCAGAACGCCTGGATGACGCTCTGGTTGAACGCCGCCGCGGTCACGCCGTGCATTTCCTTGGCCTTTCGCCAGCTCACCGGGTCGAGCAGCCGCGCATAGTCGAGCTTGCCGGCGATGAACGACGAGCCCAGCTCGGGCGAGAACGGCATCATGTGGTAGACCTCGAGGCGGTCGAGGTAGGGCAGCCCCTTGTTCCAGTAGGTGGGGTTCCTCTCCATGATCCAGACTTCCTTGTCCTTCCGCGAGACGTGCCGGAAGGGGCCGGTGCCGGGATAGGCCATCACCTGACGCAGGTTGCCCTGGTTCTCCTCCAGCGTCTTCTTGCGGACGATGATGTTCCAGCCGCTCGCGAAGGCGCCCAGCATGAACGCCCGAGGCCGCGGCTCGGTGAGCCGGAACTCGATGCGGTGGGGATCCAGGACCACGATCTCGCCGACGGTCGCGAAGAGCGGCGTGCGAGGGATCACGATGCCCTTGGGCGGATGCGCGATGCGCTCGTAGGTGGCCTTGACGTCCTCCGCCGTGAAGTCCGCTCCGTCGTGGAACTTCACCCCCTTGCGGAGGTGGAACGTGTACTTCTTGCCGTCGGGCGAGATCTCCCACTTGTAGGCGAGGTCGGGGATGATCGTCTGCCCGTCGCGCGGGTCCCGCCGGAGGAGCGTGTCGTACATCGGGCTCTGCGCCCCGATATTGGCCACGGTGCCCGACTGGTGGACGTCGAAGTGCGCCGGCGCCGTGTGGACACCGTAGCGGAGCGTGCCTCCCCGCTTGGCGCTCGGATCGGCCCGGACCCCGGCGTCCTGGGCCGAGGCCGGCCCTCGGGGAAGGGCGCCCGCCACGGCGATGCCTCCGGCAACGCCCGCGGCGCGGAGAAAGGCGCGGCGGCTGACGGTCGACGTGCGGGTCGGTGAGGGAACATGGTCGGCCATGGGGGTCACCCTCCTTTGGGCTGGACGGGATGCTCGAACCCGTCGAGGCGCTAAGTGTCACGGAACATACACGAGAGCCTCGGCCTCGGCAAGGCCGACTGGGCACCGGCGATTGACCGGATCGCCTGACCGGCGCTATCGTGGCTGCGCCCGTCAGGCTCTCGCCCGGGCGCACCTCACCACCGCGACGGCCATGTGCCGCGAGATGGACATGCGGTTCTGGCTGGAGAAGGCGGAGGCCGAGACAGCAGGCTTGGCGGGAGTCCGGTCAGCCGGCCCCCGCGGTCCCGAGGAACTCACGGGTGATCGCGAGGAAGTCGTCGAGGCGGTCGTGGTGGAGCCAGTGCCCCGCCCCCGCGATGCCGACGACGCTCGCGTGGCGGAAGGCCTGGGCGCGCCCATCCTCGAGCGGGTTCCCGGACCAGCTCTCCTTGCCGTACAGCAGCAGGGTGGGACAGTCGATCCGCGACCACAGGAGCTGGATGTCGCGGCCCGTCATGTCGTAGGGCGGCCAGGCGCGCACGTAGTTGTCGAACTTCCAGCTATAGGTGCCGTCCTCGTTCTGGTTGACACCCTGGGTGGTCAGGTGCCGCGCCTGCTCCGCGGTGAGATGCGGGTTCTCCTCCTGCATCCGGCGGAAGGCCTCCTCGATCGACGCGTAGCGCCGGGGCATCCGGCCGGCGAGGTGGCGCTGCTCGCGGATCCACTCGTCCATGCGCTCGGCGATGGTCTTCTCGCGACGCGCGGCCAGGACGCGCGGCGGGGGGCCGAGTCCTTCGATGGCGACCAGCTTCACCACCGCCTCTGGATAGATGCCGGCGTAGCGGAGCGCGATGTTGCCGCCGAGAGAATGGGCGATGATCGTGACCGGGGCCAGCCGCTGCTGGTGGACGAGCTGGGCGAGGTCGTAGATATAGCCGGCCATCGTGTAGCTCCCATCCGGCGACCACTGGCTGTCGCCATGGCCCCGCAAGTCGGGCGCGATCACGTGCCAGTCGTCCCGGAGCGCCGCCGCGGTCCAGTCCCAGTTCCGGCAGTGATCACGCCCGCCGTGGATCAGGAGCAGCGGCGGCTTGCCGGGATTGCCCCAGTCCACGCAGTGCAGCCGCAGCCGCTGGGAGAAGTACGTGTGCGACGTCGGTCCCGGTGTGCTGTCGCTCATCGTGTAGGCGCGGGCCCCTCCGCCTCGGACGATAGCGAAGGTTGCGCGAGACGGCAACCGCCAACGGCTTGCCGGGTACAGGGCGGGACAGGCAAGCCAGTCGTTCCTCCGCTCGCTCGGGCGTCGTCGCGATGGAGCCCCACCCGGCCTACGGGTGGGGGCTGCCGGCCGCTGACGCCGGGCGGGGCCTTCTCAGCTGGGGCGCGTAGGGGTCCGGCGCGTTCGTCCGGTCTTCCGGCGCAGGAGCGCAGTGAGAGGCGTGAGATCGCGCGCCTGGTCGAGGCCGTCGACGGCGGCCATGAGCGCCTCGGCGCGGGCGCGCGGGACGACGGGCCCGGTGAGGCGGAAGTACTTGGCGCGCACCTCGTCGGCGGTGAGCGGGTTCTCGCGCGTCCCCCTGGCGAACTCGACCCGGCGGGACACCGTGCGGCCGTCCTTGAGCCCGAGCTCGACGACCGACGTGTAGCGCTCGGGATAATTCGCGTCGAGGGCGGGGTCGTGGACGAGCGTCATGCCCGAGGCGAGCCGCGCCACTTCAGGGTGCCGCTTCCGGTCGAAGAGGATATCGTCGATGATGACACGTCCGAAGACGAGGCCCACCGGCAGGATGTACTGGGCGCAGTGCGACTTGAGCGGGTTGCCGTCGATCATGTGGGCGCCGTTCCTCGGGAAGCGCAGCACGATGCGCTCCACGTCGGCGGCGCTCAGCTTCTCGTCGGCCGCGAGGCCGAGCAAGGCGTCGAGCCCCGGGTGGGTGAAGGAGCACGACGAGTAGAGCTTGTAGGCGAACTCCGGAAGGTAGAAACGTTTGCCCCAGTCCTCGAGCAGCGCGTCCGGATTGGCCGAGCCCGAGAAGGCGGTGAAGGCGTCGTACTTGCCCTCGAAGGGCGTGGGCGGGCCGCCGAAGCCGAGATGGGCCAGGTAGGCCGCCGTCGTGCCGTTCCGGGCCGCCAGGCCCGGATTGAACGGCCGCGAGTGCTCGGTGGGGTCGTTGGCCCAGGCGAGGAGACCGCAGGCCTGCTGCATGGCGAGGCCGAGGGCGACGGCCTGGCGCTCCGGGTTCAGCCGGAACAGATAGCCGGCGGCGGCCGCGGCGCCGAAGACGCCACACACCGCGCTCGGATGGAACCCGCGGTCGTAGAGCGCCACCGGGTCGAAGGCATAGGAGACGCGCGACGCCACCTCGATGCCGAGCACCATGGAGGCGAGCACGCGCTTGCCGTCGGCCCCCTGCTTCTCGCCCACGGCGAGGCTCGTCGGCACGATCACCGCCGGCCCGTGGAGGATCGCGCCGACGTGATGCGGCTCCACGTCGCAGTAGTAGCCGAGGGTGCCGTTGGCGAGCGCGGCGTTCACGCACGAGGTCTTCCGTCCCTGACCGACGAGGCTCGACTCGGCGACGCCGCCCAGCTCGTTGACGAATCGCATGATGATCCGGCTCGCCGGATACCGTGGCGCCGCCGCCACCAGCATGGCGCCGAGGGTGTCGAGGAGGTAGAGTTTCGCCCCGGCGATGAGGTCGGCCGGCAGATCCCGGTAGCGGAACGCCGCGATGCGTTCGGCCAGTCGCTGCGAGACAGCGGACGGGGGCATGCGTCAGCTCCTTCAGGGGAAATCTGCGCTCAGGGTTAGCACGGTCGTCGAGAAGGTGTCAAGAACGGGCACGAAGGCGGCGCCGCTCATGAGCCGGGTCTCACGACGACCTTGCCGAAGACCTCGGTGTCCTCGAGACCCAGGAAGCGCATCGACGGCGAGCGATCGAACGCGAGATCGGCCATCGGTCGTCGCGCCGGCGAGGTCGCGCGGACGCCGGGGGGCGCCTGTGGTACGGTAGGCGCCATGATCATCGGCATCTGGGCTGGCGGCCTCGCCGCAGCGCTGTGCGCGCTCTCCGTCAGCACCGCCAAGGCCCAGCCGCGCGTCGTGGCCCTCGGCACGGCCACGCCGGGCGGCGGCTTCCCCGTCTACGGCGAGGCGGTGGCCGAGACCATCAATGCGCTCGATCCCACCCTCCGCGTCGAGACGCGGCACACCAAGGGCAGTACCGAGAACGTGCCGATGCTCGAGGCCGGCCAGCTCGACATCGGGCTCGTGCAGGGCGAGGTCGCGCACGAGGCGCTGAGCGGGGTCGGCCGGCCGCCGGCGAACCTGCGCATCATCGCGGCGATGTACGGGACGCCGGGCATGTTCGTGGTGCGGGGGGACACGCCGTACCGCACCGTCGCCGAGCTCAAGGGCAAGCCGGTCGCGTTCGGCGCCCGCGGCTCGGGCCTCGTCGTCCTCGCCCGCTACGTCCTCGACGGCCTCGGTCTCGATCGCGATCGCGACTTCCAGGCCGTCTTCCTCGACCAGGCCGGCGACGGACCGAAGATGGTGATGGACGGTCGCGTGGCCGCGCTGTGGGGCGGCGGCACCGGATGGCCCGGCTTCACGACCGTCGCCCGCGGCCCCCACGGCGCGCGCTTCATCGCGCCGGACGCGGATGGCCTCCGCGCGATCCAGGCCAAGCATCCCTTCCTCAAGCCCATGACCATCCCCGCCGGCTCTTATCCCGGCCAGGACGCGGCCATCGCATCGGTGGGCTCGTGGAGCTTCATCCTCGCCGCCCCCGCCCTGCCCGAAGACCTCGCGTATCGGCTCGCGCGCGCGCTTCACCGGGGCGAGGCTGACCTCGCCCGGCGCCTGCCGCAGGCGCGGGAGACCACCGCGGCCAACACCGCGGCCGCCGCTCCCCGGCCCGAGCTGATCCACCCGGGCGTCCTCCGCTACTTGCGCGAGATCGGCGCCATCCGCTAACCACAGTTCAGATGCTCGGACCGCCCGCGCCCGTGTCCCGCTCGCCGCGCGCCGGGCACGTATCTGGGTCGCGGACCTGATTCCTTCACTCGGATCATTCACGCGGGCTGATCCACGGCCGGGTGCTGCCGGTGCCAGTCGGTGAGCGACTGCCAGGCGCGCGCGGCGGCGAGGACCGCGTTCTCCTCATAGACGCGCCCCATGAACTGCAGGCTCGTCGGCAGCCCGCGGTCGCTGAAGCCGTTGGGCACGCAGACGGCGGGCAGGCCGGCGCCGTTGCCGATGGCGCCCATCAGATCGGGGACGCTGCCGCGGATGGCGCTCCTGAACTCCTGCTCGAGGCCGGGCGCGACGGCGGCGCGACCGGGGCCGACGAGGGCGTCGAAGCGTGAGAGCACGCGATCGGCCTCGCGCGCCATCACCCCGCGCAAGCGCAGCGCCTTCACGTAGTCCTTGGCGAGGATGGCGTCGCGGGCATACGGGGTGTAGTGGTCCTCCGGCGCCGTCAGCTCCGCGATCTTCCCGCTCTCGATGAAGTCCTCGAAGGCGCTGGCGGCCTCGACGTGCAGGATGGTCCGCGTGATCGCCTCCCAGGGCAGCTCCGGCAGCTCCACCTCCTCGACGGTGCCGATCGCGCGCAGCGTCTCCAGCGAGCGCTCGAAGTTGGCGCGCACCGCCTCCTCGCAGCCTATGGCGACGCCCTTGATCACGCCGAACCTGAACCGCCGGCCGGCGACGTCCGCGCCCTCGTAGCTCCACGGGCGGTCGGCCGTGGTGGGATCGGCCGGATCCGTGCCGGCGATCGCTTCCAGCACGAGGCCGCAGTCCTCGGCGGCGAGGCAGAGGGGCCCGAGCTTGTCGAGCGTCCAGCAGAGGGCCATGGCGCCGTGACGGCTCACGCGGCCGTAGCTCGGCCTGAGGCCGGCGATACCGCAGAAGCCGGCGGGGGAGAGGATCGAGCCCCAGGTCTCCGAGCCGATCGCGAACGGGACGAGTCCCGCCGCGACGGCCGAGCCCGAGCCGCTCGACGACCCGCCGCTCCACGCCCCTGGATTCCACGGGTTGATGCCGGGTCCCGTGAACGAGGCATGGGGCTGGCGGTAACCCATGCCGCCGGCCAGCTCGACCATCGCGAGCTTCGCGCAGAGGACAGCGCCCGCCTCCTCGAGCTTCCGGATCACGGTCGCATCGAAATCGAAGCGCTGCTCGCGGAGCGGCGCCGCGCCCCACGTCGTCGGGATGCCGCCCGACGTCGCCAGCAGATCCTTGGCGCCATAAGGAATGCCGTGGAGCGGCCCGCGGTAGCGGCCGGCGGCGATCTCCTGCTCCGCCCGCCGCGCCTGCGCCATCGCGCGTTCGCGCGTGACGGTGACCACGGCATTGTAGGTGGGGCCGAGCGTCTCGAGGCGGTCGAGGAAGGTCTCCGCCAGCGCCACCGGCGAGACCGCGCGCGAACGTACCAGCCCGGCGAGCCGGCGGACGGGCAGGAAGACCGGGCTCTCGCTCACGGATCGGCGCGGTAGGGCATGAACGGCTGCATGGGCTCGTCGGAGTTCTCGAGCCGCACGGCGCGCAAGGCGCGCGCCGTCTGCACGATGCCCTGCACGCCCGTGCGGACCTCGTCGAGCTGGGCGGGGGTCAGGCGATCCCCGTAGCGCTCGCGGACCAGAGCGAAGCGCCGCTCCACCTCGATGTCGGTGTCCGGTTCGGCCTCGGCGGGCACGGCTCCCTCCCGGTGCGAGGTCTCACCCCACCAGATCCACCAGCACCTTCATCACCGGCCCGCCGGCGAGGGCCTCCTCCATCCCCTTCTGCAGGTCCTCCAGCGGGATGCGGCGGCTCACGAGGGGGCCGACCGGGACGGCGCCGGTCGAGGCCAGGCGGATGGCCTCCTCCCAGGCTGCGCGGGTGTACAGGCGGCTGCCGTGCATGGTGAGCTCGCGGGCGAACATGGGGTAGAGGTGGACGGGCATGGGCTCGGCGTGGATGGCGACCACGCTGACGGTGCCCCAGACGCGCACGACGTCGGTCATCACGCGCACCGCCGCGGAGTTGCCCGTCACCTCGAAGGCCACGTCGGCGCCGTCGCCATTGGTCCAGTCGTTGACGGCACGGACGACATCCTGGTCCGGGCCGATGGTGTCGAGCCCGAAGCCCCGGAGCATGTCCAGGCGGAACGGGTTGATCTCGGCGACCTGGACGCGGGCGCCGCGGTGGCGGCAGACGAGCGCGATGAGGCAGCCGATGGGGCCGCCGCCGAAGACGACGACGGCGTCGCCCGCCTTCACCTGGGCGCGGCTCACGTCGTGGGTGGCGACGGCGAGGGGCTCGACGAGCGCGGCGTGATCGTCGCTGAGCGAGTCGGGCACCTTCAGGAGGCGCGCAGTCGGCACGGCCCAGTAGTCCTGCATGCCGCCGGGGACGTCCACGCCCAGCACCTTCAGGCGATAGCACAGGTAGCCGGCGCCCATGCGGCAGGCGCGGCAGGCGCCGCATGAGAGCACGGGCTCGACGACGACGCGATCGGCGTTCGTGAAACCGCTGCCCGGCGGCGCTTCGACGACCTCGGCGAAGGTCTCGTGGCCGATGATGCCACCCCTGGGGACGCGGTGGTCGAGATGCCCCTGGTAGATGTGCAGATCGGTGCCGCAGATCCCGACGCGACGCACGCGCAGGAGCGCCTCGCCGGCCTTCGGGGTGGGCATGGGGGCGGGGCCGGTCCTGAAGGTCCGGTTACCGTGGTAGTACGACGCTCGCATCAGCGGCCTCCTTAGGAGCCTGTCGGAGAAACGCTCTGGCTAGAGCGGTCGCTCTAGCCCGGCGTGTGCGTGAAGGGCAACTTGGCGTAGCGGGCCTTGTCCACCTCGATGACGAGGACGACGCGCCCCTCGGGGTTGCGGAACGGGAAGGGCTGGCCCGTGTACTTGCGCGAGATGGCGTCCATGACCTTGAAGTCGCCGTCGGGGCGGCGCTCGACGACGCGGCCGCGGAGCTGGGCCTCGGAGTAGGGATCGTCCATGTCCACGATGGAGAGCGCGACGCGCGGGTCGCGCCGGGTGTTCCTGGCCTTGAGCGAGCCCTCGCCGGTGCCGATCAGGATGCGATCGCCGTCGCGCATGATCCAGACCGGCGCGGATTGAGGCGAGCCGTCGGGCATCAGGGTCGACAGGTGGGCGAAGTTCGGACGGTCGAGGAGCTTCTTGATGTCATCGGTCGGCGTGAGTGCCATGACGGCTCCTGTTCAGGCCTCCGGCTGAAGGTCGATGCGTTGGGCGAAGCTCACGGATTGGAAGCCTTCTGCATTCTAGCCTGGATCGTTCATCAGCGCGTGCCGCATCGCGCAGACCGCCCTGGGGTATGATGGCCGCGGACCCACGACGGGAAGGAGGCCCCGCGCCATGGCCGAGCCGGAGTTCTCGCCCACGGAGCACCGCTTCGCGACGTCACGGTACTTCGACGACCTCGGCGTCGGCGAGCGTTTCTACATCCCCTCCCGCACCATGACCGAGGCGCTCTTCGCGGCCTTTCAGCTCGCCTCCGGCGACAACCACCCGATCCACTACGACCGCGTCTACTGTCGGGCGCATGGCCACCGCGACCTCCTCGCCCACGGGCTCCTCGTCACCGCGCAGGCCGCCGCCGGCGCCGGGCTCTTCCCTCACGTGATCGGCGACTCGCTCATCGCCTTCCTCGAGCAGTCCTCGCGCTTCCTCAAGCCCGTCTACGTCGGGGACACGCTGTACCCGATGCTCACCATCACCGAGCTCCGGCCCGGGCGCACGACCGGTGTCGTCGTGATGCGGGCCACCATCCACAACCAGGCCAGTCAGCTGGTGATGGAGGGTGAGCACCGGTACCTCCTGCGGAGGCGCGCCCCCTCATCCTGACCCTCTCCCCCGGAGTGGAGTGGGAGAGGGATTTGCTATGATCACGATTGCACCACGCAGGCCCACACTCCCGAGCGCGGATGGAGGCTTCGATGACCTACACGGACATCCTCTACGAGAAGAAGAACGGCGTCGCGTGGATCACCATCAACCGGCCCGAGGTCCGGAACGCCTTCCGCACACGGACGGTGGCGGAGCTGACCGACGCGTTCACCGACGCGCGCTGGGATCCGGCGGTGGGCGTGGTCGTGCTGACAGGCGCCGGCGACCGCGCCTTCTGCTCGGGGGGCGACCAGAAGGAGCGCGGCGAGGGCGGCTACGCCACCGACCAGCGCCCCATGGACGTGGAAGCGCTCCACAGCGCGATCCGGCACATCCCGAAGCCGGTCATCGCCATGGTCAACGGCTACGCCATCGGCGGCGGCCACGTGCTCCACGTGCTGTGCGACCTCAGCATCGCCTCCGAGAACGCCGTCTTCGGGCAGACGGGTCCGCGCGTGGGCAGCGTGGACGCCGGCCACGGCACCGGCTACCTCGCGCGCATCGTGGGGGAGAAGAAGGCGCGGGAGATCTGGTACCTCTGCCGGCAGTACTCGGCCCGGGAAGCGCTCGAGATGGGGCTCGTGAACAAGGTGGTGCCGCCGAAGGACCTGCGCGCCGAGGTGGAGCAGTGGTGCGCGGAGCTGCTCGACAAGAGCCCGACGGCGCTGGCGCTCGCCAAGCAGTCCTTCAACATCGACTCCGAGCAGCGGGCGGGGGTCGCCCAGTTCGCCCACACCGCCCTCGGCCTCTACTACCGGACGGAGGAGGCGATGGAGGGCCGCAACGCCTTCGTCGAGAAGCGCCCCGTCAACTTCGCGCAGTTCAGGAAGTGATGGACATCACGCTCACCCGGGAGCGCATCCGGCAGTTCACCGAGCGCGGGTTCTGGCAGAACGAGACCCTGGACGCCTATCTCGATCGCTGGGCGACCCGGCGTCCGGACAAGACCGCCGTCGTCGATGAACGCAGCCGCCACACCTACGCGGAGCTGGCCAGGCTGGTCGAGCGGGTCGCGCATGGGCTCCGTGCGCATGGCGTCGAGCCCGGCAGCGTCATCTCCTGCCAGCTCCCCAACTGGAACGAGTGCATCGTCCTCTTCCTGGCGGCGGCCCGGCTCGGCGCCGTCGTGAACCCGATCCCGCCCACCTACCGCGCGAGCGAGCTCCGCTTCATGCTGGGCCTGCTCCAGTCGCGGGTCGTGGTGATCCCCGAGGTGTTCCGCGGCTTTCGCTACGCCGAGATGCTGGCGGGGCTCCGCCGCGACGTGCCGGAGGTGGAGCACGTGTTCGTGGCGCGCGGCGAGCCCGCGGCGGGGATGCAGGCGTGGGCCACTCTCACGGACACCGCGTGGGAGTCGCGCGAGGGGCGGCGTCCGCTCCCGGGCGGCGATCCGAATCGCGTCCACGAGGTGGTCTTCACCTCCGGGACCACGGGGGAGCCCAAGGGCGTGATGCACACGCCCAACACCACCCTGTCGACCATCTACTCCGTGATCGATCGGCTCGGGTTCTCGGAGCGGGACGTGATCCTGATGGCCTCCACCCTCGGCCATCAGACCGGTTATCTCTACGGCTACTGCCTCAACTTCCTGCTCGGAGCCACCGCCGTCTGGCTCGACGTCTGGAGCGCGGCCGAGGCGGCGCGGGTGATCGAGGCCGAGCGAGTGACCTTCACGATGGGCGCCACGCCGTTCCTCCAGGACCTGACCTACGTGTCCACGCCGCACGACCTCTCCTCCCTGCGGGTCTTCATCTCGGCGGGCGCCTCCATCCCGCGCCAGCTCGTGATGGACGCCCGCGCGCGCCTGGCCTGCGCGATCTCGGCCGGGTGGGGCATGACCGAGAACGGCCTGGTGACGTGCAACGGGCTCTCCGACCCCGAGGACAAGGTGTTCGGGACCGACGGGGCGCCGCTCCCGGGGATGGCCTTGCGCGCGGTGGATGAGGACGGCCGCGACGTCCCGTCTGGCGTCGAGGGCGATCTCCTGGTGACCGGCCCCGCCCAGTTCGTGGGCTACCTCAAACGGCCCGCGTTCACCGACGAGGCCCACACGCCCGATGGCTGGTTCAAGACCGGCGACCGCGCGACACTCGACGGCGAC
>Ga0137372_10006076_pt1 | contig 11727 bp, 7 predicted proteins | sample SagtaG_6_FD_104911 | JGI IMG/M metagenome (GOLD analysis project Ga0137372, IMG submission 104911) | Vadose zone soil microbial communities from Sagehorn Ranch, Mendocino, California, USA - Sage1_R_60_16 metaG | ecosystem: Environmental > Terrestrial > Soil > Vadose zone | place: USA: California...
CGTAGTTCACTGCGTTGCCGCGCAGCACCACGGTGTGCTCCGCACCCGCGCCCTGCATCGCGGCCAGCAGCCAGAGGATGGTGTCATCCTGCTCTTCCATCACGGCCCGATAGGCCGACTCCACGATATTCAGCGTCTTCTTGGCCACGGCTTAACCTCACTTGGTCGGGATCACAAGAACGTTGTCCGACGCCTCGATGAAGGCGTGGAAGTCGGCCGGCGAGCCGCGCCGCGTGCCCGAAACGAACTCGTTGACACCGCGCTCGTCGACGCACATACCACAGTTTACCCAGTCCACCTTGCCGCCGTTCTTCTCGGCTTCGGCGAGCAGGGCCGCGACCTGGTCCTTCGTGGTGGGGTGGTTCTCCTCGGCCACATCCTTACCGTGGATGGGGTTCGGGTGCGGCGTTTGGCGCACGAACGCCAGGCCCGCGGAACCCTCGTAGGCGAAGACGTTGATGTGGTACCCGCGCCGGGCGGCGACGTCGAGGATGCGAAATGCCGTGGTCAGGTTCTCCGACTCGTAGGGAGGATCCATGAGCGCGATGGTCAGTGTCTTCTTGGACATGCTTCGTCTCCTAGTGCCAGAGGGTCTTGTGGCCGGCCGCCAGGTGGTCCACGACCACTTCGATGGGGGCCGCGGCGACGCCCTCGGCCAGCTTGGCGATGCCGCGCTCCAGCAACGAGAAGTCATCGGCGAGCACCGTCACACCGCTCCGCGCCAGCGCGCTGAGCGCCGCCGAGTGCGCCGACGGGCGCGTGGGCAGCACCCCGTTCTGGACGAGGAACAGCGTCACCTGGTTACCGCCCTCGACCAGCCCCTTGGCCAAGTCGTAGTAGTAGCCGACGTCGTTGGATTCAAACGGATCGCGCGACTCGATGAGCAGGTACTGAGCCATCCACGGTTCCTCCTCCTTTGCGAAAGTGCAACATAGCACAGAGTGCTGGACCATGCATCACTATTATCGCCGTTTCTCCCGATCTCTCTCGCCCAATCTCCCCGGCCGTATCCCCAATCACGCAGCTTCCTTATCAATTGTTACTTGTTCAATTTTGACTTCCGACACGGGTCGATCGTTACGGTCGGTTTGCCCCAACGCGATTGCGTCGACCACATCCTGCCCTTCCGTGACCTTCCCAAAAATCGTGTAGTTTGGTGGTAAGGCATAATCGGCATGCATGATGAAGAATTGCGAGCCGTTCGTATTAGGTCCTGCATTCGCCATTGCCACGGTACCCGCTTTATAGCCGCGCTGGTAAACGGGCGATGAGGAATTAATCTCATCATTGAAGCGGCCGCCCCAGGCCGACTCCCCGCCCCGGCCAGTACCAGTTGGATCGCCGCCCTGGATCATGAATCCTTTGATTACGCGATGAAAGATTACGCCGTTGTAATAGCCGCGTTCGGCCAATGTGATGAAGTTCTCAGTAGTCTTTGGTGCCTCCGACTCGAGCAGTTCGAAGCGGATTGTTCCCTTATTGGTTTGCAGTGCCGCTGTGCGATTGGCCATGTGTCTCTCCTGTTATCGTCGATGGTGGCGAGGTTTCCGACTCGCCGTTGTTGGCGGGCCATAGCTCGGCCCAAGTTTGGGGGTGGCGCGGGCTCCGCTGGAATTCAATTCTCAAGCAGTGATTCGGTCGTAGGTTTCGCGCACCTCCTTCATTCTCTCAATCAGAGTTTCGTGTAAAGCAGAGGCCGAAGCAAAGCCGAGTTGCTGCGCTATATCCTGCAGCGCGGGGTGATCAATTGCGGGCAATCGCGCTGGTCTTCCCAGGATCAAACGCAGATGATGGTCAATAGATCGAAGCAACGCATACCCGCCGCTGAATGTGGCAAAGTCTTCGTTATCTAAAGCATCAGCTGCGTGCAGGTGCTCCAGCGTTGCTCGGGTTGATCGGTCTTCGCCCTCATCAGCAACATCGTCCCGCAACTGCAAATAACGAGTCGCAAAATAGACATCCAACATTCCTCCGGACCCATACTTGATGTTGATCCTGCCATGACGGCCTTGTTTCGCTTTTTCCTGTTCGAGCCGCTCACGCACGTGACGCGTCTCCGTTCTTAACGCTTCAGCGTCAGAATTACGAGCGGCTTCATGAATGGCATGTCTGGCATGAGTTTCAATCATCTTGCCCAATTCCAAATCACCGGCGACGGCGCGTAGTTTTACGTAAGCTAGCCACTCCCATACCGCCGTGCGTTGCTTCAAATAGTCCAAAAATCCCTGCGAACTTGTGACGAGAGATCCATTCTTCCCGTCCGGACGCAAGCGCAAATCAACACGATACAAATAACCCTCGCGAGTCACGCTGGAAAGTGCCGAGATCATCAACTCTCCGAGTTTGCCATGGGCTTCATCTGGAGTCAGTGAGGACACGGGCGAGGAGGCAAATGAATCGTAGATGATAATAACGTCCAAATCGGATCCATAATCGACCCCACCGCTCGCAAGGCGCCCCAGACCCAGAATTGCAGTGCGGGGCGCGCTACTAAGGTTCCCGTAGCGACGTGTCATCTCGCGGCGCGCAACCAGGTGAGCGACATTAATACTGGCGATAGCCAACTCGGCCTGTAATCGATTCGATTCAAAGATGGATATGTCGCCCGCTGCGTCACGCAGACCAATATCGAGGAGCAGTCGTGCCCAGGCACGACGCAAGGCTGACAATTCCGCGGTGAATGTCTTCTCTGGATTAATGCTTGTGCGCAAAACGGACTGATAGTCTCGGCGAGAGCCTTTTGCGCTCTTCGTTCCCAGAGAAGTAATCAACGATGGACCACTGGCCACCATCTCGCCGAAAAATTCTGACGAGCCGCAGAGTTGAATGAGTGCGACTAAGTTGTCTTCTGAGATCGTTATTCGCTCGTCCAGCTTGTCAAGAGACAATGCGATGCGTGAGGCAATCGTCAGCGCGCGGTGCGGGTTGAACGAACTGCCTGCTACTTCGTAAAGCAAGCGTGCGAGCGTTTCAGAATCTACTGAGTTGGCTTGCCCTTTGGCGGGCAAGACATGCGACGCGAAAACAGTCGCCGCCGCATGAGCGACCGCCAGATTAGCTTCAATCGCATGGTCCATCTCGGCCGGAGAACCTGTGTCAATGTTGGTTGTAACAGCTTCATTCGCCGGGTCTGCAAGCGTCTGGTCTTCCTCGGCGCCGTTGAATACCCGTGCATATGCCCTGCTCACGTTGAAGGTATGCAATTTAAGAGCACGATCAAGTTCGTCAGTTGCTGCCTTGCCGGAGAAGTTCATACGGCGCGCAACCAAAGCTCGCTGCTCCGTAGCCGGAGGCACAGTGTGGGTCTGAAGTCCGTGTTCCATCTGTAGCCGATGCTCAAGCGCGCGTAAGAAAACGTAAGCATCAGAGAGCTCAGTTCGCTCCTGTTCCGTGATCAAGTTTCTGTCGGCAAGTCGTCCCAGACTAATCAGGGTGTGCGGAACGCGCAACCATTCATCATTTCCACCGTGAGCCAATTGCAATGCTTGCGCGACAAACTCTATTTCCCGTATTCCCCCTCGGTTGAGCTTCACGTTAAATCCGTTAGCATTCCGCTCAAAGTGTTTATCAATCTTTTGCTTCGCCAACCGCACGCTGGCAAGGGCCTCGCTTACTGAGACGTCGGGACGAAAGACCTGGCCTCGCACCGCGCTGGCAAAGCGCGTGAAAAGTGCGCCTGATCCTGCGGAAGCCCGTGCTCGAATCAACGCTTGCAGCTCCCAGGCCTGAGCGGCTCCGCGGTAATAACGAACGGCCTCGTTAAGCGAGCAAGCTAATGCGCCATCACGACCGTGTGGTCGCAGACGCAGGTCGACGCGATAAGCCGCACCTTCGCCGGCAGGTTGGCCCACCAGCTTCGCCGTAGTTTCCGCGAGTTTAATAAAGTATTCGCGGTTGCTCACCTCGCCGCGTTCGCCCGCTGTCGAGGTTGTTCCCTCGTCGGAATAAAGGAACAGTAGATCGATATCCGAAGCATAGTTCAGCTCATAGGAGCCGAGTTTGCCGAGAGCGACTATGCAAAACTCCGCGGAGGCGCTACGACCGCGATCATCTACACGTCGGGGAGCTCCGTACCTGTTGTCAAGATCCTGTCGAGCGAGAGTCAATGCATAATCAAGAATTGCGTCGGCCAGGTTTGACAACTCTTCGGTGGTTTCTACCAGTGTGTGCGTGCGACGAATGTCGTGCAGATAGATGCGCAATAGCTCGCGCCGCCGAAATCGCGCGAGCAAGACCTGAGGGGTTACGGACGAATTTGTCAACGCGAAGCGCGCCAACGATTCCTTCAACTCGTCGCGCGTTCTGACGCGAGGATTCGTGCGCTCGCGCATTAGCCAGGAGATGTAATCAGGGTTCCGCTCGAGGGTGGTAGCTAGCAGGGGACTCCAGGCAGCGAGTGAGAGTGCATCTGAAAGCAATCCCGGCTCGCGATCCAAGTTTTTGTAGACCCGCGGATGTTCCTTTGCCAACTGTTCGAGGAAGAGTCGAGCGCCTTGCCGGTCCGGCAAATCGCGAATTAATGATTCAACTCGTTCATCGAAGATCTGCACGCGAACATATTACGCGGTGGGTGAGATGGAGGCTAGATGAGAGACTGTTGGGTCAATGTCCAAGATCCAAGTAGCCAGTGGTCAGTGGTCAGTAGTCGGTGGTCAGTGGTCAGTGGTCAGTGGTCCGTGGCCGTGGTGTTAGAGGAACCACTGACAACTGACAACTGACTACTGACTACTGACTACTGACAACTGACTACTGAAAACTGACAACTGATTACTGACAACTGACTACTGACATTGGACTAATATTAGACGTCGTAATAAAGCGAAAACTCGAGTGGGTGCGGCCGCATCCGCAAGGGCTGGATTTCCTTCTCACGCTTATAGTTGATCCAGCGCTCAATTATCTGCGGGCTGAATACGTCGCCCTTCAGCAGGAAGTCGTTGTCTGCTTCGAGCGCCTTGAGCGAGTCGTCCAGCGAACCTGGTAAGGTAGGAACATCTTTTAACTCTTCCGGTGAAAGGTCGTAAATATCCTTTTCGAGCGGTTCACCAGGATCGATGCGGTTTTGCACGCCGTCCAGGCCCGCCAGCAACATAGCTGAGAACGCCAGATACGCATTGCAGGACGGGTCGGGTGGACGAAACTCAAGCCGCTTCAGCTTTGGGTTCGTCGAGAACATGGGAATGCGTATCGCAGCGGATCGATTGCGCGCCGAGTATGCAAGATTCACGGGAGCTTCGAAACCAGGAACCAAACGCTTGTAGCTGTTGGTGGTAGGAGCGGCAAAAGCGACAACGGCTGCTGCGTGCTTCAAAAGCCCACCAATGTAATAGCGAGCCATCTCGGATAGTCCTGCGTAACCGTCGCCGGCGAACAGCGGCTTTTCGCCTTTCCACAGTGACTGGTGACAGTGCATGCCAGAACCGTTATCGCCATACAGCGGCTTGGGCATAAAGGTGGCAGACTTGCCATACTGATATGCGGTATTGCGAACCACATACTTGAATATCTGCAGGTTATCGGCGGTACCGAGGAGTGTTGCATAACGAAAGTCAATCTCGCATTGACCTGCCGTGGCCACTTCGTGATGGTGACATTCCACGGTGATCCCGCACTTCGCGAGCGTCAGAGAGATTTCAGAACGAAGGTCACTGAGCGAGTCGGTAGGTGGCACCGGTACGTAGCCCTCTTTGGCGCGTATACGATAACCAAGATTGGAACCCGAAAACTCATTAGCATCGCGACCGCTATTCCAGTGTGCCTCATCGGAGTCGATAGTGTACCCGGCAGAGTACTGGTCGTTGTTGAATTTCGCTGAGTCGAAAATGAAAAACTCGGCCTCTGGCCCGAAGTATGCTATGTCGGCGAGTCCGGTAAACTTCAGGTAACTTTCGGCGCGTACGGCAACCGCCCGCGGGTCGAACGGATACCCTTCTTTTGTAATCGGATCGACAGCATTTCCGATCACGCAAAGCGTGGGCTGCTCGGCAAACGGATCCATCCAGAATCGCGACGAGTCGGGCACCAAAAGCATGTCTGACTCGTGAATGGCCGCCCAACCACGAATTGACGAAGCATCGAAGCCGAATCCGTCCTCAAAGACATTTTCGCCGAGCTCGCCGATGGGAAACGTTAAGTGGTGCCAGGCGCCTGGCAGGTCGGTAAACCTTACGGAAACAAATTTGGCGCCTTGATCAGAGGCATATTTCAACACAGTTTTTGCGTTCATGATTTCTCCTGATTGACGAACGAGGTGTTAGAGGTGCTCTTCGCCCCGGCGTGGCAGAGGGCGCGAAGTGGGATGTCAGGTTAACTATTCGGCGGAAAAAAGCGAACGTCATAGAGCGACGGCGCGCAAAAAAGTTTGCATTATAGTGAGGCAGACTACTATGTCAAGGTTTCTGGTGCAACTCTGTACAGCAGGGCATTCCGGTTTTTGGACTAAAGGCTTAATAGCGAGTAACTTAAGCAGTCTCAGCAAAACTTTCTGAAACAAAAAAAGTTATAGACCGATCCCTCGTTTTCTGTTACATTGCGCAGCTAAAGCGTTCCATCCTAGAAATTTCCGCTACTCGATTCGGATGATATACAGCTACGCTTTAGCCCCCGGAATCGACGGCATTCACGTTTTTTTCCGCAGATGAGGCAGGAGACCGCGAATTGACGACGGCAATCGAGCAGACGCTCGAAACCTACGGCATCGAGAATTGGGGCGCTGGTTACTTTGACGTAAATCGTAAGGGGAATCTCATCGTCCGTCCCGCAGAAGGGGATCCTCGCTCAGCAGATCTAAAAGAGATCATCGATGACCTCGCAAAACGAGGCATTGGCGCGCCTGTGCTTTTGAGGTTTCCCCAGTTGGTCGCCGCTCAGGTGAGAAAGCTGCAACGGGCATTCAGCAGATCGATTCGCGAATTTGAATACCAGGGGTCGCATCTCTGTGTGTACCCGATGAAGGTCAACCAGCAGAGATCGGTTGTGGAGGAATACCTTCGGGAAGGTTCGCGTTACGACTTTGGCCTTGAGGCTGGTTCCAAGGCGGAGCTCTATGCCGCCCTGGCGCTCGAACAAACACCCGACAGCTTGCTTGTACTCAACGGATTTAAGGACGAAGAATTTATCGAATTAGCATTTGCCGGATCGCGTTGCGGCAAACGCGTTGTAATCGTGATCGAGAAACTCAACGAACTCGATCACGTGCTGAACGTGGCCGAGCGCCACGAAGGCACAATGCCCATTGTGGGAATGCGCGTCAAGCTCTATTCGAAGGGCTCGGGCCGTTGGGAGAAATCCGGAGGAGAAGCTGCAAAGTTCGGCCTCACGACAACTGAAATGCTGGAAGTCATTCACCGTCTGGAACAGGCCGGCCGGATTGACATGCTCAAGCTCCTGCACTTTCACATCGGATCACAACTCACTGATATCAAACGCATCAAGAACGCAATGAAGGAAGCCGCCCGCGTTTATGCGAAGGTTTATCAGATGAAGGTGCCCGTCGACCTGCTTGATGTCGGCGGTGGAATGGCAGTGGACTATGATGGTTCGAAGACTGCGTTTGATTCATCCGCAAATTACACGGCACAGGAATTCGCTAATGATGTGATCTATACGATCAAGCAGGTTTGCGATGATGAGAACGTGCCCCACCCGACCATCATACAAGAGTCGGGCCGCTTTCTGGCTGCCTATCATGCGATCCTCGTAACCAACGTGCAGGACGAGATTGAAACGGTCGTCGAAGACATAACGCCGATCGAGATTGATGACGATGATCCGCAGGTTATTACTGAGCTGGGCGATCTGCGAGGGTCAATCACGGTAAAGAACTATCGAGAGTACTACCACGACGCCCTGGAACACCGAGAAGAGCTGTTTACACTTTTCAATCTCGGCTTAATCTCGCTTGAGGATCGCGCGAAAGGTGAGGTCTTGTTCTGGGATGTCTGCGAACGAGCCGACAAGCACGCGCAGCAGGCCAAATATGTTTCGGAAGAGTTTGACGATCTTCGCCGGCTGTTGTGTGCAAAGTATTTGACAAACTTTTCAGTGTTCCGTTCGGTTCCTGATCACTGGGCCCTGGACCAGCTCTTTCCGATTGTCCCCATTCACTGGCTTAACAAACCCCCTACCGAATACGCCACGCTGTGTGATATCACCTGCGATTCGGACGGTATCGTCGCCAAGTTTGTCGACTTACATGATGTGAAACAGGTGCTCGAACTCCATACCCTGGTTCCCGGCGAGACTTATTACCTCGCATTTATGCTATTAGGTGCCTACCAGGAGGTCATGGGAAATAATCACAACCTCTTCGGAGCGCCTCATGAAGCCCACATTTACATTGATGAAGGGGGCTACCTGATCAAGAAAGTAATTCGCGGCACCACGGTGGGTGAAGCTGCGGCAGGGGCCCGTTACGAGCGCAGTCTGCTGCATGACGGCTTTCGCCGTCTGATCAGTCAGCGGGTCAAGGACGGTGAACTGAGCGAAGCCGAAGGCGCAGAACTCGCCCAGTTTTATGAGTCGCGCTACGAAGCCTACACCTATCTTTCTGTCAACGGCGTGGGAGCACGCGCGAGACGCAGCACCGATTTTTAACATGAAGAACTCGTTACCCTCTCGGTTCTTAATTCGCAAGGGCGACAGGAATTATTCGCTTGAGTCCACCTATTGAGAGGTCGATAACCTAATGGTCACGCAGCGCAAACCCAGAGCCTCGAAGTACCTCATTACCCCCACTCGCCCTGTGCAGGTGGACCGCGATCGGTCTGTCGCCGGCCTGCTCGAGAAGATGGAGGGTACCGGCTTTGGCGGCCGCCAACTTGCAGAAGCTCATCGTATCTGGCTGGACATGCTGGGTGACAACACGACAATTATGGTGGCGGGGTCCGGCGCGCTGATCCCTGCAGGGATGCGGCGTCTGTTGGCCTATGTGATCAAGAATCGCTTCGTTGATGTGCTCGTACTTTCCGGATCGCTGCTGTTTCACGATCTGCACGAGACCCTGGGGCGTTATCACTTTCAAGCTCATCCGAACATGACCGATGCCGAACTCGACTCCGCGCAAATCAGCCGAATGTGGGATTTGATCGCCAGTGACGAAGAGTACAGAGAGGCTAACGAATGGGTCGGTGGCTTTACAAACCAGCTTGATCAAGCACGGCCCTATTCAACGCGAGAGTATCTCCATTTGATTGGGCGGGAGTTGGCGGAGATAGCCTCCGAAGACGGCGTTTTAACCTCGGCTTACAAAGCGCGCGTTCCTATTTTTTGCCCGGCTATAGCCGATAGCGGTATTGCTGTGGGCATCGCCGCGGCCCGCTTTGAAAAAAAGAATAATTTCATGTTCGATATCGTGCAGGACGTCCTCGACATGATGAACATCACTGGACGTGCTCGGGTAACAGGAGTTATCAATCTGGGCGGTGGAACTCCAAAGAGTTTTATTCAACAAACGGAAGTTTCCTCCTTCATAGCCAAAGATCATCACCATGGGCATAAGTATGCAATTCAGATAACTACTGACACCCCTCATCCGGGCGGCAGATCTAACGCCGTTTCATTTGATGAGGGATTGATTTTTGGCAAACTTGCACGCGGCGCGCATACAGCATACGTTAACTGCGATGCCACCATTGCGCTGCCTATTCTGATCAGTGCCCTTTCTCAAACGGCGGCGAAATACATGAAAGGCCGGAAGCGTCCCAACTTCACTTTTGGACGTGACCTCGTGATTGAAGCGGTATAGCCCCCCAGGCTTCTCCTCGTAACTTACCCAAGAAAAAGCCTGCAAATCAATGGAGGCGTGATGAACCAATTCGTAAGAACTTACGGCCGCGCCGTGGTTGTGGTGTGCCTTGCAATTTTCAATGGGGCCGCCTACGCCCAAAACGATGACGCGGAAGTCAAAGCAAACTACACAAAGGTCGAGCAAATGATCGCCATGCGCGATGGAGTTAAACTCTTCACCTCGATTTACGTTCCTAAAGACACGTCGGAGAAGTATCCGATCATGCTGAACCGCACTCCCTACAGTGTTGCTCCTTATGGTCCGGCTCTCTACAAAACTGCTCTCGGTCCCTCACAGCTCTTCCAAAAAGAACGCTACATCTTTGTTTATCAGGACGTGCGAGGCAGACTCATGTCGGAAGGTGAGTACGAAAATATCAGACCCTACAAGCGAGGAAAATCCGGTGCGAGCGATATCGATGAGAGCACGGATACCTACGACACGATTACATGGTTGCTACAAAACATCTCGAACAACAATGGCCGAGTGGGAATGTGGGGTATCTCGTATCCGGGCTTCTACGTCTCGATGGGACTGATTGATGCGCATCCCGCTTTGAAGGCAGCTTCGCCTCAGGCCCCAATCGCAGATTGGTTCATTGGTGACGACTTTCACCACAATGGCACGCTCTTCCTGCCCCATGGGTTTAACTTTTTATCTTCCTTTGGTCTGCCTCGGCCCAAGCCGACCACGGAGTTTCCGCCGCGCTTCGACCATGGCACTCCCGACGGCTACCGTTTCTTTCTGGATCTGGGGCCGCTTGCCAATGCCGAAAAGAAATATTTGAAGGGGCAGGTTTCCTTCTGGAACGATATGATGAACCATCCGAACTATGACGAGTTCTGGCAGGCGCGCAACGTGTTGCCAAATTTGAAGAACATCAAACCCGCGGTGATGACTGTCGGAGGTTGGTTTGACGCGGAAGATCTTTATGGTGCGCTTAATACGTACAAGGCGATCGAGAAGGCAAATCCCGGAATTTATAACACCCTTGTGATGGGTCCGTGGTTCCATGGTGGCTGGTCACGCAGCGATGGTGACTTTCTGGGAAGCGTAAGGTTTGGCGCCAAGACCTCTGTCTACTACCGCGACAATGTAGAGTTACCTTTTTTCAACTGCATTCTCAAAGATAAGTGCGACCGCAAGCTACCGGAGGCGTTGGTCTTCGAGACAGGCTCGAATCAGTGGAGAATGTACGACCATTGGCCACCGACGAATGTCGAGAAGAAATCTTTATATCTGCAGGGAGATGGCGGGCTTTCATTCGCCCCGACGGCAGGTGCATCCGCCGGCGATTTCGACGAGTATGTCAGCGATCCGGATAAACCCGTGCCTTACATCAATGGCATCGCCATCGGCATGACGCGCGAATACATGGTCGACGACCAGCGTTTTGCCACAACCCGGCCTGACGTGCTGGTTTATCAAACCCAGGTGCTGCAGGAAAACGTAACCGTCACTGGACCAATTACGGCAACGCTGTATGTGTCCAGTTCGGGAACGGATTCGGACTATGTTGTGAAAGTGATTGACGTTTTTCCCGATAAGACCCCGGACCCCGAGCCGAATCCAACCGGCGTCAAGATGGGTGGTTATCAAATGCTGGTCAGAGGCGAACCTATGCGGGCGCGGTTTAGAAATGGTTTTACAAAACCCGTGGCCATGACTCCCAAGGAAGTGACTAAGGTCGAATTTACGCTGCCTGATGTGAACCATTCATTTCTCAAGGGCCATAAAATCATGGTGCAGATCCAGAGCACGTGGTTTCCGCTGGTCGATCGCAACCCACAGAAGTTTGTAGATACCTACAAAGCCAGCGAGACTGACTTTCACAAAGCCACTCAGCGAGTCTATCGGTCAGGGCAATACGGCTCGCATGTGACGGTTAGTGTGTTGAAGTGATTTTTAGCTTTCTCGGTCATGTGACTCAAAGGGAAAGA
>Ga0137372_10006082_pt1 | contig 11721 bp, 8 predicted proteins | sample SagtaG_6_FD_104911 | JGI IMG/M metagenome (GOLD analysis project Ga0137372, IMG submission 104911) | Vadose zone soil microbial communities from Sagehorn Ranch, Mendocino, California, USA - Sage1_R_60_16 metaG | ecosystem: Environmental > Terrestrial > Soil > Vadose zone | place: USA: California...
ACCAACTCGGTCAACCTCGGGCAGGGCTTCCCGGACAGCGACGGACCCCAGTCGCTGCTCGAGGACGCAGTCGCCGCGATCCGCGGCGGCGCCAACCAGTACCCGCCGGGACGGGGCATCCCTGCGCTGCGGCAGGCGATCGTCGACCACCAGAAGCGGTTCTACGACCTGTCGTACGACCCCGACACCCAGGTCCTCGTCACCACCGGCGCCACCGAGGCGATCGCCGCGGCCCTGCTCGCGTACGTCGAACCCGGCGACGAGGTGATCGCGCTCGAGCCGTACTACGACTCGTACGCCGCCTGCATCGCGATGGCCGGCGGCCGCCGCGTCCCGGTCACGCTGCGCGCCCCGGACTTCCGCCTCGACCTCGACGAACTCCGCGCCGCAGTCACCCCTCGCACCAAAGTCCTGCTGATCAACTCCCCGCACAACCCGACCGGCACCGTCCTCACCGACGACGAACTCCGCGGCGTCAGCGCCGTCGCCGTCGAGCACGACCTGGTCGTCATCACCGACGAGGTCTACGAACACCTCGTGTACGACGGCCTCCAGCACCGTCCACTGACGTCGTACGACGGAATGGCCGAACGCACCGTGTCGATCAGCAGCGCGGGCAAGACGTTCTCCGTCACCGGCTGGAAGATCGGCTGGGTCACCGGGACGCCCGAGGTGGTCACCGCGGTGACAACCGCCAAGCAGTTCCTCACCTTCACCTCCGGCGCCCCCTTCCAGCCCGCCGTCGCCAACGCACTTGCCCTAGGCAACGACTACTTCGACGCCCTGCGCGCCGACCTCCAGTCCCGCCGCGACCTCCTCTGCGACGGCCTCGCCGCCCTCGGCTTCGGCGTCCACCGCCCCGAAGGCACCTACTTCGTCACCACCGACATCCGCCCCCTCGGCCACACCGACGGCGTCGAGTTCTGCCGCATGCTCCCCCACCGCCCCGGCGTCCTCGCCATCCCCCACCAAGTCTTCTACGACAACACCGAAGCCGGCCGCCCCCTGGTCCGCTGGGCCTTCTGCAAACAACCCGAAGTCCTCAAAGAAGCCCTAACCCGCCTCCAAAATCTCTAACCCCGGCAGCTTTGGATACCGCGGGACCCTCCGGAGGAGGGCCCCGCCTTCGCGTTTCGGGGGTGGGTCAGTTGGGGAGGAAACGGGCCAGGGTTTCGGGGTCTCGGGCTATGACGGCGGTGGTCTTGTCATCGGCGGTGAGGATGGGGCGTTGGATGAGGATGGGGTTGTTGACCATGGCATCGATCCAGGCAGCTCGGTGGTCAGCGTCGCGAGGCTCGTCGGTCAGCGGTGGTGGAACCAGAGTTTGGTGGGCTGCTGAAGCATCAGGAACAGCAGCGTGCCGTGGATGGCCAGGCCGAGGATGCTGGTGGGAAGCGCCATCACGCCGCCGGCGATGCCGATGGCTGCTACGGCGATGAGCATGTAGCGCGACCACGGGCGGCGTTTCCGGAGGTAGATCGCCGGGAGGATGTAGGCGACGGCACAGGCCAGGATGACGGCGACGACCGTAGCCTCGGCGTCCTTGGAGCCGGTGACGATCTCCGAGATCTGTTCACCTGCTGAGGTGAGCGCGAGGCCGGCCAGCAACACGCACATGGCGCCGAGTCCGAAGGAGATCACCGCGGCGATGGTGACCTGTTTGGGCGGGCCGGGCTGCTGGGCGTACGGATTCGGTTCGCCGCCGTACGGGCCCGGGCGATCGCCGTACGAACCAGCACGATCACCGTACGGCGGGGAGCCGGGCGACTGCGGGCCGGGTCCGGATGGACCACCGGCCGAACCGAACACACCCTGGTACGGCCCGGGCCGATCGTCGGTCGGGTCGTTGCCCTGCTGCTCGGTCATTAGCTGAAGAGTTCCTTCCACCTACCCGCTCTTCTGATCCTCCCATCTCGGGCAAACCGCGCTGGCTGGCTGAGTCAGCGCGTTGCGACGGTGATGGCTAGGTGGCGGAAGGTGAGCAACGGCCTGCGAGCGGTTGGGCCCGGGGTGAGCCGGGCCGCGCGGTGCGGGCCCGGCCCTCGGTTCAGGCGGGGGTTACTTCTAGGGCGTCTTTGGCTTCGTTGAGGAGGACCTTGACGGTGTCGCCGTCGCGGATGTCGCCGGAGAGGAGGGCTCGGGCGAGTTCATCACCGATGGCGGACTGGACCAGGCGGCGGAGCGGGCGGGCGCCGTACACCGGGTCGTAGCCGGTCATCGCGAGCCACTCCATCGCGCCCTCGTCGACGTCCAGGGTGATCCGGCGGTCGGCGAGACGGCGCTGCAAAGCGCCGATCTGCAGGGCGACGATCTGGGTCAGCTCCTCGCTGCCCAGTGCGTCGAACAGGACGATCTCGTCCAGCCGGTTGATGAACTCCGGCTTGAACGACTGCCGCACGACCGCCATCACCTGGTCGCGCTTGGCCTGGTCGTCCAGCCTGACGTCGGCCAGGTACGTCGAACCAAGGTTGCTGGTCAGGATCAGGATGACGTTGCGGAAGTCGACCGTGCGACCCTGGCCGTCGGTCAGCCGGCCATCGTCCAGCACCTGCAGCAGGATGTCGAAGACCTCTGGGTGCGCCTTCTCCACCTCGTCGAGCAGGATCACCGAGTACGGACGGCGGCGGACAGCCTCGGTGAGCTGACCACCCTCCTCGTACCCGACGTAGCCGGGCGGGGCACCGACGAGCCGCGCGACGCTGTGCTTCTCGCCGTACTCCGACATGTCGATCCGGACCATTGCCCGCTCGTCGTCGAACAGGAAGTCCGTAAGCGCCTTGGCCAGCTCGGTCTTGCCGACACCGGTCGGACCGAGGAACAGGAAGCTGCCGGTCGGGCGGTCCGGGTCGGAGATGCCCGCACGCGCCCGGCGAACCGCGTCGCTGACGGCCTTGACCGCCTCGCGCTGACCGATCAGCCGACGACCGAGCTCGTCCTCCATCCGGAGCAGCTTGCCGGTCTCGCCCTCGAGCAGCCGGCCGGTCGGGATGCCGGTCCACATCGCGATCACCTCGGCGATCTCGGTCGGGCCGACCTCGTCCTGGACCATTGACGGGAGGCGGGTCTCCTCATCCCGCGGAGGCTGCTGTGCCTGCTCCTCGAGACGGCGGATCTCCTTGTCCGCCTCGTACCGCTGCTCGAGCAGCTTGTACTTCTCCGGGCCCTCAGGGAGCACCGAGCTCTCGCGAATCAACTGCTCGATGGTTGTGCGCAGCTCGTCGATACGCTCTTTGACCTCACCGACCCGGTTCAGGCCGGACTTCTCCCGGTCCCAACGGGCCTCGAGCGCGCGCAGCTCCTCCTCGCGGTCGGCGAGGTCGGCGCGCAGCCGCTCGAGTCGCTCCTGGCTGGACGGGTCCTCCTCGCGCGACAGTGCGAGCTCCTCCATCTTCAGCCGGTCGACGGTACGGCGGAGCGAGTCGATCTCGACCGGGGACGAGTCGATCTCCATCCGCAGCCGGGACGCGGCCTCGTCGACGAGGTCGATCGCCTTGTCGGGAAGCTGCCGGCCGGTGATGTAGCGGTGCGAGAGCGTCGCCGCCGCGACCAGCGCGGAGTCGGAGACGGCGACCTTGTGGTGCGCCTCGTAGCGCTCCTTCAGGCCGCGCAGGATGGCGATCGTGTCCTCGACACTCGGCTCGCCGACGAAGACCTGCTGGAAGCGGCGCTCCAGCGCCGCATCCTTCTCGATGCGGGTCCGGTACTCGTCCAGGGTGGTGGCACCGATCATCCGCAGCTCACCGCGGGCCAGCATCGGCTTCAGCATGTTGCCGGCATCCATCGAGCTGTCTCCGGTCGCGCCGGCGCCGACGACGGTGTGCAGTTCGTCGATGAAAGTGATGATCTGGCCGTCGGACTCCTTGATCTCGGTCAGCACCGCTTTGAGCCGCTCTTCGAACTCACCGCGATACTTCGCGCCCGCGACCATCGCGCCCAGGTCGAGGCTGATCAGCCGTCGACCGCGCAACGACTCAGGTACGTCACCGGCCACGATCCGCTGGGCCAGTCCCTCGACTACAGCGGTCTTGCCGACGCCCGGCTCACCGATCAGGACCGGGTTGTTCTTGGTACGACGCGACAGCACCTGGACCACGCGACGAATCTCGGAGTCACGCCCGATCACCGGGTCGAGCTTGCCGTCCTTGGCCCGCTCGGTCAGGTCGACGCCGTACTTCTCCAGCGTCTTGGTGGTGCCTTCCGCTTCCGGCGAGGTGATCCGGCGGTTGCCGCGCATCTTGTCGAACGCCTGCAGCAGCGCGTCCGGGGTCACTACAAGGGCGGTCTTCGCGGTGCCCTCGACGGTGGCGAGCGAGATCAGCAGGTGCTCGGTGGAGACGTACTCGTCCCCGAGCCCGAGGGCCCGCTGCTCAGCCTGGTTCAGGACGTCACTGGTCCTCTGCGACAGGCTTGGCGCCTGCACGCTGCCGCCACTCGCCTTCGGCAGCCGACGCAGTTGCTCGGCGGTACGACGACGTACGGCGTCCAGGTCGGCGCCGGCGGCCTCGAGGAGCCCGACGGTCGTCCCCTCGGGCTGCGCGAGCAGCGCGGACAGCAGGTGAATGGGTTCCACGGTCGGGTTGCCCGCCGCGGAGGTCTGACGGATCGCGACCGACAGGGTTTCCCGGGCCAGCGTCGTCAACCGCTGAACGTCCATCTGGTTCCAGCCTTTCAAGCTCAAGTAACAGCAGTCACTGGGTACAACCTATCCAAACTTGAGTCCATTCCACTCAACTCTGGGAAATCCCGGGGACAAGTCAGGGTTTCCGTCGGGCTGAGAGGTGCTTTCGCTACAAGTTGTATCCGTTTGGGTGCTGTCCGCTGAGAGTGAGTTTGCGGGCTGTGGATGACAGTGGGCTTGCTGCCGGGCGTTTGTGCGCAGGTGCGGGTAGCTCGCAGTTGGGGTTGAGGCGAGCAGTTGTGGTGGAGGCGAGCGGCCGATATGCGAGACCGCAGGGCGGTCCGGGTGGACCACCCTGCGGCGGGCCGAAGGGGCCCGGGGGGAAGGGCACACCTTCGGCAGTGGAGACGTCGGGGGGACGACGCTCCACCGGACCGGAGGCTCCGAGGGGTGGGGTTCGGACACCTCCGGTGGTTAAGCAGGAGCCAGCCGCTGACTGTTCGTCAGCGCCTGAGTCCAACCGCTGATCAGCGGGGGCCCAGCTCGAGGGGCTGGGTCCGGATCCAGCGGGTCGTGGTCTGCTGCCGACCCATGGCGATCACGTCGCCGGCTGGGCCGGCCGAGAAGACCCGGCTACCGGTGCTCTGACGGGACACACCGACGCCGCGCTGGACTTCTGCCAGTAGCTGGTTGACCCGCCTGCGCAGGTCCTCCACTTCGGACTGTAGCGCGAGAATGTGCTGAATTCCCGCCAGGTTGATGCCCTCTTCCTGGGACAGGTGCTGCACGTACCTCAGCTTCGCCACGTCGTACGCCGAATACCGCCGGCCGCGGCCGGTCGCCCGGCTCGGCGTGACCAATCCGAGCCGGTCGTACTGGCGCAATGTCTGCGGATGCATGCCGGCCAACTGAGCCGCCACCGAGATCACGTAGATCGGAGTGCGGTCGTCCCAAGTCGGCACCTGGCTGAACGGAATACCCATCACGGACTCCCGAACAACCCGGCCCGCAGATCAGGCTGTGCCGACGCCGAGCTGAACTCCTGCAGCTTCTCCCGCTGCTCGTCGGTCAGCTCGTGCGGCACCTGCACCTCGAGGGTCAGCAGCAGGTCGCCCTTGGTGCCGTCCCGCCGGACCGACCCCTTGCCGCGGACGCGCAGCTTGCTGCCGTTCGCCGTACCGGCGGGGATCCGGACCGTGACGGGCAGACCGTCCAGTGTCGGCACCTTGATCTCGGCGCCGAGCGCGGCCTCGGTGAAGCTCACCGGGACGTTCAGCGTCAGGTGCTCGCCCTGGCGGCCGAAGATCCGGTGCGCGTTCACGTGCACGGTGACGTAGAGGTCGCCCGCGGGGCCACCCCGTTCGCCGGCCGCACCCTTGCCCTTCAGCCGGATCCGCTGGCTGTCCTGCACGCCCGCCGGGATGCGGACCTGCATGGTTTTGCTCGACTGGCCGCGGCCGGAGCCGTGGCAGGTCTCGCACGGCTGGTCGACGACCAGGCCGCGGCCCTTGCACTCGGTGCACGGCTCGGTCATGGCGAACACGCCGCCCTGGACCGAGGTCTGCATACCCGTGCCCTCGCACTTCAGGCAGACCTTCGGCACCGTGCCGTACTTCGCGCCGGTGCCGCGGCAGGTCTTGCACGGCTCGTCGCTGGTCATCCGGAGCGCAACGGTGACGCCGTTGACGGCCTCGGCGAACTCGATCGTCGCCTCGGTCTCGATGTCCGCGCCGCGCCGCGGCCGGGCCGTCGACGTGGTGGTCGTGGTGCGGCCACCACCGCCGAACATGCCGCCCAGGATGTCGCCGAGCCCACCGCCACCGCCGGTGCCGCCGCGGTTGAACAGGTCGCCGACGTTGAAGTCGAAGCCACCGCCCGAGCCGCCGCTGCCCGGCATCCGGAAACCGCCGCTGCCGAACAGCCGGCGCGCCTCGTCGTACTCCTTGCGCTTCTTGGGATCGCCGACCACGTCGTACGCCTCGGAGATCTCCTTGAACCTGGCCTCAGCGGTGGCGTCCCCGGAGTTGGAGTCCGGGTGGTACTTGCGCGCCAGCTTGCGGTAGGACTTCTTGATCTCGTCGGCATCGGCGGTCTTGGAGACGCCGAGAACCTTGTAGAAGTCCTTCTCGAGCCAGTCCTTCGTGCTCATCCGACGCCTCCCCTCCCGCCGTCTGGGTCGTGTCCGGTGATTCCGCGCCGTAGCGAGCAGGTGCTCGGTGCGGTGCATCGGCGTGCTGGGGCGAAGGTCTCGATGCGGAGCATCGTGGCCTTTGCACCAGTGCGGCGAGGTGCCGTGCCGAGTGCCGCGCAGTAGGCGGGGAATCGCCGGACACGGCCCCCATTACTCCGCGGGCTTGTCCGCGGCCTGGTCTTCATCTGTGTTCTCCACCGGTACGTCGGCCCGCGCGGCCTCGGCCGGTAGTTGCTCGGTCGGTTCCGAGACGGCCACCCGAGCCGGCCGCAGGACCCGCTCGCCGAGGCGGTACCCCGGCTGCATCACCAGCGTCGCGGTCGGGCCGTCCACCTCGTCGGAGTAGTTGTGCAGCAGCGCCTCGTGGATCCGCGGGTCGAACGGGTCGCCCTGTTCGCCGTACTTCACCAGGCCGAGCTTCTCGGTGACGCGTTCGAGCGACTCGGCGACCGCCTTGAAGGCGCCCTCCAGCTCGCCCGCCTCACGGGCCCGGCCGACGTCGTCCAGGATCCCGAGCAGCTCGGTCAGCACCGAGCCGATGACGAGCTCGCGGCTCGCCTCCCGGTCCCGGTCCACCCGCCGCTTGTAGTTCACGTACTCGGCCTGCAGCCGCTGCAGGTCCGCCGTACGCTCGGCCAGCGCTTCCGTCAACAGTGCCTCCTGGGCGGACGGGCCGATCAGGTCCGACGGGTCCCGCGGCGGCTGCGCGCCCGGGGTGCCCGGCGTGCCCGGAGCGGCGCCCGCCGCGGGAGCGTCCGTTGTGGACTGCTCCCGCAGCGCGCCGGTGTCCGGGTCGATCCGGCGCTTGTCCCGGACGACGGGCTCGCCGTCGCCGAACTCGCTGCCAATCGGTCGATCCGTCACTTGTCCTCCGTCTTGTCCTGCGGCCGGTCCTCGTCCACGATCTCGGCGTCGACGACGTCCTCGTCGTTGCTGCTCGACGAGCTCTCCGACGACGCGTCGCCGTCCGACGAACCGCCGCCGGCCTGGGCGTTCGCGTACATCGCGGCGCCCATCTTCTGGCTCGACTGGGCGAGCTTCTCCGACGCGGCCTTGATCGCGTCGGCGTCGTCACCCTCGAGCGCCTTCTTCAGCTCGGCGACGCCGTCCTTGACCTCGGTCTTGACGTCGTCGGGGACCTTGTCCTCGTTCTCGGACAGGAACTTCTCGGTCTGGTAGACGAGGCTCTCCGCCTGGTTGCGGTTCTCCACCGCCTCGCGGCGCTTGTGGTCCTCCTCGGCGTACTGCTCGGCGTCGCGGACCATCCGGTCGATGTCGTCCTTCGGCAGCGCCGAACCGCCGGTGACGGTCATCCGCTGCTCCTTGCCGGTGGCCAGGTCCTTGGCGTTCACGTGCACGATGCCGTTCGCGTCGATGTCGAAGGTGACCTCGATCTGCGGCACGTTGCGCGGCGCCGGCGGCAGGCCGGTCAGCTCGAAGTTGCCGAGCGACTTGTTGTCGCGCGCCATCTCCCGCTCGCCCTGGTAGACCTGGATCATCACCGACGGCTGGTTGTCCTCGGCCGTGGTGAAGATCTCCGAGCCCTTGGTCGGGATCGTGGTGTTGCGCTCGATGATCTTGGTGAACACGCCACCCTTGGTCTCGATACCCAGGCTCAGCGGGGTCACGTCGAGCAGCAGGACGTCCTTGACCTCACCCTTCAGCACACCGGCCTGCAGGGAAGCGCCGACGGCGACGACCTCGTCCGGGTTCACGCCCTTGAACGCGTCCTTGCCACCGGTGAGCTCCTTGACCAGCTCGGCCACCGCGGGCATCCGGGTCGAACCGCCGACCAGGATGACGTGGTCGATCTTCGACACGTCGATGCCGGCGTCCTTGATGACCGCCTTGAACGGGGAGCGGGCGCGCTCCAGCAGGTCGCTGGTCATCTTCTGGAACTCGGCCCGGGAGAGCTTCTCCTCCAGGTGCAGCGGGCCGGACTCGGTCAGGCTCAGGTACGGCAGGTGGATCGTCGTCTCGGCCGCGGACGACAGCTCGATCTTGGCCTTCTCGGCGGCCTCGGTAAGTCGCTGCATGGCCATCTTGTCGCCGGACAGGTCGGTGCCGTTCTTGTTCTTGAACTGGGTCACCAGCCACTGGACGACCCGGTTGTCCCAGTCGTCACCCCCGAGGTGGTTGTCACCGCTGGTCGCCTTCACCTCGAAGACGCCGTCACCGATCTCCAGCAGGGACACGTCGAAGGTGCCGCCACCGAGGTCGAAGACCAGGATGGTCTGCTCGTGGCCCTTGTCCAGGCCGTAGGCGAGCGCCGCCGCGGTCGGCTCGTTGACGATCCGGTGCACCTTCAGGCCGGCGATCTCACCGGCTTCCTTGGTCGCCTGACGCTGGGCGTCGGTGAAGTACGCCGGTGTGGTGATGACGGCGTCGGTGACCTGCTCCCCGAGGTACGCCTCGGCGTCCCGCTTCAGTTTCTGCAGCACGAACGCGCTGATCTGCTGGGGGGTGAACTTCTTGCCGTCAATCGTGGTGCTCCATTCCTCGCCCATGTGGCGCTTGATGGAGCGGATCGTGCGGTCGACGTTCGTGGTGGCCTGACGCTTCGCCACCTCGCCGACCAGGACCTCGCCGTTCTTGGCGAAGGCCACCACCGAGGGCGTCGTACGCGCTCCCTCGGCGTTGGGGATGACGGTGGGCTCGCCACCTTCCAGTACGGCGATGACAGAGTTCGTCGTACCGAGATCGATACCGACCGCGCGGGCCATGTGTTTACCTCCACACTGAATTGAATCCGGGGAAGGACCCCCGAACCCCCGGACTTGAGTGATGCAGACTCAATGTTGCCGAGGTCTTGCGCCGGTTTCAAATCCGGCGCCGACCAAACTTGAGTACACCTGACTCAACATGGCACATCGGTGGGTCATTCCCAACCGCACCCCCCACTTTCCAGGGCTCACCCAGGGTCTTCCCGGTACGGCGCCGGGCTCGGCCCCTGCCGCGGCGAGCGGTTTCCGTGGGAGGGTGTGACGGTGAAGCTCCGCCCCATGACCTCCGCCGATGATGCCGTGGTGCTCGCGCTGAACGCAGCCGCCGAAGGCCCGGTCGAACCGCTCGGACCGACCCGGCTCGACTGGCTCCGGCTGATCGCCGCCCACGCCGTGGTGGTCGAGGACGAGGACCAGGTCGCCGGCTTCGTCTTCACCTTCACCCCGGGGTCGGCGTACGACGGCCTGGAGTTCCAGTGGTTCACCGAGACGTACGGCGACCGGTTCCTGTTCATCGACCGGATCGTGGTCGCCGAACCGCACCGCCGGAGCGGCGTCGCTTCCCTCGTCTACCGCGCCATCGAACGCGCCGCCAAACCCTTCGACCGCGTCGTCACCCGCGTCCGCTCCGACCCACCCGACACCGCCGGCCTCGCCTTCCACTTCACCCACGGCTTCGTCGAAACCGCCAAACAACGCCGCCCCGACGGCACCACCATCACCCTCCTAACCAAAGACCTAGCCAACTAGAGAACCGATCCATCCACCGCACAAACGCATCCCGCAATCGGGCGCGCACCCCACTCCCCTGGACGTACCCCAAGCGTGTCGGCTCCGCAGCCGATTTGTGCGGACCGCCAGCCCATCACAATTGACTGGCCGAGCACATCCGCCCGCGTGAGCCGATCGGCGCGAACGGATTGTGATGGCCTGGCGGTCCGCCTGTGGACAAGATTCGCCATGCTTCGCGGCTCTTCCGCCACCATCGTCGGGTGTCGGTCATCGAGATCCTCCAGCGTCGCGGAGGCACAGCGACTTTCGCAGAGCTTCGGACTTCGGTGTCCGGACGCGCCATCCGGCTGGCGCTTGCCGACGGCATGATCCGACGCATCACCAAGGGCTGGGTGGTGGATGTGATCCGGAAGGCGATCGCCGGATCTCCGGGCCATCACAATTCATGCAAGAGCGGCGTCGCAAGCGCGGGCCAGCGGTCACTGGGGCAGTTGTAATGGCCCGGCCGTCCGCCACTCACACTGGTCGGCCGGCTATGAACGTGTGGGAGACGAGGGGGACGCCAGGACGGTATGCGAGGTGGAGGTGGGAGGGGGCGTCCAGGACTGTCAGGTCGGCTTGGGCGCCGGGGGTTAGGTGGCCTATGTCGGTACGGCGGAGGGAGGCGGCGCCGCCGGCGGTGGCGGACCAGAGGGCTTCGGCGGGGGTCATGTGCATCTCGCGGACGGCCAAGGCGATGCAGAAGGGCATGGAGGACGAGTAGCCGGAGCCGGGGTTGCAGTCGGTGGCTAGCGCGACGGTGACGCCGGCGTCGATGAGGCGACGCGCGTCTGGGTACGGCGAACGCGTGGAGAACTCGACGGCGGGCAGGAGTCCCGCGACGACGCCGGTCGATGCGAGGGCGTCGATGTCGGCATCGGAGAGGTACGTGCAGTGGTCGGCTGCCGCGGCCCCCACGGAGCAAGCGAGCTGTACTCCGGGGCCTTCCCCCAGCTGGTTGGCATGAACCCGGGCTTGCAGGCCTGACGCCAAACCCGCGGTCAGGATCGCCCGGGCCTGGTCCTCGTCGAAGGCGCCGCGTTCGACGAAGACGTCGACCCACTTGGCGTGCGGCGCGGCCGCCTCCAGCATCGGGCCAGTCACCAGCGCCACATAGCCAGCCGGGTCCTCCGCGAACTCAGCCGGTACGACGTGTGCCCCCAGGTACGTCGTCTCGTCGGTGAAGTGGCCCGCGATCTCCAGCGCACGAGCCTCGTCCGCGACCGTCAGCCCGTACCCGGACTTGATCTCGACCGTCGTGGTCCCCTGCCGTCGCATCTCCGTCACCAGACGGGACACGTTCGCGGTCAGCGCCTCGTCCGTGGCCTGCCGGGTGGCCGCAACCGTCGTACGGATGCCGCCGGCAGAGTACGGCGTACCCGTCATGCGGGCGGCGAATTCCTCGGCCCGGTCGCCGG
>Ga0137372_10006083_pt1 | contig 11720 bp, 17 predicted proteins | sample SagtaG_6_FD_104911 | JGI IMG/M metagenome (GOLD analysis project Ga0137372, IMG submission 104911) | Vadose zone soil microbial communities from Sagehorn Ranch, Mendocino, California, USA - Sage1_R_60_16 metaG | ecosystem: Environmental > Terrestrial > Soil > Vadose zone | place: USA...
ACGGAGATCCTCTCGGCGCTCGTGGAGGATCTCTTCGAGCTGGCGAGGATCGACGCGGGCGCGCTGACCCTCGAGCTGCGCGACGCCCCGCTCGGCGCGCTCGTCCAGGGTTGCCTGGGGGCGCTCGAGGCCGATGCGCGGGCGAAGGGCATCCGGCTCGAGGCGCGGGTCGATCCCGCGGACACGCCGGTGCGAATGGCGCCGGACAAGGTGCAGCGTGTGCTGCTCAACCTGCTGACGAACGCCGTCCGGCACGCCGCGCCGCACGGAGCCGTCTCCGTGGTCGTCGAGCCCGACACCGATCACGTGGTCGTCGCGGTCGAGGACGACGGCGAGGGCCTCCCGCAGGACGCGCCGGAGCGGATGTTCGAGCGGTTCTGGCGCGACGACGAGTCGCGCACCCGCTCGAGCGGCGGCGCCGGCCTCGGTCTCGCGATCGCGCAGGGGCTCGTGCACGCGCACGGAGGCCGGATCTGGGCTGAAAACCGCCGCGACGGTGGCGCTCGGGTCGCCTTCACGCTTCCGGTCGCCTAGCCCCGAAAATCGGCAGTACTGCTACGCTGTATTTTCCACAGAGCGAGTACCTGGTCGGCTGAACGCCTCCCATCTACCGTTCATGAGTTGGTAGAGGAGGTGTTTTTCTATGGCGACAGGAACAGTGAAGTGGTTCAACGACGCGAAGGGGTACGGGTTCATCACCCCTGACGACGCGGGCAAGGATTTCTTCGTGCACCACAGCGCAATCACGGGCGACGGCTACAAGTCTCTCCCCGAGGGCGCGAAGGTCGAGTTCGATCCGGCCGAGGGCGAGAAGGGTCCCGAGGCCAAGAACGTAGTCCAGGTGGGCCAGTAGTAACCGAGCTGTGTGCGCGCCGCTAAGCCGGCGCGCACCCGCTCAGCAGCAGAAGGGATGCGATGCGGGGAAAGATGATCTGGTTCAACGAGGCCAAGGACCACGGCTTCATCCTGACGGACGAGGGCGAGCGGCTCGCGGTCGCAGGCTCCGGCTTCGCGCCAGGAGAGCGCCCCGAGGGCCGGTGCGCCCAGATGGTCGTGACGTTCGAGGTCGACGACACCAGCGGCACGCGGCAGGCCGAAAACGTCATCTTCCCGCAGGAGGCTGTGGCCTACCGCCCGCGCCTCCGCAGGGGCTACCGAGGGGCGAGCTAGGAGAATGGGCTCCAACAAGAAGCGTCAGCAGACGATCTCGAAACGAAACCGCGAGCGCGCGGTCGAGGAGAAGCGCAGGCTGAAGCGCGAGCGGAAGCAGGCGATACGCGAGGCGATCCGCAGCGGCGAGCCGATCCCCGTCGATCCGTTCGCCCCGCCCCGCGAGCACGACGAGCCGGTCGAGCAGGACACCGTCCCGTCGGCCGAGCAGGAAACCGCTCCAGCTCCGCCCGAAACGATCTAGAGCTCAGCGCCGGCCGAACGCGATTCCGGCCTGCGCCAGGACGCGGCCGACGAAGGCACGCTTGGCGTTCGTGTAGGCCTCGCGGTCGTCTGGATGCTCGCGCGCGAGGTGCAGCTTCAGGGCCTCGTACTCGGCGGCCAGCTCCGGATCGGTCCGCAAGGCGTCCCGGAAGGCCAGGCGTTCCCGCCAGAGGTCGCTGCCGGGCTCGGTCAGGTGCACCCCGAACTCGGAAGCTTCCGCCGAGGGCTTTGCGAAGTGATGCGCAATCGAGGGCCGGTGCGGCGTGTACACGTACCCCGCCGATCTCAGCGGCTCGCAGGCGGCCCGTGCCTCCTCGAACGAGGCGACACCGGCCATCATGTCGATGACCGGCTTCGCCGCGATTCCGGGAATCGCCGTCGAACCGATGTGCTGGATCCCGCCGGAGAGCCACGGAGCGAGAACGTCCTCGAGCAGCGCCCGCTCCGCGTCGAACCGGCGCGGCCAGTCCGGGTCGTAGGGCACGACTTCGACCATCAGCCCGCTCGTGCACCGTAGACGCGCCGGCGCTCTTCCAGGCCCTTGAGCTCGAACTCGCCATGGTCGTCGAACGCCAGCCCGGAGCCTGCGACGAGGTCACGCGTAGTCGCCGAGACGAGCACGTCGCCCGGGCCGGCCAGCGCGGCGATCCTGGCGGCGACATGGACCGCGATCCCGCGGGGGGCCCCGCCGGCCGGACGCTCGACCTCCCCCGTGTGCAGGCCGAGACGGATCTCCAGGCCAAGCTGCTGAACGGCGCGCTCGATGGCCAGCGCGCAGCGAATCGCGCGCGCCGGCCCGTCGAAGGTTGCCAGGAACCCGTCTCCAGCCGTGTCGATCTCCTCCCCCTCGAATCGATCGAGCTCGCGCCGCACGGTCGCGTGGTGGCTCTCGAGAAGACGCGCCCAGGTCTCGTCGCCCAGGCGACGAACCGCTTCGGTCGACCCAACGAGATCGGTGAACAGGATCGTCGCCAGCACCCGGTCGCTGCGCCCCATGGGCGGCGCGCCGGTCAGGAACTCCTCGATGCGGTCCAGTAGCGGCCCGGAATCGAGCCAGGGCAACGTGCTCGCGCCGGGCACATCCACCAGCGAGGCACCGGGCACCTCGTCGGCGATGAAACGAGCGAGCTCGGGCGCCAGGGCCGGGTCCGCGCGGCGGTAGAGCACGAGCGTCGGCACCTGAATCGCCGGTAGCACGTCGGTGACGTCCGTCATCCAGCTCGAAGCGATCAGGTTCCTGATCGCGCCGGGGCTCCCCGCGAGCCGCTCGCGCGCTCCCCACCAGGTCCGCAGCACGGCGTCGGCATCCGGGGCGAAGATCGTGACGGTGGATCTATCGCCCCAGCGGGAAACAACGTCCTCAAGCTCCGCTTGGTTACGGTCGTCTTCCAGTTCCGCACGCCAGAACCTCGCGTACGTCCCGAACAGGACGAGAGCCCTCGTGCGCTCGGGATACGTCGCAGCGAAGAGCACGGACATCGGGCCGCCTTCGAAGTACCCGAACAGCACCGCCGACTCGGACCCCGCGGCATCCATCACGGCGCGCACGTCGTCCATCCGCGTCTCGAGGTCGGCGATGCCGCCGTGCCGGTCGGAGAGGCCCGTGCCGCGCTTGTCGAGCCGGATCAACCGCGCGAAGCTGCCGAGTCGCTCAAGGAAGGCGGCGTGGCGCGGCTCCTCCCAGTCGTACTCGAGGTGGCTGACGAAGCCGGGGACGAGCACGAGGTCGAAGGGGCCTTCCCCGGTGACCTGGTAGGCGATGCTGACGTCTCCGCTTTGGGCGTAGCGAATGGAGGAGCTCACTCGCCTATTTTCCTCTCTGCACCCAGTACGGGCTGGACACCCGGTCGCCGGCCGCGCTCGCTCTCAGCGAGAAGCGATGTGCTCGGCGATGTGGCGCGCGTCCCTGCCGACGCCGCCGACGTTCTCGGAGGTGAACGCGTACTGGAAGTCGAGGCCGAGGAAGTAGAGACCGGGCTCCGCAGCGATGCCGCGCTCGTGCACCGGCTCGCCGTCGCCGTCGAACACCGGCAGATCGATCCAGCTGAAGTCCTGGCGGAAGCCCGTGCACCAGATGACGTTTGCGACGTCGAGGACTTGCCCGTCCTCCAGAACCGGCAGCCCGTCTTGGACGGCGGCCGTCTTAGGCACCTGCTCGACCCCCGCAGCGCGGAGATCGTCCGACTTGACCCGGATCCGGGGCGCGCCGTTCGCGAGGACGTGCGGCCGGGCCTTGCGTCCGAGCGGCGTCTTGATCGTGAGCACGTGGGAGGCGACGAACCAGAGCACCGGCAGGACGAAGCGCGCGAGCCGGCTCTCGATGCGAATCGGCACCTGCCCCTTGTCGCGCCCGGAGAGGAAGGTCCGGTGCGCTGCCGAGAGCTCGAGCGCGATGTCCGCTCCGGAGTTGCCCGCGCCCACGAGCAGCACGTCGCCGGGCCGGAGCTGCGACGGGTCGCGGTACTCGCTGGAGTGCATCTGCACGATGCGCGGATCGAGCTCGGCTGCGAACTCGGGCAGCGACGGCGTCCCGTAGAAGCCGGTTGCGAACACGACGCAGTCGGCCGTCAGCCGCTGCCCGCAGCACCCGACGACGTAGCGCCCGTCCTGCTTCGTCAGGCGATCGACTCGCATTCCAGTCCGCACCGGGAGCTCGAACCGGGCGGCGTAGGCCTCGAGGTAGTCCGCGGTCTCGCGCGCCGTCGGATACGACCAGGACGGAGCCGGGAACGGCCAGCCCGGCAGCCCGTTGTAGCGGGCGGGCGTGAACAGGCGGAGCGAGGTCCAGGTGCGCGTCCGCCACGAGCCGCCGATCTGCTCGTTCGCGTCCAGGATCAGGAGCCTCCGGCCGAGCTTCTTGAGGTAGTACCCGACAGCCAGGCCGGCCTGCCCGCCGCCGATCACGATCGTGTCGAATTGCCCTGCCTGTGTTGCCGCCATGACGTCCTCCTCGAGTCGGGTCGGAGCTGCACCACGACCGTAGGGAGCAACGGGCTGCGCGCGCATCGCGCCGATTCACCAACTTGGCGCGCGGGCGGCGTGGTCAGTTCTGACCAGTCAGACCAGGTCGTGCTCGTACGCGAACGCGTTCGCGGCGGTGCGGGACGGGACCCCGAGCTTGCGGAAGATGTTCTGGACGTGACGGGCGACCGTGTGCTCGCTGATGACGAGCGCGGAGGCGATCTCGCGGTTGCTGCTGCCAGACGCGACTAGGCGCAGTACCTCGAGCTCGCGTGCGGTCAGCCCGTGCGTCTCGGCGCCGCCGCCTGTGAGCGAATCCACCGCGGCTACGTCCGGTGCCGCTCCCAGCTCCTCGAAGACCGCTCTGGCGGCCGCGAGCTCCAGCGTGAACGCCTCCTCGTCGCCGAGCGCCCGGCACGCGCGGCCCACGAGCACGCGCGCGCCGGCCGCCTCGTACGGAGCCTCGAGCTCGTTCCAAGCCCGGCTCGCCGCCCGAAGGCTCACGAGAGCGGCCGCCGGGTCGCCCGCTTCCAGCTCGACGGCTCCTCGGGTCCCGGCGAGCATCGCCCGGAGCATGTCGCTGTCGCACTCCTCGCAGATCTTGGCGAGCTCACGGCAGGCACTCCTCGCCTCGTCGACCTCCCCCCGGCCAGCATGATCTCGGCGAGAGCGGGCAGCAGGCTCGCACGCTGGAGCCGGTCCGGCGTCTCGCCGACCACGCGGCGAATCGCGGCGGCGGCGGCATCGCGGTTTCCCTGGGCGAGCCGCATCAACGCCAGCCCCGGCTGCGGCTCCGAGCCGAGGCGACTCGTCTTCCGGTAGGCCTCCTCGGCCTCGGCGAACTCACCCCGGAGCCGATGGACCTCGCCCCGGAGGTAGCACGCCCTCGCAGCGGCCGCCTGGTTCATGGCCTGCTCGCAGCGGCGGTCGGCTCGCTCGGCCTCCGCCAGCGCGTCAGTCCAGGCCCCCTGCAGCTGCAAGATCTGGGCGCGGTGGACGAAGCACCGGCCCGTGAACGCCAGGAGATCGGGCTGCTCCGCGCACCACCGCGACAAAGCCGCCGTCCATTCCCTGGCCCGCTGCAACTCGAAGACCTGCTCGCAGACGAGGATCACGCCGCAGTAGACGATGCCCGTGACGATCGGGGAGAGCGAGCCCTCTGTGACCGCGACCATCGCCTCGTCCAGCAGGCCGAGCCCCTCCCGCACACGCCCGCCCTTGACGAGGAGCTCTCCCTGAGTGTGGATCGCGAGGGCGAAGAGATCCTTGTCCCCAAAGCGCTCGCCGATCTCCACGGCGGCGGCTGCCGTCGCCGATGCGCCCTCATAGTCCCCCTGTGCCTCGTGCTGGAAGACGACCGGCATCAGCATGTAGCCGCGCTCGACGCAGTCGCCCTCTGCCTCGAGCAGCCGCTGGGCACGGCCGAGCCAGCCGGTGGCGGCCCCCATCTCTCCGCGTAGGGCGAGCTGGGTGCCGACCCAGAACGCGCAACGCACGGCGGGTCGCCTCTCGCCGGCCTTGGCGTGCCGCTGGTAGGCGCGCTCGAGTATTCGCATCCAGTTGTCCTCGCGGCCGAGCATGTAGGCGGACGTCGCGAGCAGCTCGAGGTCCTCCGCCCCCAGCGGCTCGAGCTCGTCGGCGCGCGCCAACGACTCGTAAGCCTGCGCCCACGCCGACTCGGCATATGACCGGCGTCCCTCTTCGAGCATCGTCGGGGAGACCGTAACCTTGTCGGTCGTGGAGGACGAGCTTCGCGACGTCGCGCCCGGGCTCTGGATCTGGCGGCTGCCCTATCCGGACTGGCACCCGCAGGCCGGCTGGCCCGAGGTCGTCACTTCGACCTGCGTCGAGAGCGGCGGCGAGGTGGCGCTTCTCGACCCGCTCGCGCCGCCGGAGGGGTCCGATATCTGGAAACGGCTCGACGAGCGGCCACCGACGATGGTCGTCGTGCTCAAGCCCGACCACGTGCGCGACGTCGACCTCGTCGTCGGCCGCTACAGCGCACGCGCGTTCGGCCCCTGGCTCTTCTGGCGCAGGGACATTCCCAAGACCGAGCTCGAGCCGATCGAGCCGGGGAGCGAGCTGCCGGGAGGCATCGTCGCGCTCTACGACGGCCGGGGGCGCAACGAGACCCCGCTCTGGCTACCGGAGCAGAAGGCGCTCGTGTTCGCAGACGCGCTCACCGCGCCGGAAGGCGAGCTCCGCGTCTGGGCCTCGCCGGCCCACGAGGAGCGCGCGCTCCCGGCTCTGCGAGCGCTGCTCGAGCTTCCGTTCGAGCAGGTGATCGTCTCCCACGGCGAGCCCGTGCACGACCGCGCCGCGTACGAGCGAGCGCTCGCGCTGCCGCCCTGGGACGGCTAGCCCTCGGTCATCTCCTGGACGACGCCGACGAGGTGACCCTCGGGGTCCTTGAAGTGGCCCAGGATGATCCTGTCCATGATCGTCTCGGGCCCCATCACTCGCTGGCCGCCGAGGCTCTCGGCCTTCTGCAGGGCCTCCTCGACGTCCGGGACGGCGACGTAGAAGGTGACGTGACCGGGGTAGCCCGCGGGCCCCTGCCCGATCCCGCCGCCGATGCCGACTCCCTCGCGGCCCGTGTTGCCCTCGCGGGACACCATCCCGTAGCGCATCTCGTTGTTCCCGTCGACCTCCCAGCCGAAGAGCTCGGAGTAGTAGCGCTGAAGCTTCTCACCGTCGGTCCCGACGACCTCGAAGTGGACTACCGGCTGTCCCATCTTTCTCTCCCTCCGTTGCGACGACAGTTGCAGGTTAGACCGGAGGCGCGGCGAAACCTCATCGCTCCCGTGCCGAATATCAATACTGAAGATCTCCGCGACGAGGGCCCGTACCGCCGCGCGCGGCTCGGGGAGCTTGCCGGCGCCAGGCACCTCGGCCTCACGGTGTACGAGCTGGCACCCGGGCAGGGCATGGACTACCACTACCACCTGCAGCGGGAGGAGCTGCTCGTCGTCCTTTCCGGCGCGGTCGCCGTCCGCACGCCGGGCGGCTGGGAGGACGTGCCGCAGGGCGAGGTCGTCGCCTTCCCGCGCGGCGAGACCGGCGCGCACGCGTACGAGAACCGCAGCGACCAGCCGGTGCGGCTGCTGATGTTCAGCGAGCAGAACGCGCCGAACGTCAGCGTCTACCCGGACGCGAACCAGGTCGGGATCTACGACGTCGCCCCACCCGGCGAGCGCCGCTTCGGCGCGCTGTTCGACCTCGGCGAGGCCGTCTCCGGCTACGGAGGGGGACGGCCGGAAGCGACCGAGAAGCGCTAGCGGATCAGCCCGCAAGCGAGAAGCGTTCGGCCGCGCGGGCGCGCTTGCGCTCGGCCTCGACCTCTCGGTTCCGCGGCGCGGCCGTCGTCACCAGCGCGTCGAGCAACTTCGCGGACGCCTCGGCGACCTCGTCGACCGCCCGGGCGAAGGCCTCCTCGTTCGCCTGCGAAGGCTTGGTGAAACCGCTGATCTTGCGCACGTACTGAACCGCGGCGCCACGGACCTCCTCTTCGGTCGCGGGAGGCTCGTAGTTGTAGAGCGTGTGGATATTTCTGCACATGACGCCATGGTAGAGGCCCTTTACGAGGGCCGCAGGAACGCGACGAGCTCGTTGCGCTCCTGTCCGCCCTTGACCGTCTGCTCGAGAACCGTGCCGATCCCGCGTAGGTAGTACTTGTGGTCGAGCACGCCCGGCTCGAGCGGGGTCCACTCCTTCGTCAGCAGCGCATGCTGCGCCGAGATGAACGGAACGCTCACGGATGCGTCCAGCCGCAGGACCTGGAAGTGATCCTCGGCCTGGCCCTTGTAGTGCTCCTGGCGGGCGGAGCGACCTGCCGCCGGGTGCGCGAACATGAAGATGCCCGCGTCGGCCCCGTCCACGCCCGCAGTCCAGCTCCCCTCGGTCGTCTTGACCTTGCCGCTGCGGTCGAGCTCGGCGGTCCGCTCGCCGAAGTACCAGACGTTGCCGTGCCGGTCCTGCGAATACCAATCGACCGTGCGTTCCTCCAGCCGGCCGCGGAGGTAGAGCCGGTCTTCGATCGCCGCACACGGGGCGCCGTCGATCACCCGCGTCCTGTGCGTGACCTTCATCACCTCGCGGGAGGGCTCGCCGTCCTTGACGCCGCGGTAGACGTAGACCGATCCCGGCTCGAGCGGGAACCAGGGATTCGTGATCCGGGCCGTGAAGCGGTCGGGGGTGGACCCGCAGCCCGCGGCGGGCAAGAGAAGAACGGCAACGGCTGAGACGAGGGCGCCTAGGGCAGACGCCCTTACTGGTTCCACTTGTCGGCGGTCTTCTTGCCGTGCCCGGCGCTCTTGGCCCGGACGCTCGTGACGTCCGCCGGCGTGTTCGACTTGAAGATCTCCTGCTCCGTGTTCACCATCTCGCCGTGAGAACGGCGGGCTGAGAAGCTCTTGCCGAAGCGCTGCATCCTGCGGAAGAAACGGTTCATGCTCGTCTCCTTTCCACGCCGGGATTAGCGTAACCCCCGGAAGGACCTAGGAGAGGCTGACGCCCATCGTGATGCTTGCGATATACGCGCTGCCGCTCTTGCGGAGGCTCAGCATCGAACGTCTGCCGCCGTTCACGAAGACCGAGTCGCTTGCGTTGCGTGTGGTGCGCTTGCCGCGGCGGTTGTAGGGCTTGCGCCGGAAGACCTTGTCGGTCAGCGAATCCGGGAAGTAGAGCTGACCCGTGTGGACGACGTTGCCCTCGACGTGCACCTTGACGTGGATGTGGACGGTGCGGCCGCGGTACCAGCCCGGATACACGCTGCGAAAGCGGGCGAGGCCGTTCGCGTCGGTGCGCTGGATCCCGCGCATGAAGGTGCGGCTTCCGGCGCCCGCGCCGAAGCCCGAATAGACGCCGAGCGCATCGGCGTGCCAGATGTCGACCGCGGCGTCCTTGACCGGCCGGCAGGTCGAGACGTCCACGACTCGCAGCCGTAGGATGAGGGGAACACCGGCCCGGCCCTCAGTGATGTTGCGGCGCACTTTCTCGTCCGCGATGTAGTACGGGCCCTCCGTCTGCTCGGGCGTGAGCACGCAGGAAACTGCGCCGGAAGCGACTCCAGCAGGGCCCGCTCCCTCCGAGCTCGCGGTTCTCCAGCCGAGGGCCGCGAGCAGTAAACCGCCAAAGCCGAGCAGCGAACCGCGCCGAGTGAGCTTCGCGTCGTTCATGGCGTCACGCTAACGCGACCGGGTGAGAGCGAGCTAAGAATCCGGCAGCGGCACTAACCTCCCCGCGTGAAGCTGATCGCGGCCGGGCGGGCCTCGGAGATCCTCGATCTCGGCGACGGCCGCGTCCTGCGCCGCTTCAAGGCCGGCGGCGATTCGGAGCGCGAGGCCCTCGTGATGCGGCACGCCCTCGCCGCCGGGTATCCGGCTCCGCGGGTGCTCGAGGTTCTCCCGGACGGGCTGGTGCTCGAGCGAATCGAGGGCCCGACGATGCTCGACGTCTTCTTGCGGAAGCCGTGGGCGTTCCGGCGGCTGGCCTCGGTTCTCGCCGGCCTGCATTCGCAACTCCACGAGATCGCCGCGCCGCCCAGGTTGCCGAGCGTCGGGTCCGACGACCGCTTGCTCCACCTCGACCTGCATCCGGAGAACGTGATTCTCTCGCCGGGCGGGCCTGTCGTGATCGACTGGGCCAATGCCCGGCGGGGCGAGCCGGCGCTCGACCTCGCGCTCGTCTGGGTGATCGGCGCGACGAGCGCCGCCGGCCTCCAGATGAGGCTTTTCCTGCGGCACTTCCTATCCCACTTCGACCGCGCCGAGATCGTGCCGGCGCTTCCGGCCGCAGCGGAATACCGGATGGCGGACGTCAACGTGACCGACGCGGAGCGCGCGGCGGTCCAGCGGTTCGTGGATCAGATCGCCGTCGGGTGGCGCGGCTCGTAGAGCATCAGTTCCGTCCCGCCCGGAAGCAGCATCGTGACCGTGATCCCGAAGTCTTCGTCCTGCGGCTCGCCTTGGAACTCGATTCCCTTCGCGCGCAGCTCGGCCATCGTTGTCTCGAGGTCGTCGCACATGAGGCTCAGCTTGTGTCGCCCGGGGTCATTCGGATGGACACCGAGCTCCGCCGGGGGCAGCTTGAAGATCAGCCAGCCGTCCCCGGCGTCGACATGGTCCCAGCCGAAGACATCGCGGAAGATCGCCCGCAGCGCTTCCGGCTCGGACGTGTAGACGAGGCCATGGACGCCCGTTACCGCCATTTCACGAGGCTAGCGAAACTCGGCGCAAGGATGTCGCGCGCGCTGCATTTATATAGAGGGGCTCCCGCTTTCGTCGTCGTCTGCGCGGGAGCCCTCTGTAGGTGAGGCGGCGCCGGGCGGCGGTGCTGCCTCACCTAGTAGGAGACTTTGACGAAACGCCGAGCGAAGCGGGTGACGCCAACGCCCGTAGCCATGACGCCCGCTGTCGCGAGGGCCAGCAGGTTCGTCGTCACGCAAGTTCGGCAGGCGTTGCAGCAGACGGCGGCGGTAGGGGCGCTCTCGCCGTACTTTCCGGCGGCCTGGGCGAGCTTCCCTGTCCAAATCTGCTTCACAACCGAACTGTAGCGGCGTCACTCCCAGGGGGAGATGTTCTCTAGGTGTTCCGTCGAGAACGTAGCGACGAAGCCGCAGTGTTTGCACGTGACGGGCAGGACGGCCTTACCGTCCATGCCGCCTTCAAGCTCAGGGTGGCCTATCGGCGTCCCTGGATAGACCAGGAGCGTCCGGCTCGATGATCGTGGGCACCCGGCACGGGCCGCTCCGCCTACCGCCTAGTCCTCCTCCACGAGAGGAAAGCCGCGAGCATCGGCGAGTTCCCGGGCCTCTGCCTGAGTCAGCGGTTCATCGACTATGTCGGTCCTTGGATCGTCGCCGAAATATTCGATGAGGACGGCGCCTACAGGCGTTCCGTCAGGCCTCGTCTCGATCAACTTGAAGACGACTCGACCGCCCTGCTCCATGGCCCGCGTTTCGCTCGCGTTTCGCCAATCCCTCCTAGTAGCCCCTACGTCTCGATCGGCTGGTTCCAGATCTGCACGACGGGCTGCTCCCGCTCGCAGCCGAGCATGCTCAGAGCGGCGGGGCTCAGAGCGAAGAGACGCCCTTCGCTCGGCGCCAGGCCGAGCCAGCGCGCGGTCAGGGCGCGGAGGAAATGCCCGTGGGAGAAGATCAGCACGTCCCCGGTGGCCGCACGAACCTCTTCGAGGACCCGGTCGGTGCGGACGCCCACCTGCTCGGGCGACTCGCCCCCCGGCGCGCCGTCCCGCCAGAGCGTCCAGTCCGGCGCCTTGCGTCGGATGGCGACCGTGGTCCGGCCTTCGTACTCCCCGTAGTCCCA
>Ga0137372_10006093_pt1 | contig 11704 bp, 8 predicted proteins | sample SagtaG_6_FD_104911 | JGI IMG/M metagenome (GOLD analysis project Ga0137372, IMG submission 104911) | Vadose zone soil microbial communities from Sagehorn Ranch, Mendocino, California, USA - Sage1_R_60_16 metaG | ecosystem: Environmental > Terrestrial > Soil > Vadose zone | place: USA: California...
AAACCCGTGGTTGCTGTACGCAAAGGCGGAACCAGGCTCGACCACCAGCCGGAGACCACCGTGGTAGTACTCTGCGAGCGAGGGCATCGGTTCTCCAACCTTCACGCTGGGATGGCGGGACGGGCGCCGAATGGGCCCCAGCCAGGATGGAGCAGATCGGAGGCGTAAACCACCTCGGGGATCCCGGCGGTGTGGGTCAGCAGATGCCGCACGGTCGCAGGCCGGAAGGTGGCCCTGGCGGGGATCAGCTTGTAGGCGCGCAGGTAGTCGTTGGCTGGGGCATCGAGGTCGATGAGCCCCTGCTCCCACAACTGCATTACCGCGATCGCCGTGAAGGTCTTGGTGATGGAGGCGATGCGAAAGACGGTGTCCTCGGTGATGGGTGTGTTCGACTCGATGTTCGCGAGCCCGTGTCCGTAGAAGAACTCCAAGGATCCATTGCGGACCACCCCCACCGCCAGACCGACGGCTGGCCGGCGGTTGAGGATCTCGTTGACCTTCGCCTTCATCTCGAACGCATCGACCACGCCCGAGGCCTCGCTGCTACGCACCTCGCCAGAGCGTGTCTTGACCACTGGATTCTTATCAACTGTACTCATTGTATACCTCCTTCAAAGTGTGTGGCTCGTCGCGGAGCTCCATTAGTGGACATGGAAAGCACCGAAAAGGCTCTTGCGTTCCGCTCTCATGGCAGGGCAGTACGCGTGGCCTCCACCGTCTGCGTTGATGCGCCTTCCGCTCCCGCCGGCTTCGACGCGATCGTAGAGTCATCGAGACCGTAGCCGCTTTCGATCAGCTCTTTCAAGCGTTGGATGAAGCGTGCGGCGGGGGCGCCATCGACGATGTCGTGATCCACGCTAATCGTCAGGCTCAGATACTCCCGGACGGCCATGTGCCCGTCCACGACCACCGGCTTCTCGCCAATACCTCCCACCGTCACTATGAGTGTCGTCGCCGGAGCGGGAGGAATGCCCCAGCCGGCCCCGGTCCCGAACATGCCCACGGCCGAGATTTCAACCGTCCCCATGGTCTGCTTCCACAGCCGTGGACGCCTTCTCCCAATCAAGGCGAAGGCCCAGAGGAAGGGTCTAGAGAGCACGGTTGGCAAGAACAAGAGCGGGAACCGCTTCCGGACGTTTCTCACATCCGCTCCTTGGGCCGCCCGGATCTCGTCGTGCAGTTCGCGGAAGGTCTTGCGGTTCGCGGCACGGATAATGGAGGGAATGATGTATTTCTGGCCGGCCACGTCACGCTCAATATCGGTCAACACGTCCACCTCCTCAAACAGGATGAGGCGCTTGCTGCCAAAGCGTATGGCCTGCACGGCTTTGTGCTCATCGACGGCTTTCGCCAGGCAGGCAATGATGAACGCCGTGAACGACAGGGACTCCCCGGTTTTCGCTTGATGGTCCCTTAGGTGAGCGCGTGCCCTGGTCACATCGACTTCGAGCAAGCCATGGATCATGGGCTTGTGGTGGGTTGAACGAAATGCGGCCACCATCCACCGCCGGTACTTCGGATACGGGACCACCTGGTAATCGGCGTGCTGCTGTTTCATGGTCTCACTCCCTCCCTCCGATGGGACAGGACGTTTGGTACATACTCGATACACGTGTGCTTGAGCGTAGCGAAGCATCGGCACGCTCCACTTCCTCCCCTCGTCATGCCCATCATCCTCTGGTGCAGACCTTTCCAGTACGGAGTGTAATGCATGGACATCACGAGGACATCACAAACGTGGACTTCACGCTCACAGAGCCTTCACAAATGATCGGGGGTCAGGGTCAGGGGAGGGTGGCGAACTGTGGCTTGCACCTCTGCGCAAGCCCCTTCGAGGCGAGGGAAGCTTCGATCACACCTTTGTGCTGATTGCGGGTTCGCAGGTTTCCACTAAGCGGGAAAGTCGCAACAACAAGTGATGCTCACACTAGGTGTCAAGCATCCCTGAGGTCAGTTTCCTCCACGTTTGCTCCCGCTCTCGCAGGAGCGTGGGTGGAGCACTTGCTACAGCAGCAGAGATCAACAGTCTCGCCTCCAAAGAAGGTTCAAAGGAAAGTCCTGGGTGGTTAGAACTCGTCAGTGGGGTCGTTGCCGCAGAGTACGGCCTAACCGGCCCTCTCATCCCGACCCTACTTTACTTCCCAAAAAACCTCTGCGTAAAGGTCGCTATAAAGCTGATCTCGATCGCCAAGCCTACCACGGCTTCAAGGGCTGCCAACACAGTAATAGGATCGTCCGCTACAATCCTGGCGGGGAAAAGGCCGCGGCCATGGAATGAGGTCGTGCTAAAGACAAGTGCACCTAGCGGTGACAGTCCTGGTCCTACCGTTTGTCCGAGAAAATAGTAGACCGCGGCGAAGCAGAAAATCACCAGGAGATACGCTATGAGGCTGCGCAAAGGTTTATACCCATAGCCCGCCAACAAGTCGAGGAAGGTGGAAAATAGGAAGGCTGCCAGTTTCCTTTGTTGCCACAGTACTTTTTTTTGCAGCAATTGCGCGCGGTAGGCAAAGCGGGCTGCCTCCTCGTTTAACCCCTGCTGTTGTAAGGCAACAGCGAGTTGGCGATTCGCGCGCACCGCCTCGCGATACTCGTGAATACGCGTTTCTTTCTCTTTCTCATTGCCCTCTTCATCTCGTACTCTTCGAGCCCTGATTTCATCACCCAGCATCTTCACCGGAGCCCAATCTACAACTCCCAGGTTCACGCCTTCCCAATGAACGTCGGCCAGCAGCACAAAGCCTTGCTCATCATCGCCCAGGGAAGTGTTTCGCAGATCGGTCGTGCTATCAAAAAAAGCGGCTCGCAGATTGGCTGGCGGCAACATATTAATACTACTCTCATTTTGCCGGGCTCCCTGTTTCCTGGGAAAGAGAAATTTGCCCTCAAGATGGGCATTGCGCAGAGAAGCTCCCTCTAAATGAGCCTTGCGCAGAGAAGCCCCTTCCAGGTGTGCCATGTAGAGATCGGCTCTTGACAGGTAGGCCATATAGAGTTCTGCCCCCTCCAGATGGGCCCAGCTTAAGATAGCCCCTTCCAGGTGTACAGCCGCCATCTCACGCCGCTCCGGCGTTCTATTTCGCTCCTGCCAGCTGAGCCCCCCCAGCATGTGTGCCAGTGGCAGGTGGCGCAGATCTGCGCCGCGCAGATCCGCCCCGCGCAGATCTATTCCTGCACGAGCGAACTGTCGGAACTCGTGCCAATCGACGGGGCCGCGCCCATTCATATGGGTTGCCAGCAGCCACTCAACGTCGGCACGATTCAATTTGATATCCTTGAAAGGATAGATGCCCTGCTCCAGGTCCGGTTTGATAGCACGACGTTCAGCCAGGTACGCCTGGCGTTCGGGGTCAATCTCAGGTTCAGTGCGCCAGGGTTGCCCCCGTTCCCTCCAGTAACTATGCCAGGCATCACGGTCTTGCGTATCTGGACGTTGCGGTGATGATACCTTGTTCATCTCAATGCCTCACCTGTAACTGTAACTCAAGTCACAATCGGGGCTACTTTAACGAAAGTATCATACATACATCTCACAGTTACATCACAACTTCCGTTGTACTGTTACAAATTTGTCACATATTCCTCGGATATTCCATCTACGCAATAACCCGGGCAACCAATGCCTCAATAGCCTATCAAGGAATAAGCCTTGCAGTCGCCATCCTGCTTCATGCTCTCATCTTCGTCTACATCCGTCGCAACATCCGCAAACTCTAGGAGAAGCTCTTGGTTGTGGGTTTTGCTGCCTGCGATAGAAAGCCCACAACTAAGAAAAGCGTTTGCGAACTACCGCACGTAGCGAGGAGTCAAAAAGAAATGAACAGCTTACACAAATGACAGGATGTTCACTTGAAAGCCTATCCTGATTATGGTAGAACCAGGATTGAGCGCGGCAAGATTCGCCGTCAGCTGGATATTGCGGCCGGTGGGCCCATCCACAATGGTATCTACACTATCGACAGCCCAACCAACAGGCCGCTCAGGCGAAGCCGCAATTGCCGTAGGGAAGGCGATCACCGTCGAGTCATAAAAATTTCCGATATCCAGCGCCGGGGCGTTGGGATCGGTCTGGCCTTCGTTGGGTACGAGGAACGTGACCGTATCGCGGTTGAAGTCATTGAGCGGGCCATGGAAATTGACAATTGCCACTCCACAGACCAGGAACAATGTATTCGCGCCCGCTGGGCCGGTTACACCAACCTGTAATACTTCTACATTATCAAAACCAACAACACTAACTGCCATGAAAAACCTCCCTGGTTCCACGAACCATCCAGGCAAAAGTAGCCTGGCTTAATATCACAAAACGTACCGACAGGGGCTCAGGCCAGTAGATCTTGTGCTGATCTGCAATGGGAGAATGGCCCCGTTGATGAACGGGAGCAACATCAAGAGGCAGCCTGTAGCCCGGAATACCTATTCACCTGATAGATGAACTGATAGATAAACGAAGAGGGAAACACTTTTTAGCAGACAGGATTGCGCGGTTGTGCCTCATCCTTGATAAGCAAAGATGGCGCTGGCCCGAGACCCTGTTAAGCGTTTCAACATCACCATCCACGTCCAGTAAGGACCCGATGCATCACATCCCCGTATATAGTAGGGTTGACCCTTGTGGTCAACCTGGCCTCCACGCTCAACCTGGCAACTTCCACCAACTCCTCACCAACCCAAGCAAGAAAAACATACTCTTTGCCAGCCGCGAACGCCGGTACTGAAGAGGAGTGGGAGGTACCATAAGATTGAACACAAAAGGCCGCTCAACTCTCGTGAGTTCTATCACCGCGATAGCTCGAGCTGCACTCCAGAAATTATCATACCTCACGTCACCCAGTTCCTCTGCTTGAGCCTCCACCCACAGTTGACGCGGGTTGCTCCACCTTGGCTCCATTGCGACATATTTCAAGAAGCTCACCGCCAGCGCTTCACGCGGAATACCATAGCTTGTCACCAGCAGTTCCAGGTAGTCACTGCTGAACTGGATGTACCACCCGCCATCAGTCAACCTACCAAAGGGAACCGTCAGCAGCGCATGCCCTCCCGGAGCCAACAAATCATAAATCTTAGCAATAGCTTTCAGCGGAGCTTCAAAATCGCTAGCCTGTTTTTGCATGCCGTATTTCCCCGTCGGAGAACAGTGCTGCCCCACATGTTCAACCGTCGAGATAGAGACAATCGTCTGATATTTCTCTTCCGCGTCAAGCTCCATAATATCGATATTCGTGATGCCAGGCCCCTCTTCAAACTTATCAACGATACGCCGGTGGCGAATACCAAGAATGTCACTCAAGGTATTTTCGTAATGCTGGAGCGTATTGCCGATCTCCAGTATCTTCTCCTTGCTCTCCTGCCTGGCCAGGAAATCAAACGCGATAGACACCTCCACCGCTCGTTCCGCGCGATTATTGAAATGAATGCGATTATACAGCAGTTTTTTCCCACACAATGTAAATTCTCTACTCCAGCTGACAGGAGTTTGTGCCATTATTCCTCTCCTCATAATGCTCGATTTGCAAAAGAGATCTGTCTTTCAAATCATCAATATGATTGGGTGCTAAATATCGTAGCTTCATCTTAATAGCAGATTATACCATGCGTTGCTGTGCTAAAATCATACACCTGCCACAAAAGTGATATACTCATTCTTACATAGCGAGTTTTGACTAGCAATACCGTTGAGTTCAGCATTATGAAGAAGTCAATAATAGTGAGTCGCACCCTACGGCTGCTCTTTGTCGCTCTCTTGCTGGCACTCTTTGTGCTGGTATCGCCCCCTTCTTTTGTAACCGGAGTGACATTTACATCGCCGGCAGGTGTTTCAGTGCTGGTGACATCCGGGGGAGCATATAGCATTAGGGCGCTATCTCCCGCCTGGACATTTGGCGGTAACATCGGCAAGAGCCTCGCCAACACGACGGTTCATGCGGGTAAGGACCATATCGGCAGTTACCAGGAGATTACCTTCACTTACCAGGCTTCCACGGCCAGGAGTGGCGCTATCCGGGTATACGATAGTAAGCCAGTAGTGTTATTCACCGATACCTACCTGTCGGCTGGCAGCAATAGTAACCCCTTTCCACGCCTGACACAGTACCCTCTCCATCTTCAACACCTCACCTACTCAGGTACGTTTGCGCATTATTCTTTTCGCACTATGGGCTACGACAGCCCCTGGCTATTTTTTGATACACGAGGGAATAGCTTTATGCTCTCCCCTGCCGCCAACTTTATGCTGGCAAGTACTCAACGAGAGCCTGACGGCTCAATTACCAGTGGCATTAGTGCAGCCATACCGCTACTGCCACAAGGATTTACACAGAGGACGTTCCTGGTGATAGGAAGCGGCATCAACGCGACCTTTGAGACGTGGGGGCACGCAATGACTGATCTACAAGGAAAAGACAGGCCTGCAAACGATGCGAATATCCCTCTTGACTTCCTTGGTTACTGGACGGACGCTGGCGCTACCTACTATTACAGCTTTGACCCTACTAAAGGATATACCGGGACGTTGCTGGCAGTGAGAGATGCCTTTCACCGTCTGGGCATTCCTCTTGGGTACATGGAACTCGATAGCTGGTGGTATCCAAAGGGACTTTCTGCGAGCTGGCAGGGGGATACACTGGGCGATAAAGGGGGAATCTACACCTATACCGCCGATCCGACTCTCTTTCCCCAGGGTCTGAAGGGCTTTCACCAAAAGCTGAGCCTGCCTCTGGGGACGCATGCCAGGTGGATTGATCCGCTGAGTCCATATCGTGCGGAATATTCGATGTCGCGTAACATCATCACTGATGTTCGTTATTGGAATGCCATTGCCGCTAACCTCGAAAATGAGGGGGTCATTATCTATGAGCAGGATTGGCTCAATCACAATGCGCTTCCCGCGACAAACCTGAATGACCCACAAGCCTTTCTGAACAATATGGCCAGCGCGATGGCAACATATGGTATCGCTATCCAATACTGCATGGCACTCCCTCGCCATTTTCTCCAGAGCACCGAGTATAACAATGTGACAACTATACGTGTGAGCAACGACCACTTCACAAGAGCTCGATGGGACGAATTTTTGTACGCATCTCGCCTTGCAGGTTCACTCGGAGTCTGGCCGTCGTCAGACGTGTTTATGAGTACCGAGAAATACAACCTGCTTCTCGCAACGCTTTCGGCGGGGATAGTAGGCGTAGGCGACCCAATCGGGAAGATCAACAAACGCAATTTGTTGCACTCCGTCCGTGCAGATGGGGTGATCGTTAAGCCTGACACCCCGGTAGTGCCCGTCGATGATCTCTATATCCAGGACGCAAAAGGGCTGCATAGCCCCATGGTTGCCGCGACGTACACTGATCATAGTGGGATGAAAGCCTATTATGTCTTTGCTTACCGGCGCGGAAAACAGACAACAGTGACGTTGAAACCTACCTCTCTCGGCTTAGTGGGCAAGGCGTATGTCTACAATTTCTTCACTGGCCGCGGCAAGGTTGTTGCGGCAGGCAGTGCCTATAGCAACAGAGTGACTAACGCATCATACTATATTGTTGCGCCAATTGGACCTTCTGGCATTGCTTTTTTAGGAGATAAGGGTAAATTCGTTTCGTTAGGCAAAAAACGGATCACTCAATTGCGAGACGATGGGAACATAGAGGCGACTATTGCATTTGCCAGGGGTGAGACGACTTTGAAAATGCATGGGTATGCACCCTCGATGCCGGTGATCGCTGCCGCGCAAGGCACGGTACGCTCGCTTGTTTATCATAGCTCGACGCATCTCTTTAGTTTTATCGTTTCACCGGGGAATGATAGCTCCTCCGCGGTAATAACAATCTCTCCTGATCTTTCTGGTACATAAAAAGGGGGAGTGTTTCGGGGGATACCCATTCCCGAAGATGTTTATTGCTGTGGTTCTGATTCACCCTCTTTACCCTTGTCCAATTCAATGGGCGCGTCCATGCGTGGTAGATAAAAACTGAACACGGAGCCTTCCCTGGGGATACTCTGCTGTAACCATAATTTGCCGCCCATCGCTTCAATGTAGCGGCGACAGATAAAGAGTCCCAGCCCAGATCCACGTACCGGCGTTGTCAAAGAACGGGTCGCGCGTACAAATTTCTCAAAGATTTTCTGCTGATCTTCCGGATCGATCCCTTCCCCTTCATCATAAACCTGCACTAACACCACAGGCAGGCGAGGATTCGCCTCGACATCGAGCTGGTCTTCAGGCAGACCTATTTGTGAAAGGGTGGTTGCGCCCGCGATGACCTCTATCCTCCCATCCCCTGGTGAGTATTTAGCGGCGTTATCTAGCAGGTTTGATATCACCTGGCGCACGCGCAGTGGGTCACCACTGACCCAGAGATCAGGGTTAACCTGGGTCATAATCTTCTGTTCAATATTCACGCTGAGCAGACTGACCGCCATCTCTACCGCCGCGTGCAACTGCACCGGGCCGATTTGCAAATCAAGTTTCTTATCGATCGTGCCGATCTTTGCTGCTTCGGTCATGCTGCTTACCAGGTCAGTCAGTTGTTGCGCGGCGCCAGCTATCTTTGTAGCGAAACGCGTGATCTGCTGTGGATTGATGCGATTGCTCTGTCTCTTGAGCATGGTCGAATAGCCACTGATAGCGCTCAGTGGCGTACGTAGCTCGTGGGATGCGGTCACCAGGAATTCATCTTTGAGCTTATCCAGTTGTTGTTGTTCTGCGTAGGCTTCCTGAATCTCTTCAAAAAGCTGCGCATTGCGAATGGCGCTGGCCGCCTGCGCGCTGAGAGCCATTAGCATCCCAATCTCGCTTGGACGGAAGTTGCGCACCTGTTCCGGCGAATGCACTCCCAAAATGCCCACAAGTTCTGCCTGGTACAACACCGGAACCATCAGCATTTTCTTGATACCTGTTTCAAGCAGGAAAATGGCTCCCCACTCATCGCTTTCTTTCGCAAGTTCCTCCGCCATTGTTTCATCGAGGTAGAAGAAACCCGTCTCCACATGGTACTCCAGGGAAGAACCCTTAAAAGGAATGTGTATTTTTGCAAACAGTTCATCATCATACGAATCTTCATCGTGTGTGGGCACCTGGTCATCGGGATCATGCCAGTTGATCTGCTGTTTTTGCGCTTCGTAGGCAGCCAGAACTATCAAATGCTCCCGTTCAGCGGTACATTGGAAAAAGATACTCATCTCTGCCTGCACCAGCTTGGCCGCAGATTCAACAAATTTGTGCACGATGTCGTTCACATTGAGGACACTACTCACACTGATAGTCTGCAAGGCGCTATTCATCGCGGCCAGCATTTCCTCCCGTTGCTTCGCATCACGCAGTGACTGATAGGCGCGGTCGTAGAGTTTGGCATTCTCTATACTCACCGTAATAATCTGTACCATCGTCTCCAGGACCTGTATCTCTTCAGCGTGGTAGGCATTGGGATGCATACTGGTAATGCAGAGTGAGCCGATGACACGATTAAACATTTTCATTGGCAAGAGCAAAAATGAACCGGCTTTGTGCTGGTCGCCCCATGTGCCAGTCAAGAGTTCGTCATATTTACCCTGTTCGTAATGAGTGAGGTCGAGCGACAACATTTCCTTTTCGTCGTGGGCAACCTTCCACCAGGCGGGCCGCTCTTCCGGGTCAATCACAAGGGGTTGTTCAGTCAGACCCTCTACACGGTTCCCATTCTCGATAGCAAAGATATCATAAATCTTCCTGGTGTCCCGGTCATAGAGGGTAATTAACATCGAGGAGACATCTACGACCTTTGTGGTGAATTGATAGATATCATCTACCAGTTTTGCCAGCTTTACCGTCGAGGGGAAGGCAGTGCTGATATTCTGCAATTGTTTTAAGTACTCGCTTGAACGCAGTTGCCGGCGACGCAATTGCTCATTCTGTAAGAAGAGCGTTATCCGTTCGGCGCATTCTCGAGCCTCGGAACGCTGTTTCTGCTGGAATACAGTTCCCACAGTAGTGTGGTAAAGAACGATCACGCCCGTTACCCTGGTTTGCTTTTTCCTGCCTCGTACCTCATCAACAAGGGTAGGCTCCAGCATCGGCACAGCCAGATACCACGTGGGCGCAACATCTATTTTGAGTGTTGCCTGGTCGCCTGTATAAAAATAGGAGAGATAATCGTCATGGCGCATAATGTGCGTCTCGTTTTTGTACCAGACATACCCAATCAGGTCCATTCCCGGGCGATAGCTGGTGCCAACGGGGAAAAGATCGTTTTGCTGCGGCGTTATCGCCTCTACATCCTCCAATGAGATTGACTGCGGAGGACGTTTCAAACGCCCACTTGCCGATGAAGACGGGTCCGCCAGGTTCACAGTAATATACCGGTCACGCGTATGTACGCTATCGGTGTTTCCTCCAATACGGCCAGGCTCTGTTGCTATGGAGTTGCTGGTGCGCAAGCGCAGGTGCAGCTTTATTTCCATCTGATCGATTTTCTCGTCATGTAGCGCAATGCAAGCGCCATTACAGCCAAATTGCGCTATCATCTGCACTAAAAGATGCTTGAGCAACGGCATGGTAACGTCTTGATCTGGCTGTGATTCCTGCTCTCCCCAAATCGCAGTAGACATGAACCTAGTTCTCCTCACTTCTCTCGTAGAAAAGTTGGGGCAATAGAGTACCAACCCCTACGGGAAGCGCAGGGTAATAAGGCAGGCAAATCCTACAAAAAAGACTCGACAGAAATGTCAAAATTTCTTGCAGAGTAGCATATCACAGGCGTGTATTATATTCAACTGCCATTGCAGAGGTTTTCGGCTTCCGGAGAACCAGTAGTTGATTTATTTCGCCACAGCGACTACAATAATGATACAGAAATGAGAAAAGCAACCCTGAGGTTGCTTCACCATACTACCTTATTGGTTAACTCCTCGAAAGGAGCCTTGTAGCGTGACGAATACCGTACAGTTTAGAACGATCTTATGGGGTGCAATCCTTACCATCCTCTGGGTCTGCTGCTTTCTTTTGATTAAGCCAACACTGGCGATAGACTTCGGCGGTGGCATCCTCCTCAACTTGAGATTGCTGGTAGTGACACTCGGTCTGCTCATCATCGTACTCTATCATATTTTCGACCGGCCCAATGCTGAAACAACCAAACTTAGCCTGACCACGGCACTGACAATCGTCTGGCTGGCTTTGATTATTTTTTACCCATTCAAAGCCCCGGATAATCAAGAATATTCTGGCGCGGTTGCCTTCTTTACGCTTATTGGCGGCCTGGCAGTCTCCCTATTATGGGTACGCTTCTTTGCAGACGAAATCGTGTAAACTATATATCAGGGATAGATGGGCGCCGGGTTGCGCCCATTATTTTTTTCTGAACCCCTACCCTTGCATAGAATGGACGGCGACATGGCGCAAAAGGAAACCCGACCAAAAAATGTACCTACCTCCTCTCCCTCTGGCCACCCAACTCACCCATCCCCTCCTGAAGCGAGTGTTGAACACGATGAGTTGCAACCCCAGGTAGATAATCAGGCATCCGCTGGGCAGAAAGAACAGGCAAATAAGTGGGCAGTAATGGCTATTATCGCCATCGGTGTCTTTATGGCAACCCTCGATACGTCAATAGTCAATATTAGCCTGCCCACTATTGCCCGCTACTTTGGCGTACCCTTGAATGGGGCCGTGGAATGGGTGATTATCGCCTATCTCGTCGTGATTGCTGGAGTACTGCTGACAACTGGT
>Ga0137372_10006094_pt1 | contig 11703 bp, 11 predicted proteins | sample SagtaG_6_FD_104911 | JGI IMG/M metagenome (GOLD analysis project Ga0137372, IMG submission 104911) | Vadose zone soil microbial communities from Sagehorn Ranch, Mendocino, California, USA - Sage1_R_60_16 metaG | ecosystem: Environmental > Terrestrial > Soil > Vadose zone | place: USA...
CTGCGTCCGGAGGCCGAGCTTCCCGGACCTCCGACGACGCGGATCGTCGCCGGTCTCGACGAGTTCACCGTCGGCATCTGGGGCTCCGACAACGGGGCGATGCAGCTGGTCGTGGCGCCGCTGGCCGTGGACCGCCGCTTCCGAACGCTCAGGTATCCCGAGGCGTTCGCCGCGGTGCTGCGCGCCACCCCGACCTACGCCGCGTGGCTCGACGTCATGGACCCGATCACCCGCGTCTTTCCGATGGCCGGGCTGCACAACACGCTGCGGCGGCTCGTCGCCGGCGGCGCTCCGGTGGTCACGGGTCTGCACGCCATCGGCGACTCCGTGTGCACGACCAACCCCACGTTCGGCCGCGGCCTGGCCCTCGCCCTGTCGGGCGCCGCGAGCCTGGTCGACACGATCGCCGAGCACGGGGACGACTGGACCGCGCAGGCGCTGACGCTGGACGACTTCGTGGTCGACCACGTGGCCCCCTTCTACGAGGACCAGTCCGTCATGGACCGGGTCCGGCTGGCGTCGCTCCGGCACACGATCTTCGACGATCCCGCGCCGAGGCCGGCGCCCGTCCGCGCCGATCGGATCACGTATGGGGAGCTGCGTGCGGCGGCGCCGCTCGACCCGACCGTGTTCCGCGCGCGGGCGATGCACATGGGGATGATCTGCCGACCCGACGAGATCTATTCGGACCCGCGGGTCGTCGCGTGCACGCGCGAGGTCCTCCGGCGCCATCCGGACGGGGCGCCGCAGATGGCGCAGCCCACTCGCGAGCAGCTGCTCGAAGCGCTCGCGACCGCGCCGTCCCGGCCCCGGTAGCCGCGGGCCGCGGGCCGCGGCCCGATGTTCACAGCGGAATCCCAGGCCGGTCCCAGGAGCGCCTGAGCCGGGGCGGCGATCGTGGTGGCCATGGATGTCACCGCTCTTCCTCAGGGGGAGCCGCGATCGCCGGCCCCGGTGGTCGACATCGTCGTCCCCGTTCACAACGAGCAGGCCGACCTGGCGAGGAGCGTCCGGCGTCTCGAGCGCTACCTCCGCGACCGCTTCCCGTTCCCGGCCGTCATCACGATCGCGGACAACGCGAGCACCGACGGCACGTGGGCCATCGCGCGGACGCTGGAGCGGGAGCTGTGCGGCGTCCGGGCCATCCGCCTGCCGCGCAGGGGCCGGGGCGGGGCGCTGGCGACCGCCTGGCTGGCCAGCGAGGCGCCCGTCGTGGCGTACATGGACGTCGACCTCTCCACCGACCTCGACGCGCTGCTGCCGCTGGTGGCGCCGCTCGTCTCCGGGCACAGCGACGTCTCGATCGGCAGCCGCCTCTCCCCGGGCTCCCGCGTGGTGCGGGGCGCCAGGCGGGAGGTCATCTCCCGCTCGTACAACCTGCTGCTGCACCTGGCGCTGCACCCTGGCCGGGTCCGGCGTGCTGCCGGACTGGGTCTGCTGCGTCCACTGCTGGCCGTCCCACCAGCGTTGCTGCTGGGCGCCGGACGGGTCTGGGTACCACCCAGGCGGAGATGCGGGCTGCATGACGCCGACCCTATCGGCGCTCCGTTGCCGCCGGTCCGCCGGAGGGCAGGTCTGCCCACCCGGGCAGTCCGGCGAGGGTGACGGCGGCGGCGGCGCGGGCTGCGGGGTGCAGGTCGAGGCGGGTGCGCCGGTCGAGCACGTCCTCGGGCAGCAGCGCCCCCTCGTGCCGCTGCGCGAACAGCGCCTCGGCCAGGGTGACCGCGGCGCCGGGTGCCAGCGGGGTTTCCGGGCCGGCGGCCACCCCGAGGGCCTCGGTGCCGTAGCGGGTGACCAGCCTTGCGGGGGCGTCCAGGCGGGCCAGCACCGGGCGCGGGGCGGCGCCGACCAGGGGCAGCCGGCGGGTGCGGCACGGGCGGGCGGCCAGGCCGGCCTGGCGGAGGGCGGCGTCCACGGTGTCCTCGGCCATCCGGCGGTAGACGGTGTAGTAGCCCTCCTCGTAGTGCGAGCAGGAGGTGAACGCCATGACCAGGTCACGCCCGGCCGCACCGAGCGCAGGGGTGGTGCGGGTACGTCCGACGGGCGAGAGGTGACCCTGCGCGCGGAAGCGGTAGAAATAGTCCGAGTCAGGGTTGAGCCCACCGGCAACGACGTGCACCGAGTGGGCATTCGCGTACGACGCTGTGACGGTGCCGGACGCAACGAGTGTGCTGAAGGTGTCCGTGGTGGACACCTGCCAGTCGACGGTCACGTCGGCGTTCGCCATACCGCCCTGACCGTCGGCGTTGAGGGGTGACGGAGCCAGCCGGGTCCACAGGACGACGCTGTTCGCGTCCGGTTCTCCGGACGCGATGCCCAACTGGAACGGGTACGGGACTGCCGCGGTCGCGGCGATCACGGTCGAACGGACCGGCAACGCGGTGACACCGGCCGCGGCAAGTCCACCAAGGACAAGGGTTCTGCGACTGATTGGGCTCATGGGCCTCACCTTCACGGGTACTCAGGGCGGCACGCTCCCCGGATGAGTGAAGCTGAGCGTGACATCCGGAGAACCTTGAGTGTTCGTGGTGCTAGGTGCCCATAGTGGCGCAAGTTGTGTAACTTTCTTACGGTTCAGCTGAGCACAAGCGTGAGCAAAACCGCGGCAGGAACGCCTTCGAGCAGCGTGTTGAGCCACAACCTCCGCTCCGTCGCGAGCAGGACGAGGGCCAGGAAGACATGCTGTCCGGCGGTGAACGCGACCAGCGCCTCCCCCTGTGGAACGTGCCCGGACCGCGCGAGTACGACGCCGATCGCCAGCGCGATGCCGGTCGTCAGGTTGTAGAAGCCGAGGTTCACGATCCACAGCCGGACCGCGTCGAAGTCCCGGCGCTCGAGCAGGAAGAGCGGGTAGAGCCGCGGATGGCGGTAGAGGAACGACTCCATCAACCACACCGAGGCGAGCAGCACCGCGATGATCACGGCCAGCCACTCAGTCGCCGTACTCATGACCGCACCTGCGCGAGGGTGACACCGTGACGGCTCGAGATCTCGCCCAGCGCCGCAAAGTCCGTCGGGTCGGCGGTCGCCAGCTCGGCGAAGAACGCGCCCATCCGGGCGGTCTGGCTGATCGCGAGGAACTTCGCGGACGGCGTCAGTACGGAGAACGTGTTGAGTGTCCCGGCCGGGATGCTGATCGACGATCCGGGTCCGAGGTCGTAGCCCTGGTCGCCGGCCTGCACCAGGATCCGGCCCTGCAGCACGTAGAACGCCTTGCTCCAGGACTCGCGGTGCGGCGGCGCGGCCGGACCCCGCGGCGCGTCGATCTCGAAGATCTCGTACTGCGCTCCGGTGTGCTCGCCACCGACCTTGACCGTGACGGTCGCGTCCGGGGCGGCGTACTCCGCACCCGTTCCGGCTGTGCTCAGGTGCACCGATTCCCTCATGACGACCTCCCGCTTGTGGTTGTGACCCCGACGGTAGAAAGGGGCGGGAGACGTCTCCATCCCGTGCGGCTGGGCTCGTGCGGCGCTCGGATTCCCCACATTTCAGGGATAGGCGGGCGTTTGGGTGCGGCGCATACTGAGCCCATGTGGGAGGGCCGGGCGCGGGCTGCGCGCCGCGACATCGCGGCACTGGCGACGTCGGGACTGGGCGTCGCCAAGCTGCACGAAGCCGCGATCGAGGTGGTCGAGCAGGTCATCGGGAGCGACCTGACCTGCTGGGCCGCGATGGATCCCGGCACGCTGGTGATCAGCTCGATGACCAGCGGCCGCGAGCGCATCCCATCGCAGTACGAGCCGCTGCTGGCCGAGACTGAGTACGCCGCGAACGTGCCGAACTCCTTCGCCGCGCTGGCGCAGCGGCCGTACCCCGTGGCGCGACTGACCGATCTGCCGTACCGCGAGGTGATCGGGCACCGCCGGCTGAACGAGATCTGGCGGCCGCTCGGCATCGACCACGAGGTGCGGGCGGCGTTCACCGTCGACGGAGACTGCTGGGGTGCCGCCGGGCTCGTCCGGGGTGGGATGGAGTTCACCGATCGCGAGGTGGAGTTCCTCGGGTCGGTCTCGCCGGCGATCGGCGCGGCGACGCGGGTGGCGGTGCGTACCGATGCCCACGGGTATCGAGGAGGGGTCGGACCGTCGATCGTGGTGACCGGGCCGGGCGGTGAGCCGCGCGCGGTCACCCCGGCCGCGAGAACCTGGCAGGACGAGCTGAACGAGATCGCGCCCGGACGGTTCGACGTACTTCTGCGGGCAGTTGTCACCGGCACGCAGGCCGCTGCCTCGGGGACGTTCGAGGCGCGGATCCAGACGGCCACTGGTGGATGGGTCGTGTTGCAGGGCAGCCGATTGATCAGCGACGACGACCAGTCAGAGGTCGTTGTCACCATCGAGCCCGCGTCAGGTAATCACCTGGTCGGCATGCTCCTGGCGGCGTACGGACTGACCACGCGGGAACGCGAGATCTGCCTCGAAGTCATCTCCGGTCACACCACCGCAGAGATCGCCGACCGCTTGTCGATCTCCCCGCACACCATCCAGGACCACCTGAAGTCAGCCTTCGCGAAGGTCGGCGTCCGCAGCCGGGGCGAGCTGGTCGCCACCCTTCGGCCGGACGACCTCACTCTTTAGACGGGAGCCAAGTGCTTCCGGTAGGCGCCGGGCGCGATGCCGAAGTCGCGCTTGAACGCTTTGGCGAAAGCGAATTCGGACGCGTAGCCGATCTCCTTGGCGACTGCGGCCAACGGTCGGTTGTGGTCGCGCAGGAGGCGCGCGGCCGTCGTCATGCGCCAGCGGGAGAGGTACGTCAAGGGCGGTTCGCCGACGGCTTCGCTGAAGCGGCGCGCAAAGGCGGCGCGAGACAGACCGACCTTGGCGGCGAGGTCGGCAACGGTCCAGGATGCACCGGGCTCGGCATGGATCAGCTCGAGGGACTGCGCGACCGCGGGATCGGTCAGCGTGCGGGACCAGCTGTTCTTGGTTGGGCAGACGGTCTGATCCTCAAGCCACGCACGCAGGATCAGCACCAGCAGCGCGTCGACCAGCGCCGGTACGACGGCAGCCGCGCCCGGACGATTGGAGTCGAGCTCCTCGCCGAGGATGGCGATCGCGGTGTGAAGCGTGCGATGCCGTCCGGGGTCCGCAGGCAGGTGAACGACATCCGGCAGGTTGCTCAGCGCGGGATGCGGGCGCTGCCGATCGAGCCGATAGGTCCCGCACAGCAACAGCGACCGGGCTCCTGTGTTTCCGAGGGCCAACTGCTCGATCGTCGGATCGAAGTCCACCATCGGCGAACCGGGATGATCCGCCAGCGCGTGCTCCAGACCTCGTGGCAGCAGGACCGCATCTCCCGGACCCATCGCGATCGGCTCTCCGCCCTCGGGTGGCAGCAGCCACGAACTCCCCTGCAGGACCAGATGGAACGTTGCGCCGGCTGTCTGCGTGAACCGCAACCCCCACGGCGCGCGTACGTCGGTCCGACCGGACGTGGCGGGACCGGTCCGCATCGCGGCGACGACATCGGCGAGAACATCCATGCCGTGCATCATACGCCCGCTGCGCAAGACGATCTGACATAGATGAGCGCCAAACAGACATAGAACCGCTCTCCCTGCCTGCCTACGCTCGGGGATACCCCCAAGTGATCAAGGAGAACTCATGGCTATCGTCGTCACCGCCGCCACCGGCCACCTCGGCCGCCTCGTCATCGACGAACTGCTGCAGCGCGTCCCCGCCTCTGACGTCGTCGCGGTCGCGCGGAACGCCGAGAAGGCGGCCGACCTCGCGGCCCGCGGCGTCGACGTGCGCATCGCCGACTACAACGACCCGGCCGCCATCGCCAAGGCATTCGGCGCGGGCGACACGGTCCTGCTGATCTCGGGCATCGAGCCCAACCGGCTTGCCCAGCACCAGTCAGTCATCGACACGGCGAAGGAGGCCGGTGTCGCGCGGATCGCCTACACGAGCGTGCTCGGCGGTCCCGAGGCCGACTTCGATCTGGCCGCCGACCACATCGCCACCGAGCAGGCGATCCTCGACTCCGGGCTTCCCTACACCCTCCTCCGCAACGGTTGGTACAACGAGAACTACACCGATCAGCTCGCCGTACAGCTGGAGCACGGTGTCGTCGGCAGCGCGGGCGATGGGCGGATCGGCTCGGCCGCTCGCCGCGACTTCGCTGCCGCGGCGGCCGTCGTACTGACCGGTGAAGGGCACGAGAAGAAGGCGTACGAGCTGAACGGCGACACTGCCTGGACGCTCACCGAGTACGCCGCGGAGCTGTCGAAGCAGTCCGGCAAGGATGTTGCCTACAACAACCTTCCGGCCGAGGCCCACGTCCAGGTGCTGTCCGGCGCCGGCTTTCCTGAGCCGCTGGCCCAGATCTTCGTCGGGGTCGACAACGCCATCGAGCGCGGTCTGCTGGCCGGCCGCGGCAGCGACCTGACCCGCCTGATCGGCCGCCCGACCACGCCGATCGCCGACTCCATCGCAGCCGCCCTTCAGAGCTGAATGTGAGAGCCGGTACGGCGTACGTCGTACCGGCTCTCGCGGCGAACTGCTTGAACACAGACGATGTGAAAGAGGCCCGGTCCGCTCTACAGCGGACCCGGCCTCTCGTGAAGGCTGAGGTATCAGGCGCTCTTCTCGCGACGTTGCTTGCGCTCGAGCTGGTCGCGCGGGATCAGCGTGGGGTTCACGTTCTCCAGGACGACCTCGCCGGTGACGACGACCTTGGCGACGTCCTCGCGGCTGGGCACCTCGTACATCACGTTGAGGAGGACCTCCTCCATGATGGCGCGCAGGCCGCGGGCGCCGGTGCCGCGCAGCAGCGCCTGGTCCGCGATCGCCTCGACCGCGTCGTCGCTGAACTCCAGCTCCACGTTGTCGATCTCGAACAGCCGCCGGTACTGCTTGACCAGCGCGTTCTTCGGCTCGGACAGGATCTTGATCAGCGCGTCGCGGTCCAGCGGAGACACCGTGGTGATGACCGGGAGCCGGCCGATGAACTCCGGGATCAGGCCGAACTTGAGCAGGTCCTCCGGCATCACGTCGGCGTACCCGCCGGCCTCCTTCGGCTTCTCCGGCTCGCGCGAGGTGTTGAAGCCGAGGGTCTTCTTGCCGACCCGCTGCTCGACCATGTGGTCCAGGCCGGCGAACGCGCCGCCGACGATGAACAGCACGTTGGTGGTGTCGATCTGGATGAACTCCTGGTGCGGGTGCTTGCGACCGCCCTGCGGCGGCACGGAGGCCGTCGTACCCTCCAGGATCTTCAGCAGCGCCTGCTGCACGCCCTCGCCGGAGACGTCGCGGGTGATCGACGGGTTCTCGCTCTTGCGGGCGATCTTGTCGACCTCGTCGATGTAGATGATCCCGGTCTCGGCCTTCTTGACGTCGTAGTCGGCCGCCTGGATCAGCTTGAGCAGGATGTTCTCGACGTCCTCACCGACGTACCCGGCCTCGGTCAGCGCGGTGGCGTCGGCGATCGCGAACGGGACGTTCAGCATCCGGGCGAGCGTCTGGGCCAGGTAGGTCTTGCCGCAACCGGTCGGGCCGATCAGCAAGATGTTCGACTTGGCCAGCTCGACGGCCTCGTCCTTGGCGTGCCGGCCGGCGGTCGAGCCGCCCTGACCGTCGCGCACCCGCTTGTAATGGTTGTAGACCGCAACCGCGAGTGCCTTCTTGGCCACGTCCTGTCCGACGACGTACGCGTTGAGGAAGTCGTAGATCTCCCGCGGCTTGGGCAGCTCGGTGAGGCCGACCTCGGAGCCCTCGTTCAGCTCCTCCTCGATGATCTCGTTGCAGAGATCGATGCATTCGTCGCAGATGTAGACGCCGGGACCGGCGATGAGCTTCTTGACCTGCTTCTGGCTCTTACCGCAGAAAGAGCACTTCAGCAGGTCGCCGCCGTCACCTATGCGTGCCACCGGGAGAGATCCCTTCTCTGAGCAGTCGAACCGTGGGCCAAGGGGGCGTAGGCCGGTCGGACCGGGTGCCGCGAGGCGTTCCCGGATCCCGATTCGACGGTACCCCGAAGAGGGCCGAAAAGCCGCGTTCGCCGCCGCGTTGTGACTACGCCGGTGGCGAACGCAATGTTTGCTTGACAGCCCCTTGACAGCACCGTCGAACCGGTTCTGGACGTCGTACGAGCGCTCAGACGCCGGCCGGGAGCGGCGCCTTGAGGCTCTGCAGCACGTCGTCGATCAGGCCGTACTCGATCGCCTGGTCGGCGGTCAGGAACTTGTCCCGCTCGATGTCGCGGGACACCTCCTCCAGCGACTTCCCGCTGGCGTCGGCGATCATCTTCTCCAGCAGCGCGCGCAGGCGGAGGATCTCGTTCGCCTGGATCTCGATGTCGCTGGACTGACCGTAGGTGCCCTCGGTGGCCGGCTGGTGGATGATGATCCGGCTGTTCGGCAGCGCCAGCCGCTTCCCCGGAGTACCGGCGGCGAGCAGCACCGCGGCGGCCGACGCGGCCTGGCCGAGGCAGACCGTCTGGACGTCCGGCTTGATGTAGCGGACGGTGTCGTAGATCGCGGTCAGCGCCGTGAACGAGCCGCCCGGGGAGTTGATGTAGATGCTGATGTCGCGGTCGGAGTCCATCGACTGCAGGCACAGCAGCTGCGCCATCACCGCGTTCGCGATCTCGTCGGTGATCGGCGTACCGAGGAAGATGATCCGGTCCTCGAACAGCTTGGTGTAGGGGTCGATCCGGCGCATGCCGTACGACGTGCGCTCCTCCCACTGCGGGATGAAGTAGTTCATGGTGATGTCCTTGTCTTACTGCGGTGGGAGATCAGTCAGGAGTTCGGGCTGCCGCTGCTGAGCTGCGCGGCGCTGGCGACGACGTGGTCGATGAAGCCGTACTCCTTGGCCTGGTCGGCGGTGAACCAGCGGTCCCGGTCGGCGTCGTTCTCGACCTGCTCCAACTGCTGGCCGGTGTGCTCGGCGATCAGCTTGAACAGCTGCGCCTTGATGTGCAGCGACTGCTCGGCCTGGATCTTGATGTCACTCGCCGTACCGCCCATACCGCCGGAGGGCTGGTGCATCATGATCCGCGCGTGCGGCAGCGCGAACCGCTTGTTCTTCGCGCCGGCGCAGAGCAGGAACTGGCCCATCGAGGCGGCCAGGCCCATCCCGACCGTGGCGACGTCGTTGGAGATCCACTGCATGGTGTCGTAGATCGCCATGCCGGAGTCGACCGAGCCACCCGGCGAGTTGATGTACAGCCAGATGTCCTTGTTGGGGTCCTCGGCGTTGAGGAGCAGCATCTGCGCGCAGATCGCGTTCGCGTTGTCGTCGCGAACCTCGGACCCCAGGAAGATGATCCGGTTCTGCAGCAGGCGCTGGTAGATGTGGTCGTCGAGTCCGCCGGATCCGTTGCCGCCCGCGGCGGTGGGGCTGGCTGCAAATGTCTCGTTCACGAACCCGACATTACTGGTCGGCGGCGACAGACCTAAGGCTGGGCCGCAGGTGTTCGCTCACGGCGCACCCCACGGCACACTTCGTCTGCTCTGAGCGAATTTCCGGGTACGCCGTACCGCGGAATCGGGAGCAGCGTTTGCGAGGCGAAGAGGCACTTTCACAGAGCCGGGACGCGACGACGGCCCGGATCCACAAGCGGATCCGGGCCGTCGCGTCGTACTGGGCCGTCGTACTGGGCCTCAGGCCTTGGCGGGCTCCTCGGCCGTCTCGGCCGCCTCGTCCGCAGTCTCCGCGGCAGGCTCGGCGTACGTGCCGTCCGGCTGCAGGGTCTTCAGCTCGACCACGTTGCCGGAGGCGTCGGTGACCTTGGCGTTCTCGACCAGGTGGGCGAGCGCCTTGCCGCGGACGACCTCGGAGACCAGGCTCGGCACCAGGTTGTGCTCGACCGCGTGCTGGGCGAACTGGTCCGGGCCGACGCCGGAGCGCTGCGCGTGCCGGACGATGTGCTCGGTCAGCTCCTGGTCGTTGACGCTCAGCTCCTGCTGCTCGGCGACCAGGTCGAGCACGAACTGCGCCTTGATGGCGTCCTCGGAGCGCTTCTTCAGATCCTCGTCGAACTCTTCCTGGGTCTGCTCCTCGCCCTCCAGGAACTGCTCGAAGCTCATCCCGGAGTACCCGAGCTGCTGCTCCAGGTTCTCCTTGCGGGCCGCCAGCTCGTCGACCAGCAGACCCTCCGGCACCGGTACGTCGACCAGCGTCAGGACCTTCTCCAGTACGGCGTCCCGCGCCTCGCCGGCCTGCTCCAGCCGCTTGCCGCGCTCGAGCCGCGCAAGGACGTCGGCCTTCAGCTCCTCGGCGGTGTCGAACTCCGACGCGGTCTGCGCGAACTCGTCGTCGAACTCCGGCAACTCCTGCTCCTTGACCGCCGTCACGGTCACCTCGACGTCGACGTCGTCGCCCTTCAGCGACCCGCCGACCAGCTGGGTGACGAAGGTCTTGCTCTCACCGGCGTTCAGCCCGATGACAGCCTCGTCCAGGCCGTCCAGGAGCTGGCCGCTGCCGACCTGGTACGACAGGCCGGTCGCCTGCGCCTCCTCGACCTTCTCGCCGTCCTTGCTGGCGGACAGGTCGAGGGTGATGTAGTCCTTGTCCTGGACCGCGCGCTCGACCGGGTTCAGCGAGCCGAACCGCTGCCGCAGCGCCTCGATCTGCTCGGTCACCTCGTCATCGGTGACGGAGATGTCCTCGACCTCGGCCTCCAGACCCTCCAGGTCCGGCAGGGTGATCTCCGGGCGTACCTCGACCTCGGCGGAGAACTGCAGGCTCTCCTTGTCGTTGAACTCGGTCACGTCGACCTCGGGCCGGCCGATCGCCTTGATCTTGTTGTCCTGGACCGCCTGCGAGTACAGCTTCGGGAGCGCGTCGTTGATCGCCTCCTCGAGCACCGGCCCGCGACCGACCCGCTGGTCGATCACCTGCGGCGGAACCTTGCCCTTGCGGAACCCCGGGACGGTGATCTGCGAGGCGATGCTCTGGTACGCCGCGTCGAGGCTCGGCTTGAGTTCCTCGAACGGCACCTCGACGATGAGCTTGACCTTGGTCGGGCTCAAGGACTCGACGGTGCTCTTCACGGTGGCGGTTCTCCTTGATCGATGACGTTCACAGCACGGGGACAGCCCGCGCCGCAGGGGGTGCTGCAGAGGTTTGGTCGGGGCGACAGGACTCGAACCTGCGGTCTCCTGCTCCCAAAGCAGGCGCGCTAGCCACTACGCTACGCCCCGCAGTGACCGCACGAGTCTAGTCGACCCACACCAGTGCTCGCGCCACCACCCCGGCCGACTATCTGTTTTGAGTCCAACCGGGTCCATGTGGAATCATGTGCGACGCAGCGCGGGTGTAGCTCAATGGTAGAGCCCCAGTCTTCCAAACTGGCTACGCGAGTTCGATTCTCGTCACCCGCTCAGACGGCGAAAGGCCCCTAGCCACAGGGATTCTGAGGCTAGGGGCCTTCGTCATGCGGGGACCGGATTCGAGCGGCGTGCCCTCCACGTGCCCTAAGGGACCGGCACCAGTACCCCGGCGGCCCCATCCTCGTCATCCCGCGTGCCCTTATCGCCGGCCTTGCCTTCCCGCTGAACTACGTCGTTCAGCCGGTCGGCGATCTCCCGAGCCCGCTCGTCTGTGGCGTGCTGGTAGATGAGCGCTGCCCGCATCGTCGAGTGCCCCATGCGCTGCATCAGCTCGCGTGTCGACGCGCCGCTCACCGAGGCCAGGTGGTTACCGGTGTGACGCAGGTCATGGAACGTGAACCCCTTGGGTAGCCCCGCCTTCACTA
>Ga0137372_10006098_pt1 | contig 11697 bp, 10 predicted proteins | sample SagtaG_6_FD_104911 | JGI IMG/M metagenome (GOLD analysis project Ga0137372, IMG submission 104911) | Vadose zone soil microbial communities from Sagehorn Ranch, Mendocino, California, USA - Sage1_R_60_16 metaG | ecosystem: Environmental > Terrestrial > Soil > Vadose zone | place: USA...
ATTGTTTATTTTAATTTCTTCTCCGCCCCAGGCTGCATTTACAAGTAAATCAATTTTATCACTCTGTTGGTGTATTTTCTGAAATAATTGTTTTACCTGCGTATCGTCCGTATAATCACATTGCATCGGAATACCCACTCCTCCACACTCGTTAATTTGTTTGGCAGTTTCTTCTATTGAGTATGGCAGGTCAGAAAAGGTATAGTCGTTCCCGGTGCTGCGTGCCGTAACATAAATAGTAGCGCCTAATTGTGCAAGTGCAAGAGCTGTGCCTTTTCCTGCACCACGGCTTGCCCCGGCAACTACCGCTATAAAATTTTTTAATGGCTTTTTGTTCATTTATCTTACTAATTATTATTTGGGTGTTCAGGGCTGGCCGTTAACGATGAGAAGGCTTCTGTGTTTCATCTGACGATCAAAAAATTTGTTGCTGTTCTAAAAGCATCCCTTTGCGAAAGATAATATTTGTTGGTGAAAAGTATTTTTCATTGTTGTCAAAACATAAACACCAGGTTTCTATTACAGATCATAAATGCGTACATAATCCACGATCATGAATTGCGGAAGTTTGGAATCGTCAGGAGCGGGTTCATCAGGTCCTGCGCAGGCAATATTCATGATCAGGTACATAGGCTTATCAAAAGCCCAGCCGGTGGTTTCATCTTTTGTATATGTAAGAATTTTCTTTTCATCCACAAAAAAGTCAATATGCTCAGGATACCATTCCATAGCATAAATGTGAAACTCGTTATACATATCATCTACCGCAACAGTTGCTGATGGAGTTGGTCCTTTGGTACCATGAATGTGAACAGCAATTTCATTTGGATGTGTGCCCCATGCTTCCATAAGATCGATCTCACCTTGTGATGATTCTCCGTTATTAGGTCCCCGCGGCGGACCTTCCACTTCTTTACCATTTGCTTTTCTTGGCTGGGGCGGCCCGGATATATTAGGAGTTCTGAGCGGACTAAGAAACCAGATGGCAGGCCAGGTGCCTTTGTCCTGAGGCATCTTAGCTTTTATTTCAAAGCGACCATATTTGTGTGAGAAAGTGTTGCGCGTGTTAATGCTCGCTGATGTGTACCTGTGCCATTCATCGTTAATGGAAGTTGGTAAAAAACTTTCAGGTGTTTCTTTTCGCAATTCTATCACCAGGTTATTACCATCCACGTGGGCATTTTCCAGCCGGTTTGCAGTGTAGTACTGAAGTTCATTATGACGAACGTAACCTTCTTCATAATTCCACTTATCCGGGTTTGGATGCCCGATATAATTAAACTCATCAGACCAAACCAATTTTTTATTTTGACAAATACCCTTAAACGATAATAATAAAACTACAAAGAGTAAGTATTCTTTCATTTAGTCGTTTTTACTGTTGTGCAGCACGATATTCATTGACTGCTTATTTATACGAAGCTGAAATATTTCAAGAGGTAATTATTGTAAAAACCAATTAACTGTTGCAAGTGTACTCACCAAAAAGGTTTAATCTTTTAAAGTTCTTTTATATAGATATTCCGAAACTGAACCAAACTTGGCGGGCTTATCCATTCACCTTCTTTCTTATCCCCATGATGTTGCAATCCAATTGGTCCATTTTCCGGTATTCCCGGGATAAGAGCATTTTCAATTACTGTAATACCGTTAAGTTCCACAGTTAAACGGTCACCCTTAAAGGTTATCCTGAATGTATTCCACTCTCCAATGTTTTTATCGGCATTTGTTTTTGGAGTTACCCCACGTCTCACTTCCGGCGACATTGTTGTATCCATTCTGTATCCATATACTTCTCCGCAACCAATAGGCCAACACCATATATTCGCCTGGCATTTTCCGATACCACGCAAAAGAATTCCGGAATCGGAATCCGGCAATATCATATTTATTTCCTTACCATTTTCATCCAGTTTATGCAGACCGCTTGGCAAAATAAGTGGCACATGCTGATTTTTCCATGGCGTTGCTTTGATACGCCAATCTATGTACAAAACAAAATCCTTATAAGATTTTTCAGTCCAAAGACTTCTGTCTCCCTTTGATTCACTTTCAGCATCATAATCAATCACACCGTCTAATACTTTCCAATGTCCATTATCCCCCGCAGGTATTTTCCAGTTATCAAGATTCTTCCCGTTGAATAAGGATACAAAACCTTCCGGAATTTTTACGTGTGTGTTATCTACCTGTGCAAAAATTGGAATGGCTATAAACATAATTATGAACATGGAAAAAAACGTTTTCATATAAAATGATTTAATTTTTTAAAAATCATTATGAATCCAAATGAAAAGAAAAAACATTTATTGAAACTTGCGGGGATTTTTTGCGCTTCCCACTTTACCGTCAAAACTGTCCACAACAGCGTACATGCGATCGCCAAGAAGCCCTTGTTGGGTAACATCAGTTGCACTTAATTCCTCCCCCATCATTGACTTTACAGGGTAGCGAAAAAGAGAAACTGCAGAACCATAATTATTTTGATCGTTCGGCATAATTCACTCCTTTTTTTTTGAATTCTTTATACATAATTTTAGAAATGAGCGTAAACGTTTTGATGTTAGCATAGAGGGCTGACAAGTCAGGTACTTATTATAGTAACCGGACCAATAGAGAAATTTTTCCTATGCCAAAGCATCCCTTCAGGAAAGGTAATATTTCTGGTGAAAAATATTTCAACAATTATAAACAAAAGGTGATGAATGATTGTTGATGATACTGATTCATACCATTACTATGCAACTGTTAACGGCGATTTTCTTATCCTGTCAGACAAAAAATTCTATTTATGATAATGCGATAAGAACCAAATCATTCAATGTTTTTGTGGAATATCGAATTTTTTGAATCGAAATATCTCTTAAAAAAATAAAACTTTGTTAGCAACAATACCAATAGAGTAAACCAATTTTCAAATTTCAAACTCTTTCAATACCTTAATGAAGATTTTATCTTTATTTCTTCACTATAAAAAATTAATAGTATGCCTGAAATAAAAGAAATGCCTGTGGAACAATCAACTTCAACCAGGCTTCCATCCAAAGGTTATGCGGCCATGGCGGCTTCTGAAAACTTAATTCCGTGGGAATTTACCAGGCGAAATCCGCGTCCCCATGATGTGCTGGTAGAAATCCTGTATTGCGGTATTTGTCATACAGATATTCATTTCGTTCGTAATGATTTTGGAATGTCAGTTTATCCACTGGTACCCGGTCATGAAATTATTGGAAAAGTAAGGCAGGTGGGTGACCATGTAACGAAATTTAAAGAGGGTGATACGGTGGGCATCGGTTGCCTTGTAGACTCCTGCAGGGAATGCGATAATTGCAAACATGATCTTGAGCAGTATTGTTTGAATGGTGCCACATACACTTACAGTATTCCTGAAAGAAATGGTGATGGTATTACATATGGTGGCTACTCAAACCAGATCGTTTGTGATGAGGATTTTGTATTGAGAGTTGGAGATAATCTGCCACTGGAAAAAGTGGCTCCGTTACTCTGTGCCGGGATTACAACCTACTCACCATTGCGCAACTGGAAAGTGGGAAAGGGACAAAAAGTGGCTGTGCTGGGATTAGGCGGCCTGGGACATATGGGGGTAAAATTTGCAGCATCATTTGGTGCAGAAGTAACCGTGTTAAGTACTTCACCCTCCAAAGAAGCAGACGCCCAAAAATTAGGAGCCCACAAATTTGTGTTTACAAAAGATGAAGAACAGGTAAAAAAAGTAACAGGTTCATTTGATTTTATTCTCGACACGGTCTCTGCTGAGCACGACTATAATTTCTACCTGAACATGCTTAAAACAAAGGGTGCGATGGTTTGTGTGGGATTACCTAATACTCCGGCAGTGGTGCCAGCCTCTAATTTAATTTTTCAGGGACGTAGCCTTGCCGGTTCATTGATTGGCGGCATTGCTGAAACACAGGAGATGCTGGATTATTGTGAAGCAAATAATATTACCGCTGAGGTGGAAGTGATCAATATTAAAGACGTAAATAAAGCATTTGAGAGAATGGAAAAAAGTGATGTGAAGTACAGGTTTGTAATTGATTTGGCTACGCTTGAATAATTATTATGCGGGAGTAACACGGTTCAAAATGCGGGCTGATGAATAATATTCTTCAACTTTTGTTTTTCGCTTTTGCTTTTTGTTTCGCCTGACCGAATGCACAGCATTATGGGGATAAAAAATAAAATAAGACCTGGCAGATTTTAAAACCTGCCAGGTCTTTTTAATTTCTATCAACGTTTTTCGTATGCCGGTTGATTAGGCGCTGCATATCCTTTACTCTTCATCAAATTTTTTATTTCAACAATTGCGCGTTCTAATTGCGGATCGGTACCTTTTGCCATTGCTGTTAAATCTTCATTTACTTCGATATCAGGATCAACGCCATGACCTTCTTTAAACCAGGTGCCATCAGGATTATACATGCGGAACGTGGGCACAGTAATGCCGCCGCCATCAATTAAATCGGGCACACCACTGATACCAATTAATCCTCCCCATGTTCTTGCGCCAATGAGTGGTCCAAGGCCTTTCTTTTTGAAATAATCAGGAAAGGCATCACCACCTGAACCGCTCCATCCGTTAATGAGCATCACTTTGGGTCCAAAATTAGCAAAGGGCGGCCACGGCCATGTGTTGCCATCACGAATTGCCCAGTATGCCAATGGCGTGCGATTCAGCATTTCAATAAAACGATCAGGAATTTGACCGCCATCATTAAATCGTTCGTCAATGATGAGTGCTTTCTTATCCCATTGTGCATTGAACTGCCGCATCAATTCGTTCTGACCATCAATGCCCGTACTCGGTACATACACATAGCCCACATCACCATTGGTTGCTTCATCCACTCTTCTGCGCATCGCTTCAATCCATGCAAGATTGCGTAATCTGTACTCACCGCTCATTGTTTTAACAACGGCTGTTTTAGCGCCACTCCATGAAGGAGTTGAATTATAAGTTAGCTCTACTGTTTTTTCTGAGAGACCCTGGAATACAGCATAAGGTTCCTGCTCAGTTGTAAGCGGCACTCCGTTCACTGCAAGAATATAATCACCTTCTTTTATATCAATCCCCGGCATATCAAGTGGGGAGCGCACCTCGGCATCCCACGCTGCACCTCTTATGATCTTTTTTATTTTGTAATGCTGACCATCTGCTTCCCAGTTCACACCCAAATAACCAACCGTTTGATTTTTTTCTTCTTCCACATCTCCGCCACCGTGATAAGTATGTGACGAATTTAATTCACCAATCATTTCTCCAATAATAAAATCAACTTCTTCCCGTGTCATTGCACCATTAAGCATTTTTGTGTAGCGTTCTTTTACCTGGTTCCAGTTAACTCCATGCATGTTTGCATCATAAAAATAATCACGTTCAAAACGCCATGTGTCAGTGAAAAGCTGTTTCCATTCTTCAACGGGGTCAACCATCATTTCCATTTCAGAAACGCGTAGTGGCTTTTCAAATTTTTGCGATTCAGCAGGTTCTATAACTGCATAGGAATTTGCCCTTGACACCAATATTTTTTTGCCATTGGTAGAGAGCCAGTAATTATCTGCATTATCCAAAATTGTTTTCTCTTCACGCTTTTCTATATCATAATATTTGAGAGACGGATGTTCGCTGGATAAACCTGTATTGGGATATTTGAGATAAATGATTTTACCTTTTATACTATTTAAATTTCCATAATTGCCGGGCTTTGGCGGCAGGATTACCAACCGTTGTTCAAAGCCATCAAAATCTACTTGCACAGGACTTACTTCAGATTTTTTTTCTTCAGCAGCAGTATCTTTTTTATCTTTCTTTTCGTCTTTTTTTGGCTCTGATTTTTTTGCCGTTTCTTCCTGTTTCACTGCTACTGTGTCATTCTTGGGCGCAAGTAAAGACGCTGTGCTTTTCTTTAAACAAATTGTAGCAACCTGGCTGGAATTGGCATAGATAAATGAATTGTCAACATCACTATAGTATGGTTGAAAAGATGCTGATAAAACAACATATAAATATTTTCCATCCTCACTAAAAACAGGATTATTGCAATTATAAAAACCGCTGATTAGCTGTTGCAGCTTTTTATTTTGATAGTCATAAATAAAAACAGTATTGTGCTGGTTTTCGAGATCACGGCTAAAAGCAAGCCAGCGACTATCTGGTGACCAACTGCAAGTAAAACCTTCAAGATTTCCATGTGCATATCTCAATGCCTTATCTACGTCCGTAGTTGTGCCGCTTGCAACATCACAGATCTTTATCTTCATTGCTTTATCAATGTAGGCAAGTTTTTTACTGTCGGGTGACCAGAATAAGTTGTATCTAAAACCTGCACCATAACTGGTTATTTTTTTTGCCGAATTTTCTTTGTCAGGCTGAGCAATCCAAAGTTCATATTCACCTGATTGATCACTCCAGTATGCAATAGTTTTACCATCGGGAGACCAGGCAGGATAACGTTCTGCAACGCCTGAGGTTCTTGTGAGATCTTTTACATAACCATTTTCTGCAGGAACAGAAAAAACATCTCCTCTTGCTTCAATCAATACGCGGTTTCCATCAGGGCTAATAGCAATATGCTGAATATATTTTTCAGCACTTTCAATTTTTGGTTTAAGTGCAGTCTTATCTGTTACAACATTTACTTTTACTTCTTTTAATTGTTGAGATGACAATTGATAGAGGTATAATTTTCCGCCAGCCTCAAACACGATGTCTTCCGGTCCTGCTGAAGGAAAATGAATATCATAATCAGTAAATTTTGTAAGCTGTTCAAAAGTTTTTTTGGCGATATCATAACGCCAGAGATTCATGCGTAATTCAGGTCCGCGATCAGACATAAAGTAAATAAAGTTATCATGCCACATGGGAAACTCATCACCGGCATCACTTTTAGCGGAAATATTTTCAGAAGCAAGTGTTTCAAAATTGAAGATAGTTATGTCGGCTTTCCATCCGCCCCGGTATCTTTTCCAGTTCCTTCCTACCTGTGAGCGAAATGTTACTGCCATTTGTTTTCCATCAGGAGAATAAGAACCGTATTCAGCATAAGCCAATGGTAATTTTTCATCAGGACCACCACTTGGAGCAACAGTATAAAACTGGTTGAAACGTGCTTTGCCGCTTTCTCTTATTGAAGCAAACAAAACTTTTTTTCCATCATTTGTCCAGTCTACAACACGATCAGGATAGCCATGTTCCGTTAAACGTATAGGCACACCTCCGGTTGCAGGAATAACATAAACATCTTTGTTGCCATCATAGTTACCCGTGAATGCAATGTTTTTTCCATCAGGTGAAAATTTTGGAAAGGTTTCAACACCAGGTGGCGAACTCAGTTTCAATGCAGTACCGCCCTCTTTTGGCATTACCCAAAGATCATTTGCATAAGTAAAAACAATTTGTGTTTGTGATACATCAGGATAGCGAAATAAACCCGCATCTATTTGCGCAAACAATGACGAGGAAATAATACAATTGACAACAAAGAAAACAACATGTTTTTTCATAAGCATAGTTTATGGTTTGAGACAAGTGAATTATTGAGCAGGTAAAAATAAAAGTAATAAAAATATTAAGAAGTTTAAATGTTCAAAAGTTTGAGTGTTTGATTGTTCGAAAAGTTGGAGTGCTCGAAAGTTGAATCTGAATTTTTAAACAATCAAAAGTTAAAGCATTCGAACTTATTTATTTCAACTCAAAAATAACTACGGAAGTCTCATCTGTTCCATTGTTTTGAATTGAACAATTTGCGCCTGGTTCAATCCAAAGAAACTTTCCCTGTAAAATTGTTTGTTGTTTTTTATCTTTTTGATTTTGCATGATTAGGCCTGGTCCTGAAACAACTATTGCTGCCATCGGACCCCGATGCTCAATTATTTTTTTATCCTCTTTATTTAAAAGATTTACATGATAGGCAAATGCTTTTTCATTGGTGAATAAAGTATCAAAGGGTAGGGGAGATAATTGATTGTTGTTTTTATTATAATTTGAAAGAATTTCTATATCCATCACATGAAATGGAATTGTATCCACATTACAAACGCGGTGAATTAACGGGCCGTTTTTAAAATCATTATACCATACATAGCCCCGCGGAGAAGTAAATGCACCTTGCACCCAGTTTTCACCCTTCACCTGTGATTCGGTTAAGGTTTTTGACAATACCACAAACAGTGAAGGAATTTCATGAAGATGGAATAATGTAGTATCACCAGGTGAAATCCATACATCCAATAATCTTATGTAGTTATTTTGCAGTGCAACATGATGTCTTGGCTCTTCTCTTACCGGAATTTGAGCAAAAGAAATTTTTACAAAAAATAAAAGGCAAAATGAGAGGACAAATTTTTTGATGAGCATGAGTTTATATTGTTCAAAAATCAAAGAAAAAATTTTTATTAATGTACAAAAAAGGCAATTGCAGAATCAATAATAAAGCGTTTTTTGAAAATTTAAAAAAGTATTGTAGCTGACAAAAATTTAATGTTTATATTTTTATTTTAAACTTGCCCACTTATTAAAAATAAAACACATGAAAGAAATATTTGAAACATTAAAAAGGCGTTTAAAAGGTGTATGGAAAGGAGAAGGCTCTGCAAAATATCCTACTATTCAACCTACTTTTTATACTAGGTCTGGGAATTTGAACCGGATGAATTTAAAGATGCGATTTACTTTAATCAAAAAACCAAGTATAAAAATAATACAGAGAAAAACGGGCAAACTGTTTTTTGGGACACAGGATTTATTTTGCTTAAAGATGAAAAAATTCTTTTGGTAAGTGCTCAAGTCGGTGGTAGAACTGAAACTTATGAATTGCAACAATTCATAGACGATCGATTTACATTCAATACAATTAACATTGAAAACGATCCTAAAACTATTACCACACAGCGTATAATAAAAATTAAAGGCAATGTGCTGGAGTATGAATTGAATATGAGTACATATCAGAACGAGCGTTTTGAAAATCACCTGTCGGCAAAATTGGATAAGACTTTTGATTAATGACAGTTTACTAATTTCAATTATGAGCTTCATGTATTTCATAATTTTATCTCATATGTCCTAATCAAGAATCTCAACAAAACAACAATGCCGGAAAAGTCCGGCATTGTTATCATTTTTATCAGGCAATTTTTGTAGAGCAGTTTTTTGCAATAAAATACATTCTTCAAAATAAAGTAATAACGAAAATTACTTCCGATTAGTCCTTTCTCTTGGTTTCAAACATTGCGTAATTCTTCTTCTATCGCCTCATTCAATTTGTCGTCATTTTCTAAAATCCATTTGGGTACTTCTTGATCTGTAATCTTCCAAGCATTGCCATCTTTTTGCATTTGAAACATTATGCGGTTACCACGGTCATCACTTACATCTACACTAAAGAGCTCTTCCTGTGGACCTTTCATCTTTCTGAAATTAAATTCTCTTAACCGGCCATTGATTTTTAGCAGCCTCGTGAAGTGAATATTTTTAATGAACTGGATTCTCATAAAACTTAGATTATTAAAGCGCAAGTTCCGTAATTCTTACGCTATAATTGCATAAAACCTTCTTAATTGTGGAAAATTTTTTTGAAGAGTGAGGAAGTTAGAAAGTTCGTCAGTTTACTGGCAGATAGACAGTAAAGTTAGAAGAAGTTATTTTGTTCTTTCTTCCACGGGAGCAAGAGCCGGCAATTCACCTGAAGGCTTATCAAGATAAAAATATGCAGTGGCAGAATAGTCATCAATCCTGTAAAAATTTACCCAGCCCTTTGGAAAATTTTCATCCTCCAAAGAGGGCGCATGCGGCAAATCCAATAAACGAACAAAACCTGTGTCGGTAGATACTGTAACAGGTTTTAATAAAACGCCTTTCTTTTGCAACTCCTTTACCACAGCATAATCGCCGCCGCCAATTCTTTGAATTGTCGCTTTGAAATCTGTATAAAAGAAAATTTGGTCTGGTATATGGAAACGATAAAAAGCAAATTGCCTGTTCTTTTCATCGGCAATGGTGCAACCCTGGTACATATGTGTAAATGTTCCTTCTCCCCAGCCGGTGCCGATATAATCTTCAGTGCCCGTGCCATTAATGGTGGGATATTTTGAATCGCCATCAATAAACATTTTTACTTCACCTTCACCATACCATGTATTAGTATAAGCAGAATCGGTATTCACACCAACATTCACACCAAGATATCTTCCTTTGCCTTTTACAAGAGGTAACAGCTCAAAATCTTTTTCAAGCGGTGCTGTGATTTCTCTATGCCAGTACGCATGAAAATAAAGTGCGTTGGCGGGTGGCTGTTGCAATTGTGCAAAGTCAATATCATAAAACAATGAAATGTCTTTTTTACTTTCATTTACCAATAGAATTTTTGCAGCTTTTTTAAAAGGCATAGGAATATAAAAATTGAATGATCTTCCTTCAGGATTGCTAAACAATGCATTTTGAAATGCAGCTGTTTTACCAAGTCCTGCACAAAAGAAATCGCCCAAAGGCACATCTACAGCAGGTTTTGAAGCATCATCCCAAAACATCTGCAGCCGAAGTGATCGCAGCATTTGCGGAGAGCGATCACTAACTGTGCACCACATGCGTTGAATAATGCCTGCCCTTTTAACATTGAGCAGTGTTTTTGTTTCTCCGGCTTTTATAAGTTCAAAAGCATTACCCTTGGCAGTTTTATTTGTTTTACCACCCTGGCCTTTTACACCATTCATGTTTTCAAAACTACTGACGTGCGATTGTGTATTTGATGGTATTTGATACAGTTCCTGTGTATGTGCAATGATTGTCGTAAATAAAGAGGAGATAAGAAAAAATTTTTTCATGGTAAGCTCAAATTTTATTTAAAACTCAAACCAATGTAAACGGACTTTTAGAAGCAATATGTGTGATTTTTATTTGGGGCACTTTTGCTTGTAGCCATTCCACGAGATATTCCATTCCCGGTTCTTCACTTACAGAATGACCAAGAATAATCGATGAAGTTTTTGAACCTAAAAGCCTTGCATCTCTTATATATTCTGCGGTTTCCCACTCATGCACTTCTCCAACAATTAGCACATCCGGTTGTTCTTTTTCTGTAAGCGCTATTTGTCTTTGTCCGCCCCATGCGCCGGGCAATAAGGCAATGCGTTCACATGATTGTGATAAATCGCCAATTACTCTTAGGTGATCAATACTTAATGATGATTTAAGATGATGAATGATTTCTTTTAAAGTAACAACAGGAATTTTAAAAACGGGTTCAGCAGTACTATTGTATTCCAACCAGTTTGCTTTTTTTAAAACGCCATAAGTAATTCCGTCGGGACGATGTGCATGCCAGTAATCATGAAAGCGCCATATTGCAATATTATTTTTTGAGAGTAATTCCTGCTTTTTTTTCACTACTTCATTACCGGGCACCCAGTTGATATCGTCTGTGTGATTATAAAAAGTTGGTTCATGCGCAATGATAAAATTTGCATTGAGTTGTGCTGCTTGTTTTATTACCTCAATAGTTGCAAACATTGTAGTTACGATGCCTGTTACTTTTTGATCGGCACTTCCGCTTTTTATTGTATCTACTGTTTCTTTAAAAGGTGCACCGGGAATTTCTTTTAGTATCAGGTCAATAATATCTTGTACGGTATATTCTTTTCTTGCTGTTGATTCGTTATGGCCCTTGCTTACTCCCGGCA
>Ga0137372_10006100_pt1 | contig 11695 bp, 11 predicted proteins | sample SagtaG_6_FD_104911 | JGI IMG/M metagenome (GOLD analysis project Ga0137372, IMG submission 104911) | Vadose zone soil microbial communities from Sagehorn Ranch, Mendocino, California, USA - Sage1_R_60_16 metaG | ecosystem: Environmental > Terrestrial > Soil > Vadose zone | place: USA...
AGTCGCTCGACCGAGCGCCCGTAGAACGGAAGGTTCAGCCCGGAGCCGATGCCCACCTCGAGGACGATCCCGGCCGCGCGGGGGATCAAGCGGGCGCGCTCGGCGGGTGGCGGCATTGTTCCGCATCGCGAGGTCGATCAGCCGCGGCAGGAGATACGTCTCGTAGAAGTTCACCCGCCTGTCTCGCCGGTCAGGGTCCTGGTTCTCGCCGGCCTCCTCCGGCCAAAGGACGGCTTCACGTGGTCGGCGGTGAAGGTGGCGCCCGGCCTCACGCGGCGGGCCCAGGGTCACCCGCCGCCGAGGTAGGCCTTCTGGATGAGCGGGCTCTCGAGCAGCTCCTGGGCGGTGCCGGTGAGGACGACCTCGCCCATCTGGAGGACGTACCCGCGGTGGGCGATCGTGAGCGCCATGTTCACGTTCTGCTCGATCACGAAGATCGTCGTTCCCTGCTCGTTGATGGCGCGGATGATGTCGAAAACCTCCTCCACCAGTCGCAGGGCCAGCCCCATCGACGGCTCGTCCATGCACAGGAGCGCGGGCCGGGTCATGAGGGCGCGGCCGATGGCGAGCATCTGCTGCTCGCCGCCCGACATCGTGCCGGCGAGCTGATGCCGCCGCTCCTTGAGGACCGGGAAGAGGCCGAACACGCGATCGATCTCGTCGTCCCAGCCCGGCTCCGCCCGCCGCGTGTAGCGGCCCATCTCGAGGTTCTCGAGGATGGTCATCCGCGGGAAGACGCGGCGGCCCTCGGGGACGGGGGCGATGCCGCGCTTGACGATCTCGCTCGTGCGGAGGGCGTGGATCGGCTCGCCGCGGAAGCTGACCGTTCCCTCGCTGGGCCGGACGAGGCCGAGGACGGTCTTCATGGTGGTGGACTTGCCGGAGGCATTCCCGCCGAGCAGCGAGACGATCTCGCCCTCGCGGATCTCGTAGCTCACCCCCTTGAGCACGTGGAGGGAGCCGTAGTGGGTGTGGACGTCCCTCACGTCGAGGAGGACCGCGCCCGGCGCCGTCATGCCGCGCGGCGCCGGCGGCCGAGGTACGCCTCGATCACGCGCTCGTCGCTCCGGACCTGGGCGGGCGCGCCCTCGGCGATCTTGACGCCGTGGTCGAGCACGACGACGCGGTCCGACACGTCCATCACGACGTCGAGCTTGTGCTCGATGAGGATGATGGTGATGCCGAGGCCGCGGAGGGCCTTGATCAGGTCCATCAGCTCGAGCGTCTCCGCGGGGTTCATCCCGGCCGCCGGCTCGTCGAGGAGCAGGAGCTTCGGCCGCGTCATGATCGCCCGGGCGATCTCGGTGCGGCGACGGTTGGCGTAGGAGAGCCCGTACACCGGGTGGTCCAGGCGCGGCAACAGGCGATTGCCGAAGATCTCGAGAACCTCGAGCGCGCTCACCACGGCCCGCCGCTCCTCTGCGCGCACGCGGGGGAGCCGGAGGATCGCGCCGAGCACGCCGGCCTCGAGGCGCGCGTGCTCGCCGACGAGGAGGTTCTCGAGCACGCTCAGATTGTTGAAGAGGCGGATGTTCTGGAAGGTCCGCGCCACCCCGCGCGCGACGATCTCGTGGGACGGCAACCCCCCGATCATCTGTCCCTCCAGGCGGATGCTCCCGCCGTCCGGCCGCATGAGCCCGGTGATCAGGTTGAAGAGCGTGGTCTTCCCGGATCCATTCGGCCCGATGACGCTCACCAGCTCTCCGGCCCGCACGCCGAGGGTGATGTCGGCGGCGGCGGACACCCCCCCGAAGCGCTTGGTCAGGCCCTCGATCAGGAGGAGCGGGCGTGCGGGCCCGCCGGCCGGCTCCGGCCGCGCCCACGACAGCCGGACCGCCGATCCGCGCGCCGGCGCCGCCGCCTGCTGCTCTCGGGTGAGGGCCGACACCCGCCGCACGGCTGGCCACAGCCCTTCCCGCCGGAAGATCATCATCAGGACCAGGATGAGCCCGAAGATCAGCTCGAGCGAGGTGATCAGCTCCACGCGCTGGAGGAACGGGCTCCCCACCAGGCGCCCGAGCGCGTGCACGTACTCGGTGAGGTCCTGGAGGATCACGGACTGGAGAAACGCCACGAAGAGCGCGGCCAGGACCACGCCGCGGATCGAGCCGAGCCCGCCGAGCACCACCATGACCAGCACCATGACCGACACCGGGAAGGTGAACATGTCCGGGGTGGCCGTGGTCAGCTTGGCGACGTAGAAGGTGCCGGCGAGCCCGCCCACCGCAGCGCCCATGGCGAAGGCGAGGAGCTTGTAGTGGACGTGGTTCACTCCCATCGCGCCCGCCGCCAGCTCGTCCTCGCGGATGGCCATCCAGGCCCGTCCGACGCGCGATTCCTGCAGGCGAATCGAGATCCACACGGCGACGGCGACGAGACCGAGCCCGAGGAAGTAGTAGGGGTACGGCGAGAAGCCGAAGTCGAACCCGAAGAGCTTGGGGGTATGGATGCCGCCGAGCCCCTGGGCGCCGTTGGTGAGTTCGTCCCAGTTGCGGGCGACCACGGGGACGATCTCCCCGAAGCCAAGCGTCACGATGGCCAGATAGTCGCCGCGCAGCCGCAAGGTCGGCGCGCCGAAGAGCATGCCGAAGATCGCGCAGACGATGGCGGTGACGGCCAGCATCGGCCAGAAGGAGAAGTGGAACTGGACGGTCTCGGGCTGGCCGGGGACGGCGAGGCGGCTCACCTGGCCCGCCCACTCGAGTGGAGCCCACAGGCTCGACCATCCGGGTTTGAGCTGGCCGGAGGCGGCGATGCCGTAGCCGTACGCGCCGATGGCGAAGAACGCCGCGTAGCCCAGATCGAGCAACCCCGCGAAGCCCACCACGATGTTGAGGCCGAGGGCCAGCAGCACGTACGTGAAGGCGTTGGCGGCGGCGTCCACGTTGCCGGCATTGCCGGCAGCGAAGGGGAACACGAGGCCGATCCCGATGAGCACCGGGGTGAGGATCTGTCGCCGTCGGGCCACCGGGAGGCCGCGCCAGCGGTGGAGCCCCACGCGCCCCCCGAGGCGCTCGGCGAGGGCCCGCATCGTCAGGCTTTCTGCGGCGTGTGGGCCCCGAGGAGCCCGTTGGGTCGGAACACCATCACGCTGATCAGGATCGAGAAGATGATCACGTCGGTCCACTTGACGCCCAGGAACTGGCCGCCCAGCGATTGGGTGAGGCCGATGAAGAGGCCGCCGAGCACGGCCCCCGGAATGCTCCCGATCCCGCCGAGGACGGCGGAGGTGAAGGCGCGCAGGCCGGTGGTGTAGCCGATGTAGTACGAGGTGAAGCCGTAGTAGAGGCCGAAGAAGAGGCTCCCCGCTCCGGCCAGCGCCGAACCCAGGAAGAAGGTGAGCACGACCACGCGGTCGACGTCGATCCCCATCATCCGGGCGGCGTCGGCGTCCTGGGCGGTGGCGCGCATCGCCTTGCCGAGCGTGGTGCGCCTCACCAGATGCCAGAGGGCCACCATCAGGAGGAGGCCGACCACGAAGAGCGCGAGCTGCTTGAAGGTCACCTCGGCGCCGCCCAGCGGCCAGCGCCAGTTGGGCAGGAGCTGGGGGAAGCGCTGGGTCTGCGGGCCCCAGTAGAGGAGCATGACGTTGATCAGGACGAATGCGACCCCGATGGTGGTGATCATCGGCGCCGTCCCCGAGACGCGGCGCACCGAGCGGAGACAGATCCGCTCGATGAGCACGCCGAGGAGGCCCGTCACCGCCATGGTCACCACGAAGAGCACCAGCAGGGTGCCGACGAGCGCGAGCCCGGTCAGCGAGGCGGAGACCGGGGTGACCCCCATGAGGTCGAGCACCACGAGCCCGACGAAGGTGCCGGTCATGAAGACGCTGAAGTGGGAGAAGTTGATCAGCTCGATGATGCCGTAGACCATCGTGAAGCCAAGGGCGAGCAGAGCGTACATCATGCCGAGGGCGAGGCCGTTGACGACTTGCTGGAGGAGAACGTCCAGCGCGCTCATGGTGGGCATGCCCCGGGCGGAGGCATCGCGCGTCCGCCCGGGGCGCGGGATCCGCGCCTACTTCTCGGGGGCCACGGCGACGTACTTGATCTCGCCGTCCCGCCACTGATAGATCGAGACGGTCTTGGTCAGGATGTCGCCGTTGGCGTCGAAGGCGATCGGGCCCTGGATCGAGCCCACCTTCGTCGCCTGGATCGCGTCGCGGAGATTCGTCCGCGTCAGCGGCTTGCCGGCCTTGGCGGTGCGCTCCACGGCGTCGGCGATCACGTGGACGGCGTTGTACGCGGTGATCGCGTAGTTCGTCGGATCGCGCTTCATGTCGCTCTTGAACTTGGTCACCCACGCCTCCACCTTCGGCGCCGTGACCAGCTCGGGCGAGGCTTGCGAGCAGAACCAGCCCTCGACGGCTTCCTTGCCGGACTGCTTCGGCCACGAGAGGTCGTAGACGCCGTCGGAGCCGGCCTTGATCGCGCGGGGCATCACCTCGTACGCCTGCGGGGCCAGCTTGGCGGCGGCTTGCATGACACCACCGTAGTAGAGCGCGTCCGGATTCAGCCCCTTGATCTTCGTGAGGACGGTCTTGTAGTCGGGCTCCTTCGGGTCGAGCCGGTCGCGCCCGACGACCTTGACGCCCAGCTCCTGGGCCCGGCGCTGGAAGCTGTCGGCGATTCCCACGCCGAAGGCGCCGCCGTCGTCGAGCACGTAGGTGTAGGGCCCCTTGCGAAACTCGCCCTCGCGCGCCTCGCCGTGAGCCCGAAAATGGCCACTCGCCTCGTGGAAAGGCGCCGCTCTAAACGGACCACACGGCGGCTCGTCGGCGGGTGAAATGGAGAGGGGCACCCCCTTCGTGCGCCGTCGAATGGGCTGATAGCTACACCCGGCGCGCCGGCCTTGTCAAGGGCCATGCCAAGACCGCCGCCCTCTCGATCCAGTTCGCCATTCGGAGCGTAGTCCGCACAAACGGTGTCGGGCGCGGCCCAGGCCGGATGGCGCCGTCGGGTGGGGCGCCGCTTGACGTCGCGACAAGCCGCCCGTGCTACTCTTGGAAAATTCGCTGGGCTTCCTCGGGAGTCGGGAGGGCTCGGATCGTCATCAGATTGGCCGGAGGGACGAACGCCAAGAACAACGCCCTGCCCCCTCCTCAAGATCGCGGTGCTGAGACAGGATAGCTCGCTACCAATCTCATTTCTTGAGAAGAAGATCAAGCCCATCGGCGCATGCTCGGGCCACAGCATAGCCAGCCTTTTCTTGCCCGGGCATCTTATCCCAGCCACCTTTTTCAATGAACTCAGCTCTCTGCCAGCCATTCACTTCCCCGAGTGCTTTAAGTTTCTCTTCTGGGTTCGGTTGCTTCATAAATTGGGCGACGCAGATCGCCGCCTGACTCGCCAAGACGGCCTCTTTGGTCATCGTTTGGGTACTGCCGGAGGTTGTCCAGCCACCCCACGCAAAGCCGATGATCATTGTGATGACTGCCCCACAAACAAGGCCCCAAATTCCATACTTAATCTTCGCTGCAGTCTCTGGCTTCATTGACAAGACCTCCTGAACCTGGACTTCCGATATGGAGCCACTCATGGCGGCGTCCACCGAGCGGACCGCCCAGTCAGTCAACTCGTTCACAGCACGGCACTCGGCAACCAACTAAAGCTTGGCCGGACGACGACCCGCTCCAACTCCCACACGGCGAAGCAGCGGACGTGCAGGTGGACCTTGTCCAATCCGGGCACCGCGCCGTCGTGCGCGAACTGGATCTCGAACTCCAACTCGTCCCGTGTAACGGGCAGTTCGCACACCGAGCATGGGGCGCCGACGCCTGCACCGCCCCATGTGCGCCACACCGAAAGACGCCGGCGCGCCGTGCTTATCACGAGGGGGAGGATTGAACCAGATGCCACGGGGCGCGACGCCAGCTACGTCAACCCTACAAGCCCGTGGAAGGCAGCCTGAGTCTACCACATGGGAAGTGCTCACGCTCCTCGGCAAGAACTGACGATGATGCAGGGCTGGCGAACAGCCACGTGACGCGTCAGCGTGGAGGTCGCTTTTAGCGTAGCTTTTAGCGTACTATTACGGTACTTCGATCCAAAGGCCGATGCCTGCGGATTCGCATCAAACCAAGACAAAGGGAGGACGCACGATGGACGCTAGAGAGCTCGACGACCTGCAACACCGGCTCGCGGCCTTGTTCGGGCGCGCTCCGATCCGCCCGCCCAGCGGCAAGGAAGAGGCCCTGACCGTCGCGGAGTGGGCCCCGCTGGTGGATATCGTTGAACATGACACGGAGTACCTCATCAAGGCCGAACTGCCCGGGGTCAAGAAGGACGACGTCAAAGTGACGGTCCAAGATGATGTGCTCACGATCACCGGGGAGCGGACCTTCGAGAAGGAAGAGCAGGGCCGAAAGTATCACCGCGTGGAGCGGGCGTACGGCCGTTTTGCCCGGAGCTTCACGCTGCCGGAGGACGCGGATGGCAACAAGGTGGCGGCCGAGTTCAATGACGGGGTGCTCAAGGTCCACCTCCCGAAGGCGGAGCGGGCCAAGATCAAGTCCATCGAGGTGAAGATCGGATAGTGATCAATGGCGGCAACAGCACCACGGCGGAGATCGCCGTCGCGCCGTCCGGCCGCTTTGTGTACGGCTCGAACCGCGGCCACGACAGCATCGCCATCTTCAGCGTCGACGACGCCACCGGCGTGCTGGCTCCCGTCGGCTGGGAACCGACGCACCGGCGAGCCGACGATGCTCTCCCCCGAGGACGTCGTCGAGACGGCGAGGATGAAGACGGGGCGGATGCGTTTCTTCTACGGCTGCACCGGCCCCAGCACCGAGGCGACCATCGCCAACGTCCGCTTCGTCCGTGACCACGGCGCGGACGGCGCCATCCTCGCTGCGCCGCCGTACATCTGACCAGAACATCGCGTTCGACCGCGTGGAGGAGATGCTGGATCCCGACCGCGCGGAGACTCTCTTCGGGAAGCAAGGAGGATGCGCGATGCAGGTGAAGCCGACACAACAGGAAGAGGAGTACGCACCCTTGCCACCCCCCAGTTGTTGACGGCTTTTCGCCGAGCTCAAGTCTGAGGTCGGCGGGTCAGCCGTAGGGCTCGCTTCACCTACCGCGTCCCGCCGGTGCCAGAACGGCAAGGCGGCGCCTTCGTCGCAGCGTCCTGCATCACGACGCACGAAAGAATCTTGACTTAATGTCTTACGTTTGTATAGACGTAAGACAGGTGCGGCGCCACATGCTGCGGGCGAGGGGCCGTCAGGGCTTCGGCTGGAAGCGGTGGAGTACGGCGTGGGTCTATACGGTGCTCGGGGTCTTTGCTGACTACCGGGTGCGATATTGGGGCCCGGCCTGAAAGCGCGCCCAGCGCGATAGGTCGCATAAACCTTGACGCGAAGCCGGCAGGAGAGCGGCGTACGGGGAATCCCGTATGCGCCGTTCGAGCGGGCGGGGGCTGGAGACGGGCGCTTTGCGTACCGCGCCAGCCCTCGACCCTACATCAAAAAGCCGATGCCCACACTTCCCACAGGCCCTGCGACGATTGCAAGACAGTCTCCAGAAAAAAGGAGCGGGTCACTCTATGGGAGCACAAGTGGTCAACTTCTCGTTAGCGTCGAGGCCGTCATGCTCTACGGCGGGCGGCACTTCTTCACCGGGGCGTGGCGGGCCCTCAAGCACCGATCCGCGAACATGCACACCCTGATCGCGCTCGGCACCGGAGTCGCCCGGATCTACTCGACCATCGCGCTCCTCTTCCCCCGGATGTTCCCGTCGGAGGAGTTCGCCGACGTGTATTACGACGTCAAGGTGGTCGTGATCGCGCTCGTGGACCTGGGTAGGATAGCTCTCCGGCCTTCTTCATCGCCTCGACCATCGTCTCAGGCCGCATCAGGACCGTCGTCTTTGTGGCTCGGAAGTGCCCTGGCGCGATGGCCGCGAGCAGCATCGCCGTCACGGTGGCTTCATCGGGCGCATCGATAATCACGAAGCCATCATAGTCGCCGAAGGAGTAATACAGCGCCTCCACCTTCGCCCCGACCTTCTTGGCAAGATTCTGGAGTGCTGCCGTTCGATTCTCAGGGTTCTTCGTAAACGCTGCCCAGGCGTCTACGGTGTAAGCGAATTGCGCCATGTAGAGGGGCATGGTTCCCTCCCAGATCAAGCGTTGATTTACCACAGGCGACGCGGCGGCCACTCACTCCCGTCGCTTAGACCCCCCTTCCTTGAGAAGTCCTGCTCCTCCTTGGACCGTGTAGAAGCCTGGATCAGGTCTGTTCGTTTTCTCGTCGCTTCATCGGACGTATCGCGTGTACCCGACGACTTGCCAGGCGAGCCCGACGAGGAAGATCGCGGTGCCGACGGCGGCGAGCGCCCTGATCCGGGAACACGGACGTTCGCCGGCGAAGGGCTCTGGCCGGCGAGAGAGCGCGATCGCGGTGACGAGGAGCAGCGCCGCCCCGACGGCGGTGATCAGCAGGCCGGCGTTGACGCTCAGGAAGAACCGGTCATAGAAGGCCGCCGACTGGCTCATGGGAGTCCTCCCGGCCGGCATCCTACTCCAACTCCTCGCGCTTCACCACGGCGCGCAGAGCGTGGGCAAGCCGCCGGCGGGACGTTCAGGGCGGCGGCCGAAGACCTGGGGTCCGTCAAGCTGGTCATGGCCGACAGCGACGACGACGCTGAAGCATCCTGGTACGACCCGCGGGTGTTGTAGCCCGGCCGTCCTTCTGCTTTACCTTGTGCCGGAAGATCGATCCCTGTTGGCGGTGCATGGGTTTAGTGCGTAACTTCGAACGGACTCTTCAAACCTCCACGATTCTCCTCCAACTTGGCTTCATCTTTCATAACCTCGAATACCATTCTGCGAAGGTCGTAATCGGATCGGAGCCAATGGAAAAGCGCCGGTTTCATCGCTTCGAGATCGGTAGATTCATGCACCCTCCATGCGAATAGGACACTCGGGCTACTTGGCCACAGGGATCTTCCGAAGGGCTGAGGAATGGTGGATCGTCGTGTATCCTTCGTAGCCGCGTCGGCGCTCCCAGACCACCCGAATCCGTGTACCGCCCTCACGAACACCCGTTACCCGACCGACGGTGTCCTCCATCGAAGCCAGTAGCTCCACGAGATCGTTGACGTTAAATTTATCCACCACGACTTCGCCATTGGGCCAAGGGGCCGAGACAGCAGCGGGGAAGATCACTCCAAGCACCGGGGGGTCCCAGCTGGGAGATAACCGAGTGTGGCAGTACGACTCTAGCACGAGCTCAACTCGTGCGGTCGGTCAAACTGAGACACTAGCCCCTACCGGCGCCGCGGCCGCCTTGACGATCGCCCGGCCAGAGACGCATGATCCGCCTACCGCATTCTCTCCTTCCTGGTCCTGGGGGTGGTCCTGCTCGGCGTCTCGCTCCTCTACCAGAAGGGCGCGGAGCCCCGCCGGCTGAGGCGGCCGGCCGCCACTCACCTGCGACTCGACGCCGGTCACCACGCCTGTACCCCCCCGACGGGACCGCCTCCGGATACCCCGTTAATGATGGCTATCCTCCGCGCGGGCCAGGGCGGAAGCGCGATCTCCGTCAAGAGCTCGTCGGGTCTCAGCACGGTGGTCATCGAGGAAAGGAAGAAGTCCCCGACAGCGACCGGGCGCTCGCCTCCGGCACTCCGCACGGTGAGCCCGGCGCCGAGCGCCACCATCACCGCCGGCAGCTCGGCGGCGGGATCGGCGTGCGCGAGAATGCCGCCGAGCGTGCCGCGCGCGGATCCGGGGGTGGCCGACGAAAGGCATGGCCCGGGCAATCAACGGGCAGCGCTCACGGATCAGCGGCGAGCGCTCGAGCGCGCGCTGGCGGACCAGAGCTCCGATCTGGAACTCGTCGCCGGGACCCGGATTCATGGTGGCCAGCGCGGCCAACGCGGTTGATGTCGATTACTTGGCCCGGCCGCGCGAGGCGGAAGTCGAGCATGGGCACGAGACTCTGGCCGCCGGCCAGGGTCCGGGCCTCGTCGCCGTGGCGGGCCAGGAGGCCCAGCGCCTCCGCGACCGTCAGAGGATCGTGATAGCTGAACCGAGGCGGCTTCATCGCGGTGAGCCTAGGCCGCGGCCCCTGTCAGGAGCGCTGGCGGCACTGCGGCATGACCTTCTGGGCGATGTCCACCATCAGCGCCGTGATGCGCGCCAACTCTCCCGAGTTCAATGCCAGCACGATGTGCTCCACACCGGCGCGTTGGTAGGCTTGAATGCCGGCGATCATCTTGTCGGCGTCGTCTCCGGGGAGGCGCGCGCGGGTCGCCGCTCGCTGGGTCGACGCCCGGCCGCTCACCTCCACTTCCACCCGGATGGACATGGTCAGGGCATCCGGGTCGCGTTTCGCCGCAGCGGCCAGCTTCCGCACTTCCTCTCGCCCCGCACCGAACTCGTCGGGAGGCATGCCGGTGGGGTGCCACCCATCCCCCATTATGGCGGCGCGCCGCAATGCGCCCGGACTCGACCCACCGACCCACAGCGGGATCGCCGGCCGCTGCAGAGGTTTGGGGGCGAACTTGAAGCCGGTCAGGTCCCAGCGCTCGCTGCGATAGCGGGGATCGGGGCTGGTCCACAGCTCCCTCATGATCGCCATGCACTCGTTCGTCAGGGCGCCGCGCTGCCGGAACGGAACTCCCAGTGCCTCGAACTCCTCCGTCATCGCCCCGGCGCCCACGCCCAGGATCACCCGCCCCCCTGACATCTGATCCAGGCTCGCGGTGTATTTCGCGAGCTCCACAGGATTGTGGTAGGGCAGGACCAGCACGGAGGTGCCCAGCGTGACGCGCTTCGTGGTCGCCGCCAGATACGACAGCGTAGCCAGCGGATGATAGTACGGCTTGTCGTCGAGGCGTTCCCGGATGTAGCCGCTGTTCAGCAGATGGTCCATGACCCAGACGGAGTCGTAGCCCAGCGCCTCGGCGAGCGGCCCCATGGCCAGCACTTGCCGTGGATCCGCGATGCCCCAGTTGTTCGGGATGGTCACGCCGAAGCGCATGACTAGCTCAGCACCTCCCGGAACGACCGGATCGCGACGATGTGCGCCTGCGGCGAGGTGAAGCCGGCGCGCATCGTATCCACGGCCACGTGGCTGGCCCCGAGCGCACGCCACGCCTCCACGCGGCGGCGCCATTCGTCCTTGCCGAGCCCCTGAATGCTGATCCAGGGGTCGATGCCGAACTGCCTCGGATCGCGACCGGCCGCCGTCAGATAACCGTGGAGCTGGTCGATGTACGCCTTCATGCGGTCGTCGGGCGGTCGGCCCGCCGGCATCCAGCCGTCCCCGATCCGCGCGGCCCGCCTGAGCACGGGTTCGGCGGCGCCGCCGAACCAGACCGGGATGGGACGCTGGATGGGCAGCGGATTGATCCCGGCATTGTCGATGACGTGGTGCGCGCTCTTGTGAGTGACGAGCGGCTGGGTCCAGAGCTTGCGCAGCACCTCGATCTGTTCCTCGACGCGGCGCCCGCGCGTCCGGAACTCCTGACCGAGCGCCTCGTACTCGACGTAGTTCCAGCCGATCCCGATGCCGAGGCGCGCGCGGCCCCCGCTCAGGACGTCCACCTCCGCGGTCTGCTTCGCCACGAGCGCGGTCTCGCGCTGCGGCAGGATGAGGATGCCGGTGACGAGCTCGAGTCTCGTGGTGATCGCGGCGAGGAATCCGAAGAACACCATGGGCTCGTGAAAGGGGTGCTCGTAC
>Ga0137372_10006102_pt1 | contig 11693 bp, 10 predicted proteins | sample SagtaG_6_FD_104911 | JGI IMG/M metagenome (GOLD analysis project Ga0137372, IMG submission 104911) | Vadose zone soil microbial communities from Sagehorn Ranch, Mendocino, California, USA - Sage1_R_60_16 metaG | ecosystem: Environmental > Terrestrial > Soil > Vadose zone | place: USA...
CCCCGCCGGTCAGGGCGAAGATGATGTCGAACAGGGTGATCGTGACCAGGAACTGAACGACGAGGGCGGCCACGATCGTCGGCCGCAGGTGTGGCAGGATGATGTAGCGCAGGCGGTACCAGAAACCGGCTCCGTCGATTCGTGCGGAGTGGAGTTGCTCGTCGGGCAGGTACTGGAGCGCGACGAGGAACATGATCGCCAGCAAGGGGAACGTCTTCCAGATGTGGATTCCGACCAGCACGAACAGCGTCTTGGGAACCCCGGAGAAGAAGAGCGGCGGAGACTGCGTTACTCCTATCTTCGTCAGCCAGCTGCCGAGCAGGCCCCGGTTGGGATCGAGGAACCACTCGAACATCGCCGCCACGACGACGGGAGGAATCGCCCACGGCAGGAGGAGCGACGCTCTGACGAAACTCCGGCCGGGGAAGTCCTGGTGGAGGACGAGCGCGACGGCGAGGCCGACGAGCGGGGCGATGACGACTGACGGGGCGAGGTACATGAGCGTCTGGCGGAATGCCTGGGCGAAGACGCCGTCGGTCAAGATCTGCTTCCAGTTGTCCACGGCCACCCACTCGCCGAACTGCCCGGGGCCGGGCGGCGCTCCCGTGAAGGTGAGGATGAGCGAGTAGACGAGCGGGAACGCGACGAACAGGGTCAGAAAGGCAAGCGTGGGCGCGAGGAAGAGGAACGCGTGCGCGCGCTCCTGGCTTCGAATCGTGCGATCGCGACGGAAGAGCCGCCGGCCCGCTGCCGCGTCGACGGAAAGGTCGACCCTGCTCATTGCGAGGCGGCCGCTCCCTGGCCCTCGAGCTCGACGAGCTCTGCGCCGCGGCCGGACAGGGAGGTGCCGTCTTGCGCGTCGAAGAGATGGATCACGCGCGCGTCGACCTCCAGCCCCACCGTCTCCCCGAGCTCGGGCGCCGCAACGCCGTGCGGGATCCGCGCCATCATCGCCAGGTCGCCGATCCGAACGGTCGCGTAGACGCGCTGGTAGCCGAGCGCCGACGTGCTCTCCACCACGCCGGCCGGCCGGCCCTCGATCGCGTTGGACACGGTTACCGCCTCCGGCCGGACGCCGAGCACGACCGCGCCGCCGCCCGGCTCGACCGCGCCTCCGGGGCCGAGCTGGAAGACCAGCGCATCCGAGCGGAAGAGGCGGTTCTGGCCTTCCCGCACGAGCTGCCCGTGGAGCAGGTTCATCGGCGGATGGCCGACGAAGGACGCGACGAAACGGTTCGCGGGTTGCTCGTACAGGCTCTCGGAGGACGAGAACTGCTGGAGCTCCCCGCGTGCGAGAACCGCGACCCGCTGCCCCATGTCGAGCGCGTCGTCTTGGTCGTGCGTGACGTAGACGAAGGTCGCGCCGAGGACGCGGTGGAGGTGCTTGAGCTCGGCTCTCATGCCCGCGCGGAGGTGCGCGTCGAGATTCGAGAGCGGCTCGTCGAACAGGAACACCTTGGGGTTTCGGACCATGGCTCGCCCGATGGCGGTGCGCTGGCGTTCGCCGCCGCTCAGCTCGCGTGGCCGCCGCCGGAGCAGCCCCTCGAGCCCGAGCATCTCGGCGACCTCCTCGACCCGCCGCCTGACGTCGGCTTTGGGCACCTTCCGGACTCGGAGCGGGAACGCGATGTTGTCGAACACCGTCATCGTCGGATACAGCGCGTAGGACTGGAAGACCATCGCAACGTCCCGCCGCTCGGGCGGCCTTTGCGTTACGTCACGGCCGTCGAAGTAGACGTGGCCGCCCGATACCTCCTCGATCCCAGCGATCAGCTTGAGCAGCGTCGACTTGCCCGAGCCCGACGGCCCGAGCACGGATACGAACTCGCCGTCGCCGATCTCGAGGTCGAGACCGTGCAGGGCGACGTAGTCCCCGTAGGCCTTTCGGATCTGCTTGAGGGTCACGCGGGCCATCGCGTCCGCCTAATCGTGCCTCCGGAAAGCCGAGCGGGCCGGAGTCCGGCCCGCTCGAGCAACCGACGCCCGACACACGCCGGGCGGCTAGATCTGCTCCTTGGCGAGAATCGCATTGATCGCCTTCTGTCCCTGCTTGTGCGCCGTCTCGACGTCCTTCTGCTTGTTGAGCGCCGCCGACACTGCCGCCTCGACGGCGTCCGACATCGCCTGGTACGCCGGCCGCGTCTCGTACCGCTTTCCCGGGTACCGCTGCTGAGCGAGCGTCGTGCGGACGATCTGCCGAAGCGGCCCCTTGACCGACTTCGAGAGGTAGTCCGACCTGTAGGCTGGGAAGCCGTCCTCGCCCGCGGGATCGAACTTCTCGACCGCCGCGCGCTCCGTTAGCAGCCCGATCTGCGTGACCGGATTGGACAGGAACTTGAGCAGCTCGAGCGCGGCCTCCTTCTTCGTGCTCGTCTTCGGGATGACGAAGCACTCGCCAACGAACTGGCCGGCTGACCTGGGGCCCACCTTCCCACCCGATAGCTTCTTGCTCCCCGGTACCAGGTCGACGAGGACGTTCCCGCGCCCGATCTTCGATTGCGACGGGTCCTGACCCTCGAACCAGATGTGCTGGTAGTCGATGAGCATCGCCGCCTGCCCGGAGAAGAAGACCTTCTTGGCCTCGACGTCGTAGATGCCCCACGGCGAGGTGATCGACTCCTTCGGCATGTAGGGCAGGAGGTCGATCATGTCCTGCGTCGCCTGCATCGCCTGCGGCGAGTCGAAGTGAACGGGGCCGTGCTCGCCCGCGAAGAGCTCGCCGCCGTTCAGCTGGAGCCAGACGCACCATTTCGGGAAGAGATACAGCGGTGCCCAGCCGTCCGTGTAGCCGAGAGCCTTCTTGTTCTTGCTGGTCAGCTCCTTGGCGAGCGCGACGAAGTCGGCGTAGGTCTGCGGCAGCTTCTTGACGCCGATCTGCGCGAGTCGCTTCTTGTTCCCGTAGAGGACGTAGGTGTAGGTGTTGCTCGGCAGCCCGTAGATCTTCCCGTCGTGCGCGCTCGGGATCTGCTTGTAGGAGACGGGAAGCATGTCCCTCCGCTTGGCCGCCGGCAGGGTATAACCGATCTGGTCGAGGGGCGTTAGGAACTCCCGGTACTGCTCGACCCAGGCCCGCCACATATAGGCGACGTCCCAGGTGCGGCCGCCGGACTGGAAGGCGGGCGTGAGCTTGGACGGAATCAACCCGAACTGCTCCCGAGTCCAGTTCAGCTTCGCGTTGTACTTCTGCTCGAATCGCTTTCCGGCCCACTCGTAGAACGGAACGTGGTTGGCCCGGAAGACGTCCAGGGTCTGGCCCTGCGCCGGATTCGCCTCGGAGCCGAACCTCCGGCCGAACGCACTCCCGGCGCCGATGAAGCTTGCCGCCATCCCGGCTAACGCCGCGCCCGCGGCGCCCTTCAGCAGCCGTCTGCGGTCCCTCTCCCACTGCTCGACACGCCAGTCGAGGTACCGCTCGAGGTCGTCGTTGTCGTGCGACTTCCGGTGACCAGTCATGAGCCCTCGCTTTCTCTCGAACCCGCCGCGCCCGCGTCCGCTCCACGGGGATCCGCTTCTTTAACACGGTTGAAGTTCACCGTCAACGGTGTCGAACAGACTCACTCCTGGCGCACCTCCTCTCCGTAGAGGACGACCTGGTCGGCGACACGGCTGTACCAGCCCTCGAGCATCGCCGCCATCTCGGGCAGCTCCTCGACCTCCCGCTCGAACTCGCTCCGGTCCTCGATCTCCATCTCCTCGAGGTAGTCGAAGGCGGGCGAGCCCTCCAGCGCGCCGACGACCCGCCAGACGCGATAGCCGAGGATCGACCCCATCTTCCGCACCGCCGGCACATTCTCGGCCCGGAACCACTCCTCGTACCGGTCGGGAGTGACGTCCGGCCTCAGCCGGAAGGTGACGAAGCACTTCACGTCTGCTCCTCCGTATCCGGCATCGCCGAGCGGCGGATGTAGACCATGCGGCAGACGCTGTCCCCGAGCGAACGGAACTGATCCTGGGTGACGAAGAAGGTGTCCCACAGCCCGATCGCCTTCATCAGCGCTTGGTAGTAGTTCGCCGAGGTCGGGCCGATCGTCTTCTTCATCATCTCGCTGGCCGCCTCCTTGCCGTACATGTCGACCATGTTGTCGAAGTACGGGCAGGTCGTTATCACCGTGACCAGCTTGTCGGGCGTGTGTTCCACCTCCTCGACCTCGCAGCCGATCGCCTCCCAGAAGGCGCGGTTGAGCTTGGCGAGGTCGTCGGTGGTCTTGAACTCCTGGACGTTGATCACCGACTTGATCACGTCCAGGAAGCTGAGGGCAAAGCCCTCCCAGACGCGCGAATACATGATCACGGCGTCGCGCGCGCCGTAGAGGTCCTCCCAGACGCGCCACATCTGGTGGTCGTGCCCTGTGAAGGCCCGGTTCCAGAGGACGAGCGCGTCCTCCCCCGAGAGATCGAGCCGTCGAAGCAGCTCCGGCACGTCGATGTCCAGCGACAGCCCGTACGGCGGCTCCTCGCTCTTCCAGGTGAACACCGCGCGGGCCGCCTCCTGGTATTTGGCCGGGATCCTGCGCCAGACCTCATCGTGGGCCCGCCGCGCCTCCGACTCCCCCAGGTGCTCGACGACCGAGTCCCACATCAGGTTGTCCTCCAGCGCGAAGCCGAAGGCCCAGGTGTGGATCGCCTCCTCGAGAGGCTGGCCGGTTCGCTCGATCGCCTTCAGGACCCAGTTCCGCTTGTCGTCGGGATCGTCGCGTACCGGTCGCAAGAGGATCGGCGCCTTCATGTCGATCGGCCGTTGCTCGAAGCTCATCCGGTCGGCAGGGATGAACTTCGACGGGTCGGTCGGAACCTTCGTCCTCTCAGCGGTCATCCGTCGTCCTCCTCGGGTCGCAATCCCTCCTCAAACGGTCGCGGGCAGGGACTCCTGCATGAACGGGGCTGTGGTCAGCACCTCGACTCCGTCGTCCGCGACCATCACGGACTCCTCCAGCGCGGCCTGGATGTAGGTCTTGTCGTCGAGCATCTTGTGGAAGCGCGGCTCAAGCGTGAAGCACATGCCCGGCTCGAGGACAAGGTCGAGGCGCTCGGGCGCGGTGCCCTTCTTCATGCAGATCGGCAACTCGCAGCAGTTGAGCCCGATCCCGTGGCCAGTGTCGAACCGGTCCTCGAGGTAGCCGTGGTTGTGCGCGACTCTGCGCACCGCCGCGTCGACCTCCGAGATGTGGATGCCGGGCCGGATCGTCTCGATCCCGGCGTACATCGCCTCGTAGTTGACGCGATAGAGCTCCTTGAACTCCTCGGACGGCTCGCCGGCGAAACCGGTCCGCATGCAGTCGCCGTTGTAGCCCTCCCAGATCGGGCCCATGTCGAGCACGACCGGATCACCCTCCTCGAGCACCCGGTTGGTCGGGAACAGCGCTCCCTCGGTCACGGGGCCCGAGGTGAGGAACGGGTAGAAGCCGTCGCCCTCCGAGCCGAGCTCGTAGAGCTTGCCCATGAAGGCGGCGTAGATCTCGTACTCGGTGACTCCGGGTGCGATCGCCTCGATACCCGCACGCACGCCCTCGCTGGCGATCCACGCGGCGTAGCGCATCAGCTTCTGCTCTTCCTCGTTCTTGACCGCGCGCTCGAGCAGGAGCTCTTCCTCAGCCGGAACGAATGCGACGTCCGGCATCGCCTCCTCGAACGCGTCCTGGATGATCCACGACACCCGGTCGACGCCGACGCGGCCCTTGGTCACACCGAGGTCGGCGAGCGCTTTCCTTGTCCACTCCGCATATGCCTGGGGAATCAGGCTTGAGTTGAAGATCGAGAAGTGATCCCAGCCCGTCTGCTCCTTCAGCCACGCGCCGTCGTTGGCCCAGTGCGGCCCGGGCGCGACATGCGCCCCGCAGTCGAGCAGCTTCGTGGCGCCTTCCTTCGAGATGACCGCGATCGCGTTCGGCTCCCAGCCGTAGACGAAGAAGCGGCGCAGATCGGTGAAGTACTGCACGTTGTCGTGCTGCGTCCCGATCAGCGCGTCGACGCCCAGCTTCTCGCAGACGCGGACCGCGCCCTCCTGGCGGAGCTTGATCAGCAGGTCCTTGTTGACGTCCGGTGCATCCATCGTCTCCCCTCCTCGTCAGATGTCGCGCGGCAGCTCGTCCGCATTGGCGAGCTGCCACACGGTGATGGCGGTGATGTCCCCGACGGCCTTCAGGCAGTTGCCGTCCAGCTTGTCCACGCTGTCGTGGACGGAGTGGTAGTAGAAGTCGTCGGGACGCCAGAACCACGCGGCGGGGACTCCCGCCTGGATCAGCCGCCCCGACTCGGCCACGCCCCACGTGGCGGTCATCCGGCCGACGTCATAGCCGAGCTCCTCCGCAACCCGCTCGAGCCACTGCATAAGCCATTCCGTGTGCGGAATCGGCTCAGTGTCGGGCCAGAGCCCGAGCTCGACGAGCTGGAGCTTGCCGCCCGTCCCGAACATGTCGAGATCGATCGCGGCGCGGATCTGGCTGAGAAGGCCCTCCGCCTGCTGCGCCTCGATGTACGCGGCAATGCCTTTCGTCACTCCCTCCTCGGCGGTGGTGCAGAGGAACTCGATCGACCGTCTCGGGCGGCTCGTCGCCAGCGCACCTGCGATCTCGAGCATCGTCCCGAAGCCAGAGCCGTTGTCGTTCGCGCCGGGCCAGAGGCCGTGGTCGCGATGGGCGTGCACGAGGATCCGTTCGCCGGAGAGCTCGGCCCCGCGGAGGACGCCGCTGACGTTCCAGCTCGTTACCTCGGGTTGCTCGCACTCGACGACGAGCTCGGCTGTCGCCGTCCCCGCTCCGACTGCGTGCATCAGGTGCGCGCCGTCGATCGCCGAGACGGAGACAACGGGGATCTGCTCGTCCAGGAAGCGGCTCTCGAGACGTCCGTTTCCGGCCTCCATCGACATGCGGTAGGGCCAGGGCAGGGGGTGGACGACCACGACGCCGCTCGCACCGTGGCGGGCAGCGATCGCGGCGAACGTCCCCATCCAGAAGCGCGCGTAGCCGAGGCCGGTCTCCTGGATCAGGACGATCTTGCCTGTGACGTCGAGCCCCTCATAGTCAGCTTCGTCGCCGCCGCCCGCCAAGACGAGGTCGCCCCGGACGCGGCCGGCCGGCGAAAAGTACGGCGGAATCCCCTCGATGACGCGGCCGTCGCCGAGCGTGACGTCGGCACGAGTGTGGCTGTAGCCAGGCGTCGTGAACGGCCGGTCCTGGACCTCCAGCCCGAGCTCCCCGAAGCGGGCGCGGACGTAGTCGGCGGCCGCCCGGTCTCCTGCCGAGCCGACGAAGCGGTCGCCGAAGCCGACCAGCTCCTCGATCGTCGCCAGGGCTCCGCGCGCGGTGACGCGGCTCCGCAACTGCTCCTCGCCCTCGGTGAGTGCAAGCGTCTTCGCCATCCTTCCTCCTAGTGGCGGACCACGTGTCCGGCCAGCGTGTCCGTATCGATGTGTTCGTGGTCGACGACGACCGTCCCGTTAACGAGCACGTAGTCGATGCCCGCGGGGTGCTCGGCAGGCTCCTCGTAGCTCGCCCGGTCGCCGATCGTCTCTGGATCGAAGATCGTCAGGTCCGCCCAGTAGCCCTCGCGGACGGCTCCACGCTCCGGGATCCGCAGGCGCTCGGCCGCAAGCGACGTCATCTTGCGCACCGCTTGCTCGAGCGAGAGCAGCTTCTCCTCGCGCACGTACTGTCCGAGTACGCGGGGGAATGCGCCGTAGAGGGCCGGGTGGGCCTTTCCGCGGCCGAGAGAGAAGGCATCGGTCTCGATTGAGGCGTGCTCGTGCTGGATGATCTGCCGCAGCGCCCACTCCTCGTGCAGGTCGCCACTCACACCGATGTAGAGCGCGGTCACGTGCCCCTGCTCGGCCAGGATCAGGTCGGCGGCGACGTCGAACGGATCCTTGCCGCGCTCCTCGGCGAGCCTGGCGAGGCTCTTGCCCTCGCAATCGTTGTCCTCGCTCTCCACCCACATGATCCAGACGTTGTCCCAGCCAGTCGCCTCGACGAGGTTGTGGGGCCACCCCCCCGGGCGCCACGTCGGCCAGTCGGGGATCACCTCGGCGATGTCCTTCTTGATCAGCCGACGCGTTTCCGGATCGCGGAGCCGCTCGAGCAGCTTCGGGACGCCGCCGTCGAGGGACCACGGTGGCAGAATCGCCAGGAACGTCGTGTTCGCAGCCGTGTAAGGGATGACGTCGAAGCCGTGGTCGATGCCCTCGCGGAGCGCCCGGTCGTGAGCATCGAGAGCCCACTCCACCTTGGGCCAGTTTGGCTTGCCGAATGCCTCGAGATGCGAGTGCTGGACGCGGACGCCTGCGCGCTGCGCGACTTCGAGCACCTCCTTCGTCGCGGGCTGCAGGGTCTCGCTCGAGCCGCGGACGTGAAAGGTGAAGAGGCCGTCGTGCGCAGGCAGCAGCTCGGCGAGCGCGATCAGCTCGTCGGTGGTCGCGAACATCCCGGGCGCGTAGATCAGCCCGCACGAGAGGCCGAACGCGCCGCTCTCGAGGCACTCGCTCAGGTGCGCCTTCATCCGCGCGAGCTCGTCGGGCCGCGGCTCGCGCGCGTCGAAGCCCATGACCGCGATCCGCAAGGCGCCGTGCGCTGCGAGCGGCACGGTGTTCAGGTAGACACCGTGCTGCTCCAGGTAGCCGAGGTAGTCCCCGAACGTGCGCCAGCTCCACTCGAGGTCGCGCGGCTTGATGAAGGCCGTGTACGCCTGCATCAGCGGCGCCGTCTCGGGGTTGATGGGCGCAGGGGAATAGCCGCAGTTACCGACGACGAGCGTCGTGATCCCCTGGGCAACGTAGTACTTGAGGAACTCCCCTTGGTCGGGGAGCGGAAGGGTGAAGTCCGAATGATAGTGGATGTCGACGAAACCGGGGGCGATCACGTGGCCGCCGATATCGATCACCCGGTCTGCCTCGATCCCGTTCGCCGGCCCGACGTAGGCGATCCTGCCCGCCTTGACGCCGACCTCCGCCCGGGCCGCCGGTGCCCCGGTTCCGTCGACGACGACGCCGTTCGTGAGCAGCAGGTCGTACCGCATCAACTTCCTCCGGTCATGATCGGAGCGCCGACGCGGATCGCCTCGACCGGCTGGCGGGTCTCGTCGGCCAGGAACTGGAGGTCGGCCTTGTCCAGCTCGGCCGGATCCACGTCTCGAAGCGCCTGTCGCAGATACGACTGACGGAGCCCGTCCAGGTCGACGTCCTCGACCGCGAGCTGTCCCGGGTCGTCGGGGATCGAGATGACCCGGCCGGGCACGTTCTCCTCGCGGGCGCCGGTCTTGACCTCGACGCCGTTGGCCTCGGCGAACGCGAGCTGGGCCCACGGATGCTTGCCGGCACCCGTGTACTCGGTCTCCTGGACGACGACGGTCGCCTCCTCCGGCAACTCGCGAGCGAGCGCGAGCGCCGCCGCGAGCGAGGTGTTGCCGGCCGGGCCGCGCTGCATGCCCTCGAGCTTCGACAGGAGCTCCGTCGCGTAGAAGACCTCGCCCTGCGCCACCAGCAGGAAGCGATCCATATAGCGAAGCGGCCTGGCGGCGTTGAGCGGGACGTCGCTCCGATCGGGCCGCGTCGTAAACGGAAACGCGAACCCGGAGTGACCGGTCGTGAACGATTTCCGGTTGAAGTCCCGGTCGCTGGCCATGTGCAGGCCTCGCAGGTCGACGCTCGCGGCGACGACGGTGGTCGCCGTCGCCCTCGCCTTGAGCAGACCGCGCGCCGTGCCGGTGACGTTGCCCCCACCTGCATGCGTGACGACGACGACGTCGGGCGGGCGCCCCGTCAGTCGGCGTAGGTCCTCCGCGACCTCGGCCCCGAGCGTCTCGATCCCGGCCACGCTAAACGGCGTGTACAGCGAGGCGTTGAAGTACCCCGTCTCCTGAAGCAACAGGAGGAAGAGATAGAAGAGCTCTGGCCCGACCGTGCACTGAATGACCTCGGCCCCGAACTCCTCACAGGCCCGCGACTTCTCGATGATCTCGGGCTGGCCGATGCCCCGCGAGTCGAACGCCTCCTGCACGACGATGCAACCGAGCCCCGCGCGGGCAGCCTGGGAGGCGACGGCGGCCCCGTAGTTGCCGCTGGTGGCGGCAATCACCCCCGGAAAGCCGCGCCGCTTGGCTTCGTACACGGACAGGCTCGCCCGGCGATCCTTGAAGCTGCCCGATGGATTCGCGGCCTCGTCCTTGATGAAGATCCGCGCGCCTCGATTCGAGGGTGCGGCGCTTCGGACGAGGGCGGTCAGGTTGCACGCCTCACGCATCGGCGTCTCGCCGACGCCGCGGTCGAGCTGGATGCGGGCGACCTCGTCGAGGTCCTGCTCCACCTCGGCCATCAGGGCCTCGTAGTCCCACGCTAGACGCCCTCGCCGGAACAGCGAGTAGTCGATTCCCACCGACCGCCGCATGATCTCGTCGCGCCGACCGAGGAGAGACTGGTAGCTCGACGGGCTCACGGCGCGTCCTGCGGAAAGAGCCTGGCGCGAGCCCCCTCGCCTGCGCGCTGCAGCGCCGGCGGCGGAGAGCCGAAGCTGTGCTGGTATCCCGGTCCGACCTCGACGAGCTCACCCTCGACGACCCGGCCCGTGGCCGTGCGGATGCGCGTCCGCGACCCGAGCGGGCTGTTCTCGACGAGCCAGCCGTTGATCCAGCTCTCGAACGGCACCGCTGCGCTGTCTTCGGGAATCCCCGCAGCTCGCTCCGAAGGCGCGAGCTCGATCCGGTGAATCCGCACCCAGGCTCCTGCGGGAACGGCCGGCCCGCCCATGGAGCTTCTGTTTATCACAGCTGCATTAGCTCTGCAATGTGGTTGAAGAGCGAGATCAAATGCACTCGCCGGCCGTCGCGGCTTGATGCCGGAGGTATAGTCGGCCGGCAGAACGATGACGGTCGATCCGCTGTTGCCTACGGACGAGATCGAGCAGGAGATGCTCGAAGTCGGCCGCAAGATTCGCGTCCGTCGGCTCCAGGCTGGACTGACGCTGCAGCGGCTTGCGAGCGCGGTCGGCGTCTCGCAGAGCCTGATTTCCCAGGTCGAACGGGGCCTGGCCAGCCCGTCGATCACGACCCTCCGACGGATCGCCGCTGCGCTCGACGTGCCCATCGCGGCCCTCTTCCTCGGAGACGAGATGCCGTCGCGAGGCGAGACCGATCGCCTGGTACGGCGCCTCGTCGTTCGCCACCCCGAACGCAAGCGGCTGCACGTGCCTCGGTCGAAGATCGGGTACGAGCTCCTGACGCCCGACCTCAATCGCAAGGTCGAGTTTCTCTGGATCCAGTATGAGCCGGGCTCGGTGACGCATCCGACTCCAATGTCCCACCCCGGGGAGGAGAACGCCGTCTGCCTCGAGGGATCGGTCGTGGTGACGATCGACGGACAGGACTTCGTCCTCAACGCGGGAGATAGCATCTCCTTCGACAGCGGCCGGCCGCATCAGGTCGAGAACCGCAGCGACCAGCGTGCAGTCCTCATCTCGGCGATCACGCCGCCGTCCTTCTAGGCCAGGCTCAGCTCGCGGAAGTCGTGTTGCGGCGCGGCGAGGTACGCCGCGGCGGCAGCCTGGGGCGCGCCGGGTGCGCCGGCCGTCTCCTGCTGGAAGAAGTCGATCCGGAGGCTCGACTCATCGACGCCGGCACGGGCCATCGCATCCTTCAGCATCGGGCTGGCGAAGAACGCTTTCGCAGCGTCCGCTGACTCGAACCAGTGCCCGACGAGGACCATGTTCGGG
>Ga0137372_10006104_pt1 | contig 11692 bp, 6 predicted proteins | sample SagtaG_6_FD_104911 | JGI IMG/M metagenome (GOLD analysis project Ga0137372, IMG submission 104911) | Vadose zone soil microbial communities from Sagehorn Ranch, Mendocino, California, USA - Sage1_R_60_16 metaG | ecosystem: Environmental > Terrestrial > Soil > Vadose zone | place: USA: California...
CGCACTGGAACCGGGATTTCATGTCGTCCCGCAGCCACTACAGCCGCTCTGACGGGTGATAGGTCAGGACGACCACGCCCGTGCCGAAGGTCTTCGCCCCGGCGAACTCCAGGGCCTGCTTCTGCCCGTCGCGGAACAGCACCTGGCCGCTGCCCACCAGCACGGGATGGACCGAGAGCCGGAGTTCGTCCACGAGCCCGTGCTCGAGCAGGGCCTGCGCCAGGCGGCCGTGCCCGTACAGCGCCAGCTCACCGCCGTCCTGCTGTTTGAGCCTGGTCACCTCGGCCACGGCGTCGCCCCGCAGGATGACCGAGTTGTTCCAGGCGGCCTCGTCCAGCGTGGCGGAAAGGACGTACTTGCGGATGCTGTTCATCCGGTCGGCGAACTCGCCGGCCTGACCCGGCCAGACGGCCGAGAAGAGCTCGTAGGTAACCCGTCCCATCAGCATCGCGTCGGCGCTCGCGAGGCGTTCCAGCGCCTCGGCGGTGACCTCGGCGTCGCGGTATTCCATGGCCCACCGCGGCGGGTCGCCGATAACGCCGTCCGCCGAGACGAGGGTGGATTCGATGATCTTTCGCACTGCTGCCTCCATGGTCGCTTTGAGCCATGGAGACCAGCCGGCCTCGGGAAAGGAATCGCGAGCGGCTTGCTGCTGCTGCTGCTGCTGCTGCTGCTTGCCTGCTTGCCTGCGAGCGGCTGGCCCGGCACGAAATCCGCGCGGCCGGGCCACCGCGCGCATCCCGCCCGCGGTGGCGGGAAAACCGCTGGTTACTCCCCGGTCTGGTCGTCGACCTCGGCGCCGGGAGCGTTCTTCTGGACCGAGTCGATCCCGTTCAGCGCGGACGCCTTGCGCTCCTACATTTCACTGGTGGCGATGACCTGACCGTTGGTGGCCACCAGGTTGAAGTGGTACTTGCCGTTAGATGACTTCTTGAGCACGAACTTGCCCGCCATATTGCCTCCTTGATGAGAGCGGCGTCTGACCTGCTCGGACGATAAGTCATCTTGCCGTCAGCCAGCGGGTTTAACCATCGTTATCGAGGTCATCGCCAGCTCGGGTGTGTCGCGCGGTTTTGTACGATACTCGCGCCATCCGCTGCCACCGGGCCTGCGAGTTACCGGAGCGCTTCCCGTGCCCTGCGGTGCTACCCCGGCCGAAACGCTTGTGCGGCAGGGATGTGTCGGCGCTAGTCAGGGTAAAGCCGCGGCCACGCCCGCCAATCCTGCGAATCCGCCGGTGCCCCTGAGGCCGGTGTTACTTGACGGGCAGCAGTTCTCAGCGCCTCAGCGCCTCAGCGCCTCAGCGGACCCGGATACGCGCGAACGCGTCGCCTAGGGCCGGGTGGCTGGCCCGGACGGTGACGGTGCCCCGCGCGCCGGGCAGGGAGCGTAGCCAGACGGCCCCGGCACCACCCGCGGCGGCGAAGTCGAAGGGGTTGTCGCCGACCAGGACCGCCGGCCCCTCGACGTCGAAGCCGACCTGGCCCGCCACGTAGGGGCGGGGCGCGCCGTAGCGGTCGACCGCGCGGAACTCCAGCCGGGTGGCGTCCGCGCCGTCGCCGTCGATCTCGGCGTCGTCGGCGGCCAGCGCCAGCACGTCGCCGGACGGGTCCGCGGAGAAGGACCGCGACGCGACCTTGCCGGTGCCGAGGTAGCCGTCGATGCGCAGCCCGGGCCGGGACGAGCCGTCCACCGCGCGGAAGTCGGCGAACGACGGCGGGTAACCGAGGTGCGGATACCCATCGGTGTCAGGCAACACGGTGGCGAAGTGCTCGCCGCCGACGTACAGCTCGAGCCGGTCCAGGTTGGCGCAGATCATCGCGGTCGGCAAGCCGTTCACCGCAGAGGAAGGGCCGAAGTCCCAGTAGAACGCCGGCGCGATCACCGGCCGGACCCGCGGGTCGGCCTGCGCCTGGTAGATGGCGGCGCCGGGCTTGGGGATCCGGAAAAGGTCGACCACGCCGGTGTACTTCACGCCGCGGTACTGGTTGCCGCTGCCGGACGGGTAGTCGAACCCGGTCCAGGCGAGCAGCCCGCAGTACCGGTCGTCCGACGCGGCGATGTCGTGAACCCGCCCGTGCGCCGTCGCCTGCCCCTGCTGGATGGCCTGGGGATCGGTGCGGCGGTAGTAGATGGCAGGCCCGGACAGGGTGCCGACCGCCTCGCTGACCATGTACGGCCTGCCCACCCCAGTCTCCGGCGGCTGCAGCACGGGCTCCTTCACGCCGTCCGGGCCCTTCACCGAGGAATAGTCGTCCTCGGCGAACACGTCCTGCTGGTAATCCCTGGTCAGGCGCAGGCCCGCCATCGCTCCGGCCGTCGGCCGCGAGTCGTCAAGGGCGTGCGCGAGCTCGTTGGTGCTGGTGTAGAACGCGGTGTCGTTGGGGGTCTCGTTGAGCCGGGCGCCCCAGATGATGATCGACGGGTGGTTGCGGTCGCGGACGATCATCTCCCCGATATCGCGGTAGGCCAGCGCCTTCCAGGCGTCATCGCCGAGGTAGCCCCACCCTGGAGCCTCGTCCCACGCTAGCAGCCCGAGCTCGTCGCAGGCGTCGTAGAAGGCCTCGGCCTGCGGGTAGTGCGCGCATCGCACCATGTTGCAGTTCAGCTCGCGGCGCATGATCTCGACGTCCCTGGCCTGCACCCGGGCGGGCATGGCGCCCCCGGCGAACGGGAAGAACTGGTGCCGGTCGGCGCCGAACAGCTTGACCCGGCGGCCGTTCAGGTAGAACCCGTCGAGGGCGAACCTGGCCTCGCGGAATCCGGTCCGCACCTGCTGCCCATGCACCCGCCGATGGTCCACCATGAGTTCCGCCGCCACCGTGTACAGCGCCGGGTCGTCGATATCCCACAGCCTGATGCGCTCGAGCCCGGACAGCGTTGCGGTGACCGTCACCTGGCCCGGCCCCGCGATCGTGACGGGTACCCGCGTCGCGGCGATTTCCTGACCGTCACCATGGAGCGAGGCCGTCACCGTCGCGGGGCCCGGCAGCGCGGACGCCGCGTCCACCGTCGCCTGGACCACGACCTTCCGGTCGGCGGGATCCAGGACGTTGACCGGCTTGGCGAATACGTCGGCCAGGAACGCCTGCGGCACCACCAGCAGCCGCACGTCGCGGTAGATCCCGCCCGGCTGCCAGTAGTCCACCGAGATGGTGGGCTCCGGGGCCGGCCGGTCCGGCGGCACGTTGAGGTTGAAGGTCGAGTCCAGCCGTACGGCCAGCACGTTCCCGCGAGGCCGCAGCAGGCCGCCGACCTCGGTGCGGAAAAGGCAGGTAACCGCCCAGATGATCGATGACCTCGGTCCCATTCAACGTGACCGTAGCCCTGGTCATGGCCGCCGCAAAGTCCACGAACACCCGCCGGCGTTCCGCGCCGGGCGGCGCGTCGAAGCGCTTGCGGTACATCCACACCCGCTCCCAGGCCGACGGGTCCCAGTCACGCCAGGACAGCGGGACCACCGTGTGCGGCAGCGTCACCTCCGCGAAGCCGCTGTCGTCGAACCCCGGCTGGTCGCTGCCGGCCGAGACCGGCCCGAAACGCCAACCAGTGCCGAACGGATGTGAGGTCATCCGCCTTCGCGGCCGGCCGCCAGCGTTCGCTGCATCCCGCGCCGGACCGCGTCGATGAGGTAGGGCCGCAGCCGCGCCGCCGGGACGATGGCCTGCACCGAACCCACCTCGCGGGCCCGCTCGATGCTGTGCACCCGGTCGAACTCGTCGGCGAGCTGTCCCAGCTTGCCGGCGTGCACGGCCGGCCAGGCCGACGCCAGCTTGGCCCGCAGCGCGGCCGCCTCGTCGTGCGCGCCGCTCGCGGTGGCCTCGGCGATCGCGGCCTGCAGGTCGGCCACCCGGGGATCGGCCGCGGTACGCTTGGAGACCTCGGCGGCGAACACCACCGCGGCGGCGGGCGCGCCGCCGATCACCGAGGCGTAGGAACCCTCCACCGCGGCGACCTCCATGTTGTCGTTGAGGGTGGCGGAGAACACCACGAACGCCCCGCCGTGATAGCGGGAGACCACGCAGAACACGATCGGGCCGTCGAAGTTGACGACGGCGCGGCCGATCTCCGCGCCGTACTCCAGCTGAAGCTGGCGCAGCGACTCGGGCGAGCCGTCGAACCCGGACAGGTTGGCCAGGATCACCACCGGCCGGTTGCCGCTGGCCGCGTTGATCGCCCGCGCCGTCTTCTTCGACGAGCGGGGGAACAGCGTGCCCGCCGTGAACTGCGACGGACCGTCGACCGGCCAGAACCCGTGCCGGGTCAGCGGCTTGGACTCGAAGCCGATCAGCGCGACCGGCTGGCCGCCCAGATGCGCGTCGAGCACCAGCACCGACGCGGCCTCGGCCATGTCGGCCCAGCGTTCCAGCGGCGGGTGGTCGGCGTCGATCACCCCGGTCAGCAGCGAGCGCATGTCAAAGGGCTTCTTGCGTTCCGGGTTGATCGCCGGGTCGAAGATCTCGCCGAGCGCGGCGAACTCCGGGCCGGCGTGCGGCGAGGAGGAGATGTCCCGGTCGTCGGGGTCGCCGGTCGGGGACGGCCGGGGGAACCGCTCGCCCGGCGCCACGTAGGCGTGCTCGTAGTGCGCGAGCAGCACGTCGACCGCGCTGGACAGGTCGGGCGCCCAGTACTGGGCCTCGCCGTTCGGCCCCATGATCCGGTCGTAGCCGCCGATGCCGAAGTTGTCCTCGGCCGAGACGCCGCCCGAGTAGTCCAGCGACTGCTTTCCGGTCAGCACCATGGCCGAGTCCGGCGTCATGATCAGCACGCCGCTGGTATGCATGAGCATCGTCGCCTCGGCGTTCCAGTACGGCTGGGCGCCCACGTTGATGCCGGTCACCACCACGTTGATCTCGCCGCCCGCCTGGGTGAACTCGACGATCCCCCGCAGTGCCCGGGAGATCCAGTCCATGGTCTCGGTGCCGGAGTCCATCGCGATCTTCGCGCCGGCCGAGATGGCGAACCACTCGACCGGGGCGTGCAGCCGCCGCGCCAGCGCGACGGCCGCGAGGATCCGCCGGCACTCCGGCTCGGCCAGCGCGCCCAGCGCGCGGGTCGGGTCGCCCAGCAGCACCACCCGGCGCATCCCGTCCGGGTACCGCCTCGTCGGCGTGCTGACCACGCCGAGCACCAGGTTCGCCACGTTCGAACCGGGCGCCCGCTCCACCGGCACCGGGGCGCCGCTCTCGTCCAGGTCGTACTCGGTGAACTCGCCGTCCGCGCCGCCTGGATCCGGCGAGCGGGTGATCAGCGGGATGAGCTCGTACGGGTACACGGCGCCGCGGCGGCGGGCCCGGATCACGTTCTGCGTGTACGCGTTCAGTTCGCGCAGCGGCCCCGGGGGCAGGTCGGTCACCCGCAGCGTCAGGCCGGCGCCCGGCTGACGGGACATCCGCAGCATCCGCTCCCGCCCCTCGGCGTCGCGGAACTGCACCATCACCTGCTCTAGGCCCAGCGCCCCGGTGCGCGCCGCCAGCGACCGGATGACCGGGCCCAGCTCGGTCAGCGGTGCCTCCACGGCCGGCCACACGTACAGCATGATCCGGTTCCAGTCCAGCCGGGCCAGCCCGCGGTCGGCGGACCGGGCCGAGCGCAGGCTGTCCAGGCAGGCGTCCAGGATGCGCTCGAGTTGCGGCAGCCCGGTGATCCGCCCGGCGTCATCCCGCACGATGGTGAGCTCGCGCACGTCGGCCAGGGCCATGAGCCGCTGGTCGTCACGGTTCTCGCAGCCCTGGATGCGGAACAGGTGTACGTCCGGATCCGCGGGCAGCCGGGTCAGCTCGAACCCGGAGAACCGCCACACGCCCAGTCGTTCGGCTACCAGCGGGTGCCAGCCGCGCTGGGTCCGGTCCTCCACGGCCTGCCCGTCCGGCCCGCCGCGGAAGGTGAACCAGTCCGGCCAGCCACCCCCCTCTCCGTCCGGCCTGCGCACGGCGACCGCGACGCGGTCGACGGCCGGCGGGATGGGGCCCAGCTTGCCGCGGATCCGGTCGGCGCGGGCGTCGGGGGCGCCGCTGCCGTCCTCCTCGGCCGTCTGGGAGGTGACGTACAGGTCGACGAGCACGGTCCGGCCGGCCGGGATTGCCTGGATCAGCTCCGGCAGGTCGGTCGCTGCCGCGCTCTCCGCGCCGGCGGCCACGGTCGCGACGATCAGGTACTCGTGCCCGTCGTGGGTGTACTCCGCGGTCACAAGCGGGCGGCCGCTCCGCTCGGTGACCTGGACGTTCCGCAGCGACCTGATCCAGTAGTAGCGCCGCGTCATCACCTCGAGCATGACCGGGTCGTGCCGCTCGGTGAAGACGCCGAGGATCGGCTCGCCCGAGGCGACCATGGCGTCGATCTGGGCCGCCCTGGCCGCGGGGTCCGGCGAGAGCCGGTCCAGCTCGGCGCGTACCTGCTGCTGACCCCGGGCCCGTTCGGCGGCGATCAGCGGCGCGTCGAAGCAGCGGTAGCGAACCTGCCTGGCCAGGTCGCCGACACCGGGGTGCCGTAGCTGAGTGGCCGAGACCAGCTGGTCGATCGTCCGCCGGTAGTCGTCCCCGCCGTCATCGGGCAGCGATCCGGGATGGTCCAGCCGCCACTGCAGCAGCTCCGACACGACCGGCACGTACGCGGCCGCCCGGCGGCGGGCGAGGAAGATCCGGTACAGCGCCGGGTCCAGGCCTGGCGACGGCTCCAGGCCGTCGACCCCGTAGTGGGCCAGGGTGCGCCGCAGCTTGATCCGGAACGACTCCGGCAGGCCCTCCGCGTCGGCGTCCCTGGAGCGCAGGTAGGCGTGCATGTACTCCTGCGGGTTGCGGGCGGCCTCGTCGTCCACCGCGGCCTCGTCGTCGGCCTGCGACTCGCCGGGCACCCGGCGGCTCCGCCACAGCGCCGACACGTCGGCGAAGATCTGCAGGATCCTGGCCTCGCCGGCCAGCAGCCGGGGGTCGTCGGCGGGCAGTTCGGCCCGCGCCGCGGCCAGCCGCTGCAGCTGCCGCCCGGCCTCGGCCTCGTCGACGTCGAAGCCGAGCATCTCCGCGCGCAGCGCCACCAGCGCGTCCGCCGCTACGGCCGCCGGATCCTCGTCGGCCGCGGCCTCCCCGTCCAGCGCGCCCAGGTCGGCCCGGACCCTAAGGCCCCTTTCTGCCCTTGACGCGTCTTCACCCGCCGTCTCCGCCGCCGCGCCTTCGTCCGCCGCCGGCTCGATCCGCAGCAGCTTGGCGCCGCTCTCCACCTGCGTGTTGACGTCGGCGAAGACCTCGGCGACCCGGCCGGAAGCCGGCGCGCGCAGCGAGGTCTCCAGCTTCATGCTCTCCACCACGGCCACCACGTCGCCCTCGGTGACCTCGTCCCCGGCCGCGACCGAGACGGCCACCACCATGGCCGGGGCCGGGGCGCGGACCAGGCCGGCCTCGCCGCCGGAGATCCGGTGCACCGCGCCGTCCACCTCGACCAGGTAGTCCGGGCCCTGCGCGACCGAGAGCACGTCGAAGGTCTGGCCGCCGACCGCCAGCCGGAGCTCGAACCGGCCGGCCCGGTCGACGTCCACTTCGACCGAACGATCGTCGAGCCCGACCTGGTACCGCTCCGGGCGGCTCCGGGACACCCCGAGCTTGTAGGCCTCGCCGCCCACCCGGACGTCGACCTGGTGCCTGGTCTCGTGCCCGACCTCGGGGCGCCCGCGCTCGGCCGAGGTGAACAGCCGGTCCTGCTGGCGCCGCTCGTGCGCCTCGTAGGCCTCGAACGCGGTGGCCAGCAGGGCCACGTCGACCCGCAGCGGCGGCGCGTAGCCCTCGGCCATCATCGTGTCCAGCCAGGTCGTGTCGATCTCGCCGCGGACGAACTCGGGCCGGTCGAGCAGGTCGAGCAGGAACGCCTTGCTGGTCGTCCCGCCCTGGATGACCGTGCTGGTCTGCCGGATCGCGCGGGAGAGCCGGGCCCGGGCCTCGGCGCGGTCCTGGCCCCACGCGATCACCTTGGCGATCATCGAGTCGAACTGCGGCGGGATGACGTCGCCCGGCGCCACTCCGGTGTCGACCCTGATGCCAGGCCCGGCCGGCAGGGCCAGGTGCTCGATCAGGCCGGGGGCGGGCGCGAAGTCGCGCTCGGGATCCTCGGCGGTGAGCCGGGCCTCGATGGCGTGCCCGCGGGTCGGCGGCTCGCCCGTGACCCAATCGTGCAGAGCGGCGATCTCCGCCAGCGTGCCGCCCGCGGCGATGTGCAGCTGCAGCTTGACGATGTCGGTGCCGGTGCAGGCCTCGGTGACCGGGTGCTCGACCTGCAGCCGGGTGTTGACCTCGAGGAACGACAGCAGCTTCTGGCCGGGCTCGTAGAGGAACTCCACCGTCCCGGCGTTGACATAGCCGGTCGCCCGGACGAGCTCGGCGGCGTGCCCGCGCAGCAGCTTGTCCTGCTCCGCGTCCAGCGCGGTCGAGGCGGACTCCTCGATGACCTTCTGGTTCCGCCGCTGCACGCTGCAGTCCCGCACGCCCAGCGTCCACACGGTGCCCTCGGCGTCGGCGACGACCTGCACCTCGACGTGCCGGCCGCCGCGGATGGCCCGCTCCAGGAAGACCGTGGCGTCCCCGGCCGTCTTCGACGCCTCCGAGCTGGCCCGCTCGAACGCCTCCTCGAGGTCCTCGGGCGCGCGGACCATGCGGATGCCGCGGCCGCCGCCGCCCGCGGTCGCCTTGACCATCAGCGGGAAGCCGATGGATTCGGCCGCCTCGCGGGCGGCGGCCAGGTCGGGCACTGGGCCGCCGCTCCACGGCGCGAGCGGCACCTCGGCCTGCTCCGCCAGGAGCTTGGACCCGATCTTGTCGCCGAGCCGCCGCATCAACTCGGCCGACGGGCCGATGAAGATGATCCCGAGCCGGTCGCACAGCTCGGCGAACTCGGCCTTCTCGGAGACAAACCCCCAGCCGGGCCAGACCGCGTCCGCCCGGCAGGCACGCAGCGCGCGCTCCAGCTCGGCGTAGTCCAGGTAGGGGCTCCCGGCGAAGGCGGCGTCCGCTTCGGCCTCCGGGCCCGGGCCGATCAGCACCGCCTCGTCGGCCTCGCGGACGAACGTCGCGTGCCGGTCGGCGGCGGTGTACACGGCGATGACCCGGAGCGCGGGGCGCCCCTCGGCGTTCCACTCCCGGACGGCGTTGATCAGCCGCATGGCAGGCTCGCCCCGGTTGACGATCGCGACGCGCTGGAAGGCGAAACCGGACGGGCTCATCGCCTCAGCCGCCGAAAGCCGCGCGCATGTCGTCACTGGTGCCGCCGGCCGTCGGCGGCGGCGTGGCCGTTTGGAGGAGGACGTCGAGCACCACCTCGTCCGCCACAATGGCCGGATCGAACTGCATCACGGCGTAGCCGCCGACCGCGCCGGCCCCGAAGCCGGGCGCGAAGATCCTCATCCGGCGGGTTATCGCGCCGTCGCGGACGGCGTCGTACAGGGCGATCGGGATGCTCGCGGCTGACACGTTTCCCATCCGGTCCACGTTAAAGTACAGCTGATCATCTGACAGCCCGGCCTTGCCGGCCAGGTTGAGGATCATCGTCTTGTTGGCCTGGTGCGGGACGATCAGCTCGATGCCCTCCAGCAGGGTGCGCCCGGCGTCGTCGGGATCGGGCAGCTGGCCGAGCTCGTCCAGCATCTGCACCAGATAGCGCTGGACCAGCGACTTCACCTCCGGGCCGTACACGGTGATGTCGTTGTCGAAGTCCGAGTTCGGCCAGATGATCGAGTTGACCTCGGTGTGCGGTCCGCTGGCGTAGGTCTGCACGACCTCCACGTCACCGGGGTCGCCCTCGGGAGCCGGCCCGATGACCATGGCCGCGGCGCCGTCGCCGAAGATCATCCGCGACGTGCGGACGCTGCCGATCTTGTCGGAGAACTTCTCCACGCAGACCAGCAGCACCGGCCGGCCGACCTCCTGCAGCTGCCGGATGGCCTCGGACATGCCGTAGGGAAGCCCGGCGCAGGCTGCGATCAGGTCAGCCGAGGCGTGGGTCTGCTGCAGGCCGAGCTCGCCGGACAGCCAGCAGCCGATCGACGGGATCAGCCGGTTGCTCGTGCACGTGCTGACCAGCACGGCGCCGATTTCCTCAGGAGAGCGGCCCGCCTTGGCCAGCGCGGCCCGGACCGCGGGCAGAGCCAGCTGCTCCGGCTCGCGGCTGGTATAGCGGCGCTGGTCGATCCCGGTCTTGGCGCTGATCTCCCCGGCGCTCATCGGCGACCAGGAGAAGCTCGCGTTCCTGATCACGTCGTCATTGCTGCAGACATGCTCGCCGCGCACGATGGCCAGGGACTCCAGCTTCGGCTGGACCCGGAAGGCCTCCCGCACCTGGACCGGGGGATAGGGCCGCACCGGTGCCACCGCCTCGACCGGCCCGTCCTGGCGGCCAGGCGTGGCCGGCTTGCGGCCGCCGTGCGCCGAGCGCCTGACCCGGTCGATGAAGGCCATCGCGTCGCGGCCGCGGGGAACGAACGCCACCACGAAGTCGTCGTCGCCGATCTGGCCCGGCCCGCGCAGCTCGGTCCGGGAGCGCTCCCACGGGTACTGGTTGTGCAGCACCATGGCCCAGCGCATCAGCGCCTCGAGCTCGGGCACGTCCTCGTGCGCGTCGATGATGTCCTCGAGGCTGAACGCCGGGTAGTCGGGGTCGTGGTCCGGCATGACGAACGTCAGCGCGTCCGGCCGGCCGGTGAACTCCGCCACCGTCGGCTTGATCGCGGGTAGCTCGGTGGCGTGGTGCAGCTTGGTGCTGAACACGCCGAACAGCAGGTCGAAGATCCGGTTCTCGGTCTCGTCGTCCCAGGTGGCCGGCAGGGCCCGGAAGGTGCTCTCGACCGCGGCCACCTTCCGCTCGCTGTCCGCCCACGGCGTCAGCACCGGCAGGAACACGTCGTCCCGGTGTTTCGGCAGGTCGCGCCAGCGCGTCGGCCGCTTGTCGAACATGGTGATCGCGTACCGGTTGACCCAGAACAGGTTCTGGCCGAGGTCGCGGAGCAGCTCGAACCGCCCGGTGTAGCTTCCGGCCTCGACCCGGGACAAGATGTCGGTCCCGGTCGGCGCCTTCGCCTCGAAGTCCCGCCCGATCACGGCGGTGAACTGGTCCAGCGACTCCAGCACCGAGAAGTCCAGCTCGCCGAGGAAGTTGGCCGGGAAGACCAGGCGGCCATGCCGGTTGACCACGAACGGTTTCACGTTGTTACCTCCAGGCCGGGCGCGCTCGCCCGCGTGTTGCCTTGTCCTGTCGTGCGGCGGGGACCCGGTGCATGACCTAGGTCACACCTGCTGCCCTACCCGCAATGCGCCGGTTATGTTCCTGGCCCGCCATCTCGGCGACATTGCGGAACTGGCCAGCGTGGATCACGGTGCCCCCGAACGAGTCCAGCCCCGGCCAGTCCGGCAGAACCGGCTCGGCATCCGACCCGGTGGCGATCACCACGTGCGCGGCGGTGAGGCCCCCGCGGTCCAGCGCCAGCACCCAGCCCTCGTCCGTTCGGTCGATCCTGTGCACCCGTGCGCTGAGCCGCAGCCGCATTCCTGCGGAGTATTCCTGCAGGTAGGCCAAGTAGTCATCGCGGGCAGGGTACGGGCCGCAGCGGCGCGGGATGCGCGCGCCCGGCTGATGCGAGAACGCCCGGTGAGTGTTTAGCCGGAGGTGGTCGTGGCGGTCGCGCCAGGACGCGGCGACCGCATCGGCTTGCTCGACC
>Ga0137372_10006105_pt1 | contig 11691 bp, 8 predicted proteins | sample SagtaG_6_FD_104911 | JGI IMG/M metagenome (GOLD analysis project Ga0137372, IMG submission 104911) | Vadose zone soil microbial communities from Sagehorn Ranch, Mendocino, California, USA - Sage1_R_60_16 metaG | ecosystem: Environmental > Terrestrial > Soil > Vadose zone | place: USA: California...
ACTGTATCGCGATATGTTCAAAAATCTTTAAGAGATTTGTAAAGAATTTATAGATTCGTGAACTCAGAGATAAAGAGAAAAGTATGGATTATAGAATATCACAGCATAAAAGATACAGGAAAATGCACCTCCAGCCCCACAAAAGAAGAATGCAAGGGCGTCACCTCTGCTCAACTTTCATCAACGGTTGGAAGTGATGGGGATATTTTGAACACGCTTTGACGATTGATCATCATCATTCGGGTGCAGCATGCCAATCTTGTCTCCTTCAGTAAACCAGAGCGTCTGGTTACCCTTCATGACGAGACCGAGTGGTGAACTCCCCACAGGAAGACGATAGAAGACGAATTGGTTGGCAGCGACATCCAGCCGTACCAGTGCTCCTGCATCCAGCAGTGTCACCCAAACATTCCCAGTTGGCGTGACGAGCAGACCGTAGAGTCCATCTACTCCCTTGCTTGCGAAGGGAACCGAGTAGCGGGTGAAGGTGCCAGTTCCCGGGTCGAGGCGAAGCAGTAGACCGGCACTGAATGCGGTCGCCCAGATGATTCCGTGAGAGTCGCAGGCAATTTCCATCAGTGGGATGCCCGGTCCTGGAGCGGTGAAAAAGCGCACACGACCTGTTGCCGGATCGAGTCGACCGATGCGATTGTTGCTCATCTCGGTAAACCAGACCATCCCCCCCGGATCCACGGTCACCCCATAGGGGTAGAGCGTCTGTATACTCCTCGTTGTCGAGAGCGGATAGTGCTGCATAAGCCCGGTGTGGGGATCGAGCCGACCCAGAGTATCGGAGTTGAATTCGGTGAACCAGACTGCACCATGGGAATCGAGTGCCAACTCGTTAGGAGCACTGGGCAGTGAAAGCGTCTTGCCTGCATGACCAGGGTCAGGTATCGTGAGCCTCGGCAAGGGGTAGATCTGATAGTGTCGCGTCGTGGGGAAGTAGTGGCCAATATAGTTGGCATATTGTTCAACAAACCAGATGGTATCGTCGGGCGCGACCTGGATACTCATCACGCCATTGCGGCCATGTGGGGGGATCATCTGCTGAAAGGTCTGGCCTCGTGGGTCGAAGGCGGCCAGATAGTTTCGGCCCATCTCCCCAAACCAGATTCGTCCCTCGTGATCAATTGCCAGACGCATCGGCTGACTGTCTGACTGCGGGAGGGGATACTCGCGAAATTGACCCTTTGCCGTAATGACAGAAGGAGAGATTGGCTGTCTCGTGCGAGACAGAGCAGGAGATGTATCTGGCTGTATCCCATCTCTCTGTCTCGAAAACCAGCTACTACTGTTCGAGAGTGCGAAGATCGTGCCCATGCCGAGCAACAGCAGGACCAGCAGAAGCCAGGCGCTCCGTCTGCGATGAGCTGACCAGCGCGCAGGCTGCAAAGGTGTAGGTGATACGATCGGAGTTCCTGGTCGTGTGACCCTCACATCACTCGCCGACTCTCTCGTTTCAGGGATTTGCAGCTTTTCGTTCATCATGTTCTCCTGGATCATGCATATGTTGATCACACCCTCCAGGAAGCGCGACAGACGGGAGTTCATCGGTATGTCCATCTGGTTCCATATGAAGGCTTCTCTCTTTCTCTACGGAGAAGGTTACAGCTCTCCTGTCTACCATGTCTACTCTTTGTCAACGCTCCTCGAACAGTGAGCCAGATGCGACTTTGAAATCATTGGCCACTTTTTTCAGCAGAACCTGCTTCAGGCGTGCGCTGGCCTGGAGAGCAAGTGGTCGCTGTTTCAGGATATCGATCGGCTCATTTTCCTCATAACATTCATAACTATCGATATAGCGCACCTGCGAATAACCGGTGCATGAGATGTACGAATGAAGAAAGTACTATTCACTTTCGTAGGCAAACTTTTTCTGCTATACTACAACAAGTTCGTTGTTCATCACATAGCAATCTTGTTTCGCATTATAGGGATGAAAAACAATAAGGATGTAGAGATGGAGGAATATGCGCAAGAAGCAGATGTTTTCACATACCCCATGTGTTTTACCAACACCCCTTCCGGGTCATCAGATCAACATTCCACAAGAACAGCAACAGGATCAAACCATCACATTCCAGGTTCAGGGAATCCACTGCGCCAGTTGCGTGATGGTCATTGAGCGCCAGTTGAAAAAGCTTGAGGGCGTGCATGCGGTCCGGGTCGACGCACTCACGGGAAAAGCGGAACTTTCCTGTGCTCGTGTGCCACTCCTGGAGGAGGCCCAACAGGCTGTCCAGGCGAACGGCTATACCGTTCTTCCATGGCAGGATGGCAAACCGGCGATGATGCCGCGCAGAGGAGTCCGCGACGCTGTCGAACTGGGCGTCATTGTGCTCCTGCTCCTTGGACTCTTCTGGCTCTTCTCGCGCCTGCCGTTTGTTCCGCATAGTTTTGGCATCTCAGAACGCATGAGTTACGGCGTGGTCTTCGTGATCGGCCTTGTCGCATCCATCTCCTCCTGTATGGCCGCGACCGGAGGGTTACTGCTCGGCATGACGGCAACAGGACGTTCTCGCCTCGTGAAGGCTCAGGGCACGCTGTTGTTTCACCTCGGGCGACTCCTGTCCTATACAACCTTTGGGGCGGTGCTTGGGGGAATTGGCTCGTTCTTTACCCTTTCGCCACAAGTGAATGCTGCAGCGGTGATTCTGTCCAGTTTCGTCATGCTGCTGCTGGGAATGCAGCTCCTACAGTTCGTTCCTCCCTGGATACGAGCGCTTCAGCCACGCCTGCCCCGGTTTCTGACGCATGCACTCGATGCCGCCAGTGGGAGACCGTCAACGATCGCCTCCTTTCTGATTGGTGCGGCGACGTTCTTCTTACCATGCGGGTTTACCCAGGCATTACAGTTGTATGTGCTCAGTCGTGGCAATGCCATGACGGGAGCCTTGACCATGTTCGCCTTTGCTCTGGGCACCTTGCCAGCATTACTGTCGCTGAGTGTTCTCTCCAGCCTGTTCACGGGAACCGTCCAGCGCTATGTGGTCAAGGTCTCTGGTGTCCTGGTGTTGCTGATTGGCCTTTCGAGCCTCCAGAGTGGTTTTGCCCTTGCAGGTCTTCCACTCCCTTCGCTTGCTCTTGGGTCGCCAGCGCAAACGAGCAGGATGCTTCCCCAGGAAAGCCATCTGGCTCCCATTGTTGATGGCAAGCAGGTCGTCTCGATGAAAGTGATCGGGTTCAAGTACGTCCCGAGTACGTTTACGGTTGTGCAGGGCGTCCCGGTGACATGGCATGTCGATGGTCGTCAGGCTGAGGACTGTGCGCAAGTGCTGCTCGTTCCCGCTTTAGGACTCACGGTTGCATTACAGACCCATGGCCTCACGACGATTACCTTTACGCCCAGGGAACCGGGAACGGTACGATTTCATTGCCCCCTGGCAATGACCACCAGTGGAGCGATGTTCACCGTGCTTCCCAACACGCACCGAGGCGGTGGAAGAACGCGTGTTGCCCATCATCTCAAGAGCGTCGTGCGATGAACAGCGACGGCAAAGATGACGTTGAGAGACTGCCCCAGAGGTATTCAGCAGAGATCAACACAGGAAATGAAGAGATGATCACCAACGCTTGATCTCTCTTCCTAAACAAAAGAAAGGATCAGAAACGATGACAGCAATACAGGAAAAGGTCCTGAGCGTTCCCGAGATCCATTGTGAACAGTGTGTGAAGGCAATTGATACCGTCGTAGGAACGCTGCCGGGCATAAAGAAGGTGACAACCGACGTTGCCACGAAAACGGTTTCGCTCCGCTACGATTCCGAGCAGGTCTCCTTAGAAAAGGTGAAAGCCTCCCTCGATGATGCAGGCTATACGGTTGAGGGGTAGACACAGAGAGAGGGTGACACGCGGTCTCTTCTGACGCGGTGTGTCCTGATGGTCACGACGGAAATACGGCAGAAGGTATCTCCTCTCATGTGACGTTCCTGCCAGGTGGAAAGGCTCTTTGAGCCTTTCCACCTGGAGTGTGGAGGGTATGGTGTATATGGAAAGTGCAAAGGTGATTCTTCATGGTGCGAGGTACGAACGCTTCTACGGATCAGCAGCAATCGATCCCTGGAAACCTGCATTCGTGTGCAGTATTTGCTCTGGAAGGCATGACCTGCGCTTCTTGTGCGATGCGCATCGAGAAAGTGCTCAAAAAAGTTCCAGGGGTGGCAGACGCACAGGTGAACCTTGCAACGGAGCGAGCGACGGTGACGTATGACCCGACGCTCACCGGCCACGAGCGCATGGTTCAGAAAGTAGAAGCCATCGGATACAAGGCGATGCTGCTCGACCAGGTCGTGTCCGTTCCTGTCCTGTCAAACACCGTTGTTTCTGCTGCTCGTCCCCCCGCTCCGGCTCAACGAGAAGATGAGCGAGGTCGGCGCAAGCAGGCAGAACTGGCACGCAAGCGCACGATCTTGATCCTGGGAATGGTCCTCTCGCTCCCGATTATCAGCTTGACCATGTTCTTTATGAACCGGTTCGCCTTTGAAAACGAACTCCTCTTTCTCCTGACAACTCCCGTCTGGGTGATTGTCGGCTGGGAGTTCCATCGAGGAGCGCTTCTCACCTTGCGGCATGGCAGTGCGAATATGGACACGCTCATCTCCCTTGTTGGAACGTCAGCGTACCTGATGAGTGCGGTTACCACCTTCCTTCCCCCGCGCGTCGGAGGGGGAACCATCTTCTACGATACCGCAGCCCTCATTATCACCCTGATCTACCTTGGGAAGTATCTGGAAGCTCGTGCCAAAGGACAGACCAACGACGCCATCAAGAAACTCCTCCGGTTGCAGGCCCATACCGCCCGTATTGTCCGGGATGGACAAGAGGTAGAAATCTCCATTGACCAGGTGAAGGTGGGCGATGAGGTCGTCGTGCGCCCTGGTGAGAAGGTGCCGGTTGATGGCGTGGTGCTCAGTGGACACTCCTCGGTCGATGAAGCGATGATTACCGGTGAAAGTTTTCCTGTGGAGAAGGCGGAAGGCGACCCGGTCATCGGGGCGACCATCAATCAACGTGGGTTGTTGCATCTGCGAGCCACCAAAGTTGGGGCAGATACGATGCTCGCCCATATCATCCGCCTGGTGGAGCAAGCCCAGGGATCGAAAGCACCTATCCAGCGCCTGGCAGATAGCATTTCGAGTGTCTTTGTCCCGGTGGTCCTGGCCATTGCCCTCTTGACCTTCATTGCCTGGGTCGTTGTGGGTAGCGCTATTGGCATTCCGACCTTTGGAGTCGCTGAGGCAATGAGAGAAACCGCACCGACCTGGGTCGTTGCTCTTATCGCCGCCATTACCGTATTGGTCGTGGCTTGCCCCTGTGGGCTGGGACTGGCAACCCCGACGGCCATTATGGTTGGAACCGGCAAAGGAGCCGAGCAGGGCATCTTGATCAAAGGTGGGGAGAGCTTAGAACGTCTCCAGACGGTACGCGCGGTTCTCCTGGATAAGACAGGAACGATTACCAAAGGAAAACCTGAACTGACCGATGTCATTCCGCGTGCAGGCATTCAGGCGGATGAATTGCTGCGACTGGCGGCTCTCGCTGAACAAGGCTCTGAACATCCGGTCGCATCAGCGATTGTTGACGGTGCGAAAAAAAGAGCACTGAGCCTGCACGCCTCGCTTGTGCAGTGTACTGCTGTGGTGGGGCAGGGTGTGGAAGCAACGATCCGCACCCAGGATCCGTTCCACAGAGGAACAGGCGACTTCCCATGGCAAGCAGGTCTGGCTTCTGGTTCGCCTGACTCGGGAAGACGTTGGGGCTGTCTTGAGAGCGTGTTGCGCCTGCCAACGGTGCTTCATGCATGGGTACAGTCGATGTGGGGTCAGGGTGCCTCGGAAGAAGAGCATGTCATCCTGGTTGGGACACGTGGATTGCTCAGTGCACGTGCGATCTCGTACGCAGCCCTGCAGGAGCCGCTCACAGCTCTCGAAGCGCAAGGGAAAACGGCGATGCTCGTCGCCCTGGATGGACAGGCCATCGGAGCGATTGCGGTGGCAGACACCGTGAAGGTGGATTCAGCGGAGGCGATCAAGCTGCTGCACGCCCAAGGACTCATCGTCTGGATGATTACTGGCGACAACCAGCGTACGGCACAGGCCATTGCGACGCAGGTAGGGATTCCATCTGAGCGGGTTGTGGCTGAAGTCTTACCAGAAGACAAAGCTAATCAGGTCAAGCGTCTCCAGGGACAGGGGATGGTGGTCGCGTTTGCGGGCGATGGCATCAATGATGCTCCTGCCCTGGTGCAAGCTGATGCGGGGATCGCCATGGGGACAGGAACGGATATCGCCATGGAAGCCTCCGACATTACGCTGGTGAACGGCAGTGTGAAGAGTGCAGCCACGGCGCTGGCCCTTTCACGAGCAACGATGCGAACCATTAAGCAAAATCTCTTCTGGGCCTTTGCGTACAATATCATCCTTATCCCACTAGCAGTACTCTCACCAATGATCCCCTTTTTGAAGGATCAGGCTCCTATCTTTGCTGCGATCGCGATGACGTTTTCGTCGGTCACCGTGGTCAGCAACTCACTGCGATTGCGACGATGGAAATGCTAACACCATTGAGTAGACCCCTGATTCATCGTAATGAGGGGACAAGAGGAGAATCTTTCATGAAGAAACGTGTTTTTTCTGCCCTGTTTGGGAGCCTGTTCCTCGCCCTTGTTGTCGCCGCGTGCGGAGGCAACACGACACCATCCACAGGTTCCTCTGGCGGCAACAATAAGATGATGTCTGGCATGTCCACGGCGACATCAGGAAGCAATCCGATGACGGACAGCCTGAAGGGATTGAGTGGCAAGGACTTCGAGGTACAATTTCTGCAAGAGATGATTGCTCACGCTCAATCTGCCGTTGCTCTCGCCCAGCTTATCCCAACGCATACGAAACGGGCCGAGCTGGGGACCCTGGCACAGGATATCATTTCTGCGCAGAAGAAGGAGATCAGCGAGATGACCACCTGGCTCTCCACCTGGTACCATGAGAAGCCCGTTGCTGATTCGATAAGCGTGCCTGGAATGATGGAGATGATGGGGAATGTGGATCAACTGAAAAACGCGAGGAACGCCGAGTTTGACAAATTGTTTCTCACGATCATGATCACGCATCACTACCAGGCGGTGAACATGGCCAACCTTCTCCCTGAGAAAACGCAACGTCCAGAATTGCTCAAGCTGGGTCAGGAGATGGTGAAGACACAATCGGCAGAGATCCAACACATGCAGGGCTGGCAACAGAAATGGTTTCAAAGCTAGTGGCGTCAAGGCTTGATCCTCTGCACAGTGTTCATTGGCGCTGGGAAAGTCGCCAATGAACACTGTGCAACTGGTTTATACCTCGCGCCAGTGGTTTGCATGGACGTTTTCGTTCAGGAACTCGTCTGCGATCCTTGCGCCAGGAAGAGCGACCAAAACTCTCGCGTGTGGCTGGCCAGTTCCTCGTGTGTACCGACCTCCGCGATACGCCCATCCACCAACACCACGATCGTATCGGCCTTGCGGATGGTATCGTAGCGATGCGTAGTGAACAGGATGATCTTCTCTTTGGCAAAAGTGGTCAGCAACTCGAAGATCTGCCGCTCTCCCACCGGGTCCAGGCTCGCCGTCGGCTCATCCAGAATGATCAGCGGCGCATCGTGATAGAGCAGCCGGGCCAGCGCCAGCCGTTGCCACTGTCCCCCGGACAGATCGCTGACGCCGCCGAATCCCGCTCCCACCACCGTGTCCATATCATCGGGTAGCCCTTCTACCACTTCCCACAGACCGGCCAGCCGCAAGGCCTCAGCGATGCGCTGCTCCTCCCCTGGGGCACGCTCACTCTGCATCGTCACATTCTGTCGGATGCTAAAGTGGAAGTGCGAGGGATCCTGGAAGAGGATGGACTTCGCAACGGCTTCGAGAGGGACTTCCTCGCCTGTTGCATCCGTCGCGTGCAGCGAACCCCTGCTCGGGGGAACAAGTCCGGTGAGCAGCTTGACGAGCGTACTCTTGCCCGCTCCGTTGGTGCCCACGATGGCGGTGAGGCCGGGCGTGAAGTCGCACGAGACATCCATCAGAGCCTTTTTCTGGTTCTCCGGGTAAGTGTAGCTGACTTCGTGCAGGTGGATGGCCGAGAGCGGCACGCCAGGCTTCACCTGGGTGCCGGGCTCCAGACTCACCGCCTGCTCCTCCTCAAAGGGCTGCGCGAGAAAGTCGAAGAGGGTGGCCGCGTAATTGAGCGACTCGACCAGGGACCGCACAGAGTAGATCAGCGACTGGATCATGCCGGAGAGCAAGGCCATTCCAGGAAGGATGATGGCGAGGCTGGGTAGGCTGATCTGTCCGCGGCTGATAATTGCGAAGAGGGCCGTCAGTGCCAGAGCGATGCCCAGGCCCTGTACCAGCGCAGCCATGGTACGCAGCCCTGCAAAGCGCGCCGTCAGGCGCTTGAGATCCGTGAGGTAGGTCTCGGCGAGCCAGGCGTGTTCGCGGGCGATGATGTCGCTTTGATAGACGCGCACATCGCGCTGCCAGGAGGCATCCACCTGCATGTTGGTAAGAGCCTCCATTCGCAACTGGTTCGGTGCGTTGTGTTCCTGTAACTCGTACATGGCACGGCTGAAGCGGCGCTCGACGAGGGAGGCCGGGATGGAGATCGCCACCATCGCCAGCACCAGCAGAGGCGCGAGGACAAAGAGCGTGACAGCCAGCCCGAGCAGCCCCAGAAAGATCGGCGCGGTAGAAAGCAGCGAGTCCACCAGCGTGATAGAGTGCTGCGAGGCCTCGCGAATCACCAGGCCGTAGCGGGCCTGAAACGCATTGTTCTCAAAGAGCGGATAGGGCACGGCTGGCAATTTCTGCATGATGCGCTTGCTGATGACCACCCAGGCCTGCTGGCGCAGGATGGTGGAGGGGCTATCCCGCAGGATGATGCCCAGGCGTTGTACCAGGACGATGATGACCAGGCCAAGCCCGACGAACGCTACTGCTGGCGTGAAACGAACGGTACTGCCAGATCCGATAGCCTCCTGCAAGAGTTGGTGCAACAGCAGCAGCAGAGCGGGATAAAAGAGCGGCTCGAAAAGCGAGGCGATGCTGCTGGTGACAAAGGCACGAGGGTGGCAGGTATACAGCAAGCGCAGCGTAGCGCGCAGTGTCGCCAGGCGCGCGGGTCGGGACAGCCGGAAACGGGTACGCAATGAAAGCATGTCGGTTTCTCCTTGTTGGGATGACAGGGTGCAGGAGCAGGGAACTGCTCGATCTTCCAGAAGTCAGGGGATGAAAGCGCGCATACAAGGAGGGGCGCGAGCAACACAACAGACGCCAGGGGGGCCTGACGTTCGGAGCATGTCCTTACCTCGGCAAGATATCTCCTCTGCGCGAGAGAGGACGGCAAGGCTTGCGGTCTAGGTCAGTCAAAAGTGACCGTACATACCTGTTCCTTATACGACGGTGATGTGGTGTGTGGGAAATTCTCCCACGTGACTAGACTATGGCACATGATGCTGCCAGCTGTCAAGGAGCCGAGACGTGTTTCAGACGAGAAATCCTCCTCCTTACTGGACTGCTCTCATCAGCTATGCGTTACAATGAGGTGGAGTTGATGTAGCTACCACCAGAAGCCAGGGAATCATCAATTACCTCAGCAAAGGTAAATGGCTGCTCGCGAGTTGCCGTTTTTTCAAACGGCCAATAGAATGGAGCAACAGGATGTTTTCTAGCAAAGATGCGCTATTGGTCGCGAGGCCACTGTGCCTTTGACTGATGGACAGTGGGGGGTCTCTGCACCCTGACGATACTGCCCACACAAGACAGAGCGCATTGCGTCATGAGAAATCTTCCCCGTGGGGAAGATTCACGCGCACGTTCTCCTCGAACGTTTGTTGTGAACAGGAGGAGGGCGTTTCGTAACTGGCAGAGTCAGGTAAAATGACCTTGAGGAGGCTAGCTCCCTCCTCAAGGAGAACCGCTTTATGATGTCATTAACTGTTGTGGATCATCAAGCAGCAGTCCCGCCTCCATCATACCAGCGCGGGCAAGCGAAACAAGGTCCTGCCCTCCATATTAACGCTCTTACTTTAGTGACAACGTTGCATCTGCTTCTGTTGTGTCGTCTAGCCGTTCGTATGGCTCACCGTCGTTGTTCCCCACCATTGCCAGCCGGTCCTGGCGGAGCTCCGCGCACCTCTAGTGAGGAGAGCTTACTGCTGATCGGCTTATTGCGTACCTTGTGGCGCTTATCCTATCAGGATATGCACGACTGGCTCAAGAGTTGGCCTGCTTTGGCCCTTGCTTGTGGCTTGCCATCAGGCAAGGACGGGCACGCCCGCGTCCCGAGCAAATCCCAGCAGTGCAAACGCCGTCATGTTGCTGGTGCTCCTGTACACGAGTCACTCTTCCTTCTCACCGTTGTGTATGCCATCAGAAAACGACTCATTGGGGCCCGTGACCTCATCATTGACAGTGCTCCCATCTTGGCTTGGAGACGCCGCGATCCTGATGCGGCCTTCGGGCACGCTCCCGCTCATCATCCTCGTCCTCTCTTGCGAGGCTTCCGCGTGCATACGCTCATCTGTCGCGGTTCTGGCTTGCCTCTCTTCTTTTTGCTCTCTCCTGCCAACTCACACGATGCTCCTTTTGCACAACGCCTCTTAGCGTGGGCTGTGCAGCTCTACCAGATCCGCCCCCGTGTTGTTCGTCTGGATGCGGCCTACTGGGGCTTGCGTCTCATTGCTTGGATTCATGTGGTGCTTGGTGCTCTCGCTGTCATTCCGTGGAATCCCAAGCGTCAGAAGAACCGCTCCTGTTTACCTCCGACCTGGACCAAAGAAGAACTGGGCAAGCGGAGTGGCATCGAGCGCTTCTTTGGACGGGTTTTTCTCTTTTTTCATCTCCAGCGTCCACCTCTCTGTGGCTGGTCCGAGATTGTCTCGCAGGTCGCCTTGACCTACGCCGCTTCCATCGTCGTTGGTCTCGCTGCTCAGCAAGCTCGCCGTCCTGATCTCATCCGTTCTCCTAAACGTGTTTTAGCTCATCTCTGGGAGGGGGATTCTGAGTTATGAAACGCCCTCCAGGAGGTCTTCTGTGTGCTCCGTCTTGTGTCATACAAACACACCCAACGGTACGACTCTTCTTGCACTCAAGAGGAAGTTTCCCAGCTCCTTGTCGATGGAAATGCATGTTGAACGTTTTCTACCGCTTTCTTCCGACCAACGGTCGTTCTCCATGAGAGGAACTCGCTTTGAAAGCGCCTTTGCCATGGTAGGGCCACACTACGGCTCTTCTGCTGGCTCACGATACCAGCAGATGGCTCCTCTGTCTTGCTCTCACCCTTCTCGTCCTGTCCTGCCGAGCCGTGCCCACTCATGGGTCCTCTTCTGCGTCGGTGACTCGCTCCTTCTCCACAGAGCCAGGAGTCCTGCTGGCTTCTGGTGGCTGATGGGTCCTGGTTATCTGCAACGATGACTTCCTCTGACGCCGCCTGCGTTTGTATGGAGCAGGCAGTTGTCCAGAGAGATGCTTCTCGGCTGGTTCCTTCTGCGATTCATTCTTGCTCCTCTGATCGCTCACCAGCGCATAGCGCTTGAGTGCCGCTTTGTCTCTCAGACCCAGAACGCTCCCCAAGGCGTCCAGCTCCCCTCCCGTCTGCAAGAAGCGCACGGCATAGGTGTCGCGCAACACCGAGGGACTGACAGGCTTGTCGCTGATCC
>Ga0137372_10006106_pt1 | contig 11690 bp, 8 predicted proteins | sample SagtaG_6_FD_104911 | JGI IMG/M metagenome (GOLD analysis project Ga0137372, IMG submission 104911) | Vadose zone soil microbial communities from Sagehorn Ranch, Mendocino, California, USA - Sage1_R_60_16 metaG | ecosystem: Environmental > Terrestrial > Soil > Vadose zone | place: USA: California...
GCCGTCGGCTGCGTGCTGATAATTCTTTTGAAAGATTCAACGATCGCGTTCTACGGGGCAATTCTTTCCGCCGCAGCCATCACGGCGTTGTTTTTGGGGCAGCGAATCGCGAAAGATTATGCCGGCGCGGCGGTGCTTGTTCCGTATTTCCTGCTCACGTTGGTTGCAATTTATCTGCTCGCGCAACGGTAAATTGGTGAGAATTTTCTAGGGCATGTCTGGAATCTTCCTTAACGAAACGAGCGTTGCCAATCCAACGAGTAGTCGTCCGGCGTTGACGAAATTGCCATACGTAGCGAATGCCGCCGAGGCGATAAATAATTATACGAGAAACGCGGCAAGAACCTGGTATAAGGAGGGTGTTGACCCGAACGATGACGTTCGTAAATACGCGTTCCAGCGACTGCGGGAGACCTGGTTCACTCCTGAAGTCGATCCCAAGTTCAAACTTCGCAGAGAAGATAAATTTTATGCTATCGGCTCGTGTTTTGCGCGCGGGCTTGAAAGCTCTTTGGCAAGGCACAAGATGGCAGTTGAAAGCGCAGCGCCCGAATTTGCCAAACTTCAGCCCGCCAATAAAAAAGAATCGGGGCTCGGGTTCACCAATAAGTACAATACCTATTCAATACTGAATGAACTGCGCTGGGCACTCGATCCAGACGCAGAATTCCCTAGAGCGTCTATTGTCCCATTGACAAACACAACTTGGTACGACCCGCACACAAACCCCAGTCTGAGCTTCGTCGGCTTGGAAGAGACTTTGGAGCGTCGTGCCCTTCTGCAAGCCGTCACGAAACGTATAAAGAAGTGTCGCGCGGTCATTCTCACTCTCGGGCTTGCAGAGGTGTGGCACGATGTTCAGGTAGACGTATTTCTTAATTGCACGCCCATCGCGTCGCTATTCAAGAAGCATCCGGATCGATATCAATTTCACTTGACCAGTTTCGCGCAAAATTAGGCGAACTTGGAAGCTATTCACGCATTGTTGTCGTCTTACGGACATCCTGATTTTCACGTTGTGGTCACAGTTTCCCCTGTCCCTTTGATGAACACGTTTTCAACGATGGACATTGTCGTGGCCAACACATGGGCCAAGTCGCTGCTAAGAGCAGTGGCCCAAGAGTGGGCGAGCGCGCATCCTAACGTGGATTACTTTCCGAGTTATGAAATCGTCCAAAACTCCGATCGCGCAGCAGTATGGGAGGACGATCTGAGGCACGTCAGAGGCAAGGGAGCGCAGCATATCATGGAGTTGTTCCTGCGGAATTATCTCGAGTGGCCGATCTTCGCCAAGCCGGAATAGGTCACGTAGCTCTGGATGCAATTCTGGAACGATACAATTCCTCTGTGAAATGGTAAGGCCGCAGCGGCATCAACATGAACCGCCCCACGCTCAATCAAACGATTTCGCTCACAAAATTCGCCAAGGGGCAGTTTCTGCTCGGTACATTGCTTCTGCTGTGCGCGTTGGCGTTTTACTACGTTGCGGTTCTTAGAATTGACTATAGCAACACCGTGCTGCTCGATCTGGCTCCACATCCAGATGCAACGGAATATTTCGCACAGGCGCAAGCGCTCCGTCGAGATGGGTGGCCCTCGATCCAGATAGGATATGATAAGCTACCATCGAGATACCCTTTTGGCTATGCGATACTCATGCTTCCCTGCCTGGAGATTTTACGGGGAGCCGACGCCGTGCTAGCACCGTTTCGTACGAGTCAAACGCTGGGTCTGCTCCTGCTTTTAACAGTGTTTGCCTTTTATGTTTACCTAGCAAAGCCACTGATGGGCGGGTTCGCAGTACTTTTACTCGCGACGCTCCCTGGCTTCTTCACCTTTTGTCGTTCCTCACTCAGCGAAGTGAGTGCCTCGCTGCTAATTGTACTAGCGTTTATGTTTGCTTATTTGGGAGTTAAAGAAGAACGACGCTGGAAAATTTATTTATCGGCGGTCCTTCTTGGTTTTTCATTCAACGTTCGGCTTCAGTCGATTTTTTTTGCACCGTTGTTACTGGGAATGACTGTGTTGCCGATAAGAGGCGTACGGCTGCGCTGGCTCCTTCATTGTGTCGCACTCCCTGTTGTTTTCGTGTTGGCGGCTAGTCCCGTACTGGTTTTCAACGCGATCCAGTTCCAATCACCGTTTAAAACCGGCTACGATTTCTGGGCGCCGTATTTTAGCGACAAACACCTTCTCTTTTTGCCTCGATACATTCCGGGAAACGCGGTGAATCTTTGGCGGCAATTTGTTTTGCAACCACACGCTTATGATGCTGGCAATATTTTTGGAACCGGCACTTCGTTTGTGCCAGCCTTCGCCATTCTGACCTGCGCCGGTTTGCTTTTCATCCGTTTCAATTGGTTTGTCGCTTGCGCTTTCTTCGCGGGACTAAGCTCTTTTGTAGCAGCATTATGTTATCTATTTGGCGTAGATGGACGATTCTACCTGCCGCTTTTGATCCTTCTGGTAGCCGTCGCTATTCTGCCCGTCGCGTGGGCGGCGAATAACATTTTCGCGGGAAAACGGATTGTCGCCGGTCTCACCATCTTCGCTTTATTTGCCGCAGCGTGTCTTGGCTACCCTTCGCTTTCTGGCTATAACACACATCGAATTGACCGGTCGCAGGCCTGGGACGCTCTTCATTTTGCCACCTCGCCTCCCCAATCGATTCAGTTCGTCGCGCAGCGGGACTTCGCCAAACTCTTAAGTTGGCAGCCTGGAATCGTTCTCAGTGATATTGATCCCGTTTACTTGAACGCTCTGTTGCCAACCTCCTTCGTCGCAGCCCCGATCGATGGAGAGCATCATTACAAGTGGAGCTATGCCTGGCGTTACGATCGACCGCAGGCTTTGGCCCTGGTTGAACACGGCCTGCAACACTCGCTTCCCGTTTACGCGCTATTTGTTTCCGGAAACGACGCCGCCACGAAGCAGTCGCGCCTACCGAGTGTTTCTGGATACGAATGGCGTATTCTAAACAACTCGCATGGCCATGCTGCAATCTTAAAGCTTACTTCTGTCGGATCAGCTGACGCATCACCCGCACTGCAGTAATGCGCTTGGCAACCTTCTTCCAACATGGCACGGCCGAACGTCGATTTATGCAACAATCTCTTCGACCCGCAATATTTTCAGCGTTGCTGTTGCTGGGAGCCTACCTTCGAGTAATGGGGTTGAGCTGGGGTCTCAACAGCGGGTATGGCCACGATCTGAACTTTCAGCCGGACGAATGGGTAAGCCTTAGGGGCGTCCTCCAGCTAGATTTATTAGCAGGCCGTATTAAAGCCCCGGGCGCATACTTTGAGGGTACGTTCAATTATTACCTCTGGGCTGTCCCACAAGCAGTACTCAAGCTTGCCGCTAACAAACATGCTGACCTCAGCGACTCAGTGAACACCCAAGGTCACGCCGATCTCTTGTATATCTCTCGATGGATGTCGGTGTTAGTCGATCTATGTACAATAGTTATTGTCTTTGTCGCCATCAGAGAAGCGACTCGGAGGTTCTATCCCTCCCTTTTGGGTGCGCTTTGTTATGCTGTTCTGCCAATGCAGGTGATCTACGCACATTTTATGAGGACTCACATCCTGAGCAATCTATTGTGCGCCCTGGTCATTTGGTTGTCATTTAAGCTTCGGAAATCCCAATCGTGGCAGCTGTTCGTTCTCGTCGGCCTAATTTCTGGTTTGGGAGCAGCGACTCGGTATCCCGTTGGAATTATCGTCCTGATTCCGTGCCTGTATCTACTATTTGATGGCGGTAGCGACGTACGAAGCTGCAGGCTGCGATTTGCAGAGCGGGCAAAACACTTCGTTGCCAGTCAGGTTTGGTTGATCGGTTTGGGATTTGGAATCGGCCTGTTCTTGGGTCATCCCATGCTGTTTTTAGATCCATCGAGCGTTACACAAGCAATATCCAATGAAACCCTGAGATATGCTGCGTTTCACGAGTTTAGCGGAAGTCAGTTGCTCAACTTGTCTGTTCTCTGGAGGTATGTCGCGTATCTTATGCCGTTCGCAATGTACCCTCTGCTGTGGGTGGTTCCTTACTGCGCAGTCCTATATCTTCTTTTCAATCGTAGGCTTTACAACCTCTCCATTCCAATCCTGATATTCTCTCTTCTATATCTTTATCTGATGGGAAAAGGCTATCTTGCGCCTTACTTCGCCCGGATAACCATGCTCTTGTTTCCTGGGCTATGTGTACTTGTTGGCATAGCTTGGGGGGACCTACAGTTACAGATGAGAAATAAACGGATACTGGCCGTTGTCTTAACGTGCGTGCTGGTGCTTATCGTTGGATCGGCAGTGATTTTTGACATCGCATACGATCGCGCCATGCAGCAGAAGGACGCCCGTGAGGTTGTTCGTGATGATCTCAAAAAACTGATCGGCGAGACGCCAGCGAAGATCGGTATCTTGCGGCTCGGAGCCTATTTCTACACTGCCATGCCTGCCGCGGAGCCACTGACCAGTCAGAAGGTGACAGTTCAGTTACTTCAGTTACAGGACCCTGGACAAGACGCTGACTTCCTCCTGGTTGGGTTCCCGAGGCAAATTAGTCCGCCGCAAATCAACGCGATTGTCGGACAAATTGAAAGACGGGGAAAATTTAAGTATACAAAAACATACAGCGTCCCCGTAAAGATTTTTGGACATGAGTGTACGCTGGCGCGGTTTCCTCTAGACATGACTTATCCTTTTCCAATGATCTTGCTTTTCCGAGCTAGAGTACCAATGTGAGCCTAATCACCAGATTTGACACGTCCCTGGCACGTCTGGCTTCGAGAAGCCGTTGCGAAGGGAGCTAGAATGAAGCCCCGTGCTAATTTCTGAAAAACCTACCGAATCCCGAGCCGGCGATGTTCTGCTACTGCCAGTAGCCGGACTTTCATTTTGGACAGTCGCCTATCAGCTCGTTTTGATCCTCAGATGGCCGGCGAATACGGTCACTTGGTGCTTCTTCGCAATTGCGATTGTCGGTTTCTTTTTCCTCGCGCGCCTCTGGAAAAAAACCGATACGACTCCTGGGCGTGGGTACCATTTTCATCCATCCCAAGTTCTTGTGGTAGCTCTTGGTTTGGCGTGCGCAATTACGGTTCTCTTCGTACGACGACCAAACCAGGATGACGTCGTCTATTTCCATAGAGTTCTCACTCAGCTCCTGGATCTTAAGCAACCCATCCACTTACGTCAGACAGGTCTTGATATGGATGCCGCTGCGTTCTCACCGGTGCACTTAGCAACCAGTTATGAGATGCTCATGGGTTTTCTGGGTTACTATCTTCGAATTGATCCTCTCTATTTCTACCAGGTTGTCGGTCACGCATTTACCGCATTTTCGCTTCCATTTGTTTTCTATTGGTGCGCCCGAATTTTTGGCTTGAACCGCTGGCTGGCAGCGGTGGGCGCCCTCCTGGGAATCGGTTTTCTACTCCTTGCTGACAAGTCATCGTTTGGCGCGTTGCTTGGAGCTGTTAAGTCACTACAGTCGGCCGACCCTGCTGGATGGGTCGGATTTTCGACCCTTTCCGGCTATATGTGGCAAGGCAAGCCGATTGTATTGATCTTGTTTTTGCCGATCGGTCTGGCGCTCAGTTACCGATTCCTCAGCCGAGGTAAATCAAGTGACCTGGTATGGCTTACGTTATTGGGCGTCGCCGGCGTCGGTCTCAGTAATCCGGCCCTTTACTTGCTCCCCGCAATTATTGGCTGCTCCTGGATAGCTTTTATCACGCTTGGACTATTCGAACACAGGTCACCAGAATATTTATGGAGGCTGATTCGTCTTGGCCTTTTACTTACAATTCCTCTCGCGTATCCAATCGTGATACTGGCCTTGCTGAAAATGGATATAATCCCAAAGCCGGTCGATATTCACATGTTAGGACCAGGATACATGCCGTGGAGGGAAGCGGTGGACTACGCCGTTGGTGGACGTGCTGATTACTTGCGTGACGTGGTGCTAATGATCGCTGTTCCGCTGCTAGTCGTGAGAGGGCGCAGCGGATTGTTTCTCTTTTTTTATCTTTGTGCTGTATGGCTGTTTTGTTTGAACCCATTGCTGGCGCGCATGTGGATGGCAAACATTCTTGCGCCGACTTATTTTCGGCTCGTTTACCTTCTACAACTGCCTTTGTTATGCACGTTGATAGCGAGTGCCGGTTCGCAGCTGGCGCAGAAAGGCAGGGTTATGAATTCCCGAGCACAAACCGTGCTGGCGCTGTCGGCGATCATTGTCGCTTTCGTTGGCAGCTACCACGGACTTTCGGTCCTACCCAGAGACGCAAGGCAGGGTATCGGTTGGAAGTCCGCTCGAGAATGCCAGTTGCTTCCCGCGAATCTTGATTTTGCTAAGGCCGCTGGTCCATACATCGCACACGCCAAGCTGCTTGCACCGGACTGGACCGCCAGCTGTGAGTTACCCCTTCTCTTCCCAGAAATGAAAGTTGTAGCTCCTCGGCTCGTCGTCCATTATTTCGCTAACGCCGGCAATCCTGACGAAGGCACGTTGCGCCGCCAGGCGCAGGCTTTTATCGAGGAAAACCCTCCTGAGAATGCCAGGCGCCTTCAACTGTTAGAGCCGAAATTTCGCCATGTGATCGAAACCGGTCGCGCAAATGCAGTTGCCGTTCCCGAATCCGAAAGCGAGAGAGTGTTGACGACGCTGAAGTCGATTGACGGTGGCTGGTATCGCGTTTTGGAAGCCGGCGGGCTAGTGTTGATGCTTCCCGGTGCGTCAACGCCAAAGAATTGAGATTAAAGGCCGATTCTTTTTTGCGCTTTATGCGATCACTCGGCACCCTTGCAAACGTTCCCGCCCTCGTTGGATTGTGATCCGTGTTTGCGACCAAACTACCGCGTTGCGCTAATAGCGCACGGCATCGAATGCACGGTTTTGCCCGCATGGCCGAGGGCGCCACGCAAATCTTTGCTATTTTATTTGGCGCAGTTTTCCTACTTTCGGGAGTCGTCTATCTTTATTTGGGCCGCGTAACGTCCCTGGCGGCAGGCAATTTGTGGAGCATTTACGCTTTTGCCGGGAACCACACATGGCTTCAAACTGCACTGCTTAAACAGGCTGGTCACGCAACGTTCTTCCCCAGCTTCATTTTCCTAGCCAATTTGCGTTTTTTTCATGGCGACGCGCAAATGCTTTTTTTTGCAGGGCTGGGGCTACTTTTTGTGACCGTCTCGCTGCTTCTGATCCCAGTTTGGCGTGATAAAAGCGTAACTCTAACTGCAAAGACCTTGTCCACACTTGTTGTACTCCTGGGCAATTTTTGGATGGACCGAGCCAGTATTACTGCAAACGGCGAATTTAACTGTGAAACCTCTTTGGCGATGGCCGGAGCGGTACTCGCTGTTCTTTTGATACCAAAGATGCATGGCTCCTGGACCATCACCGCAATTGTTGTGTGTGCCGCGTTTGTCTCCTCCTTTAGCTTTGGCACCGGGTTGGCAATCTGGCCTACTCTGCTACTTCTGGGGTGGTGCCTGCGTCTTCCGCGGAGAACGATTGTTTTAATCGGAATCAGCGCTCTTGCAGTAGCCGTCGTCTACGTGTTGCTTCCGGTGCTTCCGTCATCTTACGGGATGCAAAAAGAATCGGAGGCCTCTCTCCACAGCCCCATGGGTGTTTTAGCCGAGTTTTGCAGACTGGTGGCTAGTCCGGTGTTATATACAGTCGCGGCCTGGCGTGGGGCAAAGACGCTCACGGACTTAAGTCAATCGTTCAGTATCGCATTAAGCGGTGTGGCGGGCTTGACGTTTGCGGGGATTGTTATCATACCCTGTATCGTTCGCCGTGATCTTGGAAAAACAGGGCTCGAAAGCACTGGATTATCGCTTTTGATTTTCAGCCTATTTGCTCTGACACTTATTACCGTTGGACGACTGATATGGTTCAATCTGATGCCTTTCGCTCCGCGTTATTTATTCTGGAGTTCACTTTTTTGGATGAGTCTGATCTTAGTCGGGATCAACCGGGCGGAACACCTACAGTGGGCACGGTGGCCCACTATCCTTCTCCCCTTTGTAATAGCCGTCTTGGCCTGGCCGGCACATTATCAAGCCTGGTTCGGGTGCAAAAACGCGCAAATTCTGTATGACGAAGATGCTACCGCCCTGATCAACGGAGCTGTTGAGGCCCAAAGGATACAAATGGTTCCCCCTCAGTTTAAACAGATTTTTCAAGAGAGGGTTCACCTGGCTTCGCAATTGCGGGCACGTCGCTTGGATGTGTTCGCTGACGGGTTACAGGATTGGATTGAACTTCAGGAAGCCGATGTCTTTGGGGCGCGACATAAGCCGGAAGCGCTTCGTGGGCAGGGCAGTATTGATGCTTTAGGCCAGTGCGACAACGGTGCCCCCGCAGCGCGTGTAAGCGGACGAGCATTGAAACACGAGCAGTCGATTCCAAGGACATTCGTAATCACCGATTCAAACGGGGTGATTCGCGGAGTGGCACGCTCTGCGCGGATTAGCCCCTTTGTTAATCGCACGTTTTACCAAAGCAAATTTACAGCGAAGATTAGATTTGTCGGTTACATTAGGGATTACAATCCCGAACTACGATACGTAGTACGAAGCGCCGATAATCTTACTCTTTCGGATGAAGTGATCCCTGTGCAGCATTAGCCGCCACCGCTGTGGAGCGTGACGGTTAATTATGAAATGCAGACGCTTGTTGGAACCCAACGTTTACTGCTTCTTACCCACCACCGATGGGGGATAGACCTAATCACCGTCACACCATAAACCACCTATGGTTCAGATAAAGGTGGCGACGCTTTGGGCTGATTAAGTATTCGCCCTGAGTAGCTGACAAAGGAAATAACCCTGTGCCAGGATTCAGGATAGGATGACGTTAAACAGCTGCAAGACACGACGCCGAACAATTACGACTTCCCTGAATAGGTCGGCGCTAGGCAACAAAGGAGGTGCGCAACCGGCCCCAAGCGAGGATCGACGTGCCAAAGGGCACCCGAAACGGCAATCCGGTCTCGACGCTTTTCATGCCGTGCAGCAGCAGCCGCGATACAGCGTTCGGCGGAACGAAACCGGTTCGGATCGTATTGGCTCGCTTTGCTCTGCGCAATAGAGTCTTGCGAACGAGAAGCAACGGGATCATGAGTAAGCCCCATGGCTGGATACCTTGTACCTCCACACCGCAACTCCCTAATAAGTCCCTTAACCTATTGGGCGTGTAACGCCTCACGTGTCCCGCTGCTCTGTCATAATCGCTGAATAACATCATACTAGCTGGCACATTCATAGCCACAATACCGCCTGGTCGCAAGTGTCGCAGGGCGGCACGGACAAACGCGGCGTCATCGTCGATGTGCTCAATCACATCCAACAGCAAAACAGCGTCGTAGCGCTCCAACAGCGACGGTTCCTGGTCCAGGATGTTGTAAACGAAGAGTCTGCCCTTGCCCGGCTTGGCCATTTCTAAAGCGGTTCGATTCAAGTCGCAGCCATCCACTGCAATGCCAAGATCGTGCTCCAGCATTTCCCGGGCGATTCCATGTCCACATCCGATTTCCAAGACGTTGCGCACCTCGCCTCCGGCACGACTTAGCGCCCGAACGAGTACACAATGTCGCCATTGCATCCAAAAATGGTCCGCCGTCGCGAACTGAAACCACTCGTCCGCCATGGAAACTGCTTGAGGCTCGGAAAGAGTTTCAATCGCGCTCATCGGATCTCTGCGTCGTTTCGATGTTGATTGTGCGCTCAACGATGAATGAGGGGCGGGCTTTCACTTCCATGAACATCTGGCCAATGTACTCTCCAAGCACCCCCAGGTAGAGAAAGACCAATCCATTGGAGAAAAGCAGAACAATGACCAGCGTTGAAAAGCCAGGTGCTGCCAGATGGATGTTGGTAAACAACGCAATCCCAAGGTAAATAAGCGCCCCGATAACTGCTCCAAGACAAAGAAGGGTGCCGCATATGAAGCCGAGCCTCAATGGCCGCGTCGAGAACGAGGTCAGCCCCGAGAAGGCCAGCCTCGTGAGTTTCGGTAATGAATATTGCGGACGGCCTGCTGCGCGAGCAGGTCGGGAGATAGGAAATGGCTTCGACGGAAGCCCGGTCCAGGCACGTAATCCCCGTACGAAACGCAGTTTTTCTGGAAGACTCTGTAGCACACGAACCGCGCGGCGACTCATCACACAAAAATCGCCGCTGTCGGCTTGGACGGGGCTATCAGCCAGGTAAACGTAAAGCCGGTAAAACACGAAGTAAAAAAAACGCTTGAGTTTGGTCTCGCGCCGCGCGGTTCGGACCGCATAAACTATGTCAACATTGTCGCTTCTTAACGTTCGATACATGTCCAAAAGGATTTCCGGCTCGTCCTGCAAATCTGCGTCCATAATTCCAACACAATCTCCTGACGCAAAAGACAAACCAGCCGAAACGGCACTTTGATGGCCGAAGTTGCGGGTCAACACAATCAATTTGACGGATGGATCTTCGCTGGCCCATGCTTCAATGAATCTTGAACTCGCATCAGTTGAGCCATCGCTCACAAAAAGCAGTTCCCAATGTGATGGACGGTTCTGAACGTTCTCCAATCGCTGGCGTAACAACGGCAACACGTGGTCCTCGTTGAGGAAAGGAATAACAATGCTTAACTCAGACCGTGTCATTATGCTGTGCTACTTTCGATCCGATTACAAGAGTCTCGGGTCGCGCCCCATTTTACGTAAGATGACCGCCGACCAGGAGCGAGTCAACAAACGAATCTTCTCAGACGTAGGTTGCATATGGACGCGAGGAAAATCGAACGCTCGAATCGCGGCGTGTGGAGGAAAGCCAATGTGACGCCTGGCAAGGGATATCGGTTTTATCTGTCGCACCCTTTCTTGCCGAATCAGGATGATGTTGTGTATCTCCATCGAGTTCCCACGCAACTCTTGGACCTTAACCAACCCATTTACGTGCGTTAGAAAAGCGTCGATCCCGGGTTGGCATCGAGTTGTCGAAGGTGGCGGGCTGGTCTTGCTCTTAGCAGGTAAGTCGTGAACCATCAACTCGCATTCGAAGTCTCGAAAGCGGCGGCGCACGCCAGCAGAACATAATAGGTGTCACTTCGGCGACGCGAAAAGATTCACGTACCATTCCGGGCTGACCCTAACTGAGTCGGAGCGAAACGGTACGAGTCCATGATTTGTCACCTGGGAAACCGACATGTTCTTAGTCTGCAGAACGTCCATGAGCTCAACCCAGTTCACTCCGGCCTGTTTTAAACCATATGGCCAGAATTCCAGGAGCAATTTTGCGTCGGGGTTGTCGGCCAACACGCGACTGGCCCCGCGCAAGGCATGAAGCTCATATCCTTGAATATCCATTTTGATCAGATCAACGTGTTGGTCGGGCTCGAAGTAGTTGTCCAGCGCTATGGCATCGATTTGGACAGCTGGACGTGAATCTTCCTCGGTCGCGTATGTGCGGTGATCCACATTTAGTTGATCCGAAACATACAGCTTGGATTTTCCGCTGTATTCTCCCACCGCAACCTGACATAAGCGGACGTTGGCGAGCTTACGGGTGGCAGACTGCAAGCGCCTGAAATTTTCAGGCGAAGGCTCGAACGAATGAACAACTCCGGTCGGACCAACGCAGCGGGAAAGAAACTGCGAATAAACACCGATATTTGCACCCGCATCCACAACGACAGCTCCC
>Ga0137372_10006109_pt1 | contig 11686 bp, 10 predicted proteins | sample SagtaG_6_FD_104911 | JGI IMG/M metagenome (GOLD analysis project Ga0137372, IMG submission 104911) | Vadose zone soil microbial communities from Sagehorn Ranch, Mendocino, California, USA - Sage1_R_60_16 metaG | ecosystem: Environmental > Terrestrial > Soil > Vadose zone | place: USA...
ACCGTGCCGTCCGGGCCGCACCTGGTCCGGCTGCTCGGCGAGCTGCCCACGCTGGCCGCCCTACTGGCGTGGGGAACGGCCGGCGCGGTGAGCGGCCCGGACCGGCCACAGCCGAGTCGCTGAGCGGCCTGAGCCGGGTGCGACTGGCCGCTCGCCTCCCTGCCCGCGACCGCCACCGACCACGGGGCGACCGCATCGACCGCCCGCAGACCAGCGCGGGTTCGGCGGGCCGGCGGCAAGCGAGCCGGGGGGGCCGATGCTCGCTCGCCGCCGCGCCCTCCCCAAGCCAGCACGGGCGGCGCTGGGGATTGGTCACGGCCCATCGGCCAGCGCTGGCCAGGCATCCCCGCGCAAGCGGACAGCGTAGCAGGACGGCTCCGGGCATGTCTCCCCTGGGCGACGTAGCCGCCGTCCGCACCTTGGCGTATTCGCTCCGGCCGCGCCGCATCGCGCCCACCACGCCCGAGCCCGGCACCAGCACCCGACCACCCCGGGAACCCCAGGAACACCCCCGGGAACGCCGAGCAGCACCCCACCCACACCACCACCAACCCCAGCAGCACGAGCACCCAGGCATCAACAGCCCAAACACACCCACGACCGACAACGACCGACGCGACGCGCTCACCGCGCTGCTCACAGGGCGCTTGAGCCGGTGACGGTGACCGTGGGTGGGCGTGCCACTCGTCTGTGAGTCGTACAAACAGAGATGTGAGTGAGGGTGTCCGCGATGCACGCCAAGACGCAGCCTTCCTCGGGCCCTCAGGGTGCCGCGACCACCCCCGCTGCGGTTTGCCGGCGCGTTCGCCTTCGACCCGCCAAGCGCGGGCGGCGACGGCCACGAAAACGACGACCAGGCCCGCTGCCATCGACCAGGACCCGGCAACCGCCTGGCGGACCCAGCACTACAACCGGCCGGCGCTGGGCGGGCTGAAGCCGGGGGTCGGGTTGGTGCTGGGTCTGGACCATGCGGTGCCGGTGGCCGGCCGCGTGCTGGATCTCACCCTGCTCAGCCCGGGCGGCAGCATCGAGGTCTACGGCGCGGCTGGCGATGCCTATCCGACGAGTTCCCCGGGTGGGTGGACGCGGCTTGCCGCCGCCCCGGACGTGGCCAGCCGGCAACAACGGCTCGCCCCGGCAGGCCAGGGGAGTGTTCGCTGGTATCTGGTCTGGTTCACCAGCCTGCCGCCTGCCCCAGACGATCCCAGCCGCTTCCAGGACGGCATCGCCGAGGCGGTCTTGCGCCCGTCTTGAGCCGTTATGTCGCAAACGAAAACGACCTGGCTGGGGCCTGCGGCGCTGGACTTTTGTGGCCGGCGGCGAAAGCTCAAGCTCCACGCAGGTCCTGACCCACCTCGGGCCGACGACGCAGCCACGCTGCGGCTCCCCGGGGCATCCACAGTGGGGCAGGATGGGCCGCAGGCAAGCCAGACGGAGACAACCCGGGGGAGACGACACGGCGAGGATGCAGGACACCAGCAGCGAGCCAGGTGCGCTCAGCAACAAGCACCGACCCCGACGACGGCGATGGTCGGCGATCGCGACCAGGCCGTTGGGCAGCTCGACACGGGCGCACGCCACCAGACCAGCCGCCGGTGCCGACGCCGCTGGGATGCAAGCGGCCCGGCTGTGTTCAGCGCACGATCGGGAGCCCGATTGGGACGGGCTGATGCCACCCCAGGCCCGCACAGCGGCGGGGTTGGTCGTGGGTGGGGGCCGCCACGGCGACCGTCGCGCTGATCGGCATGCGGGTGTGGCGTGCGCGCACCCCTGGCCGCTACGACACGCAAGCGCTGGGCTTGGCCACGCGGCTGCCCGGCGTCAGCGGTTGGACTGGCCGCAGGCTCGCCGTGGGGGTGGTTGCCGCGGTCACCCCAGCGGCGGTCCTCGCGGCCACCGTGGTGCTCGTCGTCGTGGCCTTGGTGCTGCTGCGACGGCGACCAGTCACCACCCGGCTGCGGGTGGCGCTGTTTTGCCTTGCGGCCCCAGTGGCGACCAGGGGCGCGGAGGCGGCGGTGAAGTACCTGGTCGATCGCCGCCCGCCCCGGTGGGGGCAGCTGCCGCCGTCATGGCTGCACGAAAACCCGATGCTGGCGCTCAGCTACCCGTCGGGGCACGTGGCCATCACCACCACGCTTGCCCTGGTCGGGCTGCTGGTGTTGCGGGCCGGCCGGGTTCGACGCGCGCTGGCCGCTGCGGCCCTGGTCGCCGCGGCAGCCACGATCGGCGTGGTGGGCGTGAGCCTGGTGGTGCTTGGCTTCCACTTTGCGTCGGATGTGGTCGGCGGCGCCGCCCTTGGGGTCGCGGTGACCCTGACCGCCGCCCTGGCGAGCAATGTCCGACCACCATGGCCATGGTCGCATCGTGGCGATCGCGGTCGTGCCGGTAGGATCGCCACCACCAGGCCACAACCACCGGCCGCACCACCCCGCACGGCGCGACGATCCCTGCCCGACCGTCCCGCCCATCCCTGACGGACCCGGCGAGCCACCATGACCTGCTCCTGCACCACCAGCGCGCACTGGATGGCTTCATCGCCCAGCAGATGGAGGCCGCATGAAACTTGACCTGATCATGAACTTCACCACGCCCTACTGGTCGTAGGTGACGCATGGGCCTTGGCGGTCCACCCTGGCCGGTGAACGTGTGGCCGGGTCGCCTGGCGCGCCGGCGCCGCTTGCAGCCAGCGAGCGCGCCAGTTCCTGGCCGCGATTCCTCGCCGCTGGCCTCGACCAGCGCAGCCACGCGGACCGAGGCCGAGACGACCGTGCCGCACGACCAGGCCATCCCCGAACTGGGTGGTCACATCCAACAGGCCATCGCCGAGTCGGCGCGGGGCTGCGCGGCAGCCACCATTCACCTGCCGGCCCCGCACGGCGACGGCCACACCAGCCGGGCGATGCGCCAGCAGGCCACCACGGCCAAGGGTCCCGCACGACAGGGTGCGGGCGTGCGCCTGGCAGGTCGTGGTCGCCGTGGCATGGCGGGCGTTGTCCTGGCGCCGGCCACCACGCCCAATCAGGTCGCCTCGCGGTCGACCGGCGCCGGTCGGGCACCTGCTCCAACACCCCGTCTGGGACCTGGGCCTGGTCGTGGGCGGCGTCGAGCGCGGCGCGCAGCCGGTCACGCTCCCGCTCCAGCTCGGCCATCTGCCCCTCGACGTCCAACAGCTCCCGCACGTAGTCGCGGGCCTGCTGGCGCAGCGACCCGACCCGCAGGTCAGGAAGGTCCAAGTCCTTCAGGTCGGCCTGCTGTTTCAGCTCGTCCAGGGAGCGCTCCACGGCCAGGCGGGCCTGCGCCAGCCAGCGGCCTGCCTGGCGGGCCATCGCCGGCAGCCGCTGCGGCCCGAAGACCACCAGGCACACCAGCACGATGACGGCGATCTCGCCGATCCCAACGTTGAACATCGCCCGTGGTCCCGCGCCCGGCTGCTACCGCGACGGCGCGTGCGGCCGCTCGGCGGCCTGCCGGGCCGGCTCGCCGGTCTCCTGCCCGGCCGGGTTGGTCGGCTGGTTGGCGGTGGGGTCGCTGCCCTCCTTGAAGGCGCTGCGGAACTCCCGGACGCCCTCCCCAAGACTGCGGGCCATCTTGGGCAGACGGTTGGCGCCGAACAGGGCCACCAGCACCACGACAATGATCAGCAGCTCCCACGGCCCGACCGTGTCCATCCTTGCCTCCTCGACCAGTCCAGGCTCCCGGCTGGAGTGCTCGCCACCTACGATAACCCCGCCGGGCACCATCCGCGTCCTTCGCGCCGCTGCGCTCCTGTGGGTCGCTCGCGGCGTCCGCCACGCGCTGGCCGCAGCGGCGGGGCTGCCGCGGGCCGGCCGCTCAGGTCCTGCATGCCAGGCAAGCAGCGCTTGCGCCGCTGGGCCGTTAGGGTGCTGGATGGCCGCGGTCGGCGCCTGCCCGGCCGCGGGATCACGGGTTGCGTGGTGCGCTGGTGGGGTGCTCCAGCTGGGCTCGCCGTCGGGCGCGGGCCGGCTCGATGACGAACCTGGCCACGCCGGCGGCGGCGAAGTAGAACACCCACATCGGGATCGCCATCGCGAACAGGCTGATGGGGTCCTGGCTGGGGGTGACCACCGCCGCCACCACGATGATGATGGCCACCGCCGCCCGCCATGCCCGCAGCATCGCGCCCGACGACAGGATGCCCACCATCGACAAAGACACCAGCACCAGCGGGAACTCGAAGGTCAGCCCGAACGCCAGCCCCATGAACAGCACGAACCGCAGGTAGCGGTCGGCCTGGAAGAAGACCGCCAGATTGTTGCCGCCGATGCCGACCAGAAACCCGATCGCCTTCGGCAGGGTGAAGAACGCCACCGCCACCCCCATGGCGAACAGGATGGTGCTGGCCAGGGCGAACGGGATCGCGTAGCGTTTCTCGCTGCGCCGCAGCCCGGGGGTGATGAAGCGCCACAGCTGGAAGGCGATGTAGGGCATGGCCAGCACCAGCCCGGCGGTGAGCGCGACCCGGATGCGGATGCTGAACGGGTCCAGCGGCCCGAGCGCGGCCAGTCGGCAGCCACCCCCGGCCGTCGCGATCCGGTACCTGGCGGGGATGTCGCAGTAGGATTTGGTCACAAACCGCAGCAGCGGCTGGTACAGCCACGTGAATGCCACGACGGTGGTGACCACCAGGGCGAGGCATGCGCGGATGAGGCGGTCGCGGAGCTCCGCGATGTGCTCGAGGAGGGACATCTCGCCTTCGGGATTGTCGCGAAGGCGACGCAGGCGGCGCCGGACGGGGGTGCGCATACCCGGGTCACACGGTCAACGGGACCTTAGGCCGAGGGGCCACGCTCCTGGCCACCTGCACGCCCAACCTCGGAGGTGTCCTTGCCCGTCTCGTCATCGTCCCGGCTGGCCTCGGCGATGCCCTTCTTGAACTCCTTGATGCCCAAGCCGAGGTTGCGGGCCAGCTGCGGCAGCCGGCTCGCGCCGAACAACAGCGCGACCACCAGGACCACGATCAGGTACTTCTCCTCAAACATCGGTGCCGCCTTCCTTGTCCCGCTCCGGACAGTCGACCGTGCGGGTGACGCACGCGTACTGGGATCGTACTGCCAAGGCCGATCCCTTTCTACGGCGGCGTGCCGGATCGTCACGCCGGGCCGCTCGCGGGTCGCCGGGGTCGGGGATGGACACGATCGGACCGTGGAGCGCCTGCTCGTGCTGATGGCAGTGTTCGGCCGAGCCGGCCACCAAAGGTGGCGCGCAGCCTCGGGCAGGGCATCCGGGAATGCCGCCGCGCCTTCTGGGACGCGGGCCACGACCCGACCGCCAGCGCGACGAGTCGGCTGGGATGAGACGGCCGCTGGAGCCCCAGGTGTCCACGAGCCGCCGCGGGACCGGCAGGCTCCGCGCCTGGGCGGTGCGTAGTCAGTGGCGGTGGGGGTCCGCGGGCGGGTCTGGTGGCAGCAGTCGGACGGCGGCGACGCGGTGGCCGTCCATGGCCTCCACGCGCAGGATGCGCCCGTGGAGGCTGACCTGGTCCCCGCGGGCGGGGACGCGGCCAAGCCGGGCCATGACCAGCCCGCCGAGCGTCTTGGCCACATGCCGCACGGCCGGGTCGACCACCAGGCCGGTGCGCTCCTCGAAGTCGGTCAGATCGGTCAGCCCGTCCAGCAGCAGCGACCCGTCGGCCGCACGGCCAGCACCCGCCAGCGGGGGGCCGGCGACGGCGCCAGGCGCGGGCTCGTCGTCGATGGGGCCGACCAGGACCTCGAGCAGATCCTCGATGGTGACGATCCCAGCGCTGCTGCCGTACTCGTCGACGACCACGGCGAGCTGGCGCCGCTGGGCCTGCATCCGCTCCAGCAGGTCGTCGGCGGCCAGGCTCTCTGGCACCGTCAGCACCGCACGCAGCAGCCCCCCAAGGTCGAAGCCGGCCGACGGCTGGTCCAAGACGGCGAACAGGTCGTGCACGTGGAGCACGCCGACCAGGTCGTCGAGGCCGTGGCGGTAAGCCGGCAGGCGGGTGTGGCGGGTCTTGGCCACTCGCGCCAGCAGCTCGTGGAGGCCGATGCCGACCGGGACGGCGTCGACCTCGGTGCGCGGGGTCATCAGCGAGGCCACCGTCCGGTCGGCGAACGCAAGCGCCCGGCTGGCGATGCGCGCCTCGGCCGGCTCCAGCCCGCCGGCCTGCTGGGTGCCGGCCAGCAGGTAGCGCAGCTCCTGGGGGGAGTGGACCGGCTCGTGGCTGGCGGCGGGCTCCAGGCCGACCAGCCGCAGGGTGGCGTTGCCGACCGCGTTCAGCGCCGTGACCGGCCAGCGGAACACCCGATAGAACGCCCGGATCGGGCGGGCGACCCACAGCGCGGTGCCGTCGGTGCGCTGCAAGGCCAGGCCCTTGGGGGCCAACTCGCCCACCACGATGTGCAGCCCGGTGATCAGCGCAAACGACACCGCGCCGGAGACCGCGTGGCTGGCGGCGGGCGCGAACCGGCCCACCAGCGCCGCCATGGGCGGGGTGACCAGGTGGGCCAGGGCGGGCTCGCCGACCCAGCCCAGCGCCAGCGACGCCATGGTGATGCCCAGCTGGCAGGCGGCGATGTAGGCGTCCAGGTGCCCGACGACGTCGGTGGCGACCTGCGCGGCGGTGTTGCCCTGGGCGGCGAGCTGCTCCAGGCGGGAGCGGCGCACCGCCACGATCGCGAACTCGGTGGCCACAAAGAACCCGTTGAGCGCCACCAGCACCAGCACGGCGGCCACGCCGAACATCCCCAACCAACCCCCAACACACCAAGATGGCGGTACCGCGGCCGACGATAGCGCAGCCACCCCTGGCGTGCGCCCGCCCGCTTCTTCGCCCGCTCGATTACCATCCAAGCATCCGGACATCGCGAACCCAGTCGGGCCAGCGCAGGGCCGCGGCTGTTACGGCCGCTCGGGCAGCGGGAGGGAGCATGGACCCTGGCGGGCCACCCGGCCGGTCACCTGGCGCGCCAGCGCGGCCCTCCGCTGGTGACGACCAGGCGGCCAGGCTCCAATGGAGGGCAGGCCAGCCCGCACCCTCCCAGGGGGCGTCCGGGTCGGCGCCGCTGCCAGCGGGCATGCGGCGCGCCCTGCGCCACACCGTCCCCTCCCACCGGCGGCAGCGGCGCCGCCGGCTGCTGGTGGTCACCCTGGTGGTGGCGCTGGCCGGTGTGACACTGGTCGCGGCCGGCGGCTTGGGCTACGCGCACTGGCGGTTCGGGCAGATCACCTCGATCAACCTGCCCGGCCTGACCAAGTCACCCCCGGGCAAGCCGCTGGTGCTGCTGGTGGTCGGCTCCGACTCCCGCAGTGAGCTGCACCAGCCGGGCGACGCCCAAAAGTTCGGCACCACCCAGGACGCCGGCGGCACCCGCAGCGACACCATCATGCTAATCCGCCTGGACCCCGCCGCCCACACCGCCAAGATCCTGTCGGTCCCCCGCGACCTGCTGGTCCTGATCGCCGGGACGGGTGGGCGCGGCAAGATCAACGCCGCCTTCGACCGCGGCCCCTCCCAGCTCGTCCAGACCATCCAGCAGCAGCTTCACATCCCGATCAACCACTACCTGCTGGTCAACTTCGACGGGTTCCGCGCCATCGTGGACACCCTCGGCGGGGTCCGCCTGGACTTCCCCTACCCCGCCGCCGACGCCTACTCGGGGCTGCACATCACCCGGGCGGGCTGCCAGCGCCTCTCGGGCGACCAGGCGCTGGCGGTGGCGCGCGCCCGCCACTACCGCTACCTGCAGGGTGGCCGCTGGCAGGCCGACCCGTTGAGCGATCTTGGCCGCATCCAACGCCAGCAGACCTTCCTGCGCGTCGTGCTCCAGACCGCGATCGCCAAAGGGCTCACCAACCCGGTACGGGCCAACCGGTTCATCGGCGCGGTCGTTCATGAGCTCACCAAAGACAGTGCCCTGACCGCGGCCGACGCGGGCGGCCTGGCGCGCCAGTTCCACAGCTTCACCCCCGACCAGCTCGCCGCCCAGACCCTGCCGACCGTGGTCGCCAACAACTACCAGGGGTTCGGTGACGTGCTGCTTGAAAAGCAACCCAACGCCGACCGGGCCATCGCCAGCTTCCTCGACCGCCCCCCACCCACCACCCCGGCACCCGTCACGACGCCGACCCCACCGGAGCTGGTCACCGTCCGGGTCCAAAACGCCACCGGCGTCACCGGGCTGGCGGCCCGCACCACCAGCCGCCTGCGCGGCCTCGGCTGGCGGGCCAGCACCGCCGGCAACGCCCCACCAGCAAGCCGCTCGCTGCTCCGCTACCCACCCGTCCAGCAACCGGCCGCCCAGGCCCTGGCGCGCCTGCTCGGCGGCGGGGTCCTGCTCGTGCCCGACCCCAGCCAGCCCACCGGCACCATGCTGGTGGTGCTCGGCGCCCAATTCCAGGGGATCCACAGCACGTCGCCGCCGACCGCCACCACAGCGCGGGCCGCCGTGTCCACCCCTCCCATCTCCACGCCTGCCCACCCGCGCGACTTCGACCCCCGCCCCTGCTGACCTGGGTCCTGCATCCCCAAAAGGCCAGCCAGGGGCCGGTTCCATCACGAGATCGGGGCGGGAACATCCCGAACCGGGGTTGGCGGTCGACCCCCGCGCCCCGCGCGCACGCACGTTCAACCTTCCGGGCCTGTTGCGGGAGGGCTGGAGGGTGATGGCGCTTGGCTCATACCCCTCCCATGCGCCAGCCGAGAACCTGCCTTGGTCGGCTGCGGTCCAGGCCGTGGCCGCTTGACGACGGCGCGGCGGTGCAACCCTGACCACATGGTCACCTCGACAGGGCGGAGGCGATGCGGCGAAAAGCGACCGGGCTCAAGCTGCGGCGGGTCTTCGGGGTCGCGCTGGGAATCCTGACCGCCATCGGCGGGTTCGTTGAGAAGCATCGGCGGCTGGTGGGCCAGCATCACGACCAGGATGGTCAGCGCAGGCGGGCGGCGGGATGGCCACTTGGGGGCGTGGTGGTGATCGAGCACTTGCCCGATCAGGTCGGGTGCACCTGGCGGTCGTCGCTGCCGGTGGCGGCGGATCACGTCGAGGCTGGCGCCGTCGGCGCCCCAGGGCACAAAACTGCACGAACCCGCACAGCCGCCCCGCGGCGTCGCGGGCGGCCACCGCATAAGTAAGGTCACGGTAGGGTAGTACTTGCCGAGAAAACAACGGATATCGCCGGCCGCCGTGCTGTGCTCGACTGCGGCGACCGGCCTGGCTGGCGCGGCCCACAGGGGCGCTGGCATCCAGTCGGCCATTGGTCAGTGCCGAGCCGAGGAGGGCATTCGGGTGGCGACCCGCGTGTTCTCCGACGAGGAGCTGGAGCGGCTGCGCTCGTTCCCGGACATCAGCCGGGAGGAGCTGATCCGGTTCTTCACGCTGACCCCGGCGGACGTGGCGTTCATCGACCCGGGGCGCGGCCGCGGGCCGGCCGACCGTTGGGCCTGGCGGTGCAGCTGTGCACGCTTCCCTGGCTGGGGTTTGTGCCCGACGACGTCACGGCGGCCCCGCCGGCAGCGGTCGCCCGGCTGGCGGAACGCCTCCAGGTTCCCGCTGGTGCGCTTGGCCGCTACGGCGAGCGCGAGCAGACCCGCACCGAGCACCTGCGGGCGGCAGCCCGCTACCTGGGCTGGCGGCCGGCCAAGGCGCTGGAGCTCAAGGAGCTGGAGGAGTTCCTGCTGGCGCGGGCGATGGAGCACGACGCGCCGTCGCTGCTTCATCGGCTGGCCTGCGAGTACCTGATCTCGGCGAAGGTGATCCGGCCGGGCGTGGTGGCGCTGCTGGAGCGGGTCGCGGCGGCCCGCGCGGCCGCGCAGGCGCTGACCTACGACACGGTGGCGCCGATCCTTGACGCGACGCCGACGCTCGTAGAGGAGCTGGACCGGCTGCTGGTAGTCGACCCGGAGATCGGCTCGACCCGGCTGCACTGGCTAGGCACGGCGCCGACCGAGCCGTCGCCGGGCGCGGTGAAACCGAGCTTGCCAAGCTGCGGTTCCTGCGGCGGCTGGACGCGCACACCATGGACCTGTCGATGCTGCCGGCCGAGCGGCGCCGGTTCCTGGCCGGGTGGGGCGTCGGTCGAGCAGCCAGGTGCTGGAGCGCCGCGAGCCGCGGCGCCGCTACCCGATCCTGCTGACGCTGCTGGCGCAGTCGGCGACCGGCAGGCTTGACGAGGTGGTGCAGCTGTTCGACCAGGCGGTGTCGGCCCGCGAGACCCGGGCTCGCCAATCCGTCAGGGTCGCCGTCTTGGTCGACACGATCGCGGCGGTCGTACCCACCTGGAGGCCTCCCAGTACCCAGGAGTTGGGGTTCCGACTTTCGTGGCGCGATTCCCAACGCGAGCGTCACACGACTTGCCACGGTCACCCGCCGGGCGCGAAACAATGGACCGTAGCGGCACCGGCCCTACGTTCGCCTGCGTGGGCTTGGGTGCCATGGGTGGCGTGCGTGCCGGGCGCAGCTGCCGACGCGTCGCAGCAGCCAACCCGCAGCAACGGGTCTGAGCAGGCACAATGCTCGGATGGACGAGCACACCCCACAGCCACAGCCACAGCCACAGCATGACCATGAGCATCGGAGCGGCCGGCTCGTACCGCTGGGGCTGGGGTGGCTCAAGGAGCTGCTCGCATCCCACGCCCACGCGCACTTCCACGGCCACGGCCATGACGCTGCGGTCGCGGTCGACACCGAGCTGGAGACCAGCCGCCAGGGCACCCGCGCGCTGGTCGTCTCCTTCGCTGGCCTTGCGGCCACCGCAGTCCTGCAAGCGGTGGTGGTGTGGCGCAGCCACTCGGTCGCGCTGCTGGGCGACACCCTGCACAACCTCGCCGACGCGCTCACCGCCATCCCGCTGGCGGTCGCGTTCACCCTCGGCCGCCGTGCCGCGACCCGCCGCTACACCTACGGCTACGGCCGCGCCGAGGACCTGGCCGGCGTCGTCATCGTCGCCGTCATCGCCGCCTCCTCCGCGCTGGCCGCCGGCGCGGCCGTCCGCCGGCTGCTGCACCCCCAGCCGGTCCGCGCCCTCGGGCTGGTCGCCGCCGCCTCGCTGGTCGGGTTCTGTGGCAACGAGCTGGTGGCCCGCTACCGCATCCGCGTCGGCCGCCAGATCGGCTCGGCCGCGCTGGTCGCCGACGGGCTGCACGCCCGCACCGACGGGCTCACCTCCCTGGCGGTGCTGCTCGGCGCCGCCGGGGTGGCGCTGGGGTTCCGCCAGGCCGACCCGCTGGTCGGCCTGCTCATCACCGTGGCGATCCTGGCCGTGCTGCGCGACGCGGCCCGGGAGGTCTACCGGCGGCTGATGGACGCCGTCGACCCCGCCCTGGTCGACCAGGTCGACCGGGAGCTGCGCGCCACCCCCGGCGTGCTCGACCTTGGACAGGTCCGGGTCCGCTGGATCGGGCACACCCTGCGCGCCGAATGCGAGATCGTCGTCGACCACGACGCGTCCCTGATCGCCGCGCACCAGATCGCCGAGGACGCCCAACATCGGCTGCTGCACCACATCCCGCGGCTGACCGCCGCGCTGGTCCACGCCGACCCCCGAGACCACCTGGGCGCCACCCATCATGAGCTCACCGCCCACCACCTGGCCGCGCGCGACCTGGCCGTGGGCGACACCGCCCAGCCCCGCCGACCGCCGACCTGATGGGCACGGTGCGGCCCCCTGACCCCGACCCTAACCCTCGGCAGCCACGTCCCCT
>Ga0137372_10006125_pt1 | contig 11674 bp, 9 predicted proteins | sample SagtaG_6_FD_104911 | JGI IMG/M metagenome (GOLD analysis project Ga0137372, IMG submission 104911) | Vadose zone soil microbial communities from Sagehorn Ranch, Mendocino, California, USA - Sage1_R_60_16 metaG | ecosystem: Environmental > Terrestrial > Soil > Vadose zone | place: USA: California...
AACAAATACAATCTGCCGATCGCTTTTTGATGCGTAATATGAATCAGAGTATTCTCTTCAATTTGATACGAGCTCATGCCCCCATTTCACGCCCACAATTAGCGACGCTGTCGGGCCTTAGCCAGGTGACGGTGTTAAAAATCACGAACAACCTCATCGAGCGTCAACTGGTCCTGGAAAACGAGTATGCGGAATCGACCGGTGGACGCAGGGCGGGATTGTTGGAAATCAATCCTGAGGGACGATTCGTTGTTGGACTGATGTCTCAATCGTCTTCGCTGACGGGAGTCATTCTCAATTTGAACAGCGACCCCGTCTACTCCCAGCATTGGAACATCGTGCTATACGACAATTACCCGCAGGCGATAGACCTCATAGCGCAGTGCGTCGAGGAGCTGTTTTTGAAGAGCGGCATTCCAAGGGAGAAGATTATCGGGGTGGGCCTTGGCATGGGTGGGTTGATTGATGCTGAGCGCGGATGTTGCATCGATTCATGGATGATGAACTGGCAAAACGTGGAGATCAGCCGTCCCCTGGAGGAGCTCCTGGGAATCCCTGTCTTTCTTGATAATGATGTCAATTGCCTGGCGATTTATGAGAAACTCTTCGGCCAGGGTCAACCGTATCAGCATTTCCTGGTGGTAGCCATTGGCCGTGGCGTCGGTCTTGGCATCGTGGTCAATGGAGACCTCTATCGCGGGGCGTTCGGGGGGGCGGGCGAGTTTGGCCATACGACGGTGACCACCGGAGGGCGTCTCTGCGCATGTGGCAACCATGGCTGCCTGGAGTCCTATATCTCTGAATCCGGTATTGTCAAAAATTATCTCGAATATGTCTATGCAACCACATACAGCCTAGAAAAGGGCATCCAGGAACCCACAATTTTTGAGGTCGTAGAACGAGCGAGAAACGGCGATGAAGCCGCGATAGCGGCCTTTCAACGCGCAGGGATACTGCTGGGCGTGTCCCTGGCCAATCTTGTCAATATCTTCAACCCGGAATGTGTAGAGCTCTCTGGTCCCGATGTTGATGATGGTATCCTGACAGGTGATTTGCTCCTTGAACCAATGCACCAGGCGTTCAAGCAGCAGCTGTTCTCGCAAATTGGGAAGGATTTGCACTTCATCGTCGAGCGGCGTGGTTTTGAAAGTTGGGCGAGTGGTGCTGGTAGCCTTGTCCTGCGTCGCTTTTTCGCTTCGCCGGCTCACGTTAATTCTGAACGAACGTTGGTAGGAAGCTAGCACAAAGCATCTTACGCCCCGTGGCACTTCTTATATTTCTTCCCACTCCCACAAGGACATGGGTCATTGCGACCAATCCTCCCTGGGGCGCTGGTACGCGCAGCTTGCGCGCCGACAGGCGTACGCACATTCTGGCCGCGCTGACCGGAAGAAGCGCCATTTCTCCGTGAATTTCCCGTGTTAGGCCGTTCATCCGCATCACTCTTGGCCTGACCAATGGTCCTGGCAAGTTCATCGGCATTGGTGCGCACTTTGCGGGGCGCCTTGCGCTGTGGCACCGGCTGCTGAATGCGAATGGTAAACTCACCGCGCACGAGCTTGAGGAGTTCGTTGACGATATGATACTGAATGGTCGCCTTCAGCTCATCAAACATACTGAAGGCTTCGTTCTTAAACTCGACCAGCGGATCGCGCTGTCCAATCGAACGGAAGTGAATGCTGGCACGCATGACATCCAGTGCGTCAATGTGATCCATCCACAGCCGGTCCACGATCTGCAGCGTGTACGAACGCTCTAAATCGCGGATGGTCGGGATACCCAGGCCGGGATTCTGTTTGGCCAATTCATCCAGTTGCCTGCCGCGCTCTTCATAATGATCGATGACCAGGTCAACCAGTTTGTGCCGGAGATCTTCACGACGAATGGCATGGAAATTTTCAGGCAGGACATCCTCGGGCACATGCACCCATGCCTCCATCACGGTTAAGAGTTTTTCTAATTGCTCCTCTTCGGCAACCATGTTTCCAGGAATACAGGCATCGACTAACTTGTTTACTTCGGCACGAATCATGCCGAGCACCCGTTCATGCAAGTCGGCGCGCTCAAGCACTGCCCTGCGGTCAGCATAGATGACTTCGCGCTGCTTGGCGATGACATCGTCATAATCAACCACATTTTTACGAATATCGAAGTTGTATCCCTCAACCTTTGTCTGTGCCTGCTCGATGAAGCGCGAAACCATGCTGCTCTCCAGCGGCATGTCCTCTTCCATACCGACCATTTCCATGACTTTCGCCACGCGGTCGGCGGCAAAACGACGCATCAACTCGTCATTCAGAGCGAGGAAGAAGCGTGATTGACCGGGATCTCCCTGGCGTCCTGCGCGACCGCGTAACTGGTTATCGATACGGCGCGACTCGTGCCGCTCGGTGCCGATGATGTGCAAACCTCCCAGGGCTACCACCCGCATATGATCCTCTTCACACTCACGCACCTTCTGTTGCAGCAGCTCGTCCTTCTCTTCGCCGGTCATGTTTTCTATGTATTGTTGGATAGCCTCTTCTTTTTCGGCCTGCTCATCCTCGGTCCGCACTGACATGTCACGAATATAGCTGACCTGTTCCACATGCTTGCGCAGGATACTCTCGAAGTAGCCCTCGGGATTGCCGCCAAGCAGAATGTCGGTACCACGACCCGCCATGTTCGTGGCAATGGTAACGGCGCCGCTTCGTCCGGCCTGCGCCACGATCTGCGCCTCGCGCGCGTGGTGTTTGGCGTTCAGCACATTATGGGAAATGCCCTGATTATCCAATTTTTCGGAAAGATACTCCGAGTTCTCAACGGAGGTAGTACCCACCAGGACTGGCACACCTACTTCGTGTAGCGCCTTAATTTCCTCCACGACTGCGTTGAATTTTGCCTCGGTCGTGCGATAGATCAGGTCGGGCAGGTCTCCCCGTATCATAGGCTTATTTGGCGGTATCACCATCACATCCAGTTTATAGATTTTATGCAGTTCCTCCGCCTCCGTTATGGCAGTACCGGTCATACCGGCCAGCTTCTTGTACAGGCGGAAGAAATTCTGGTAGGTGATGGTGGCAAGCGTGTGGTTTTCACGCTGCACTTTGACGCCCTCTTTAGCCTCGATCGCCTGGTGGAGACCCTCGCTATAGCGCCGTCCTGGCATCTGTCGTCCGGTGAATTCATCGACAATCATGACCTCGCCATCTTTGACGATGTAATCCTTGTCGCGCTTGAAGATGATCTGGGCCTTAATGGCATTCTCCATGTAGCGCGTCAGGTCCAGGTTGTTCTCGTCATAGATGTTTTTCACGCCCGCCAGTTGCTCAAGCTTATCGATACCTGCCTCTGTCAGAATGACGGTACGCGTCTTCTCCTCAACGGTATAGTCGACCTCGTGTTTCAGACGCGGCGCCCACCTGGCGAATTGCACGTACATGTCAGTCGATTCCTGGCCCTGGCCGGAGATGATCAGCGGGGTACGCGCCTCGTCAATCAGGATATTATCGACTTCGTCGACGATGGCATAGTTCAATTCGCGCATCACCGTCTGATCCAGTGAGACAACCATATTGTCGCGCAGGTAGTCGAAGCCGAACTCACTATTCGTGCCATACGTGATATCGGCATTGTAAGCTGCGCGGCGCTCAGGCGTTTGCGGCTCGACGGCGTTTACCACGACACCAACGTTCAGACCCAGGAATGTATAAATTTGCCCCATCCACTCGGCGTCACGGCGTGCCAGGTAATCGTTGACGGTGACGACATGTACGCCCTTACCGGTCAACGCATTCAGGTAGACCGGTAAGGTAGCAACAAGCGTCTTGCCTTCACCGGTCTTCATCTCGGCAATTTTGCCCTGGTGCAGGACAACGCCACCAACAAGCTGTACGTCATAGTGACGCATCTTGATTCTGCGCCGGCCCACCTCGCGCACAACGGCAAAAGCCTCGGGCAAGAGATCCTCAAGTGTCTTCCCTGTTTTGTAGCGTTTGGCCATCTCAGGTACCAGCGTATCCATCGCCTCAGCCTTGAGGGCCACAATTTCAGCTTGCAGGTGTGTGACAATCTTGCCAAGGAGTTGTTCTAGCCGCTGGTCTGCCCCCTCATCCTTATCGTGTGCGTTACGCCGCGCCTCTTCAAACGCAGGCCAGGCAGCGTTAAACGCCTCGTTCAGCTGGTCACTTTCAATGCTCTCGAGATCGGGTTCAATCTTCTCGAGTAGCGCTAGTGTGGCTTGCTGTGGATCTTTCGCTTCATCAGGCCAATCTTGACTCTCCTCTGCCAGATCCATCGCCGCCGTAACCTTCAAGGGAAGCAGAGACGGGAAGAGATGCTCATAGGCGGTTTCAAAACATTCTGAGAGGACATCTTGCAGGTTATCCCTTAGATAGCGCTCCAGGTCTCGGCGTCTTTCGAGCAATTGGCGGTGCTCCGTAATCGCACCGTGCAGCTGCTGATCCGTACACTTTTTACCCTGAGCATCTACAGCCTCCAGTGCTTCACGAAAGAGTTTGACCAGTTCATCTTCGAGCACCATGCCGCCTTTGAGATGCAAAAAGAGCTGCGCGCGAAACTCGGCAGTCTTAGCCGCCAGTTTTTCGTCCTTCAGGGTCTTTATCGACGGTTCAAGTGCATTTATTTTATCTACAAAAGGCTGAATAGCCTTCAAATCTCTTTTGTTGGGGTCGCCCATGATTTTCCCAAGTAATTGCATAGTGCTCTGATCTCCTGGTGATTGTAATTATGGCTGGCTTTGGTTAATCTTAGATATAAGAATGAGCCTGGTTGGTAGTTTCCTTCTGAATGTATTACAAATTGTTCACTTCATTATAACATACGGGGGGATTTTCAGGAGGTTGTAAAACAGCATGGCACCTTTGAACTCTCCGTTCGTGAAAAAGGAATACGGGCGGTGAAGTGCCGCCCGTATCTGTCAGAACACACAAGACAAACTTATCTCTCGCCCGTCTACTCCCACAGCAGCCGCGCCCACACCAGGTGTAGACGCGGCTGTGCTATCCGACATATCTGGATACAGTTAAGGAGTGACAGTGGCTGTGAACACATCTGTCAGATTACTTGTATTCCCTGGTGGTGGGTTCGTCTGGACGAAGAAAGGCTGGAACGAGGTCCCACTTGTGTCCAGGCCTTCGTAATCTCCGACGAAGAAACCGCCTGCATTGGGTGCTGTCAGCATGTCGAAGGGACCAGCGATATGCGCCTCGTTGCCGAAGCTCGCACCATGGTCGGTCGACGACGTGAACCAGTAGTCAGTCGGCAGCGTCGTGGTGTTTCCTGCAGCGAGGTTGCGGAAGTCGTAGTAGGTGACGCCGACTGTGCCGTCTGAGTTGACGTGTATCGAGGGGGTGAACCCTGGTCGGTTCGCCGGCGTGTTCGTGTTGACCTGGATCGGACTGCTCCATGTCGCTCCCCCGTCGGTGGAGGTGGAGAACGCGACCTCATCGAACTGCCCCTTGGTGAAACGTGCATCCTGCCAGACGACGTAGAGCTGGCCAGTCGCAGGATCGATCGCCGACTCGGGAATGATGTCGCCCGTGCGGATCGCCTGCCCGGTGTTCGGGTCGCTCACGAAGACCGTTCCAAGTTTGGAGATGATCTGCGGTTTCGTCCAGGTATTGCCGCCGTCGGTCGACTTCACGAAAGCGACATTGGAGTTGAACCCCAGATGCCGGTTATTGGGGGAGATGATCAGGTTGAAGAAGTCGTAGAGCGTTCCATTGGGGGCGACCACGATCTGGTTGCCGATCGTCTGTTGCCGTGAAGGGGTGTTCACAATGACCTTGGGGCTGCTCCACGTCAGGCCGCCGTCGGTGGTCTTCGCGAAAAATGCAGGCCCTCTGAAGGCTTGCGTGTGCAGGTTGGCGTCGGGGTTGCCGTTAGGCAACTCGAGCCGATCCCACACCACATAGGCAACGCCATCCTTGGTCGGATCAGCGGTTACCGATTCCTTATCATTGAAGAACTGGAGGTTCGGTGCGTTGTCGGCAATGATGACGCTGAGATTCGTCCATGTCTTACCACCATCTCTCGAGACCGCGGCAGCAACGGCGTTGTTATTATTGGAGGCGTTGAACGAGATTGACACGGTGTAGGCAGTACCATCGGGCCCAATGGAGACCCAAGGGTCGGAAGCCCGCTCGTAACCTAGCCCGTTCGCACAGGCGCTGAAGGGAAGCGGGGTCTCGCTCCAGGTCAACCCACCATCGGTTGAAAAGCCGGCGACCAGGCCATGCGCACCGCCATCGTTCCAGCGGTCTTGCTGCCAGACACCGATGATGTTACTATGATTGGTCGGGTTGACGGCGACATAGGGCTCAACCTCAGCATTCACGGAGTTGGTACTGCTACTAGTGCCGCCGATCGTGCAACTGGCGTAGGGGCTTGGACCGGAGACCAGGACAAGTGGTGAGACCGCGCTGGCGGCGCGTACCAGGCCACTACCGGCAGTGGCCACGGCAGTCAGGATAACCAGAAATACCGTTAGGGGTGCTATCACCCTGATATGCTTCAGGTGACTCATTGAAAAAATCCTCCTACTAGTAAACTCTATCCCAAAATGAACATTAAGATATGCCAACTCATCAATAGAAGGCATACAGATAGCCTTGTACATTGTGGAGGGTATCAATGAACTGAGGAAGAGCAAAGCGGTTACGATTTGGTTAAGAGTGGGTTATAATTTCATAAAATAGGTTGAGGGATTGACGATTGGACTAAATAGCCGCAATCCCCACTACAGCCTCCCTCACCCTTTCATCCACCCCTTCCCCTACTATCACCCCATCGGCCCGTAAGTAATACATAAATCGTTCAGCCGCGTCACGTAACGTATCCAACATCCCGGCATCTGGGGCCACATCATCCTCCCACCACCAGCGCGCTATCGTCCATACCCCCTTCTCCAGCCGCGAATCCACGCGGGCCACAAAACGATCTCCATAGAATACAGGCAGCACATAATAGCCCCAGCGGCGTAGCTTTTCCGGTTTGTACACTTCCCAGACGTAATCAAAATCAAAGATGTAGCGCAGGGTCTTGCGATCCCACAACATGCTATCGAGCGGGCCTAACAATATCATGCGCGGCGTGGGTAGGGAGACCTCAAGCAGGTCAAGCGTGCTGGTAAGCATGTAGTAGGGCAGCTTTTTTTCTCCCACAAGCACAGGCGTCAGCACGCCCTCCTCTACTAATTGCGCAATGGCCAGTTTATTCTCTGCGCTGCTGCCACAACTGCTCCAAATAGCGGCTTCGGCTGTTCTGGGAAACAGCCCCATCGCCTGCTGCCGCCTGGTCATAATCCAGCGATGGTACTCCTCTCCATCCAGCACAGGCGTTCTTTGAAAATGCTCCGCGGGAATGACACGCTCAGGACGTTCGTAATAATGCCGCCCACTTTTGCGATGATGTGTGACGAGCAATCCACATGCCCACAGCGCACGCAGGATACGCTTGGTGCGTGTCTGGCCGTACCACGTGGGGTATAGTTCCACCACCCGCTGGCGATCTTCAAACTCCAATGACGAGAGTGGTCCTATTGCATCAATGGTTTCCAGTATGGCATGCGCTGCTTCAGCTTCTGCCTGCAATATTTCTCTATCGTGATAAGGCTGGTATTTTTCGCGAATTAATGCGCGCATAGGCCAATCGCTTACCGGCACCAGGCAGGCCTGGTCTTCCCCCTCTAAATGCCATTCAACAAGACTATCCACTATCCTTCCCGAACTCGCCGCGCTGTTTGGCCTGGCCGCATAACCATGAGGCGCAGCACTTGGGACAGTGCTGTGTGCTTGTCTGTCCACAGAAGTTCTCAGAGAGGGAATAACCTGATTCATCTTTGGGCTGTTTCCTCTCAACCTATTTTCTCCCACAAGACACATACAACAGGTGTAAGCCTCTGGTTATGACTAATAAAACTATGATTTACTGTGATTTGCCCAATAAATGAAACCTGCTCTAACCATAAAAAAAGAGTATGTAGTGACGGGTGTATAGGGTAAAGCGCATCAGCGCTGTGACGGCTTTGAAGTGGTGTTGCAACCCCGAGACGTTCATGCCCAGTTCGCGCGCCATCTGCTCAATGCGCAAGGGCTGGTCGAAATCGTGACGGAGTCGCTCGACTGCTCGGACGATGGAGGGGGGGTGCGCGTCTGCACCTTGTGACCTCCTGTCCTTGAGCATCGAGCGGTGGTGGCCGACTACAGGGGAAACGGGTGTACGACCACCCGTTTCGACCGGGTCGGCGTACGACAGCGGTGGCAGGCTGTGGTCAGGGCCAGAGCAGCACCTTAATGGCGCGGCGCTCGTCCATGGCGCGGTAGCCCTCGGCGACCTGCGCCATGGGCAGTTGCAGGTCGAATACCTTGCCGGGGTTGATCTTCCCGTTCCACACCAGATCGATTAACTCGGGCAGGTAGCGGCGCACTGGGGCGGGACCGCCGTGGAGGTGAACGTGGGAGAAGAACAATCCCTCGCCGCTCAACTCGACCCCGTGCGGAACGCCGACGTAGGAGACGTACCCGCCCTTGCGAGTGGAGCGGATCGTCTGCATCATCGCTTCTTGTGTCCCAACGCACTCAAGCACCGAGTCAGCACCGATTCCATTGGTCATGTCCATGATCCGAGCTATGCCCTCGTCGTCACGTTCAGCCACGACGTCGGTCGCGCCAAATTCGCGTGCGAGCTTCTGCCGCGACTCGTGACGGCTCATCGCGATGATCCGTTCTGCGCCCATCTGCCTGGCGGAGAGCACGCCCAGGAGGCCGACCGCGCCGTCACCGATGACCACGACCGTCGAGCCCGGCTTCACGTTCGCCGCGTCGGCTGCGAACCAGCCGGTCCCCAACACATCGGAAGTCGTCAGCAGGCTCGGGATCACATCGTCCGAGGGGACGCTCGGCGTCGCCACCAGCGTGCCGTCCGCCAGCGGCACGCGCAACACCGGCGACTGCGCGCCGCCAACGCCCTCCCGGTGCATGCAGGACGACTGGTAGCCGAACTGGCAGTTCGGGCAGGTGTTGTCGGAGGCGAAGAACGACCCAACAACGAACTGTCCAGGCTTGATGTTCTTGACCGCGCTACCGACCTCCTCCACGATACCGCAGTACTCGTGGCCCATCGGCCTCGGCTGGGTGATCGATTCGATGCCACGGTAGGGCCACAGGTCGGACCCGCATACGCAGGCCGCCGAGATTCGGATGATGGCGTCCGTCGGTTCGATAATCGTCGGGTCGGGGCGCTCCTCGAAGCGCACGTCCCGGGGGCCGTAAAGCATGGTTCCTCGCATAGTTGATCTCCTCTCCTGAGTGAAGATGTGATTCCGTCTACTTCTTGAAGGTTTCTTTCGCCTCGTTGATGCGGTTTGCTTGTCCATCGGAACATCGGAACGGATTTGAACCAATCTGTCACGCCTCCGCGCGAGCTTTGGGTCTCCTCCCGCATGGGGAAGTGCCCGGCTTTCGCTCTGCATGACCCGGTCTTCTCCTGCCAGCGACGTCTTGCGCCAGACTTTCGGCGACGAGCATCACTACACCGTTTGGCCACCATCGATAACCATGGCGTGCCCAACAACGAAGGCGGCCGCGTCCGAACACAACCAGACGACCGACGCGGCGATCTCCTCGGGCTTTCCCATCCGTCCGACCGGCTCCTGCGCGATTACCCCCTCGCGCCCCTCGGGAGTGCCCCCGCTGAACCGTTGCATCATCGGGGTATCGATGATTCCCGGGCACACGGCATTCACGCGGATATTCGACTGCGCATAGTCGAGGGCCGCCGCCTTGGTGAGGCCGATCACGCCATGTTTCGCGGCGACGTACGCAGCTTGACCTGCGAAGCCTTTGACCCCGGCGCCCGAGGAGGTATTCACGATCACGCCACCCCCTTGCTTGAGCATCAAGGGGATCTCGTACTTCATGCACAGGAACACGCCTCGGAGATTGATGCCGATGATCCGGTCCCACTCCTGCTCCGTGAGATCGGCTGTCGCCGTTCTCGCCTGTTCGACACCGGCGTTGTTGAAGGCGAAGTCGAGGCATCCGAACGCTTCGACCGCCTTGTCCAGAGCGGCTTTCACGTCCTCGACCCGCGTCACATCGCACCTGACGGCGAGCGTCCGCCCACCGCTCTCTTCGATCATGCGGGCCGTCTCCTGGTTGCCCTGTTCCGAAACATCGGCGACCACTGTGTTGGCACCCGCGCGCGCGAACGCCAGCGCCGCGGCGCGACCGATGCCGTTCGCTGCCCCCGTCACAAACGCGACCTTCCCCGCAAAGCTTCCATTCTGATTCGCTGTCATGTTCTTCTCCTTTCTCCGTTGCTCATCTCGCGGAAACGGCAGACGTCAGCGTGACATCAGCCCCTCCGATGTTGTTTCCAGAGGCTCTCGCTTCCGCAACAGTCGTGGCCGAAGCAGCCTTACTTGCGGTACTGTTCAGAGCTTTCCTGTTCCATCCAGTCGACGGTCTTGCCGTCGAGCTGTTCCTGAATGGCGATGTGTGTCATGGCCATGGTCGGCACGGCGCGCTCCTCGAAACGCACGTCCCGCTGACCGTAGAGAACAGCTCCTCGCATGGTTTATCTCCTTTGAGCTTTCTTCCTCATTGTGCGGTGTATCCGCCATCGACAGCGAGCGCGTGACCGATCACGAGGCTTGCGCCAGGGCTGCACAGCCAAAGAACGGCAGCGGCGATCTCCTCCGGCCGACCAAGCCGCCCGATCGGCTGGTCTCTCACCATGTCTTCCATGGTGATCGATTCCTTGGCCATCATGTCCGCAACCATTGGCGTCTCGATGGCTCCCGGGCACACTGCATTGATGCGAATTCCTCTGGAGGCATACTCGAGCGCAGCACTCCTGGTCAGCCCGATCACTCCATGCTTGGATGCATGGTATATTGCTCGGCCAGGGAGGCCGATCAGGCCACCAATGGAAGAGCAGTTGACGATGGCACCGCTTCCTTGCTCACGCATCTGGCGCAGCTCGTACTTCATGCAGTTCCAGACGCCGCGGAGATTGATCGCGTGAACGCGATCAAATTCTTCGCCGCTGGCATCAGTGGTTTCAACGGCAGGAGACTGCACGCCAGCGTTATTGTACGCCGCATCCAGGCGACCGAAGGTGGATACCGTCTGCTCGATCATTGCTGCCACTTCGGCCTCGTCAGCGACATTGCAGCGGACGGCAATCGCTTTATGGCCGGCGGAGACCAGTTCTTCTGCTGCAGAGCGAACCGCATTCTCGTCGATGTCTGCTAGCACCACTGCGGCTCCCGCTTCCGCGAAGGCTTTGGCCGTTGCCAGACCCATGCCAGAGCCCGCACCGGTAACGAGTGCGACTTTGTTCTCAAAAGACAAGTTCATAAACGAATTTCTCCTTCACATCGTGTATCTGGGTTTCTTGTATAGCTTCACCAGATTGTCCAGGATGTCTGGCTTATAGACCTTCTCAGCCCAATCCTGTGGTTTGACTTCTTCGATGGCTTCCGAAACTGATTCTTCTCCGTACTTTAGGAGGTCCATTAGGTCCTTTGCGATTTCTTTGGCGAGTCGAGTCTTCTGCTGTTCGGATTTTCCGGGCTAGAGCTTTACGATAAACATGAGGCATAGTTTTCTCCTTCAGGGTGTTGAGTTCACTTGCGATATTGGTCGTCACTAACCTGTTCCATCCAGTC
>Ga0137372_10006126_pt1 | contig 11674 bp, 13 predicted proteins | sample SagtaG_6_FD_104911 | JGI IMG/M metagenome (GOLD analysis project Ga0137372, IMG submission 104911) | Vadose zone soil microbial communities from Sagehorn Ranch, Mendocino, California, USA - Sage1_R_60_16 metaG | ecosystem: Environmental > Terrestrial > Soil > Vadose zone | place: USA...
GTATTTGTCGGCGCGATCTCGGCGTGGCCCGTTTATCAATACGGCGAATCGGCTTACGATCGGGTCAAATCAATGTCCGACCCCGCCGGCGAGCAATGGCTCGATGAGCATATGGCACGCGGGGAAAAATTAATCTGGATGTTTTACATTCTTGCCGCCGTTTCTGCGACCGGAATTGTAGTAACTCTGAAGTGGCCGCGAACTTTCTTGACCGTTTCGTCAGTCGCGCTCGCATTGTCAAGCGGGACGCTGGCTGTGGGCGGCTATATCTCGTACGCCGGGGGCCACGTTCGACACAGAGAATTCCGTTTCGAAGCGCCACCGCCGCCGCGTATGGCAGAACATCACCGTGAGGAAGAACAGCACGGAGCTGAAACGCATGAACAAGCGACCGAGCAGAAACCAGCGGCGTCAGCGCAACCGCAGATGGAGCATGCTGGTCATGAACAAATGCAGCAGCAGCCGGAAGGTGAAAAGGCGAAAACCGAGGAAGAGCGAAAGCAACTCGAAGCAAGTCGGTTACAATTGGAAGCGAGCCGACTCCAACTCGAGGCGAGCCGAAAACAATTGGAAGCCGCTGGCGGCGCAAGCCCGTCCTCGAGCGCCACTGGAAGTCCGGGCGCTTCGCCAACTCCGCAGCCGTCGCCCGAGCAGCACAAACATGACGAGCACCAGCACGATGAGCACAAACCGTGACCAGATGATGGCGTGCATCCACCTTTCTCGATTCATTCTTTTGATTTGCGTCGCTGGGTTTCTCGCCGGTTGCGCAGCGACAAACCCGCCACCGCTTCCTTCTGGCAATCCCGCCGATCCGCAAGTTCGTGCGCGCACAAAAGCCCCGCCGAATTTGCTCGCGCGCGATGAGACGACGCTCGCGATTGAAAAGGAACTCAGTCAAACCGAGAGCACGGCGAAAAGTAGCGAGAGCATGAAGCATGAGGAGATGCAACACGGGGGCATGCAAGGGATGCAACACGAGGGCATGAAGATGGAGGGCGGAGAACAAAAGGAACACACCGGCGAGATGGAAGGCCACCAAGGGATGCAGCACGGCGCGGTTGCTCAGCCAGAAAAGAAAGCTGTCGCTGATGAGATGAAGAAAACGTCTGACGAGATGAAGAAAACTTCCGACGCGATGAAACAGAAGTCGGATGAAATGAAACCGGGCGCGACCATTTACACGTGCCCGATGCATCCGCAGGTCCAGTCCGACAAGCCCGGCAAATGTCCTATCTGCGGCATGACCCTGGTGAAGAAGAAAGAAGCGCATGAAGGTCATTAAGAACTCCATCGTTCTTCTGGCTGCTGCTACGTTCGCCGGGTGCGCACATGTCGATCCAAATCCGGCGTTTGCTGATCTCGCAAACACGGTGCATTTGCGAACAGGAAAACGGGTGCAATGGAACCGCAGTAGCGCCGGGGATGCGCAAGCTCAGGCGGCAGTCACTTCGCTGTTGTCGCGCCCACTCACTGCGGATTCGGCGGTGCAGGTTGCGCTGTTGAACAATCACAATCTGCAAGCGACCTACGAAGAGCTTGGCATTGCGCAGGCGGATTTGGTTGAGGCTGGCTTGTTGCGGAATCCGATTTTTACGTTTGAACGCCGTCTGCCAGGTCAGGCCCTGGAAACGGATCTGCTGAAAGAGTTTATCGACATCTTGCTCTTGCCGCTACGCAAACGGATTGCGGCAGCACAATTTGAAGCGGCGAAGCTTCGCGTTGGCCATGAAATCCTTGCCACCGCGGCGGAAGTACACGCGGCGTTTTACGAGCATCAGGGCGATCAGCAACTTGTCGAAATGCGGCAAACCGTCACGGAAGCAACGGAACGCTCTGCCGAAACGGCGTTGAAATTGCACGAGGCTGGGAATCTCAGAGATCTCGACCTTGCGAATGAACAAGCGTCGCATGCGCAGGCAAAAATCGAGCTAGCGAAAGCACAGGCCCAGGCAGTCTCGAGCCGCGAGAAACTCAACAGGCTGATGGGCGCGTTCGGCACGCAGACGAATTGGACTACTGCGCCACGGTTACCCGACTTGCCGGGCAGTGAACTTGCCACTTCACAGCTTGAATCGCGCGCAATCCAACAGCGGCTCGACCTTGCCGCCGCTCGCCAACAATTCATCGCGGAGGGACGTTCCCGTGGTATTGCACGAGCTGAGGCGATTTTGCAGGGCGCAGAAATCGGCGCTCATTACGAGCACGAGATCGAGGGCGGAGTTCACTCGATTGGGCCAAGCGTGAATGTGCCAATCCCGATCTTCAATCAGGGTCAACCGGCATCTGCGAGGGCGAGCGCAAAGATGCGCCAAGCCGAGCAACGTTATCTCGCGCTTGCGGCTGACATTCGCTCCGACGTGCGCGCGGCGCGCGACAAAATGCTGCTGGCGCGTCGACAGGTTGAGTATTTCAAATCGACCGCGTTGCCGATGCGAACACGCGTCACAGAGGAATCTCAGCTCCAGTATAATGCGATGCAGATCACGCCGTTTCAGCTCCTGCAGGCGAAAGAGGAAGAAGTCAAAACGGGTGCCGATTATGTGGAAGCTTTGCGCGAGTACTGGGTAGCGCGCGCGGAACTAGAAAAAGCGGTCGGCGGAAGTTTGGGCGGAAAATTTATCTCACTTCAAAGCGAATCGAAAGAGACAACTCACTGATTATGATTACACGACGGAAATTCCTAACGAGCGCGGGCGCACTCGCCGGGAGTGCGACGGTGCTTCAAAAACTCGCCTGGGCTCAAGAGATAAAAACGCGTGAACCAAACAAACCGGGCGAAACCACGGCTGCGGCCAACAAAAACAAACCGCTGATCGAGCGCGTCGATCCCAAGCCGACTCTTCCACCCGGCGAACCGGGCAAGGATTACACGCCCGTGATTACGCCTAACAACACTGCGCTGCCGTGGAAAATTATCGGTGGAGTGAAGGTCTATCACTTGGTTGCCGAGGAGGTAAATCATGAATTTGCGCCCGGCATGAAGGTGAAATTGTGGGGTTTTAACGGGCGCGTCCACGGGCCAACAATCGAAGCGGTTGAAGGGGATCGCGTTCGCATTTACGTGACGAACAATCTGCCTGAAGCGACGAGCGTTCACTGGCACGGAATTCTATTGCCAAATGGAATGGACGGCGTCGCCGGGTTGAACCAGAAGGCGATTCAACCAGGCGAAACGTTTCGTTACGAGTTCACCCTGCGTCAGCACGGGACGCACATGTATCACTCGCATAGCGACGAGATGACGCAGATGGCGCTCGGCGCCATGGGACTGTTCATCATCCACCCGCGACGCCCGCGCGATCAACGACCGGACCGCGACTTCGCGTTCATGCTCGGCGAATGGCGACTGGATACTGGCACATACCGGCCGAATCCAAACGAGATGACCGACTTCAACGTATTTACCTTCAACGCGAAGATTTTTCCCGCCACCGAACCAATGGTCGCAAAGTTAGGCGAGCGCGTTCGCATCCGCCTGGCGAGCGTTGCGGCGATGAGTCATCACCCGATCCATCTCCACGGACATAGCTTTCGCATAACCGAGACGGACGGCGGGCAAATTCCTGAGTCAGCTCAGCAAGTCGAAACGACGGTTCTCGTTGCGATTGGCCAGTCGCGCACGTTTGACTTTGTCGCCGATCAACCGGGCGACTGGGCGATGCATTGCCACATGACGCATCACGTCATGACACAGATGGGCGATAAGTTTCCAAACACAATCGGCGTGCATCCAGGGAAACTGGACCAGAAGATCCGCGCCAGCTTGCTGCCCGGTTACATGACAATGGGAACGAACGGCATGGGCGAGATGGCAGAGATGCACATGAAGGTGCCGCGCAACAGCCTTCCGATGGTTGGAGCGTCTGGCCCATTCGATGTGATCGACATGAGCGGGCTGCTGACTTTGCTCAAAGTTCGCGAAGGGATCATAAGCTACGACGATCCGGGCTGGTATCAGCATCCGGAAGGGACTGTCGCGACGGTTGCGAGCGGCGATCAACTTTCGCGCGACGGCATCGATGTCGATCTTTCACCGACGAAACAGAAAGCCGAAAAGCATCAACACTCCGGTTAGTGGCTGCATGAGGCGAAAATCGTCCAGCCGCTCAGCGCAAGAAGTTCTCTCGGAGTCACAGATTTATCGCGACTTCGAGAGAGCATTTACACGCGGCACTGGGCTGCCACTCAACTTGCATGCGCCCGAAATGCTGAGTGTGATTCACTATGCGCGCCGCCAGGAAAACCCGTTCTGCGCGCTGATGGCAAAAACGAATACTAGTTGCGCCGCGTGTTACGCCTTGCAACAGAAGCTTGAAGGGGAAGCGCATCTCCAGCCCAAGACCCTTAAATGTTTTGCCGGTCTGTGCGAAACGGCGGTACCGGTGCGGGTGGGCGACAAGTTAATCGCGTTTCTTCAAACGGGGCAGATTCTTTTGCACCATCCCAACAAGCCCGAGTTCAACCGTATCGCGGAAACGCTCATCAAATGGGGCGCTGAGGTTGACCTCAAAAAACTTGAAGAAGCCTACTTCAACACGCGCGTTCTCCCGTTGCCGCAATACGAATCGCTTATCCGGCTGCTCGCGATTTTTGCCGAGCACCTTGCCTCTTGCGCAAATCAGCTTGCCTTGCGGAGTCGAAAAACCGAGCCCGAACCCGTATCGCGGGCGCGTCGCCACATCGATCAGAAATTTCGCGAAGAACTCTCGCTACCGGACGTTGCGCGCGTCGTGAACATGAGCGCGAATTATTTCAGCGAGAAATTCAAACAGGCTACGGGCCTCAATTTCGTCGAGTACGTTGCGCGCACACGCATCGAGAAAGCGCGCAATCTCTTGGAGAATCCCAATACGCGCATCGGTGAAGTTGCATTTGAAGTAGGTTTCCAGTCGCTTTCACAGTTCAACCGTGCGTTCAAAAGAATCGTTGGTAAGTCACCGAGCCATTTTCGAGCAGGGTTGGTCAGCGCGGCGAAATAGTACTGCGAAAAAACGCGCAGCTTTTCCGAAAGGATGCGTAGCCGCTTTTTCTCGGCTCTCCAATGTTGATTTCGGAAAAGGCAATGAAACAAAAAACGGCAGGCATCAGTAAAGCAGTCCACTCGCCGAACGGCGTTTTTGTCGAGCTCATGACTCCGAAAGGGAAAGTCTTTTCAGGGCGCGCTGCCGCCGTAAGATTTTCGCCGGCCAACACAGTCATTCAGCTCGAACCTGGAGCCGCGTCGTATTTTGGAGTGATTAATTCCGGCGAGCTGGTTTTGCGAACCGGCAATAGGTTTCGATTTTTCGCGCTCTTTCGCGCTAGCGCGAGCATTGTTGATCGCCGCCTCACTGTCCTAGCGGAAACTATCACGCCTGTCACTGCGCCTTTCGAAAACTGCGGAAATCCGACGTGTGACTGCAGTGACATGATACTGGATCACCCCGGCGCGATTCCACGTTCAAACGTCTCATCAATATTTCGCCCTAGGCGTAGTCGTCAACGGAAGCCAGCGCCGGAGAACTCAGCGCGCAACAAGCGTAAGAAGAAGAAGCAAGAGAAGCAATGAAACCGGAAAACGCGGAGCTCACATGGGACGAGCATTGCGTCGTCTGCGGCAAATCAGTCGGACACAGCGAAGGCTTTAGCCATCTCAACATCGAAGGCCAGATGATTGCGCTCTGCTGCCCACTTTGTTTTGAAACATTCGAGAAGGACCCAGCCAAGTATCTGCGGCGCCGCGCCGTGCGCAAGATTTCCGATGACACACGTCCGCCCGGATCGTTTTCGCCTTTTGACGAATGAAGCGAATTCTCATGCTCGCGCTCATTGGGCTTTCAACAGCAAGATCCTTTTGCGAGCTCTAAACGAAAATTCGAAAGCTGGAGGCCGCGCCGCCGCGGCTTGAACCGAAAAAATGCACATTCTTTCCGGACGGATGCGTAGCTCGGTTTTTCTCTTCTGCGATCTTGTCGCAAGAAACCACTGAATAAAAAATCATGAAATCAAATACCAAAATCACAATCTGCGGGCTCGCGGCGGCAATGGTCCTGGCATCGGCACTTAATGCGCAAGCGGAACCGCCCGCGCGTCCATTTACCGAGCCGATTACCAGTGCGGAACAAGCGAAGGCAGTGCCAAAGGGCGAGAAGGTCGCTATGGCCTGCTCAAAATGTAAAACAGTCCAAGTAGCAGATGTGGACAGACAGAAAAGTTTTCTCAGTTGGTTCGAACCGGGGACCAAACACGTCTGTCCTGGCTGCGGCGGCACGTGGGGTATCGTCGGCTCGGGGAAACACTTTCAGGGCCACTACGTCCACACCTGCTCAAAGTGTGGCGACAAATCAATGTTTTGCTGTGCGACAAAACCAGGAAAGAAAACCCCAGGAATGTAGGAATCTTGTGAAATCGAATACCAAAGTCACACTCTGCGTGCTGGGAGCCACGATGTTTGCGGGGGTCGCATTGGCACAAACCGGACTGCAGGCGCTCCCGTTCACCGAGCCGATCAGGAGTGCGCAACAAGCGCAGGCGGTGCCAAAGGGAGCAAAGGTGGCGATGGTCTGCACGAAATGTAAAACAGTCCAAGCAACAGATGTGGACAGGCAAAAAAGTTTTCTTAGCTGGTTCGAGCCAAAGACCAAACATGTTTGTCCTGGCTGCGGCGGCTATTGGGGGTACGTCGTTTACGGAAAAGGAAGCCGTCATGGCGATTACATCCACACCTGCTCAAAATGTGGAGACAAGTCGGTCTTCTGCTGTGCCACTAAAGGCAGCAAGACTCCAGGCATGTAGGCACCCAATGAAAAACGATTCTTTACTGGCTCGCAATGGTCCGCTGAAGCGCGGGAAAAACTGGCTGGTCATGGCTGCGGCTGTGACGCTGGTTTCTTTCGAAGGTTGTGCCGACTCACCGCAAATCGCGGGCAAAGCCCGCGAGGCAATCGTTTGTCCACAATGCAAAACGGTTGCGGTGCCGATCGACGAACCTTATTACGTCGGCGACCGGGCGAGCTGGTTTGGCCGGGGCAGTGCCGCCGTGTTATATCGCCACTCCTGCCCGAGATGTCGCGGCTCAATGCAGAGCTTCGCCCGTGAAGGGCGGTGGGCGCATGAATGCTCCATCTGCAAAGCGTCACCCTACACTGCCCGGTCTTTCATCCGAAACCGTCGCGGCTGGCCGGGAGCCCCACTTCGCCATTGTGATGCAACTTTTCAAACCAATCAGAACAACTGAAAACAAATCAACCATATGAAAACCAATAAGTCAGTTCACATCGGACGAGCGCCTGCCAGCGTGCTCGCAATCGGCCTGATCGCAACATTGATTACTACCTCAATCGCTCAAACATCTCGACCGACTCCGATGTCATCTCCGGGTGACGCCGCTCTCACGAAACAAATTGCGGAACTCCGCGCCAAGATTGCAAACCTAGAAGCGGTAATTTCTTCGCATTCTCAACAACCGACCGGCACGGGCATGAACGCAACAGTACCGTTCGGGCCGATGGCTGGAATGTCGGCCGGGCCGTCGACGGGAATGGCTGGTATGGCGAACAATTCACAGACCGGAACATCCGGCATGAGCGAGACGGGCGGCATGCAGGGAATGCAGAACATGATGGGACCGATGGAGGGAATGGACATGATGGGAATGATGAGCGGCATGCCAGGGATGCAGGGAATGAACATACCTCAATCAGCTCTGCCCGGTTTTCCTGGTGCATCACACCTTTATCACATCGGCGCGACGGGATTTTTTCTTGATCATGCCGACCACATCGCTCTTTCGACCGAGCAGCAAGTGGCGCTGAACAAAATAAAGGAGCAGGCACTCCTCTCCAAAAGTTCCACTGAACGCCAGATCGAGCAGGCCGAACAGGAACTGGCAACGTTGACTTCTTCCGATCAGCCAGACCTCAAAAAAATCGAGGCCAAAGTGCGCGATATTGCCAAGCTCGGCTCCGATCAGCGGATCGCGTTCATCAAAGCAGTCGGCGAAGCAGCGAAACTCCTTACCCCTGACCAGCAGAAAATGTTGACCGGCTTTGCCTCGCCTGCGCCCGCAGCATCGCCCTCGCCGAGCGCAACCATGAGTCCAATGGAGCACATGTAGTCACGTCACCATCCATCATGCTAGCGCAGGTGTCCCGCGTAAATCAACATATTGCTTACGTGGCGATTGCGGCGAGCCTGTGCGCATTTGTGCTCATTGACGGAGTCCGTGCCCAGACCGCCGAGGAACACGCCAGGCACCATCCCGAGCAAGCCGCAACTCCGGCACAACCAGGCGCCTCACCTGCCGCAAAAGCTGGCGGGATGATGGAAGGCATGGGCGAGATGATGAGCGGCATGCACGGTCCGCCGCCGAAAGAGCTTTATCCGTCGTTGATGTCGTTACCCACGTTGTCAGCTGAGCAACGGAAGCAAGTCGAAGGAAAAGCGGACGAGAGAATTCGCGGTGGGAATTCGCTCATGGTCGAAGCGGTTGATGCGCTCGCGCACAGCGCCGCAACGCAGGATTACGCCGCGATGCACGAGGCGACAGTAAGACTTCATGAAGGCATGACGCAGCTGGAGAGCGGCATTGCCGCGCGTCGCGCGCTGGCCGAAGGACGTGCGCCATCCGAAGTCGCTCTCGAATGGTTCAGGCGCGAAATGAATCTGCCGATCAGCGCCGCACCACCTTCGGTTGGTTTGTTAGGCAATATGCGGTTTCACATCGTGGTCATCACGATCCTCGGCGCCTTCGCCGCTGTGATGGTCTTTATGTACTTCTATAAAATGCGGCGGGCCGCGCACCTGCTGCAAGCTCTGACCGGTGGCGGGCCATCAATGCCACTCGCCAGAAGCGCGACACTCGCGCCAACGGCACCGCCTGTTGCCGCGCCTCCAGCAGCGATTGTTGCACCGGTTACTGCGGCTAAGAAATGGTCGGGCAAGTTGCGAATCGGGCGAATCTTTCAGGAAACACCGGACGTGAAGACATTCCGGATTATGAATCCGTTAGGCGGCCCGCTGCCGTTTACGTACCTGCCTGGGCAGTTCATCACGGTCGCGCTAGCGCCGGATAACCAGCCAGTGAAACGCAGTTACACCATCGCCTCCTCCCCGACACAGCACGATTACGCGGAGATTGCCGTTAAGCACGAAGACGAAGGAATAGTTTCTGGCTTTCTCCACAACCAAGTCAAAGAGGGAGATCTGTTGGATTTCTCTGGCCCATCCGGCGTCTTCACTTTTACCGGACGCGAGTGCAAATGCATTTTGCTCATTGGCGGCGGCGTCGGCATCACGCCGCTGATGAGTGTGCTTCGTTACCTGACTGATCGCAGTTGGCCAGGTGACATCTTCCTCCTCTACTGCGTAAAAACTCCTCGCGACATCATCTTTCGCGAGGAGTTAGATTACCTCCAGCGTCGCCATCCTAATGTGCGCGTTGTCATTACGGTGTCGCGTCCCGAGGGGACCGATTGGAAAGGACCGACCGGACGAATCACAAAGGAACTGATCGTCCAATCGGTACCTGATGTAGCGTCGCGTTACGTGCACATCTGCGGCCCGGTGCCGATGATGGAAGTCGCCAAAAAAATGTTGACCGAGCTCGGCGTTCCAAGCGGACGAATGAAGACGGAGGCGTTCGGCCCGGCTTTGGGTAAGCCGGAGCCGATTCTACCAACAACTGTCGCGGCGCCTTCGCTCGGTAATGAAGTCTCGCTCCCCACCGTGACTTTCTCAGTGTCGGATAAATCCGCGCCGCTACCGCCGGACAAAGTGATCCTCGACGTCGCGGACGAAATCGGCGTCGAGATCGACAACTCCTGCCGCGTCGGCACCTGCGGGACCTGTCGCGTAAAATTGTCGTCCGGCGAAGTAACCATGGCGATCGAGGACGGATTAGAGGCCGGAGACAAAGAGCGAGGAATGATCCTCGCTTGCCAGGCCAAAGCCAAGGCGGACGTGGAAGTCGAAGCCTGAGATGAAAGAGCGTAACGAACTTGTTGTTACTGGTCTCGTTATCTTGCTGCTGATTCTCTGGCTGGGTTTTCCATTCCATCAGTCACCACGATTCGCAGGAAGTCTTGCCGGCGGAATTCTCGCCGTCATTGGTTCGGCCTTGATGCTCGTTCCGTTGGCTTATTCGATCGTTAAACGGATCAAGCCGCTCAAGAGCCTCGTTACTTCCCGAGTACAAATGCGCACGCTTTTGTCGTGGCATATTTACGCGGGCGTGCTCGGACCAATTCTTGTTCTCATTCACACAGGTCACAAATTTCAAAGTCATCTCGGAATCGCACTCACCACAATGACTATCATCGTTGTCCTGAGTGGATTCACCGGACGTTATCTTTTGAGCAAGTTCTCGCAGACGATCGGCGAGAAAAAGAAAACGCTCACTCAATTAGAGCTGGCCTATCGCCAGGCTGCGACTGAACTGTCCGCGCATTCCGAGCAGCTCGCAATTTTGCAGCCCTTCTCGGGATTTTTTGGCCGACTGCTGATGGGATTCCTCGTTCGAGCGCGTGAGACAAACGCAACGTCTGCTGCGATCCGCGCGCTGCGGTTATCGGAATCGATTGCGGATATGGAATACGCGATCCGCACGCACGAGACATTCAAGATCGCGTTTTCGGTCTGGTTGAAACTGCACATCGCTCTCTCGTTCACACTCTACGCGTTGCTCGGACTTCACGTTTGGACTGCATTCACCTTCGGGCTCAGGTGGTTTTCATGACGCTGCAAAAAACGTTGCTGCTTGCGGCCGTCGCCTTCGCATTGCTCGCCTTTGCTTTCTTTGTTTTCTCAGCTCGTCATCGCGAGAAAACAGCAAGCGCCATGTTCTCGCCCGTTTTTTGGCAGCACATGGTTAGCCCCGGCGACCTTTCGCAAGCGCACGCATCGCTCGAAAATAATTGCGTTGCCTGCCACACGCCCGTCAAAGGAATTGAAGCCAGCAAATGCATCGTCTGCCACGCGGATAATCGAACGCTTCTTCAGCGGCAACCGACCGCGTTTCACGCCAATATTCAAAGCTGCACGCCGTGTCATCTAGAACATCGCGGACGAACTACCCGCCCCACCGATATGAATCATGCCGCCCTCGCGCGCATCGGGTTGCGACAAATGGAAAAATCCTCCGAGGGCGCACGCACCCAAGCAGTGCAGATCAAAAACTGGTTGGAGCAAACCGACCGCGTCGCTCTTTCCGGAGCAAAGCTTCAGCGAAATGAACGAGGGCTCAACTGCGCCACCTGCCACCAGACGAAAGATCGACATGTAGGTTTGTTTGGCACTGACTGCGCCCAGTGTCACACGACGGACAAGTGGGCTATCACCGAATTCCGACACCCATCCGCGGCTTCGCAATCATGCGCGCAATGTCATCAGGCACCGCCGAGTCACTACATGATGCACTTCGAGATGGTTTCAAAGAAGATCGCCAAACAAGAAGATTGGCAGGTAGCCGAATGCTGCGGACCCGTTCAGGTGAACCAGTGTTATCGCTGCCACCAGACTACCTCCTGGAACGACATCAAAGGCGTCGGTTATTACAAACATCATTGAATTAAATCATGGAACGTTTTCGCTCGATTGTAGAAATCCTCGGCACAGGTCTTGACGCCGCCGGGGTGCTCATTGTCGTAGGAGGCGCCGTTCTCGCCACTGCCAGGGTCTTGCTTCGCCGTGCCGA
>Ga0137372_10006134_pt1 | contig 11670 bp, 10 predicted proteins | sample SagtaG_6_FD_104911 | JGI IMG/M metagenome (GOLD analysis project Ga0137372, IMG submission 104911) | Vadose zone soil microbial communities from Sagehorn Ranch, Mendocino, California, USA - Sage1_R_60_16 metaG | ecosystem: Environmental > Terrestrial > Soil > Vadose zone | place: USA...
CTCCGCCAGGCTCAGGAAGGCGTCGTCGGCGGCGCCGATCGCGCGTCGTTCGAGAAGGCGCAGCAGAACGAGCGCGACGCGTTGCGGCGGCTGACGCAGGAGGCGTCACGGCTGCTCGGCGGCGCGGCCGCGCAGGGGCTGTCTCAGATCAGCCAAACGCACCGCGCGGCCGCGGTCTCCGAAGAGGGGCGCGAGCTCCTGGCGCGCGGCCGGTTCACCACGCCGCTCGAGGCAGAGGGCTTCGACGTGTTCGGCACGCTGCCGGCGCCGCGGAAGGCGGAACGGAAGAAGGAAACCGTCACGACGCGGAAGAAGGCGAACGACGAGCTGCGCAAGGCGAAGGAGCGGCTGCGCGACCTGGAGCAGCAGGCGAGGGCCGCAGAGCGCGAGGCCGAGCAGCTGAAGAGCGAGTTGAGGAAGAGCGAGCGTGCGGCCGAAGCTGCACGCGCGGCCGTGGCGGCCGCTCAGCGAGAGCTGACCCAGGCGCAGCGGCGCGCCCGCAAGTAAGGCTAGAACGCGTCCGGCGTGTCTGGTCGCGAAGGTGTGACACTCCTGTATGGGTGGCTGCCACCAGCGGTGTCCGTTAGGGGCACCGTTCGCTTCCCGACAAACAGCGGGGTCGCGCGTATTGCGGCACGAAGTCGTGACGTTTCTTCATGAGTGGCTGCCGCCGACGATCTGTTTTGACCCGGCGGGAGACTGTTTTGACTGGTGGGAGAAAGGTCGCCTTCGGGCTAGAAGGCGTCTTTCGCGAGCTCCCGCGAGCGGTCCATCGCCGCCTGGATCGCGTTCAGGAATGCGGCCCGGACGCCGGCCTGCTCGAGCTCGCGGATTGCCTGGATCGTCGTCCCGCCGGGCGAGGTGACGGCCTCGCGCAGCTCGACGGGATGCATCTTCTCGTCGCGGAGCAGCTTCGCCGTGCCGAGCATCGTCTGCACGACGAGCTGCGTGGACACCTCACGCCCTAGGCCGAGGAGGCGCTGTCGCACCTCGGCGCCGTGGTGCGCGTCGCGGAGCCCTACATGGACGCGGTCACAGCCGTCTCCGGCTCCGGCCCCGCGTACTTCGCGTTGCTCGCCGAGGCGATGATCGAGGCCGGAATCCTGCTCGGGCTGGGACGCGAGACCTCCACACAGCTCGTCGTGCAGACGATGCTCGGCACGGCCAAGCTGCTTCGCGACGAGAAGATGCATCCCGTCGAGCTCCGCGAGGCCGTCACCTCGCCCGGCGGGACGACGATCCAGGCAATCCGCGAGCTCGAGCAGGCCGGCGTTCGCGCAGCGTTCCTGAACGCGATCCAGGCCGCGATGGACCGCTCGCGCGAGCTGGCGAAGGACGCGTTTTAGCAAAGGGGGGCTTGTATGGCCAGGCCGTACACGCACACGAGCTGGGTCGTGAAGGAGGGCCGCGAGACGGAGTTCGTCGAGCGGTGGAGCGAGTGGGCCGACTGGACCCGGCGGCAAGGCCTCGCTTCGCACGCTCTGCTTCTCCGCGACGTGGACGATTCGAGGCGTTTCGTCAGCTTCGGCCCGTGGGAGAGCATGCAGGCCGTCGGCAGCTGGCGCGCGCAGGCCGGCTACCAGGAGCGCGTGGCAAGGCTCCGCGAGGTCGTCGAGCAGTTCGAGCCGCGGACGCTCGAGGTCGTCGCCGAGCGCTGACTTGGGACCTCCTCCCTGCGTCCAGGCGTACCTATTTGGGTGTTCACGCTTGCGTTGTTGATCGCCGCGACCGTTTCCGGGCCACCGCCGGCGACGCGTACGGTGAGCCTGCCCGTTGGGCAGGCACGCGCGCGCTTTCACTTCACGGCCGAGGTAGGTGCAGCGTTCCGAGATGTTCGGTTGGTCGTCCCTCACGGCGCGCTCGTGACCGTCTCCGCTCGCGAGGCGGACGGACAGATGGCCGTTGGGGTATCGACGAGCCTTCGAGCGTCTCCGGCTGCACGGTGCATCCGGCGCGGGCGATACGACATCTGCGATCAGCAGGAAGAGGCGTGCCCGATTCTCAACGAAAACTGGACGGTCCGTGTCGTCAAACGGACCGCCGCTCCCGCTCGCGTCCGAATCTCGTTCTTCTTCACGCGGACCGGCTAGCTGACGCGGCTGTACCTGCGACCGTCACAAAACTGTGACTGCTTTGCGCTGAACTGTGTCCAAAGCGGCAGCCGCCGTCACAGAGGTGTGGCGCCCGGGTGACGAGACACAGCAATCCGCCCGCCCAAGCCAAGTGCGCCCCCCGCCTTTCCGGACATATCTGGTGGCAGCCGCCGTTACGAGCCCGTCACGCAGTTGTGACGGAACTCCTTCCGCGCTCGCGTCAGGCCGGCGGGATGTTCTGGTTCAGGCGGAAGAGGTTATCCGGGTCGTAACGCCGCTTCAGCGCCTTCAGACGGTCGTACTTCGCGGCGCCGTACGCGTCGCGGATCCGCTCCTCGCCCTCCTCCATCAGGAAGTTGACGTACACGCTCGTGTGGTACGGCTCGAGCGCCGACCAGAACGAACGCGACCACCCGCGCTCCGCGTCAAAGCCCTGAGCGGTCTCGGTCGCAACGGCGATGTTGAACGTGTGTCCAGCGTCGCGTCCGTTGAAGGCGGTCTCGTCCTCGCCGACGCGCGCGACTGCTCCTCCCTGCTGCCAGATCGGAAAGGACGTCAGAGGCGACTGAATCCGCATCGAGTGCTCGACCGTGATGTCGATCACCTCGTCTGTCAGCTCGGCGACGTCGCAGGCGCGGACGTAGTACGACCACCCGTGCGGGAAAGACGGGTCGAACATCGCCTGGTGCTCGACGTAGGCACTCGGCACGCAGAGATCGAGCACCGGTGTGCCGAACTCCTTGAGCGGACGGACCGCCTTCTCACCCTCCTCGATCGACCCCGCGTAGCAGCAGGCGACGCCGACGACGAGGCGGCCGTGCAGCTCGCTCGGAACGAACGGGAGTGCCGGCGCCTTGCGGTGGACGACGATCGTCATCAACTCGTCGGGCGCGTCGGCGATCCACTCGCGGTAGAAGCGGAGCAGTCGCGGCGAGTCCTCGATCGGCCAGAAGATCGGCCCCGCCACGAGCCGCGGCCCGACCGGATGGAGCCGGAACTCGAACTCGGTCACGATGCCGAAGTTGCCTCCGCCGCCGCGCAGGCCCCAGAAGAGGTCCGCGTTCTCATCAGGACTCGCCTTCACGAGCTCCCCCTCGGCGGTGACGACGTCGGCCGCGAGCAGATTGTCGATCGTCAGCCCGTGCTTGCGCTGCAACCAGCCGATCCCGCCGCCGAGCGTGAGGCCGGCGACTCCGGTGTGCGTGACGATTCCTCCCGTCGTCGCGAGGCCGAACGCCTGCGTCTCGTGGTCGAGCTCGCCCCAGAGCACGCCGGCCTGGACCCTCGCCGTACGCGCCTCCGGATCGACCCGGATGCCTTTCATCGGCCCGAGGTCGATGACGATGCCGCCGTCACAGACCGACAGGCCGGGGAAGCTGTGCCCGCCGCCCCGGACCGCGACCGGCAGTCCGCCGGTCTTCGCGAACCGGACGGCGGCACGGACATCCGCCACGCCCGCACAGCGCGCGATCAGCGCTGGATACCGGTCGATCGACCCGTTCCAGACCTTCCGCTGGACGTCATAGGCCGGGTCGGTCGGGCGAACCAGTTCGCCGCGGAAGGACGCCTTCAGCTCGCGAATCGCAGCTTCGTCGAGCTCGGGCTCGGCAACGTCGGCGACGGTCATGGGCCCCTCCCCGTTTTTGGCGACTGCAACAGCCTCAGATTGTCGCTCGTGTCTGCGGGGTTTTCCACCCGCTAGCTGCGCGCGCGCTTCTGCGCCTGCGTTAGCTCGCGTTCAGCGGCAGCAACTGCGACTCGCGCCGATTCTGCGGCGCGCTCGCTCTTCTTCCACTCCCCTTTGAGCCGCTCCGCCTCGCGTTCGGCAGCTTTCGCTTCCTTTTCGAGCTCGCGCAGCCGCTCGCGCGCTTTCTTCAGCTCATCGTTTGCCTTCCGGGTCCGGGCCTCCTTCTTCGGTCGCACGGCGGGCGACGCCGGAAGCGCACCGAAGACGTCGAACCCCTCCGGCTCGAGCGGCGTCGTGAAGCGTCCGCGCGCCAGGAGCTCGCGCCCTTCCTCGGAGACCGCCGCCGCCCGCAAGGTGGCGCTGATCTGAGACAACGCCTGCGAAGAGGCGCCGCCGAGCAGCTGCGACGCCTGCTGCGTCAGCCGACGCAGCGCATCGCGCTGCGTCTTCTGGGCCTTCTCGAACACCTCGCGATCCGCGCCGCCCACAACGCCTTCCTGAGCCTGGCGGAGGCGGTGGCCGGCGTCGAGGAGCAGGTCGACGTCGCGCCGCCGCTCGCGGGCGAGCTGATTCAGCGCCCACGCGGCGACGGTCGGCTTCTTCAGCTTGGCGACCTGCTCCGCGGCCGAGCGGTCGCCCGCGTCCCGGAGCTCGCGGGCGAGGCGGGTCCGTTCGGGAACGAATGCCTCGAGATCAACAGAGTAGAGGTGGTCGGTCGCCTCGTCGAGCGTCACTTCGCAGAGGCTACTGCCTTCGCGAGCTGTGCCTTCGACATCTTGGAGCGACCTTCGATGCCGAGCTCGCGAGCCTGCTCCTGCAACTCGTCCTTGGTCGCCGCCGCGCCGTTACGGCGAGAGCCGTTTCGCCGCCTGCGGCCGCCCTTCGACTGTTCGAGGCTCATCCGCAGCGCGTCGAGCAGATCGGGCGGCCCCTCTTCCTCGGGCTCCTGCACGCGGTGCACCTCGTGCCCCTTCCGCTTCTCCCTGACGATCGCCATGAGGGCATCGTGGTAGGTGTCTTCGTACTTCTCAGGCTGCCAGTCCCCGGAGAAGCTCTCGATCAGCTGCGAGGCCATGTCGAGCTCGCGCTTGTCGACGTTCGGCAGCTTCTTCGGCAAGACCTTCTCCGGCGGATCGACCTCGTCGGCGAAGTACAGCTGCTCGAGCGTGAGGATCCCGTCGCGGATGTGCAGGCAGCCGAGGTACTGCCGGTTGCGCATCACGAACTTGCCGATGCCGGCCAGGCCCGCGTCCTCCATCGCGCGCACGAGGAGCGAGTACGGCCGCTCGGCGCCTTCCTGCGGCCCGACGAGGTACGCGTGCGCGAAGAACGTCGGGTCGATCTGCTCGTACGGGACGAAGTCCTCGAGGTCGATCGTGTGCTGCCCCTCGACCTGGGCCGCCTCGAAGTCCTCGTCCGTCATCTGCACGAACTCGCCCTTCTTGTACTCGAATGCCTTGACGATCTCGTCGTTGGGAACGGGCTTGCCCTCGGACTTGCAGATCTTCTCGTAGCCGATCGGCCCGTCGTCCTTGGCGTGCACGAGCTGGAAGCGGAGCTTGTGCTCGTGCACGGCGCTGTAGACGCGAACGGGAACGTTGACGAGCCCGAACGAGACGGAGCCGGTCCAGAGCGAACGCGGCGTGCTGCGCGAACGTGGCATCGTCGTTTCAGTCGCCTCCGCGAACATCTTTCAAACAATTCACGGGCATAATTTGGCGTCCAAAGGAGGGGGAAAGGCTTATGAAACGTTTCTCGGTTCTCGTGGCGGCGATCGCAGCCGTCATGACATTGGGCGCAGGATCGGGTCAGGCCGGTCCCACGCCGGTCGTCTGCGGCCAGGTCATCACGCAGAGCATTCATGTCGGCAACGACCTGCTGAACTGCCCGGCTGACGGCCTCATCATCGGCGCCGCCAACATCAAGGTCGATCTCGGCGGCCACCTCATCGACGGGGACGGCGTCAACGCCGCGACCGACGACGGAATCGACAACACCGGCGGCTTCGACAACGTCAAGATCAGCCACGGCACGATCCAGGAGTTCAACCAGGGCGTGCATCTGATCGGAGCGACCAAGAACAAGGTCGAGCATCTGACGGTGATCCACACGTTCCGTGGAATCGAGCTGGAGACGAGCTCCAACGACAACCACGTCAAGCACAACAAGGTGTCGAGCAACTTCGACGGGATCCATCTCGTGGGCTCGGACACGAACAAGATCGACCACAACGACGTGTTCGGCAATACGGCATCGGCGATCGTCCTGATCACCGGAAGCGACAACAACAAGGTCGAGCACAACCGCGCGCACGACAACGCAACCTGGGGCATCACGCAGGACGCCTCGAACGGAAACACGTACCGGCACAACAAGATCTACATGAACAGCACGGCGGGCTTCCAGCCGTTCAACTCGACGAACCTTCGCTTCGAGCACAACGACGTCTCGCACAACCACATCGGGATCGACTTCTTCAACACGGACGCCAGCTTCCTGACGAAGAACAAGGTCAAGTCGAACACGCTCGACGGCATCCACACGGGCACCGGCTCGACCGGGAACCTCCTACAGAAGAACCATGCCGACAAGAACGGCGACGACGGCATCGACGTCGCCGACCCCGGCAACACGATCACCAAGAACCACGCCGACAAGAACACCGACCTCGGCATCGCTGCCGTCGCAGGCAACGTCGACGGAGGCGGGAACAAGGCCCACCACAACGGCAATCCACTCCAGTGCGTCGGGGTGACCTGCCACTAGCCGAACGCGCGCGAGGGCCCTCGAGCCGGGGGCCCTCGTGTTACTCGGCGCTAGAAGTCGACGATCCCGTCGAGCGATTCCCAGCCCGTGACGGAGGGGCCCCACGCCGAGCCGTTCCACCATTTGTGGTGGAGCGCCCGGCCGGTCCCGACCGCGAACACGTCGAGCCGGTTCGCCGCCCACGACGTCGCGTTGGGCACGCCCTTGATCACGCCGCCCAGCGGCTCCCAGCCGGTCACGGACGGGCCCCACGCCGAGCCGTTCCACCATTTGTGGTAGAGCGCCTGATCGAGCCCCCGAACGAACACGTCTAGGCGGTTAGGCCCCCAGGCGGCGACGGTCGGGCTGCTGGCGCACTTGCCGCCGAGCGATTCCCAGCCGCCGACCGAAGGACCCCACGCCGAGCCGTTCCACCACTTGTGGAAGAGGGCGCCGTTGGTGCCGACCACGAAGAGGTCGAGGCGATTCGGCCCCCAGGCGACAGCCGCAGGCGTGCCGAGGCAGACGCCGCCGAGAGACTCCCAGCCCGTGACCGACGGGCCCCAGGCCGAGCCGTTCCACCACTTGTGGTAGAGCGCTCCGTCGGTGCCGATGACGAAGACGTCCAGGCGACTGGCGGCCCAGGACACGGCGACAGGAGCGCTGGCGCAGATCCCGCCCATGAACTCCCAGCCCGACGCCGACGGGCCCCAGGCCGAGCCGTTCCACCACTTGTGGTGAAGCGCCCCGTTCGTTCCGACGACGAAGACGTCCAGACGGTTCGGCCCCCACGCGACGACCGACGGGGTCCGCATCGGCGCCGGCTGGACAACGCCGCCCAGCGACTGCCAGCCGGTCGCAGACGGTCCCCACGCAGAGCCGTCCCACCACTTGTGAAAGACGGCCTGATTCGTGCCGATCACGAAGACGTCGAGCCGGTTCTTGGCCCACGACTCCACGACGGGCGGGCCGACGCAGTTGCCGCCGAGGCTCTCCCACCCGAGCACGGAAGGCCCCCACGCCGAGCCGTTCCACCACTTGTGGAACGTCGCCTGATTCGTGCCGATCACGAACAGGTCGAGGCGTTTCGCGCTCCACGCGGTCGAGGCAACTCCCATCTGACCCGTCTCGCTGACGAAGAAGGGATCGATCGACGCGGCGACCGTGCCTCCGCTCGCGTCCTGCAGCGTGTGCGCGGTGAAGTTCGCGTTCCGCCGGTAGGTGACGCCGCTCGGGAAGTTGGAGTTGTCCGGGGTGTTGTTCGCGGAGAAGATGCCGTAGAAGTCCTTGCCGAGCGTCATCAGGTGGATGTAGTCGCCGAGGTAGGGGATGAACTGCTGCGCCGGCGTGTTCGCGGGCACGTTCGCGAGGATGCGGTCGTCGATCGTCGCGAACTCGTTCGCGGTGCGCTCGAGATGGGTGACCCAGCGCCGGCTCGTTCCCGTGCCCGCGAGCTGCTGGTACATGAAGCCGATCGCGCCGTCCTCGTTCACCGCCAACGCGGGGTTCGTCGCGTTCGTGATCGTGCGCAGGTCACCGGACCAGTTGACGCCGCGGTCCGTCGAGCGCCGGACGTGGAGCGTGTAGTCGGTCGTCCCGACCCGGTCGGCCCACGCGACGTAGACCCTCGAGCTGTTCCATGGGTCGACGGCGATCGAGATGTTCGAGCCTACGAAGCGCTCCTGGCCGAACGTCGGCTGGCTGAAGTTCGCCCACGGGACCGAGCGCGCGGTGACGACAAGGCGGCCCGCCAACCCGTCGCTCGGGTCGGTCAGCGCCCCGAACGGGCTCCCGCCGGAGGCGAACGAGTCGTCGCGCACCACGATCACGTCGGCGGTTGCGAGCGAGCCGGTGAAGGCCGTCCAGCGGTAGAAGGCTGCGTAGACCGTGCCGTCCCAGTGCGCCGCCGTGCGGATCGGCGGCCCGTCCTGCCCCGACGTCGTCCGCCTCTCGAGCCGAGCCGGGGTGAACCCCGCGGGAGCGGCGCCCGCCGCGTTCTGCGAGCGGTCGATCGTCCCCGTCTGCGGACCGGCAGCGAAATCGTTGTCTCCAACGTAGATGCGGTCGGGGCCGGGGATTGGCGCGGCTTGGACGTACGGCTGGTCGACCGAGCTGCGGTCGATCAGGACGGTGGCGAGCGCCCCGCCGAGGAAGTTGCTCGTGCGCAGGATGTTGAGGCGCAGCGAGCCGGGCCGGCGCAGGATCCCGATGTAGAGGTTGCTGCTGCGCGGTGCGAAGCGGAGCGTGATGTCGCCCGTCGCCGCGCCGCCCGAGCTCGGGACGATCGCATTCAACAGCCAGGTGCTGCCCCAGTCGGAGGAGACGAAGATCGGCGCGTTCGCGCCGCCGAACGGGTTCGGAGTGAAAGCCGAGCCGGCGATCTGCCGCGGGAAGAGCGGGTTGACTGCGAGGTTCGGCTCGCTGTCCTGGTTCGTCTCCCCGCTCACGGAGTTCGGGATCATGTTGACGACCCGGAGCATCTAGGACTCGCCTTCGCCGACAAGCCGCCGAACTTCGTCGAGTCGGTCGTTGTGTTGGAAGTCGGCTTTGTCGAGAACGGTGTAGACCTGTGGGAACAGTTGCGCGGCGGCCGCCGGGACGCGCTCGCCGTGCAAGAACCAGACGCCTTCCTGGCCGGGGCGGAACTTCGGTGCGTCGTGCCACATCACGTCCGTGCTCCCGGGGAAGAGGACGACCGTAGGCTCTGCCGCGGCGTCGCCCTTGAGGACGTCGTGGACATCGACGACCGCCTCCCACCATTGCGGGTCGTGCTCGGTAACCGGCCCGGACGGCTCGGTCGGCGAAAGCGCCGCCGCGGCGGTCTGCTCGGGCGGGCGCACGGCTGTGACGCGCCCGGCGATCACGACGTCCGCGGCCTCGATGCGCTGCTGAATCCGCGCCGTGTCGCGCGATTCGACGGCGGCGGTGAGCGCCGCCCGGTGCTCGTCCGCGTCCTCGACGGGCCGGTGCTCGAGCTCGCGCAGCGCGAGCGTGGCGCCGAACAGCCAGCCGGTCGTGAAGAAGACCCACTGCTCGCCTTCCTTCACGCTGTTCGGCTGCGCGAGAAGCAGCGTCACCTTGTCCCCCTGGAGATTCGCGAACTGCTCGGGTGCGTGCACGACTTCGTCGACGACGACCACGGCCGTCCTGTCGGAGTGCTTCACCTCGGCCATCGCGGAGGCGCCGACCTTCTCGACCGTGCCCCGGAAAACGAACTCCGCGTGCTCTTGCGTCTCGTCCATCGCGTCCCCGGCCATCGCCTACCTCCTGAAGAGAGCTCGCCGACGGGGGCCGCGGGCTCCTCCGCTCCTCGCCCGTTCCCGCCGCGCCCGCCACGCGCGCAGCGCCGGAAGGGCGATCAGCGTCAGAACGACGATAAAGAACGCAAACTCGAAGGTGCCGCTCCCGTTGTCAGGCGAGACCTGGAGCCATCTCTCCATCCAGTCCACGACGCTGCCCCCTCTCTGCAGTCGTGAGTCGCGAGATCTTTACAGCATCGGGCGACCGTTGCAAGCCCGACCGTTGCAAGCCATGGTGCAGCGCGATGGAGCAGGCGGGAACCGCCACGAGGTTGGCGGGCGACGACCTTCGCGCGGCACTGCCCCGCGGACAGGCTTGGATCTCCCTGCTCGAACACCAACAAGGAGATCCAGCCATGCACGCAAAGCTCGCAACCGCACTCTCCGCGACGGCCCTGCTCGTCGCGCTTCTCGGCACGACCTCGATCGGCCAGGCAGCCGAGCGGATGATCCTGCCCAGCAGGTCCGTCGGCACCGCCCAGCTCCAGACCGCCGCGGTGACGGCAGCCAAGGTCAAGAACGGCACGCTCACCGCCGCCAAGTTCAAGGCCGGGCAGCTCCCCGCCGGACTACCGGGCGCCAAGGGTGACACCGGCGACGGTCCGAAAGACAATCGTCTCGCTCGCTCCCGGGCAAAACGACTCAGCGTTTGCCTCGTGCGCTCCCGGCGAGCGTGTCACTGGCGGCGGAGTGGTCTCGCAAGCTACCCGGCGTCAGCGATAAGTCAAAGATCCATTCGAGGATCTATGGTCAGCCGCCGCTTCCCGAGGTCGGTCGCAGCTCAGCAGAATCTGTTCGCCCGCGGACGCTCCTGCGTAGTAGACGAAGCCCCTCCCGTACAGGATTTCGTGAGCTCCCCGGGTTGGACTCGAACCAACAACCCTCCGGTTAACAGCCGGATGCTCTGCCAATTGAGCTACCGGGGAACGGCTGCTCAGCCGGCGAGCATTGTAGCCGCGCTCTAGGCGAACTCCCGGATCCGGTCGCGCACTTTGGCCAGCGCCTGCTGCAGGTCGGGCAGCCGCTCGTCGGCAGCCTCCGCGAGCTCGCGCTGGAGCTTCCGCTCGCGCAGCCGTAGCAGGAGTTGTTCTGCCGTCTGCTCGTCGATCCCCTCGTTGTCCGCGCGCGCGTCGAGCGCCGCGAGCAACTGCGCGATCTCCTTGTCGGCGTCCTCGAGTCCGATCAGCACGGGAACGGCTCGCCGGTGCAGCGCATCGTCGAAATGCTGCGGCCCCAGCTCGGCGAGAATCCGCGCGAGCTTCGGATGCCGGCGCACGCCGGCGAGTGCGCTCAGCTCCAGTCGATCGCTCGCCTCGAGCAGCTTCGGGGAGACGGCTCGACCGCTCATCGTCCCGCCGCCGGCCGCGCGCAGCTGCACCGTCAGGCCGAGCCGGTCGTTCGCGAGCCGCCACGCCTCGTGCCGCTCGGGTGACTCCGGCACCGTGTTGAGGACGTCCTGAACGCGCAGGTACGCGTGCTGCTTGTCGCGCGCCCGGTCGAGCTCCAGGCGAACGCGATGGATCGCGTACGCCTCGGCGTGCGCGAGCCGGGCCTCGAAGCCCGCCGGGTCATCGGCGGGGTCCTTCCCCTTCGGGAGCGACACGACCTTCACCTCGAAGCCCCGTTGCAGCGCGAGCTCCATTCCGCGCAGCGTTGCCTCCTCGCCGGCTGCGTCGGAGTCGAAGCAGAGAAACAGCCGTTGCGTGAGGCGCACGAGCTCCTTGAGCTGCCGCTCGGTCAACGCCGTTCCCATCGACGCGACGACAGGCTCGAGCCCCGCCTGGCGAAGCGCGATGACGTCGGTGTTGCCCTCGACGACGAGCGCGCGGTCCTGCTTCGCGATCGC
>Ga0137372_10006138_pt1 | contig 11667 bp, 12 predicted proteins | sample SagtaG_6_FD_104911 | JGI IMG/M metagenome (GOLD analysis project Ga0137372, IMG submission 104911) | Vadose zone soil microbial communities from Sagehorn Ranch, Mendocino, California, USA - Sage1_R_60_16 metaG | ecosystem: Environmental > Terrestrial > Soil > Vadose zone | place: USA...
GACAACGGCACCGGCTCGATGGCGGTGCTGGAAGCCGCGAGAGCGCTGGCAAAACTGAATTTGAAGCCAAAGCGGACGATCCGGTTTGTGCTGTTCAGTGGAGAAGAAGAAGGACTTGTCGGTTCGAAAATGTACGTGGACGCGCACAAGAACGAGCTGGAGAAAATCTCCGGCGTTTTGGTGCACGACACCGGCACGGGCCGCGTGCTGACGCTGGGATTGCACGACAATTATCAGGACCGCAAGATTGTGGACGAGGTGCTGGCGCCGCTGCGCGCGCTCAAATTGCTGGAACCATCGATGCTCCGGCAGTTTGGGACGGACCATGCGTCGTTTAATGACGTGGGCGTGCCGGGTTTCTGGGTGATTCAAGACGGCGCGGAGTACGGCAAGACGCACCACAGCCAGTCGGACACGTTCGACAAAGCGTGGAAGGACGACCTGAATGAAGGCGCGCAGGTGCTGGCGGCGTGGGCGTACAATACGGCGCAGTTGCCCGAGATGTTGCCACGGCGGCCGCTGCCGTACCGGCCCTCGGCCGAAACCGCAAAGGCCGAGGCGCCCAAGCCGGACCCTATCGCCGAGATGGACACGAAAATCCTGACGCAGGTGAAGGGCGACGAGAGCGAACTGAAATCCAACCTGCAACATCTTGCCGACCGAATCGGTCCGCGACTTACGGGCTCGCCGCAACTGGAGCAGGCAAGCAAATGGACGATGGAACGCTTCAAAGAGTCGGGCCTTTCGAACGTGCATCTGGAACCGTGGACGATTGCGAATAGCTGGACGCGCGGGTCTGCGGCAGGGCAGATCATTGCTCCAGCCCGCCACGTCCTGACATTGGAGACAGCGGGGTGGTCTTCCAGCACGAAAGGGATTCGCCGTGGGCCGGTCGTCGGCGTTGTCGGGGAAAAACCAGAGGACCTGCAACAATACAAAGGCAAATTAAAGGGAGCCATTGTCATTGTTGGGCGGCCAGGCGAAACGGCATCGCCGGGGAATCCTTTGCTGACGCCGTGGGGAGAAGAAACGATTCCTGTGGCAAGGCCGAAGAGCGAGGATCGCAAACCGTTCGACTATGACGCTTACCGCAAATTACGGCAGATGCAAACCAAATTTTTCGCTGACGAAGGAGTGAGCGCGGTATTGCTAGGCTCAGAAAAATGGTATGGCTTGAAGAACATGAGCACGTCCGGAAGAGAGTACGTGCCGGGCGCGGTTCCGACCGCGTACATCACGCGAGAGGATGACGCGCTGCTCTGGAGATTGCTGGACGTAGGAGCGGTAGAAGCGGAAGTGAGCATCGAGAGCAGCTTCAGCGGGAAGCCGGTGGAAGTGTACAACACGGTCGCGGAAATTCCGGGGAGCGAGAAGCCGGATGAGGTGGTAATCATCGGCGGGCATCTGGATTCGTGGGACCTCGGAACGGGCGCAACGGACAATGGCACGGGATCTGCTGCCGTGCTGGAGGCGGCGCGCGCGCTGCAAAAACTGGGAGTGAAGCCGAAGCGCACGATTCGCTTCGTCCTATTTACGGGCGAAGAACAAGGCTTGAATGGCTCGAAGGCTTACGTGAAAGCGCATCAGCAAGACCTCGGAAAGATTTCCGGGGTGCTGGTGCACGACAGCGGCACCGGCAAAGTGCTTACGGTCGGATTGATGGGAAATTATGCCGTGAGGGAAACGATCGACCGCGCGCTTTATCCGCTGGCGCAGGCGAAGGAAGTGGGATTGACGGAACCCACGCTGCGCTCGGAAGGCGGGAGCGACCATGTGCCGTTTGATCAGGCAGGCGTGCCGGCATTCTGGTGCGTGCAGGACCCCGTGGATTACGATAAAACGCATCACTCTCAAGCTGACACGCTGGACCGCGTGCGCTGGGACGACCTGATGGAAGGAGCGCAAGTGCTGGCGGTATTTGCCTACAACGTTGCGCAGCTCCCGGAAATGCTGCCGCGCAAGCCAGCGAAGCAGGGAGACGATTGAGCCGCCTGCATGCGCGCAGTGGTTCAGAGAGTTAGCCGTGCGAAGGTTGCCGTCGAAGGACGCGTGACGGGCGAGATTGGCGCGGGGCTGATGATTCTGCTTGGCGTGGGCCGCGAGGATACCTCAGCCGTCGCGGCTTCGATGGCGGAAAAATGCGCGAACCTGCGCATCTTTGAAGACGAGCAGAGTAAGATGAACCGGTCGCTGCTGGAAGTGGACGGCAGCGCGCTGGTCGTGTCGCAGTTCACGCTCTACGGCGACGCGCGGGGGCAGAGGCGGCCGAGCTTCATCAGCGCGGCGCCGCCGGAATTAGCAAAAGCTCTCTACGAGGAATTTTGCGAGGCGCTTCGCAAGCTTGGCGTGACGGTGGCGACTGGAGTTTTTCAGGCAATGATGTCTGTGGAGCTGGTCAATGAGGGCCCGGTTACAATCCTCCTCGATTCCAGCAAGACGTTCTAGCCCAGGTTCCAGAAGGGAAGGCAGCCTGAAGATGATGACCCCCAATGACAAAGAGAAAGAGCTGAAGATCCGCCGCGCGAAGACCGGCGATGCGGCGCGGCTCGCGGACCTCAGCGGACAGCTCGGATATCCGACAACGGCAGCGCAGATGCGCGAAAGACTGCGGGGAATCAAGCCCGCGTTTCAACACGCCGTGTTCGTCGCGGAATCCGCAAGTGATGGAGTGATCGGCTGGCTCCACGTGAGCAAAGAGCCGCTTCTCGAAGTGGATCTGCGCGCGGAAGTGAACGGGCTCGTCGTCGCGGACGGCCAGCGAAGCCTTGGAGCGGGCGCTCGCCTGCTTGCAACGGCAGAGGAATGGGCCCGCAAACACGGCTGCAAGAACATGTCGGTGCGTTCCAACGTGATCCGCGATCGCGCGCACAGATTTTACGAGCGCCACGGCTACGAACATTACAAAACGCAAAAGTCTTTCCGCAAACCGCTGTAATCCCGCACCGGGATCCACTCCTGATTACTCCTGAGAAGCAGCGCGGACAAGTCGATGTTGGTATATATCGTAATGCGATATACTAGCCGCATGGCAAAGGAAATCACAACGGCGGAATACCAGGCGCTCGCGGAAATGCGGTACCGCATCCGCAAGTTCGTCGGCGAAGGGGACGCGGCGGCACGATCGGCTGGCCTTGAGCCGCAGCAGTATCTGCTATTGCTGGCGTTGCGCGGGCTCCCCGAGGGCGTGGAAGCGACGATTCGCACGCTGGCGGACCGGCTAGCACTGAAACATCACAGCGCCGTGGAGCTGATCGACCGAATGGAGGTGCACGGCTACGTGCGCCGGAGCCGCAGTCGGGACGACCGCAGGCGCGTCCTGGTCTCTCTGCTGCCCCGCGGCGAAAAATTGCTGGAGCAGGTGGCGCGAGACCGGATCAGTGAATTGCGCGCGAGCGGCACGGCACTGGTGGACGCCATCAGCGCCTTGCTGGAAAACGGCCGTTCATCGCGAATGGAGAAGGATGCGGCGAACGCCTCCCGGAGAGGATTGGAAAAAAAGCGCGGATAAATTTCACGGAGCCGATTTGCAGGGCAACAGCAAAAACCTCAAAACCACAGGCCATCATCGTGCGACGATAAAACGGCGGGAACCAGGAGTACTGCTGGCGTATGGTGGCAACTTGATTTATGCTGCGCGCGACGGTTACAGCTTCCCTCTAAGCGCCGGCGAAGGCCGGGTCACAGGCAATCACCATGCTTTTCAAGACGCAAAGCGCTGCAGTATACGGCATTGATGCTTACCTTGTTGAGGTCGAGGTGGACGTCGGTTCCGCGCGCATGCAAGACTTCAACGTTGTGGGTCTTCCGGACAACGCGGTAAAGGAGAGCCGCGAACGCATCAAGAGTGCGCTCAGGAATTGCGGGTATGAGTTCCCGTATGGGCAGGGGGTGACGATCAATCTCGCACCGGCCGATGTGCGCAAGGAAGGCTCGGGATTCGATCTGCCCATGGCGCTGGGTCTGGTGGGATGCCAGGGCCAGTTTTTTGGCAAGCAACTCGACAAGATGATGTTTCTGGGAGAACTGTCACTGGATGGGAGCGTGCGGTCCGTACGGGGCGCTCTCTCTGCAGCGCTTGCGGCGCGGGAGTTCGGCCTGCAATCACTGGCCGTTCCGGAAGCCAACGCGAAAGAAGCGGCTGTGGTTGAAGGCGTCAAAGTGTTTGCGCTGAAGTCATTGCCGCAAGCCGTTGATCTGGTGAATTCGCCAGAGTCGTTCACGCCGGTAAAGGTTGACGCGCGACAGATGCTGTCCGAAGCGGCGCAATACTCCGTGGACTTGCGCGACGTGCACGGGCAGCAGTCGGCCAAGCGCGCGCTGGAAGTGGCGTGCGCCGGCGGGCACAACATTTTGTTCATCGGGCCACCTGGCGCCGGGAAGACCATGCTGGCGAAGCGTATCCCCACCATCATGCCCCCGATGTCGCTCGAAGAGGCCATTGAAACGACCCGCATTCACAGTGTTGCGGGGACACTGGAGGACAGCCGGGGGCTGATCGGCACGCGCCCGTACCGTTCGCCGCACCATACCATTAGCGATGCAGGGTTGATCGGTGGCGGCGCGGTTCCTCGGCCGGGCGAAGTCTCTCTGGGGCACAACGGGGTATTGTTCCTGGACGAACTGCCGGAGTTTCAAAGAAACGTTCTGGAAGTCATGCGGCAGCCGCTTGAGGACGGAGCTGTGACCATTTCGCGTGCCGCCGTATCCGTGACGTTTCCCTCGCGGTTCATGCTGGCGGCGGCAATGAATCCCTGCCCTTGCGGGTACTTCGGCGACCCCACGCGTGAATGCCATTGCACACCACCGATGATCCAGCGTTACGTTTCGAAAATCTCGGGACCGCTGCTGGATCGCATTGATATTCACATTGAAGTTCCCGCCGTGAAGTACAAAGAACTGCGGGCACCCTCCTCGGCGGAGGATTCCGCTTCGGTCCGGCAACGCGTGATCGCCGCGCGCGACAGACAGCTCGAGAGGTTCCACAGCGAGAAGAAGACCTACGCAAACGCGCAAATGATGCCGAAGATGATTCGAAAGCACTGCACCATTACGCCCGAAGGCGAAAAGCTGCTGGAAAACGCAATCACTCGCCTCGGGCTTTCGGCGCGGGCGCATGACCGCATCTTGAAGGTTGCTCGGACCATCGCGGACCTGGACGGTGGGTCTGGCATTGAGCCAAGGCACCTGAGCGAAGCCATCCAGTACCGGACCCTGGACCGCACGTATTGGGCCTGAAGCGTTGGCCAGGACCTGGTCACGAGCCCCCGCATTCTCCCGCTTGTCAAATTGGCGCTTGTACCTGTGCTCAGGAGGTTCAGTGTCGAATGTCGAAGTGACGCCAGGAACGGCTGCGAACGGGAGAAGATGCGTGGCACATGAATGGAGAAAGGAGGCCATCCTTATCAGCGATGACAGGAGCTTGCTGGATTTGGATGTGATCCATGGTTTTCTTGCGGGGAGCTACTGGTCGGAAGGAATTCCCCGTGAGTTGCTGGAGCGGGCGATCGAGAATTCCATCTCCTTCGGCGTTTACGAGTCAAGCAGGCAAGTCAGCTTCGCTCGTGTGGTCACGGACTGTGCGACATTTGCGTATCTCGCGGACGTGTTCGTGCTGGAATCCTACCGAGGCCGCGGGCTCAGCAAGCGCTTGATGCAGGTCATCACGTCCCACCCCGAATTGCAGGGCCTGCGCCGCTGGCATCTGGTGACACGCGACGCACATGGTCTGTACCGGAGGTTTGGCTTTTGCGATCTGCGAGATGCATCGTGGCATATGGAAATCGTGGTAGCTGGCATTTACAAGGGAGGCTAACCCAGAACAGGCCAAGTCCCCGCATCTTCCGGTTCCACGTAGTGCTCCATTGACTTCGGTTTAGGCGCTGTGTTACCGATAAGTACGGTCCAGTGGATGGTTTTGCCCGCGGCAGCGGGCTGCGCATGGCGCCAGATAACAAGCACCTCGAAATTACGCTGGAGACACAGGTCGAGAGCGTCAATCTCGCCGAGGAGATGTGTCTCCGAGTGGCGGAAGCGGCGGGGTTTGGGGAAGACGACTGCTACCGCATCGGTATGAGCGTGCGCGAGGGCGTGATCAACGCCTTTCACTATGGCAACCAGGAGCGCCCCGATAAGAAAATCTATCTCGCTGTCGACCTCACTGCCGAGAAGATGATTATTCATGTGTTGGACGAGGGCGCGGGTTTCAATCTCTCCGATATTCCGGACCCACTCGCGGAGGAAAATCTGCTTAGTACCTCCGGGCGTGGAATCTTTCTGATGCGCGCCTTCATGGACGAATTCGACGTGCTCTCGGGGAAGACGGGCGGTGCGGAAATCGTGATGTCAAAAAAACTGCCCGTGCCGGGCGGTGGTTCCCCCAATGGCCAGGGCGGCCAAAACGCGGCGCCCGAGCAGGAAGCGTAGGAATAGAGATGTCATTGCGTGCAACACATCGTGATGCCGGGGAAGTTACGGTCGTAGATTTGAGCGGCCGTATCACTCTAGGCGATGGCAGCGCATTGCTGCGAAAGACGATCCGAGGACTGCTGGATGATCAGAGGAAAAACATTCTCCTGAATCTCGCCGACGTGGACTATATCGACAGCTCGGGAATCGGTGAGCTCGTCCACGGGTTCACGTCGGTAAAGAACCAAAGCGGCGACCTGAAGTTGCTTCACCTCACCAAAAAGGTCCGCGACCTTCTTCAAATCACCAAGCTTTACACTGTGTTTGACGTGTATACGGACGAAAGCACCGCACTTCAAAGCTTCAAATAATCCCACTCAATTGCTTCTATCGAGTGTGAAATAGGAATTTTTCTTGGGCAGTCCGCTCCTGTCAGCCGGACAAGCGAGCGCACACGCGCCGTTGCGCTTCGCGTTCTGAGGCTCGCCTGTTTCGCTCGTCTGCGGCACAATCTCCTTGATGGGGCGGCTCGCGGATACCGTGTGGATCGTTGACCAGGCAAAATCCATGGGTTTCGAACTCTGCGGCGTAGTCCGCGCGGAACGGTTTCCCGAACTCGATCAAACCTCAGAATGGCTCGCCCGTGGCTACGCCGGAGAAATGAAGTACCTCGCGGATCCCAGGCGCTCCGATCCGCGAAGCGTCCTGCCGGGAATCCAGAGCGTCATCGTCTGCTTGCTCAATTACAATACGGCGCAGCCTCTTTCCGCCGCTCCCTCGGTGGTTGGCGCTGATGGTGAGCCCCGGGGCTGGATCTCCCGGTACGCGTGGGGAGACGATTATCACGAGGTGTTGCGGGACCGGTTGGAACGTCTCGTCGAATTTCTGCGTGAGCGTTTCGCGGAACCATTCGAGACGCGCGCTTACGTGGATACGGGACCAATCCAGGAACGCGTGCTCGCGAAATACGCCGGCTTGGGATGGCTCGGGAAAAACACCCTTCTGCTCAACCAGATGCTCGGCTCGTTCTTTTTTCTGGGCGTCATTCTCACCACGCTCGATCTCGAGCCGACGGTCGTGGCCAATGAATTGCCGCCCCCGGATTTGTGCGGAAGCTGCCGGCGTTGCCTCGACGCCTGTCCGACGCAAGCCTTCGTCGAACCTTACGTGATGGATGCCCGAAAGTGCATTTCCTATCTCACGATCGAGCTTCGCGGCCCGATTCCCGAGGAGTACCGCGAGGCGATGGGAAATCATGTCTTCGGCTGCGACATCTGTCAGGACGTCTGCCCTTGGAACCGCCGCGCACCGATTGCCACCATCCGGCAGTTTCAGCCGAAGGTTTTTTCTTCACTCGAGGAGAACCACGCCGGAACCTCTCTTCCGTCCCAGGACGAATCGCTTTTCCTCCCAAGACTGGAATGGCTGGCGGGACTGAACGAATCTGACTTTCGCGAACTTTTTCGCGGCAGCCCCATCAAGCGCACCAAATGGCGCGGTTTGATGCGCAACACCTGCATCGCCCTCGGGAATTCCGGCGTGCGCCGAGGCACCGGGTCTCACGCTCGGATCAGTGCTCTATTGGAGCGGCTCGCGGGTTCGCGCGAGCAGGTCATCGCCGAATCTGCCCGCTGGGCGCTCTCGCGCATCCAATAAATGCGAGAAGGAAAAGTTGCCGAAGAGAGGTGCGTCGGCAAGCAGCGCCAGAAAACCAATGAAACCTTGTGACTGGCGATTCTCTCAGACGGAGTTACCTTTCAGCGAGCACTAGCGGTATAATCCGGCCCGCAGGTCGACTGGTTCTCCGCGCTGCTGAGGTTCCCATGAATCGCCGTAAGTTCTTGTCCAATACAGGTATCGTCGGCGCTGGATTGCTTGGAGCGGGAAACGCCGCTCCTTCTCTTTTGCGCGCCGGCTCCGCGACCAACTCGGATTCAAATCTCACTTTGGAGGATAAACCCGTGGCATTTACCGTCCCCCCGTTGCCTTATTCGTTCGACGCACTGGAGCCCTACATCGACGCCAAAACAATGGAGATCCATCACGACAAACACCATGGCGCTTACGTCACCAACCTGAACAAGGCCCTGGAAGGTCATGCCGATCTGCAAGCCAAGTCTATCGACGACCTTCTCAAAGGTCTCGACTCCGTCTCGGAGAATATCCGCACCGCCGTTCGCAACAACGGCGGCGGTCACTGGAACCACACGCTCTTCTGGACCTTGATGAAGAAGGGTGGTGGCGGGGAACCCAAAGGGAACCTCGCGGCCGCCATCAACTCGACATTCGGGTCGTTTGCCGGTTTCCAGGAAAAGTTTGCTGCCGCAGGCCTGGGGCGCTTTGGATCAGGCTGGGCTTGGCTGGTTGACAGAGACGGGAAGCTGGCCATCGACTCGACACCGAATCAAGACCCGCCCTATTTGCTTACTGGAGGCGGAAAGGCTGTCTTGGGGTTGGACGTATGGGAGCATGCCTACTACCTCAAGTATCAAAACTTGCGTGGGGATTACATCAAAGCTTGGTGGAACGTTGTGAATTGGGATAAAGCCGCGGCACTTTACGATGCGGCGAAGAAGTAGATTCTTGCAAAAAGTCAGTAGGAAGAGAAGAGGCCCAGCGGGTTGGGGTCTCTTCGTTTGCCTCTGAATTAAACTTCAACTACGCCATCAGTTGGCGCTTTGCCAGCGGAACCACCGCTGCGGCGGGTCGCGGTGCGGAGTAGCTCTTGGCCGGGGCTGCATAGGATTGCCCTTCAGATGCGGCCACGGGCATAGGCATGACCATAGTTCCCGCGCTCTGTCGCGACGCTTCACGAACCAGCTCCATGCGCCCGCGCACCCGGAACTTCGCGAGCAGCGACGAGACGTGAAATTTTACCGTGCGCTCGGAGAGATTCAGGTTCGCGGCAATCTCCTTGTTCGCGAGGCTGTTCATCAAACCGGCAAGAACCTCTTCTTCCCGACGCGTCAACTCGATCTGGCTGTGAACCGATTTCCCAGCCTCCAACAACTTGTCCGCCTTCTCGTTGAGACCTTCCAGAATCTCGTTCTCGGCTTGAACCATCACCACATAATCAGTCGGCGACTGGCCTCGGACCATGCAGTGCATTGCCAGGAGCCCAGCGGCTTGGTCCAGGGGAATCCTCCCGTCCGGCCCGGCTTCAACGTGAAAGTGCGCCACTCCAGTGTTTTTTTCGTAGAAAAAGAAGACATCGCGAGGAAAACCTGGGCGGGAATTCATCTCTTGTTGCGGATGCTCACTTCTGCGGATCACCTTCACGTGCACCCCCCTCAGAATGCAGCCTCGTGACGGAACCGAAGCCAACGAAGTTTTTGTCTTGCACCCCTCGACGAGGGGCATTCCCCACATTGGGTAGGCAGTTAGGCAAGAAGCCAAGAAAGAGGGCTGAGAACTCGGCGACTGCTACCCCGTGAACGGCGACGAGCAGGCGTCTGCGGGAACTCCCTGAAAGTCCGCCTACGGCGTTCTACCGACCTATTTTTCGCGTGCAAGTATTCTTCCGCCCCGCAAAAATATGTAACTCACTCAGAAATTAGGACTTACGAACGAAATTCAACTCGACAGAAATCATTTGCCGGTAGGAATTGCACGATGCACGAAATTTTTCCCTCAATCGTTTACAGAAAATTGAAGGCCAGGAAGAGTTCGCAATGCTAAGGAATTACTCTATGCCTATGCCCTGTGGAAAGTGCCCATACCCGGCCAACGGGCGATTGCGATTTTCAGAATCGAAGGATCCGCGTCTGTTCCGGGCTGATCAGTTCATAAATCATTCCGCGCCAAACGATCTTACGTGTCAGGAGGGAGCTCACAAAATTTGCAACGTAGAGGAACGGGATGAATGCCGTCAGCAACACGTAAATCCAGGCTTGCCCAACGAGCAGGGGTCGCCCCGCGGGAATGGCCTCCATCACCCCAATCAGTCGAAGGGACGCTCGGATCGTGGAAAGTAGAAGAGGAAGAAGCGTGAGCGTCGCGAGGTGAAAAGCTGGTCTTTGCGCCAGGAGGTCGCCCAAAATCAGGATCACACCCGTTACGAGTGTCACGCAGTACAGAAGATGAGTGACGGCCGCGGGCCTCCAGATTCTCTGCGCGTAAATGCGAGTGATCAAAATTTGACGGTTCGTGGATTCCAGCAGCCCTTTGAAATCTGTCTCGACGTAAGAAAGCGTCAAGCACTCCGGCACAAAAACAATCGGCCGGTTGTTCCGTTCCAGGACGCGCGTCAGGGAATAATCATCGCTGACGGAGTTCTTCCATTCCTCCAGCACGCCGGATTGTTCGAAGATGACCCGGCGGATGGCCGTCCCTCCGCCCCAGCAGAAATTCCTTCCCTTCTCGCTGAGCATGGTTGCGACCGGCGCATTCCACGCTGCGAGAAGCGCCGTTGCCAGATCGCTGCGGTTCGGAATCATCCAGCGCATGGTGGTCGTGGCGCCGATCCTTATATCGCTCAGCGGCGCCACCAGGTGATGCAGCCAGGTTCTGCCCGGACGGCAATCGGAATCGGTGAACACGAGCACATCAAATTCCTCCGGCAGTTGTTCGACCGCCACCCGCAGATTATTTACTTTTTCACCGCAGCCGTTAGGCGGCCCGGCAATGACCACGTGGGTTTTCACTTTCGAATTTGCGGAGACCCGGTCGATGATGCTGCGCGCCGGATCCGATGCTGTAGCAAGAATGAAAAAAATCTCGTAATTCTGGCGTTCGAATTCCGTCAGCGAAACAAGATTGCGCTCCAGGCCCGGCTCAATGCCCTTACAGGGACAAAGCACCGCCACCCGCGGCGAGTAGAATCCGGGATCGCGATGCAAGCGGCGCCGCACATACCCGAGCCACTCCACACCTTGCCAGACGAGGTACGCCCCCACAATGATCTGCAAGAACACCAGTAAATAAAAGAGTGTTTCCACCTGCCTGAGAATAGCAGAGGAAGATGGCTCGCAGTCCGCCGTTTGAGCGGTTAGAATCGCACCGGTAAACGTCTGTTCCAAGGAGAATGAAAATGCCACGAGTGGATGCGGGGATGGTGACGTCCGCGGTTGAACTGCCCGGGTATCGGATTGTAAGAAATTTCGGCATCGTGCGCGGAATCGTGGTGCGCTCGCGGAGCTTCATCGGCAATATCGGCGCTGCGCTTCAGACCATTGTCGGCGGAAACATCACCATCCTCACGAACCTTTGCGAGAAAACGCGCGAGGATGCTTTCGAACTTCTTCTGCAACATGCCGCCGAACA